>Ga0209062_1000760_pt1 | contig 79820 bp, 88 predicted proteins | sample Coa_R2_2_FD_187158 | JGI IMG/M metagenome (GOLD analysis project Ga0209062, IMG submission 187158) | Surface soil microbial communities from Centralia Pennsylvania, which are recovering from an underground coalmine fire - Coalmine... | ecosystem: Environmental > Terrestrial > Soil > Unclassified... | reverse complement strand
CTCTTTGCCACGCCGACCGCGGCGCAGATGGGCGACAGGGAGCTGCGCGGCCTGATCGACCGCTATCTGCCGGGCGCCAAGGGCATGCCGGCCGAGGAGCGTATCCGGATTTTTCGCCTGGGCTGGGATTTTGCCGGCAGCGCGCTGGCCAGCCGCAACGAGCAGTACGAGCGGTTCTACCTTGCATCCTCGGCCCGCAACATGGCGCGGCATCTCTTCTTCACCGACCGCAGCCGGGCCGACCGGTTGGTTGACCGTTTTCTCAAGGAGCCGTACTAGCAGCCCCCATGACCAGCCCCATGTCTCATCGGCCGTCGCGGCGCTCGATCCTGGCCGGCATGGCCGCCGCGCCGTTTGCCGGCCTCCGCGCGGCGCGGGCTCAGACGCTCGATAAATTCAGCTACCAGACCAACTGGCGCGCCCAGGCCGAGCATGGCGGCTTCTATCAGGCGCTGGCGACCGGGCTCTACAAGGAGGCCGGGCTCGACGTCGAGGTGAGGCAGGGCGGGCCGCAATTGGACGTCAACGCGCTGCTGCTGGCCGGCCGCGCCGACGTGGTCGAGAGCGACGCCTTCCGGACCTTCAACTTCGCGCGCGACAACATCCCGGCGCTGACGATCGCAGCGGTGTTCCAGAAGGACCTGCGCGCGCTGCTGTCCCATCCCGGCGTCGGCAACGACACGCTCGCGGCACTCAAGGGCAAGCCGATCCTGATCGGCGCGGCCGGTCGCACCTCGTTCTGGCTCTGGCTCAAGGCCAAGTACGGCTACAGCGACGAGCAGATCCGGCCCTACACCTTCAACTTCGCGCCGTTCCTCGCCGACAAGAACATCAGCATGCAGGGCTTCATCACCAGCGAGCCCTATGCCGTCCGCAAGGCCGGCGTCGATCCGGTCGTCCATCTGCTGGCCGACAACGGCTTCACCAACTATTCGGACATACTGGTGTGCCTGCCCAGAACGGCTGCGGAGCGCAAGGACGTGGTGCAGCGCTTCGTCGACGCGTCGGTCAAGGGCTGGAAGAGCTACCTCACCGGCGATCCGGCGCCGGCGAATGCGCTGATCAAGAGCGCCAATCCCGACATGACCGACGACAAGATCGCCTACTCGATCAAGATCATGCGCGATGCCGGCGTGATCGGCGGCGGCGATGCGGCCAGCCTCGGCATCGGCGCCCTCAACGCCGAGCGCTGGAACGGCTTCTACAAGGACATGGTCGAGTGCGGCGCGCTGCCGGGCGGCTGGGATGTCGCGAAGCTGATGACACCCGAGTTCGTGAACAAGAAAGTCGCGACGATCTAGGTGGCTGCGATCGTCACCTGCCGCGGGATCAGCAAGCGCTTCGCCAACGGGACGGTGGCGTTGAACGACGTGGCGCTCGACGTGTTCGAGCACCAGTTCCTGTCGCTGCTGGGGCCGTCGGGCTGCGGCAAGAGCACCTTGCTTCGGCTGATCGCGGGCCTGACCGATCCGACCGGCGGGACGATCACCTGGCAGGGCCATCCGTCGCTTTCCTTCGTGTTCCAGGAGCCGACCCTGATGCCGTGGGCGACGGCGCTGTCGAACGTGATGCTGCCGCTGCGGCTGGCCGGCGTGCACCGCGACGAGCGCCGCGAGCGCGCGGCGGCGGCGCTGGCGCAGGTCGGGTTGGCGGGCTTCGAGAAGTCCTATCCGCGCGAATTGTCGGGCGGCATGAAGATGCGCGTGTCGATCGCGCGGGCGCTGGTGACCCGGCCCAAGGTGCTGCTGATGGACGAGCCGTTCGCCGCGCTCGACGAGATCACGCGATTCAAGATCAACAACGACCTGCTCGAGCTGTGGCAGCGCGAGAGCTTCACCGTGATCTTTGTCACCCATTCGGTGTTCGAGAGCGCCTTCCTGTCGCAGCGCATCGCCGTCATGGCGGCGAGGCCGGGCCGCGTCATCGAGGAGATCCTGCTCGAGGCGCCATACCCGAGAACGCCCGCATACCGCACCTCGGCGCAGAACAACGAGTATTGCCGGCGCGCGTCTGCGGCGCTGGAGAAGGCGATGGCCAATGGCTGATCGCACGGCTGACCGCTCAAGGATCGATTTGTCCGGCTTCATTGCGCCGACCGTCCTGGGCCTGATCGTGCTCGGGATCTGGGAAGGCACGGTGCGGGCCTGGCATATCCCGCCGTACCTGCTGCCCGGGCCGATCCTGATCCTGCAGACCCTGGTCACCGACTGGTCGACGCTGATGGACTCGTGGTGGATCACCATGAGCATCTCGCTGGCGGCGCTCACCGTCGCCGTGGTGCTGGGCGTGTTCCTGGCGGTGCTGTTCGCCAGCTCGAAGTGGATCGAGCAGTCTTTCTTTCCGTACGCGGTGATCCTGCAGGTGACGCCGATCGTGGCGATCGCGCCGCTGATCATCATCTGGGTCAACGACGTGAAGCTGTCGCTGCTGATCTGCGCCTGGATCGTCGCCTTCTTCCCGATCCTGTCGAATACGACGGTCGGGCTGAACTCGGCCGACCTCAACCTGGTCGACCTCTTCCGGCTCTACCGCGCGAAGTGGTGGCAGACCCTCCTGCACCTCAAGCTGCCGGCGGCGATGCCGTTCTTCCTGGCGGGCCTGCGCATCTCGGGCGGTCTGTCGCTGATTGGGGCGGTGGTGGCGGAGTTCGTGGCCGGCACCGGTGGCACCTCGTCGGGATTGGCCTATCGCATCCTCGAATCGGGCTACCAGCTCCGCATTCCGCGCATGTTCGCGGCGCTGCTGCTGATCTCGGCGTCCGGCATTCTGCTGTTCCTGGCGCTCAGTCTGCTGTCGCACCTTTGCCTCCGGCGCTGGCACGAAAGCGCCATCAAGCGGGAGGGCTGACGAGCCAGCCGCTTGCCGCTAGGATTGACGCGCATCCGCAACGGAGCGGCCGATGAGTCATGACATCGACGTCCTGAAACCGGACCTCAAACCCAAGACCGAGCAGCCCAAGCTCTACAAGGTCGTGCTTCTGAACGACGACTACACGCCGCGCGAGTTCGTCGTGCAGGTGCTGAAAGCGGTGTTCCGCACCAACGAGGATCAGGCCTATCGCATCATGATGACGGCGCACCAGAAGGGTGTCTGCGTCGTGGCGACCTACACGCGCGACGTCGCCGAGAGCAAGGCGACGCAGGGCACCGACATGGGCCGCCAGAAGGGTTATCCGCTGTCGTTCTCGACCGAGCCGGAAGAATAGTCCTGCCGGACGGCGGGCCTCACGCGATCCGCTTCTCGGTGGCGGGATCGAACAGGCAGGCGCTGCGCATATCCGCGAGGAACGTCGTGCGCTGTCCTGTGACCAGCCGGACGTCCGGCGACACGCGGGCCCGCAGCCGCTCGCCGCCGATAGCCGCCAGCACGATGGTCTCGGCGCCGGTCGGCTCGGTCGTCAGCACCTCGGCCTCGAACGTCGTGCCGGGCCGGCCGGAGTCGGTGATGCATTCGGGCCGCAGGCCGAGGAAGACGTCACGATCGATGAAGGCGCGGGCGGTCTCGGATTGCGCCGGCAGCGGAAGCTTCGCCAGGCCGATCGCCGCTGCCAGACCATCGCCGTCGCGCACCAGCCTGGCTTTCAGCGTGTTCATCGGCGGTGTGCCGAGGAAGCGGGCGACGAACAGGTTGGCCGGCCTGTTGTAGACCTCGTCCGGTTCGGCGAACTGCTGGATCTCGCCCTTGTTCATCACGGCGATCCGGCTCGCCATGGTCATCGCCTCGATCTGATCGTGCGTGACGTAGATGATGGTCGAGCGGATGCGGCCGTGCAGCTGCTTGATCTCGGTGCGCATGTCGACCCGGAGCTGCGCGTCGAGATTGCTGAGCGGCTCGTCGAACAGGAAGAGCTTGGGATCGCGCACCAGAGCGCGGCCCATCGCCACCCGCTGGCGCTGGCCGCCGGACAGCTGCGAGGGCTTGCGCTCCAGCAGCTGGTCGATCTGCAGCAGGGACGCGACGCGTGCGACGGCCTCCTGCTGCTTCGGCTTCGGCACGCCGCGGCATTCCATGCCGAAGGTGATGTTGCGCCGGACCGTCATCGACGGATACAGCGCGTAGGACTGGAACACCATGGCGATGTCGCGGTCCTTGGCCGGGACCGCGTTGACCACGCGCTCGGCGATTTCGATCGTGCCGGCGTTCGGCGTCTCCAGCCCGGCGATGAGGTTCAGCAGGGTCGACTTGCCGCAACCCGAGGGCCCGAGCAGGACGGCAAACTCGCCGTTGCGGACTGTGAGATCGATGCCCTTCAGCACTTCGGTGTTGCCGAACTGCTTGTGGAGGCCCTTCACGCGCAATGCCGCCATCGCCGCTCCTATTTGACTGCGCCGGCAGTGAGGCCGCGCAGGAAATACCGCCCGCCGAAGAAGTAGACGAGCAGGGTGGGGATCGCGGCCAGCAGGACCGCTGCGCTCTCGATGCCGTATTCGACGACGTCGGTCTGCGGCGTCGTGGCGATGGCGATCAGAGCCGCCGTCACCGGCTGCTGCTCGCCAGTGGTGAAGGTGACGCCGAACAGGAATTCGTTCCAGATGCCGGTGAACTGCCAAATGACGGTGACGATGATGATCGGCGGCGAGAGTGGCAGCACGATGCGCCAGAAGGTGCGGAAATAGCCCGCGCCATCGACCCGGGCGGCCTTCACCAGGTCCTGCGGGATGCCGATATAGTAGTTGCGGCAGAAGAGCGTGGTGAAGCTGAAACCCTGCACGGTGTGGATCAGCACCAGCGCGCCGATCGTGTTGGTGAGGTCGAGCTCGCGCAGCACCAGCGCCCACGGGATCAACTTCATCTGCTCGGGCAGGAACACGCCCATCACCACGATCGCGAACACGATCGTGTCGCCGCGGAAGCGCCACAATGAGATCGAGTAGCCGGCGATCGCGCCCAGCGCAGTCGAGAGGATGGTGGCCGGCACCACCATCATGAAGGAGTTCTCCATGTAGGGCCGGATGCCCTCGCAGCGCTGGGCGATGCAGAAGTGGCCCCAGGCCTCGGTCCAGTTCCGCCAGGCCAGGCCGGCCGGCCAGCCGATCAGCGAGCTGCGGCCGATCTCGACGGCCGTCCGGAACGAGTTCAGGACGATCACGATCAGCGGCAGCAAGGTGAACAGCGCAAAGCCGAACAGGATTGCGTAGATGAGCCAGCGCCCGGGCCGCAGCGCCTTATCCATTTGTGCGCTCCCGCCGCGCCCGCCAGTGGACGTAGAGATAGTAGGGCAGCAGCACGACCAGCAGCGACAGCAGCAGCAGGACGGCGGCGGCCGAACCACGCCCGAGCTGGCCGCGCTGGAACATGAAGTCGTAGACCACGAGGGCGGGCAGGGTAGTGGAGATGCCTGGGCCGCCGCCGGTCAGGGCGCGCACCAGGTCGAAGGTCTTGATGGCGTATTGCAGCAGGATCACCAGCACCGAGATGGCGATCGGCGCCACGCCGGGAGCGGCGATGCGCAGGTAGAAGCGCAACGGGCCGGCGCCGTCGATTTGCGCCGCCTTGTGCAGGTCGGAATCGATCGAGCGCAGGCCGGCCAGGAACAGCGCCATGGCAAAGCCCACGCCGTGCCAGACGGCGGCGATGATGATGGTGTAGAGCGCGAAATCGCGGTCGATGATCCAGTCGAAGCGGAAGCCGGTCCAGCCGAGGTTGTTGACGAACTTCTGGATGCCCTGGCCCGGATTGAACAGCCAGCTCCACACCGTGCCGGTGACGACGAACGACACCGCCAGCGGATAGAGGTAGATCGTGCGCAGGAGGTTCTCGGCACGGATGCGCTGGTCGATCAGCACCGCCAGCACGAAGCCCACGATCATCGTCAGCCCGACATAGCCCACGCCGTAGACCAGCAGGTTGGCATAGGCGATCGCGGTGTTCTCGGTGCGCAGCACGGCGCGGTAGCTGCGCAGGCCGGCCCAGTCGTACTCGGGCAGCAGGTCGGACGGCGTGAAGGAGAGCCACGTCGTCCAGGCCGTGAAGCCCACGACATGGGCGACGCTGATCAGAAGCGGGATCCAGATGACGAGAAGCGGCAGGAAACCCGCGAGCCGACGCCTCATCCGCGCGCGGTATCCACCGCGGCTGCCAGCCGCTGCACGCCCTGCTCCGGCGTCACCTTGTCGTTGTGCACGTACTCGGTGAGCACGTCGATCATGGCGGACGAGATCTGGTTGGGCTGTGCAATGTTGTGGGCGAGGCTCAAGAGGACGCGCTTGCTCTTGAACGACTCGTTCAGCACCTGGGCGGCCTCGCGCTGGCCGTCCGACCAGGCCGGGCCGGACAGGTCGACATCGATGCGCACCGGGATCGAGCCCGTGGTCTGCGAGTACTGCTCCTGCACGTCCTTCTGCATCATCAGCTTGGCGAGCAGCTGCTGGCCGGCCGTCAGGTCGGGCTCCTTGCGCTTCCAGAAGATCATCGAATCGGCGTTGAGCACGAAGCACGGCTTGCCTTCGTTCTGCGGCGCCGAGGTGATCAGCACGTCCTCGAGCTTGCCGCCCAAGTTCTTGATCACGCCCTGGGCCCAGCCGCCCATCATCAGCATGCCCATCTCGCCCTTGAGGAATTTCGGCAGGTTCACCGAATAGTGCTGGGCGGCGATGTTGGGATCCATCCAGCTGGCGAACTTGCGCAGCTGGGCGAAGGCCTCGAGCATGTCGGCGCTCTTCAGCGCCTTGGCGTCGAGCTTCATGAGAGCGCCGCGATAGGACTCGGCGTTGATGCCGGCCAGCGCGATCTCGAGCTTCATGCCGTCGTCCCAGCGGATGCCGCCGTTGGCGACCGGGGTGATGCCGGCGGCCTTCATCGCCGTTGCGAGCTCGTTGAACTCCGCCCAGGTCTTGGGCGCCTTGGTCGCGCCGACCTTGGCCATCGCCGGCCGCGACATGAACAGCGTCGTCGTGCGGTAGACCTGCATCGGCAGGGCGATCCAGTGGCCCTGCGGCTTGTGCAGGCCGACCAGCTCGGTCGGAATCAGCTTCTCGTAGCCCGCGGCCTCGACCAGCGGGTCGAGATTCACGGTCGGCGCGATCTTGCACCAGGCGGCGATCTCGGGACCCTTGAGCTGCGACGCGGCCGGCGGATTGCCGGCGATGATGTCGGCGCGCAGCTTGTTCATCATCTCGGTGGTGAAGCCGGGGACGGGGCTGTGCTGCCAGATGCCGCCCTCCGCCTCGAGCCGCTTGCCGAGGCCCGTGATCGCGGCGCCATCGCTGCCCGACGACCATTGCGAGATGAAGGTGACCCGCGGCTTGACCTGTGCGCGCACCGCCAAGGGCAACGCGGCCGTCGCGGCCGCACCGGCCAACAGACTACGCCGACGAATACGCATCCGCTCCTCCCATGGAACCTCTTGTTGCCGGGCATTGTGCGGCAATCGTCGCCCGGCACAAGTCGCTTCGATGCACCGTGAGTGAGAAGCCGTGGCCCATGTGCGATCGAGGAGCGGCGGAGGACTAACGTCCTTTTCTCGACCGACGGAGCTGTTCGAGTTGCCGTCGCGGGTGATACGGGCTGCGAGGATTCACGTCCAGGTCGACGTCCGTGACCCAGGCCTGCTCGGTCTTGTGGCTGTCGCCGCTTTGCGGCTTCCCTTCCTGGAGGAGCTTGGCGTCGCGTACATCCGAGAGCGTGATATTCCGCCATGCCCCGCCCGGCGGCAATCCGCGGCTGCTCGAGCCGGCGGTCTGCCAAACCAGCGCGACTTCATCGCCGTGTCTATGGCCGAGGATGATTACGGAAAATACGCGAGGATGACCACGAAGCAGGCACGAGACCTGCTTGCCCTCGACCATTGCTCTGACAAACAAATCATAGATCGACATCGGGCTGATAGCCTCCATGCGACCAGGATTGAACAACCGGTTGGGATCGAAACTTTTCTTCACGCGCGCGCTCAATGCAGCCAGCGCCAACGGCTGTGGCTGGAAAACCGGTACCGTCGCTCGCACGGTTTCCGGCGCTCGAATCAATGTGGCATGACCCGCTAAGCCGGCCCGCACCAATTCGTGCCAGGCATCGTCGGCAGCAGGCAGAGCCAACCAAATCAAGCCGCCAGACCAGTCGTAAAACGCCTTTGCAGCCGGACACGTTGCTCTGATGGTCGCGACCACAGTTGCGCCATCGGAGGGAGCGCAAGAGATGCGCCACACGACGGCATCGGCAGTGGCACCCAATGGCACGCCATCCCGGACATCGCGCCAGAAGGCGCGGGATTCGAGCGTGCCGAGTTCCCCCATCTCTGTGCCCGGGAAGAGATCGCGCAGACCCTTGACGCGCGCTTCGACCGAGGGCGCGACGCCCTCGACGCGCAGCGCCGTGCGGTCGCCGACATGCGCGGCGCCTGACACCTCGTGCGGGCTGCCCATGGCGGCGCACATCGCCTTCACCGCCGACGCATCGTCGAGGCCGTAGAGCAGCAGTGTGCGCGTCTGGTCCGGCGCCGGCAGCACCTTGACCGAGACCTCGTCGAGCACGGCGAGCGTGCCCCACGAGCCCGCCAGCAGCTTGGAGAGGTCATAGCCGGTGACGTTCTTCATCACCCGCCCGCCGGACTTGAACGCCTCGCCGCGACCGTTGACGCCGCTGAAGCCCAGCAGGTGATCGCGTGCCGCGCCGGCCGAGAGGCGGCGGGGGCCGGCGAAGTTGCCCATGATGGTGCCGACCAGCGTTCCCTCGCCCGGTTCGCGGCCGAGCAGGGGGCCGAGATCGGGCGGCTCGAAGGCCAGCATCTGGTCGCGCTGGGCGAGCAGGGCCTCGACCTCGCGCATCGGCGTGCCGGCGCGCAGGGTCACCACCAGCTCCTCCGGCGCATAGTCGACGATCCCGCTCACGCCGGACAGATCGAGGATGTGGTCGCAGCGCATCGGCTTGCCGATGTCGAGCTTGCTGCCGCGGCCGCGCACGTCGAGCGTGACGCCGGCGTTCAGCGCCCATTCCACCGCCTGCCGCAGCTCCCTGGCGTCGCGCGGCTTGATCGTCTCCCCGCCCATGTCGTCAGAACCGCGGGATGTCGGGGAAGGGGATCCTGTTGTGATGCACGACCACGCGGCCCAGCTCGGCGCAACGCCTGAGCTTGGGGAACACCTTGCCCGGGTTGAGCAGGTGATCGGGATCGAAGGCGCATTTCACGCGCATCTGTTGGTCGAGGTCCGTGTCGGTGAACTGCACATTCATCAGATCGCGCTTCTCGATTCCGACGCCGTGCTCGCCGGTCAGCACCCCACCGACGCGGACGCAGAGCCGCAGGATGTTGGCGCCGAACTGCTCGGCGCGACTGAGCTCGTCGGGATCGTTGGCGTCGAACAGGATCAGCGGATGGAGATTGCCGTCGCCGGCATGGAACACGTTGACCACCCGCAAGCGGTGCTGCCTGCTCATCTGCCGCATCTCGCCCAGCACCTCGACCAGCCGGCCGCGCGGCACCGAGCCGTCCAGGCACATATAGTCGGGCGTGATCTGGCCCACCGCGGGGAAGGCCGCCTTGCGGCCGGCCCAGAACAGCACGCGCTCCTGCTCGTCACGGCTGACCCGGCAGGTCGTGGCGCCGCGGCCCTTGGCGATCTCCTCGACCTTCGCGACGAGGTAGTCGACCTCGACCTCCGGACCGTCGAGCTCGACGATCAGCAGGCCCTCGGCGTCGAGCGGATAGCCCGCGCCGACATAGTTCTCGGCGCACTGCACGGCGTCCTTGTCCATCATCTCCATGCCGCCCGGGATGATGCCCGAGGCGATCACGGCGGCGACGCAGTCGGCCGCGCCCGCTTCGGTCGGAAAGCCGAGCAGCACGGCGCGCGCGGTCGAGGGCTTGCGCAAGAGGCGCACGGTCACTTCGGTGACGACGCCCAGCAGGCCTTCGGAGCCGGTCATCAGGCCAAGCAAATCGTAGCCACCCGAATCGAGGTGCTTGCCGCCCAGCCGCACCACCTCGCCGGTCATCAGCACCATCTCGAGGCCGAGCAGGTTGTTCGTGGTGAGGCCATACTTCAGGCAATGCACGCCGCCGGAATTCTCCGCGACGTTGCCGCCGATCGAGCAGGCGATCTGCGAGCTGGGGTCCGGCGCGTAGTAGAAGCCCTCGTGCTGGACCGCGTTGGTGACGCCCAAATTGGTGACCCCGGGCTGCACGCGGGCGCAGCGGTTGGCATAGTCGACCTCGAGGATTCGGTTGAACTTGGCCATGCCGAGCAGGATCGCGTCGCCGACCGGCATCGAGCCGCCCGACAGCGAGGTGCCGGCGCCGCGCGGCACGACCTTGACCTTGTGGTCCTGGCAGTAGCGCAGGATGGCGGAGACCTGCCCGACCGTCTCGGGCAGCACGACGACAAGCGGCATCTGGCGATAGGCCGAGAGCGCGTCGCACTCGAACGGCCGCATGCCGTCGATGTCGTCGATCACGCCCTCGCCCGGCACGATCGCCCGTAGCGCGGCCACGATCTCGGTGCGGCGGCGCAGGATGTCCTGGTCGAGCGGCGGCATCTGCATGGAGGATGCTTACGCCAAATGAAAAAGCGGCGGAAGCCGGAGGCTCCGCCGCTTCGGTCGCGCCCGAGCGGGGTGCGTTAGCCCTGGCGCGCCTTGAAGCGCGGATTGGTCTTGTTGATCACGTAGACGCGGCCCTTGCGCCGCACGATGCGGCTGTCCTTGTGGCGCAGCTTCACGGACTTCAGCGAATGACGGATCTTCATGGTCCCGGCTCAACAAAAAGCCCCGGCCGAGCCGGGGTGAATTCCAAAGGCGGGCGGAAAATAGTTACGGATCACGAAGCAGTCAACCCCGAAACCGCGACGAATTCGCCAATGATTTCAAGCGCCTTGCCATGGCCCAAGGCTATGATGGCGCCTCTTGGGAGGAACAGCCATGGCGAAATTCACCCACGACCATGTCCACCTGCGCAGCCCGGACCCGGAAGCGACCGCGCAATTCTACGAGCGGATGTTCGGCGCCGAAGTGTTACGCAGCGTGCGGCAAGGCAAACCGCGCGTCGATCTGGACCTGTGCGGCCTGAAGGTCTTCATCGCCCAGGCGATGCCGGACGGCAAAACCGGCGCGGCGCCGACCTCGCCTTGTCTCGGCCTCGACCATATCGACCTGACGGTCAGCGGCATCGACGCTGCGGTGGCCGAATTGAAGGCCAAGGGCGCGGAATTCACCATGGAGCCGACCACGATCCGCCCCGGCACGCGCATCGCCTTCCTGCGGGGACCGCAAAGCGTGTCCATCGAGCTGGTCGACCGCAACGCGGCCTGATCCGACGCCACGACGGGAGTGAACGCCATGCCACGCTACGAGACCCTGACGCGCGAACAGATGACGCCCGAGCAGCGCCAGGTGGTGGACAATGTCACCGCCGGACCGCGCGGGTCGGCCAACCGCGGGCCCTTCATGGCCTGGCTGCCTTCGCCGAAATTCGCCGATCTTGCCCAGGCGCTGGGCGCGCACACAAGGTTCGGCTCCAGCCTGCCGGCGAAGCACTACGAGATCGCCATCCTGATGGTGGCGCAGCACTGGCGCGCACAGTTCGAGTGGTATGCCCACGCGCAACTGGCGCGGAAGGCCGGCATCAGCCAGGACATCATCGATGCCATCCATCGCGGCGAGAAGCCCGCCTCGATGGACGCGCAGGAAGCGGCGATCTGGCAGTTCGCCAGGGAGCTGCTGCAGACGCAAAGAGTCTCCGAGCCGACCTTCGCCAGGGCGAAGGAACTGTTCGGCCAGCACGGCCTCGTCGATCTGGTCGGCGTGATGGGCTACTACGGCCTGGTTTCGATGACGCTCAATGCCTTCCAGGTGCCGCTGCCCGAAGGCGAGCCGCTGCCGTTCAAGGAGTAGGCACTCACGCCGCCTGCGGCAGCTTTGCGACCGCTTTCACAGCGAGCTTGAGGTCCCTGACCAACCCCGCATAGGCCGCATGCCGGCCGGCCTCGTCCGGCGCCCGCAGGATCGAGGACGGGTGGATGGTCACCATGCCCAGCTGATTGGCGGCGTTCGCGAAGGTAACGACCTGTCCCCGCAGCCGGGAAAGCGTGACCGCCTTGCCGGCCAGTGCGGAAGCTGCAGTCACCCCCATGGCGATCACGAGTTGCGGCCGGACCATCGCCAGTTCCTGGTCGAACCAGACCTTGCAGACCTCGACTTCATACCGGTTCGGCTTCTTGTGCAGACGCCGCTTGCCGCGCGGCTCGTTCTTGAAGTGCTTCACGATGTTGGTGACGTAGACCTGGGTGCGGTCGACGCCCGCCTCGACCAGGGCACGGTCGAGCATCTTGCCAGCCGGCCCGACGAACGGCCGGCCGGCCAGATCCTCCTGGTCGCCCGGCTGTTCGCCGATCAACAGGAGCTTCACACCGACCGGCCCCTCACCGAACACGGTCTGCGTGGCATTCTTGTAGAGCGAGCAGCGGGTGCAGGCTTTTGCCTCCCTGGCGATTTTGGAGAGCTTTGCGGCGGACGGTTTGGCGATGGGCATGTCAGGCCTGTCCCAGCTGCTTCATCAGCGCCAGCGCATCCTTTGGCGCCTGCAGCTTATCGGTGTTGTCGAAGTAGAGGAACACGTCGCGCGGCCGCAGCGGCGGCTGCCGCGCATGGAGGAAATGGCCGTCGGTCATGGGCGTGCCGTCGCGCCAGGCCTTCACGCGCGCCGCCCAGCGCTTGATCGCAGGCCGGCTGTAGGCGCTCTTGTAGAGCTCCGTCGAGCCGTGCAGGCGCACGTAGATGAAGTCCGAGGTGATATCCATCAGCAGCGGCCAGTCGACCGTGTCGGCGCAGACCAGCGCGACGTCGTGCTTGCGCAACAGCTCGATGAAGGCCGGGTCGCGGAAGCTCTCGTGCCGTATCTCCATCGCGTGGCGCAGCTTGCGGCGACGGTCGCTCTTCAACCAGGCTCTGCCCTTCAGGCGATGATCGTGGCGCCGGCCGCAGGCCGCGGCCTGGTCGGTGTCGCGCGGCAGCAGCTTGAAGAAGGTCTCGAGCTTCTCGGCGTTGAAGCGGAAGTTGGGCGGAAACTGCCACAGGATCGGCCCGAGCTTCGGCCCCAGCCGAAGCGGCCCCGAGGCGAAGAAGTTGCCGAGCGGCGCCTCGGCGTTGCGGAGCTTCAGCATGTGCGTGAGATAGCGCGGGCCCTTGACCGCGAAGACGAAGTCGTTCGGCGTGGCGTCGGCCCATTGCGCGAAGCTCTCACACCGCTGCATGCAGTAGAACGTGCCGTTGATCTCGATGCTCCGGAAGATCGAGGCTGCGTGGGAGAGCTCCTTCTTCTGCGGAAGCCCCTCGGGATAGAACTCCCCGCGCCAGGGCTTGTAGGTCCAGCCCGAGATGCCGATGCGGACATCCGCCATGCACGGGGAACGGTCGACATCGTTGTTTGTTCCGGTCCGGACGTTACAGTGGCCCCCTCTCGGAGGGGGTTTGATGTCCAGATTGACGCTTCAACAAGCCAACACCATCGTCGAGGTCGCGCTCAAGAAGGCGCGCGAGATGAAGACGCGGCCGCTGTCGGTCGTGGTGCTCGACGACGCGGGCAACATCAAGGCCCTGCAGCGCGAGGACGGCGCCAACATGTTCCGCAACGACATCGCGATCGGCAAGGCATTCGCCTCGATCGGCATGGGGCGGCGAGCCGTGCCCTGCTGCAGCGGGCCAAGGACAATCCCCAGTTCTACAGCGCGCTCACCGTCGTCGGCCAAGGCAAGTTCGTGCCGCAGACCGGCGCGGTCGTGATCAAGGACAAGGACGGCAACATCGTCGGCGCCGCCGGCGGCTCCGGTGGGACCGGCGACGAGGACGAAGCGGTCTGCATCGCCGGCATCGAGGCGGCCGGCCTCAGCTGGGGCTGAGCCTCGCCGTCGTTCCGACCGGAGCGAAGCGAAGCGGAGGGACCTCTTTTTGTAGCGCGCCGTAAAGAGGCCCTCGGCTTCGCTCGGGGCGACGGTGGTGCCTACGCCGCCTTCCGCTGCTGGTGACGGCCTTCCCGCACCTCCTCGATGATCTTGGGCACGAAGGCCTTGAGATCGTCGGGCGAGCGGCTGGTGATGATGCCCTTGTCGACCACCACCTCCTTGTCGACCCACTTGCCGCCGGCATTTTCGACGTCCTTGCGGATCGACTTGTAGGAGGTGAGGCTCAGACCGCGCACGGCATCGGCCTGAACCAGCAGCCACGGCGCATGGCAGATCGCGGCGACCGGTTTGCCCGAATCGAGGAACGTCTTCACGACCTTCATCGCGTCGGGATTGATCCGAAGGATGTCGGGATTGATCTGGCCGCCGGGAAGCACCAGGGCCTGGTAGTCGTCGGGCTTCGCGTCGGCGATCTTGAGATCGGACGTCACCATCTCGCCCCAGTCGACCTTGTTCCAGCCGCGGATCGGCTTGCCCTCGGGCGAGGCCACCTCGACCTTGGCGCCGGCCTTGCGCAGCTCGTCGCGCGGCACGGTGAGTTCGAGCTGCTCGAAGCCGTTGGTGGCGAGGATCAGGATGCGGGCGTCCTTGATGTCGGTCATGGCGGGCTCCGGTGATGTTTGGGGTGTCTCCACCGAACGACCGGAACTGCCGTGCCGTTGCCTCCGTTCTCCTGCGAAGGAGACCCATCATGCAGATCCGCAAAGGTACCATCGGCTACATGCTTGCGCATGAGCAGTTCCCCGTGCAGGAGCTGCGCGAGATCGGCACGACCGCCGCACGGTGCGGTTTCGGACTGCTCGCTGCCAGCGATCACTTCCAGCCGTGGCAGGCCAACGAAGGTCATTCGGGGGAGGCGTGGGTGACCCTGGCCGCGCTGGGTGAGCGCGCGCCGAAGGCCTGGATGGGCACGACGGTTACTTGCCCGACCGTGCGCTATCACCCGGCGGTCGTGGCCGAGGCCTTTGCGTCGCTCGCCCTGCTCAATCCCGGCCGCATCTTCCTCGGTGTCGGCTCGGGCGAGGCGTTGAACGAGGAGGCCGCGACCGGCGAATGGCCCGCCTGGCGCGAGCGCTGGGACCGCCTGGCCGAGGCGATCGCCGTCATCCGCGCCCTGTGGAGCGGCAAGGACGTCGATCACCAGGGCAAGTTCTATACGGTGAAGGGCAAGCTGTACGACGTGCCGCCGCAGCCGATCCCGATCCTCACGGCAGCCAACGGACCCAAGGCGATGAAGCTCGCCGGCGAGCACGGCGACGGGCTGATCACTGATCCCGAAACATGGAGTGCGCACAAGGCCGACTGGGAAGCGAGTGTGCGCGCTGCCGGCAAGAACCCCGAGGACATGCCGGTGCTGGTCGAGCAGTTCGTCGCGGTCGGCAACAAGGCGGCGGCCGAACAGGCGGCTGAGCTGTGGCGGTTCATCCCCAAGGCTTTCAAGGGCTACCATGCCATCCCCGACCCGGCCGAGATTCAGCGGCGGGCCGAGGCCGAGGTGCCGATCGACAAGGTTCTCAGTACTTGGCCGGTCGGCAACGATCCCAAGCCGCACATCGAGGCCATCGAGAAGCTGTTCGACAGCGGCGCCACGATCGTGAACATCCATGCCGCCCAGAACGACCAGAAGGCGGCCATCGAGTTCTACGGGTCGAAAGTCCTCCCCCATTTTCAGCAGGCGGCCGCCTAGGGAGCGGTTGCCCCCGGAGGGCCGGCGTCCTAATGCTCGCTGGCCACTCTGGAAGGTTAAATGTTCGAGCCCGCTGAGCGTCTGAAGAACGTCAAGGTTTCCGCCTCCGCCGCCATGACCCGCAAGGTGCGCGAACTGCGCGCCCAGGGCGTCAAGATCGTCGGTCTTTCGTCGGGAGAGCCCGACTTCAAGTCGCCGTTGAACGCCATCGAGGCCGCCAATAAGGCGGCCCTGGCCGGCGAGACCAAGTATCCGCCGCAGGACGGCATCGTGCCGCTGAAGAAAGCGGTGCAGAAGAAGTTCAAGCGCGACAACAACCTCGACTATGCGCTCGACGAGATCATGGTCTCCAACGGCAGCAAGCAGATCATGTTCGGCGCGACCATGGCGAGCGTGAACCCGGGCGATGAGGTGATCATTCCCGCCCCCGGCTGGATCAGCTACGCCGACCAGGTGAAGCTCGCGGGCGGCGTGCCCGTCTCCGTGTCGTGCCCGGAGAACAACCATTTCCGCCTGCGTGCCGCCGACCTCGACGCGGCGATCACCGACAGGACCAAGTGGGTGGTGCTGAACTTCCCCAACAATCCGACGGGCGCCGTCTGCACGCGCGAGGAGATGAAGGAGCTCGCCGACGTACTGCTGCAGCACCCCAAGGTGCTGGTGATGTCGGACGAGATTTACGAGCACCTCGTCTATGACGGCGTGAAGATGCACTCCATCGCCGAGGTCGAGCCGAAGCTCAAGGAGCGCACGCTGACCGTGAACGGGGCCTCGAAGGCCTACGCCATGACCGGCTGGCGCGTCGGTTACGCCGGCGGCCCCAAACCGATGATCCAGGCGATGATGAACATGCAGGGGCAGGCGACTGCCGGCGTGTCGACCATCGGCCAGGCGGCAGTGACGGCGGCGCTCGAAGGGCCGCAGGACATCATCGAAAGCCATCGCGCCGACTACCAGAACAGGCGCAACCTCGTGGTCGGCTGGCTGCGCGAGGCCAAGGGCATCACCTGCCACAAGCCCGAGGGCGCGTTCTACGTGTTCCCCAACATCGCGGGCTGCATTGGCAAGACCACGCCCAAGGGCAAGAAGCTCGAGACCGACACCGACTTCGTCACCGCGCTGCTCGAGGAGAAGCACGTCGCTACGGTGCAGGGCACCGCCTACGGCATGAGCCCGTACTTCCGCATCTCCTATGCAACGGACCTCGAGAGCCTCCGCGAGGGTTGCAGGCGCATCCAAGAGTTCTGCGCCGAGCTGAAGTAGGGACGGGTCAGGTCCGCTCCCTCCTACATCCCAGGATCCATTCCGAAGCGGCGATAGGCGTAGCCCAGGCCGAGCAACGCGGCGCCCAATCCCAGGAAGGAGAACACGCGCAGCAGGCCCTCGAGCCCCGCCATGTCGATCAGGAACACCTTGGCCACCACCAGGCAGACCAGGACCATGCCGGCGTGCCGCAGCGCCTGGACGTCGCGCCAGAAACCCAACGCCAGCAGCGCGACGCCGAACAGCAGCCAGACGATCGAGTAGGCGTAGAGCTCGACCCCTTCGGCAGTCAGCCCGCCCCGTTCGAAGCCGGGGTCGAAGAAGTGCCGGACCTCGAGCGAGATCCAGACGAACACCAGGATCGCGGCCGTGCCCTCGGCCAGCAGGTTCACGAGCGGGCTGCGCTCGATATCCGTCCACTGCCGCGCGGCGAAGGCAAGGAGTGCCGGCAGCGCATAGGCCAGCAGCAGGCCGTTCGCGATCGGCAGGGTACCGACATCGGCCGATTCGACGATCGGATTGGCGGCCAGCACCTGCAGGACCAGGACGGTCGCGACCGCCAGCGCGCCGCTCAGTCGCCAGGCCCATAGTGCCACGGGATCATGGCGCAGACGGGCGATCCAGAGCGCCGCCAGGGCGAATCCGCCCCATACCGCGACATGGACCGAGCGCTCGAAGAACGCTGCCTGGCGCGCCTCGATGTCGTGGGGGCCGAACAGGATGCGGACCTCCAGCGTCAGCATCACGAAGAGCAGCAGCGTGGCGCCGGCCTGGACGGCGCGGCGCAGGCGGTCGTCGGCCACGAAGCGCGTCGCGATGGCAAGGGCAACGATCGAGACGGCATAGGCCCAGAAGATCCGGGTGTAGTGCAGTACCTCGGGATTGAGCACGAAGCGCACCAGCACCACGGCGAGCAATGGCCAGCAGAGCTGGCGCATGGCGACCAGGGCAAGTCGATCGGCGATCCAGGCGACCGCGGCGAGCTCGATGGCGTAGGCGACCGTGATCCATTCGCGGCTGAGCTCGAGCGGGATCGCCGCGGCGATGAAGAACGCGACGCCCGCCGCCAGGAAGCCCAGCGCCTCGGTGGCGCCGGTCATGTGTGCGCGCCAGTGCGCCAGCCGCTCGGCACCGATCAGGAAGGGGACGGCCAATCCGATGCTGATCAGCCCCCAGGGTGTGCCTTCGCTGACGAAGCGCAGCGTCCACCAGCCGAACAGGAAATGCGTGAGCGCAGCCGCCACCGACAGAGCCGCCCAGAAGCCCGGCCGCGCGGCGTTCCACATCAGGGCAAAGGCGCTCACCGCATAGAGGGTGCCGAAAGCGATGGTCTGCAGCCCAAATCCCGGGCGCAGGGCATCGAACCACCACAGTGCCAGCGTCGCCAGGGACAGCACCGGCGCCAGCGCGGCCACGTACTGGAAGCGCGGGGTCCGGCGGCCGAGCGCGTACACGCCGATGCCGTGCGCCCCCAGCGCGACCCAGCCGGCCGTCTGCCGGCCTTCGTCGAACAGGATCAGCGACGCCAGCAGCACGCCGATCGAGGCGAGGGCAGCCCACACCAGCACGACGACATCGACCGGCGGGTTGTCGCTTTCGCCGAGCCGTCGCGAGGTCGTCCAGACGAACAGGCCGGCGACCGCGACCAGGAACAGCGCGACCCAGGGCAGGCCGCTCACGTCGGCGATCATCCAGATGACGGTCCAGATGGCGCTGCCGCCCAGCACCCCCCAGCCCATCATCCACCAGCCGCGGTGGCGGATGACGGCCATCGTGCCGGCGGCGATCGCGAACAGGTAGCCGAACAGCACCGGCGTGTCGGGCGTCTCGGCACCGATGATCGCCGGGCTGGCAAAGCCGCCGATGAAGGCGAGGCCGGCGACGAAGGGGCCATGCCGCAGCGACAGGCCGATCGCAAAGGCCGTGAGGGCGCCGGCGGCAATGCCGGCCATGGTCTGGGAGACCATGGCGTAGAGCGCGACTGCGGCGAACAGAGCGCCGTAGAGCGCGCCGACGCCGGCCGCCGCCATCGCCTGCGCCACGCGATCGTCCCGCGACTTCACGGCTTCGGCGCCTGCGATCAGGACGAAGCCGAACAGCGCCGCGAGGATCACGCGCACTTGGGGCGACAGCCAGCCTTCCTCGATCGAGTAGCGCACCAGGAAGACTGCCGCGAGCGCGAGCGTGATCGCGCCGATCCAGATGAAGGCACGCGCGCCGAGTTTCTGCTCCCATCCGATCTCGGGCCGAGGCGCAGCCGCGGTTGCCGCCGGCGCCGGCTCGAACACCGGGACCGGAGGGGCGGGCACCGCGTCCTCGAACGGCGGCGGCAATCCTTCAGCTGGAGCGGGAGCGGCCTGCGCTTCGGAGCCGGGTGCCGGCGCGACCTCGTGAGCCGCGGTTGGAGCGAGCGCCTGGCCCGCCGCCAACTCCATCTGGCGGCGGAGGTTGGTGACCTCCAGCGCCAGCCGCGCATTCTGCTCCCGAAGGCCCGATGTTCTCACGAGGGCGACGATGGCAGCGATCGGCGTCCCGATCGCCCAGGCGATCGCGAAGATGCCGAGAAGGACCAGGCTGCCGTCCACCGCTGCCCCCGCCGCGGTGCCTTCGCTCTCTCGCCGCTACTCCGCCGCGACCCGTTGAGCGGCCCCCTGTTGGGTCATTTGGGCGAAGTCGGCGCGGCGGTCCTTGGCGACCTGGCCGCGCTTCACGACGAGACGGTGGTTCTCCTTGCGGGCGGCGCGCTTGATGTCGGCGAGCGGGTCGCCGTCGCACAGCACGAAGTCGGCCGAGTTGCCTGCCTTGATGCGGCCCTCCTCGATGCGCATCAGGTCGGCGGCGCTGGCGGTCGAGAAGAACAGCGAGTCGCGGGTCGAGATGCCGATCTCGCACATGAACTCGAGCTCCTTCGCATTCTCGCCGTGCTTGTTGTGCGGCGTGCCGGCGTCGGTGCCCATCGCGATCTTGCCGCCCGCCTTGTAGTACATCTTGATCGAGGCGATGTGGCGGTCGAACACGCGGCGCGCCTTCTCGATCACGTAATCGGGGATCGAGCGGTCACCGTCGTCGTAGCCCTTCAGGATGTTCTTCACGGCGGCCAGCGTCGGCACCAGCCACACGCCGCGCTGCTTCATCTCCTGGATGCATTCGTCGGTCATGAAGATGCCGTGCTCGATCGAATCGATGCCGCCGCGCACCGCATTCAGGATGCCGAGCGCGCCCTGGGCGTGGCTGGCGCAGCATTTGTGGAAGCGGTGCGCCTCGGTGATCCCGGCCTTCATCTCCTCGGCCGAATAGTGCGCGTCTTCGGGGTTGACGCCCGGCGTCATCACGCCGCCGGTCGCCATGATCTTGATCAGGTCGGAGCCGGCATGGACCTGCTCGCGCACGGCCTTCACCACCTCGGCCTCGCCGTCGGCGATGCGGCCGGTGCGGTTGCCGTGGCCGCCGGTCATGCAGATCATGCGGCCGGCGCAGCGCATGGTCGGTCCGAGGAAGCGGCCCTGGTTGTAGGCATCGCGGATTGCGAACTCGATATAGTCCTTGCCGCCGCAGTCGCGTACCGCGGTGACGCCGCCTTCGAGCGTGGCGCGCATGAACTCCATGCCGCGCACCGTGAGCTGGGCCGGGCTCAGGCGATCCTGCGCCGCACCCGGATTGCCCTCCGCGCCGGACAGCGAATGGACATGGCAGTCGATGATGCCCGGGATCAGCGTGCCGCCGGCGGTGTCGACCTTGTCGCCTGCGAAGCCCGCGAACTCACCGGCCGGCGCGACCTTCTTGACCTTGCCGCCCTCTTCGAGAACCGCATGCCCGTCCAGCACCTTCTCGCCGTCGAACAGACGGCCGCCGACATACAACGTTGCCATGAAAAAAGACCTCTCCAAAAGGGTGGCGGGCACTATCGTCCGGCGGTGCGCTGACCGCAACCCAGCGGGTCGTCCGAGACCTCGTTGCCGGCCTCCACCTTCTGCCGTTCGATCTCTTCATCGATTCCCACGATGTGCGGATTCCATCTCTTCGCCAGCTCGAAGGCGGCGACGGCGCGCGCATGCTCGCCCATTTGCGCGCGGATCATGCCGAGACCGGAGTAGGCGCCGAAGTGGCGCGGCTCGCGCTTCACCGTCTCGCAGATGTCGTTGATCGAGGCGGGGAAATTGCCGAGCAGCCAGTAGACCGTCGCGCGCTTGTTCCAGGCCTCGGAGAGTTCGGGCGCGATCTGGATCAGCTTGGTGAAGGTGGCGGCGGCCTGTTGCAACTCCTGCTGCTGCATCTCGACGATGCCTTGCAGCATGAGCTGTCGGTGCTCGGGCTTGGGCACCATGGTCCACTGTTCCCAGATGCCCTGCTCGAGCGCCTGCACGGCTGAGGGATCGGTTGCGGTCCTGAGCTTGTCGAACAGCGTGTCGAGCACGGTCTGGCTCCCGGCGGTCGTGGCCAGCATCAACCCGGCGACCGCCAGCAGGCAAGCCCGAACGAGGGTCACGGCAAAGCGCGGGGCTTCGGCCCGCCGGTCGCCCAGTCGAGCAATTCGACAGTGTGCACGATGGGAATGTCCGTGCCCGAAGCGATGTTGCCGACGCAGCCGAAGTTCCCCGAAGCGATCACGTCGGGCCGGGTGCTCTCGATGTTGGCGACCTTGCGGTCGCGCAGGCGGCGCGACAGCTCGGGCTGCAGCACCTGGTACGTGCCGGCCCAGCCGCAGCAGAGATGGCCCTCGGGCACGTCCTTCACGACGAACCCCGCGTCGCTCAGGAGTCTCTTCGGTTGCTCGATCACCTTCTGGCCGTGCTGCATGGAACAGGCCGAATGATAGGCGACGGTGAGCGGGCGCGGCGTCACGTTCGCGAGACCGACCTCGAGCATGAGCTCGCTGACGTCCTTCGCCATCTTCGCCACCCGTTCGGCCTTGTCTTTCCACGCAGGATCGTCGGCGAACATGAAGCCGTAGTCCTTCACCGTCGTGCCGCAGCCCGAAGCATTGATCACGACGGCATCGACGTTCGCGTTCAGCCAAGCGTCGATGTTGCGCTTCGCGAGCGCGAGCGCCTGTTCGGTGTCGCCGATGTGCTGGACCGACGAGCCGCAGCAGCCCGAGCCCGCGACGTTCACCACCTCGACGCCGTGGCGCGTCAGCAGCCGCACCGTCGCCTCGTTGACCTCCGGCGCCAGCACCTGCTGACCGCAGCCCGGCATCAGCGCGACGCGTCTCATCTTCTGTCCTTTGGCCGGAAATGTCTGCGGCCGGTCGACAGGCGAGGGGGCCGGCACGACCAGCGGGATCGCCTCGATCATCGCCTTCAGCCGGCGCAGCAAGGTGGCGCCGCCGGGATCTCCGCTAAGTCCGGGAAGGGCCGAGGCCAGCGGCTTGGCCAGCCAGCCCAGCACCAGCGCCCACCGAAACACCCGCGGCCGCGGCATCAAGAGGCCGAGCAGCCGGCGCATCAGGCGGTCGGTCAGGGGGCGCTTGTAGGTCTGCTCGATATGGTGCCGGCCGTGGTCGACCAGATGCATGTAGTTCACGCCCGACGGACAGGTGGTCATGCACGAGAGGCACGACAGGCAGCGGTCAAGATGGCGCACCTCGGATTCGGTCGGCGCCCGCCCGCCTTCGAGCATGGCTTTGATGAGGTAGATGCGCCCGCGCGGGCTGTCGCGCTCGTCGCCCAGCAGGACGAAGGTCGGACAGGTAGCCGTGCAGAAGCCGCAATGAACGCACTTGCGAAGGATTTGCTCCGACCGGGCGGTCGGCGGATCGGCGAGCTGCGAGAGGCTGAAGTTGGTCTGCACCCCGCCTATTTAGACGCGCCTCTAGCGGGCTGCCAGCGCCAGCCCGATTTTCGCCTTGATCATGCCCGGCTGGTCACTGGCCTGGGCGTCCTGGCTCGGCAGCTCCGCGGCCGGGATGAGCGAGGCCCGCGTCTGGGCCCGCGCGGCGTGCGGGTTGTTGGCGGCGACGACGGCGGCGAAGGTGAGCGCGGTGGCGGCAATCACCAGATAGTCGACCCAGTTCAGGGCAGCGCGCCGCGGGCGGTAGGGGATGGCTTTCGCCTTGGTGTCGGGGCTGTTCACGATCGCCTCACAACTGCTTCTGAAATTTCTACGGGGGTACCTTCCTGAACATCCCCCGACTTTTCAGATCAGACGTAGGCAATTCTCAGAATGTTGGTCGCTCCCGGTGTTCCGAACGGCACGCCCGCCGTGATCACCAATCGTTCGCCCTGTTGGGCGATCCTCTCCTGCCGGGCGACGCGGGTGGCCCGCGCCACCATGTCGCCAAAATTATGCGCGTCCACGGTCTGCACCGGATGGACGCCCCAGGCGAGCGTGAGCCGCCGCGCCGTGTCGAGGTTGGGCGTCAGGCAAAGGATGCGCACGTCCGGCCGCTCGCGCGCCGCCCGCAGCGTGGTCGAGCCGGTGTTGGTGTAGGTGACGATCGCCGCGGCCGTGAGCGTGTGCGCGCACTGCCGCGCGGCGGCGCTGATCGCATCTGCGGCAGTCGCCTCGGGCTCGCGGCGGCTGGCATTCATCAGGCGGCGGTAGAGGGGGTCGCCTTCGACGCTGCGCAGGATGCGGTCCATGATGGTGACCGCCTCGATCGGATAGTCGCCCGATGCCGATTCCGCCGACAGCATCACCGCATCGGTGCCGTCGTAGACCGCAGTCGCTACGTCCGACACCTCGGCGCGGGTCGGCGTCGGCGAATGCACCATCGATTCCAGCATCTGCGTCGCCACGATCGCCGGCCGGCCCAGGACGCGGCACGCGGCGAGGATACGCTTCTGCAATGGCGGCACTTCTTCGGGCGGCAACTCGACGCCGAGGTCGCCGCGTGCGACCATGATGCCGTCGCTCTGCTCGATGATCTCGTCGAGATGCTCGATCGCCGCCGGCTTCTCGAGCTTGGCCATCACCGCGGCGCGGCCGGCCACCAGCTTCTTGAGTTCGGCGATATCGTGCGCGTGCTGCACGAAGGAGAGCGCCACCCAGTCGACGCCGAGCGACAGGCCGTAGTCGAGGTCCCTGCGGTCCTTGGGGGTCATCGGCGACAGCGGCACGACCAGGTTGGGCAGGTTCACCCCCTTGCGGTCGCTGATCGTGCCCGGCACCTCGACCATCGTGTCGATCGTCTCCGCGGTATGCGCGGTGATGCGCAGCCGCACCTTGCCGTCGTCGACCAGCAGGATGCCGTCGGGCCGGGCCGCCTTGAAGATCTCCGGATGCGGCAGCGGCACGCGCGTGCCGCCGCCCGGGGCATCCTCCATGTCGAAGCGCAGCATCTGGCCCTTCTTCAGCTCCATCGGCCCCTCGGCGAGCTTGCCGAGCCGCAGCTTGGGCCCTTGCAGGTCCATCAGAATGGCGATCGGACGCTTGTACTGCTTCTCCAGCGCGCGCAGCAGGCCGACCCGCTGCTTGTGATCGTCGGGCGTGCCGTGGCTGAAGTTGAGACGAAAGACGTCGGCGCCGGCCTCGAACAGCGCCTTCAGCCGGTCCGGGCTGGAGGACGCCGGGCCGAGCGTCGCCACGATCTTGGTGAAGCGCTGCCGCAACATGATTTGAGTTTAACGCTTGGCCGATGACACTTTGAAGCCGCCGGCCTGTTCGTAGACCTTCACGACCGCGGCGTCATCGAGCTTGCCCCAGCCCGCGCCGGCGGCGGCGAGGAACAGCTGGTGCGCGGCTGCGGCAAGAGGCAGCGGCAACCGCAGCTCGTGTCCGGTGTTCAACACCAGCCCGAGATCCTTGACGAAGATCTCGACCGCCGAGAGCGGCGCGTAGTCGTCGTCGAGCATGTGCGGCACGCGGTTGCCGAACATCCACGAATTGCCGGCGCTGGCCGAGATCACGTCGTACACCACGCGCGTGTCGGCGCCGGCCTTGGCCGCGAGCGCGATCGCTTCGGCGGCGGTGGCGATGTGCACGCCGGCAAGCAGCTGGTTCACCGTCTTCACCAGCGAGCCTATGCCCGGCGCCTCGCCGAGGCGAAACACCTTGGCCGAGGTCGCGGATAGGATGCTCTCGGCGGCAGCGAACGCCTTGGCATTTCCCGAAGCCATGAACGTAAGCTCGCCCGATTCGGCGCGTACCCGGCCGCCCGACATCGGCGAATCGAGCAACTCGTGGCCTGTCGTCGCCAGCCGTTCGCCCAGCGCGCGGCTGAAGGCGGCCGGCACGGTGGCGCATTGCATGACCACGCCGCCGCTGCGCAGCTTCGACACAGCACCGTCGTCGCCGAACAGCACGGCCTCGACCTGCTTGTCGTTGACCACGGCGACCACGACCACGTCGGCACCGGCTGCTGCCTCGGCGCAGGTCGCGACGCACGTGCCGCCCGCGTCGGCGAACGCCTTGCGGGCCGCCTCGCTGGGATCGACGCCGACGACCTTGTGGCCGTGCTTGAGCAGGTTCTTCGCCATGCCGAGCCCCATCGAGCCCAGGCCGATGAAGGCGACGTTGGGGGTGTTCTTGTCGGTCATGCGCCTACGCCTTGATGCCGTACTTCGCCGCCCAGCCAAGGCCGGCCGCGGTCGTGGTCCTTGGCTTGTACTCGAGGCCGACATAGCCGTCGTAACCGAGGCGATCGAGCACATCGAGCAGGTACAGGTGATTGGCCTCGCCGACATCCGGCTCGTTGCGGTCGGGATTGCCGGCGATCTGCACGTGCGCGGTCAGCGGGAACAGCCGCTCGGTGCGCTTCTGCAGATCGCCCTCGGTGACCTGCAGGTGATAGAGGTCGAGCTGCAGCTTGAGGTGCGGGGCGCCGACCTCCTTGATGATCGCCTCGACCTGCGCCGTGGTGTTGGTGAAGTAGCCAGGAATGTCGCGATGGTTGATCGGTTCCATCACCAGCGTGAGCCCGCTGTTGGCGGTGCGGTCGCAGGCCTTCTTGAGGTTCGACACGAACGTCTTGTGCATAGCTTTGGCATCGGCGCCCGCCGCGGTCATGCCGGACATCACATGCAGCGTCTTGCACTCCAGCACCTTGGCGTACTCCAGCGCCTTGTCGAGCGCCGCCGAGAACTCGGCCTCGCGCCCGGGCAGGGCGGCGATGCCGCGCTCGCCCTTGCTCCAATCGCCGGGCGGCAGGTTGAACAGCGCCTGCGTAAGCTTGTGCTTCTTCAGCTCGGCCGCGATGTCCTTGGCCGGCGCCTCGTAGGGGAACAGGATCTCGACGGCCTTGAAGCCGTGCGCGGCGGCCGCGCCGAAGCGCTGAAGGAAGGGCACCTCCTGGTAGATCCAGGAGAGGTTGGCGGCGAGCTTGGGCATGGGTTTATTCCGACTTTCCGTGTCATCCCGAGCGCAGCGAGGGATCTATAAGGCCATGAGCATGGATCCCTCGCTGCGCTCGGGATGACACCAGGGTTGGGACGACAAAGCGAGCCACGACGGAGCGGGTCACGACGGGAACGCCTGCTCGACGTCGCGCACCTGCGCGTCGCTGAGCAGGCGCACCTTGAAGCCCTGCAGCAGCAGATGGAGCTTGGCGGTCTCCTCGAGCTCCTCGATCGACGCGGAGGCAGCGGAGAGCGATGTGCCGGCGACGACCGGGCCGTGATTGGCCAGCAGCACGGCGCGATGGCCCTTGGCGTAGTCGCGGATCGCGTCGGCGAGCTTGGGATCACCCGGCTTGAAGTAGGGGACCAGCGGCAGCTTGCCGACTCGCATCACGAAGTACGGCGTGATCGGCGGCAGCGTCGTCTCTTTGTTGTAGTGGCAGGACGGATCGAGGCAGGAGATCGCCACCGCATGCGTGCAATGGAGATGCACGATCGCGCCGTCCCGGGGACGTACATCATAGACCGAGCGGTGCAGCAGCGCCTCTTTGGTCGGCGGGTCGCCGCCGACATGCTTGCCGTTGGTGTCGAGCTTGGAGAGCTGCACCGGATCGAGCTCGCCCAGCGAGGAGTTGGTCGGCGTCATCAGCCAGCCGTCGGCGATGCGCACGCTGATGTTGCCCGAGGTGCCGGGGCAGAGCCCGCGTGCGGCGAGCTTGCGGCCGAGCGCACAGACGTCCTCGCGGGACTTTGCTTCGTTGCTGCTCATAGCTTTGCAAACGCCTTGGTGAAGAAGTCGGGTGCACCGAAATTGCCGGATTTGAGCGCCAACAGCAGGGGTCTGCTGCCGACCGACGCCGTCCACGGCACGCCGGGATCGATCTCCGGCCCGATGCGTAGCGCCGTCACGTCGAGCGCACCGACAACCGCACCCGAGGTCTCGCCGCCCGCGACGACCAGCCGGCTGACGCCCGCCGCGACCAGCCCCTTGGCGAGCTGCGCCATCGTGCTCTCGATCGCATGGCTCGATTTCTCGACGCCGTACTTCTGTTGAAGCGCTTTCACCGCCTCGGGCTTGTCGCTGGCCGAGATCAGGATCGGGCCGTTGCCGAGCTTGCCCTTGGCCCAGGCGAGCGCCTTGCCGCCGACGGGCTCGCCGCGGCAGATCGCATCGGTGTCGAGCGCGAGATGCGCGCCCTTGAAGTTGGCGATCTGGCCGAGCGTCGCGGCGGAGCAGGAGCCCGCCAGCACCGCCGCCGAGCCGTCGATCCGGGGCAGCGCGTCGGCGCCCGATTTGTGCGCCAGCAATCCGCGGCGCCGATAGGCGGCGGGCAGGCCGAGCGCCACGCCCGAGCCGCCCGACACCAGCGGGTCATCGGCTACCGCTTCGCCGATGATGCCCAGATCGTTGTCGGTGACGGCATCGACAACGACATGGCGCACACCATCCTTGGCGAGCTTGTCGAGGGCGGCGCTGAGCGTCGCAGACCCCGCCTGAACCTGTTTCAGCGGAACGAGGCCGACCTTGTGCTTGGTCTGACGCGCCAACACGCGCACCAAGTTCGAGTCCGTCATCGGGTTGAGCGGATGGTGCCGCATATGCGAGTCCGACAGCAGCACATCGCCGACGAAGAGGTGCCCGAAGAAGATTGAGCGCCCATTTTCGGGAAAGGCTGGGCAATGAATTGTTAACTTGGCTTGCGTTACGTCCAGCAATGCGTCTGCTACCGGTCCGATATTGCCAGCATCGGTCGAGTCGAACGTCGAGCAGTACTTGAAGAAGTAGCGGACGCAACCCGCGAGCATCAGCGCTTCAAGTGCTTCGAGTGACTGCGCGATCGCGTCATTGGCGGCGATCGAGCGCGTTTTCAGCGCCACCACCACGGCATCGACGTCGTCGGGGATCGTGCCTTTCGCCGGCACCCCGATCGTCTGGATCGTGCGCATGCCGTTCTTGACCAGCATGCCCGCGATATCGGTGGCGCCGGTGAAGTCGTCGGCGATGACTCCGAGGATGGCCATGGCAGGACCCTAGAACATATTCCGTCCGGCCGGAATCGGCCGGACGGAATATGCCTGTTGCAACAAATATCGCCCGTGCGCGCATTTCCACTCAGATGGAACCGCGCTAGCGGGCCGATGGGACAAGTGACGATCGTGTGGGCGCGGTTCCATCTGAATGGAAATCGCTCTAGGCGATCACGGTCGCGGGCATCCAGAACTTTCGCCGCCGGCTGCGGCGGCGTTGCTCGTCCTCGCCGTCATAGACGTGCAGCGGCGGCGCAGGGTCGAACGAATCGCGGATGTCGAGGGCGTTGACGTTGAGCGTGGCGATCGTGCGACCTTCGTCTTCCATGACGGCGCCGACATAGGCGCCGCAGGTGCGGCAGACGAGGTAGTCCGTGATGCCGAGCCCGAAGCGATAGCGCGAGATCGCGCCGGGCGACGCGCGGAACTCGACCGACGAGGTCGGACCGTCGCCCATCGTGCGCGCACCATGGCGGCGGCAGAAGGTGCAGGAGCAGCGGCCCGGCCGCATCTCCTCGGGCTTCTTGTCGCTCGTGAACGCGATCTTGATGGCGCCGCAGTGGCAGGAGCCGGGATAGGTCGTCATGTGCTCACCGTTTTCGACCGTTTTTGCCGTTTGTTTCCAACTCACCGATTTGGCTCTCGCGAGCCGCTCTTGTCCTCCACATAAGCACAGGTCACGCAGGCCCACCTAATACGGGCAATGGCCGGCCAATCGAGGCCCTCAAACGTGGGGTCGAGATGCGGTCCATTGCCCATCCGGCGCCTCGCGATCGAGGGCTATCCACAGGCCTACGGTGCGATCAGCGTCGCCCTGAAGTCGTTGACGTTGGTGCGCGTCGGTCCGGTGACCAGGCTGTCGCCCAGCCGCTCGAAGAAGCCATGGCCGTCGTTGTCGTCCAGCATCGCCTGCGGATCGCGCCCGACGTCGCGGGCGCGCGCGAGAGTGTCCGGCGTGAAGATCGCGCCGGCAATGTCCTCCGCGCCGTCGACACCGTCGGTGTCGGCGGCGAGCCCCCAGATGCCGGGCCTGCCGTTGGCGGCGATCGCCTCGGCCAGCAGGTATTCGACGTTGCGCCCGCCGCGCCCCTTGCCGCGCACGGTCACCGTCGTCTCGCCGCCGGACAGCATCACCGTGGGCCGATCGTTGCGCTTGGCGATGGCGATTGCCCTGGTCGCATGCTCGGCTCCCAGCACGCGCGCTTCGCCTTCGAGATTGTCGCCCAGGATCAGAACGTCGATGCCCTTCCGGCGGGCGACCGCCGCGGCCGCTTCGAGCGAGCGTTTCGGCGTGGCGACCATCACCGTCTCGACCCGAGCGAGACGCGGGTCACCGGGCTTGGGTGTCTCCTCGATCGTGCCGGCGGCGCCGGCTTCGAGATGGCCGCGCACCGCGGTAGGGGGATCGATCCCGTATTTGGCGAGCACGGCGATGGCATCGGCAAAGGTGGTCGCGTCGGCAACCGTCGGGCCCGAGCCGATGACGCCGGGATCGTCGTTGGGCACGTCGGAGATCAGCCAGGACAGCACGCGCGCGGGCTGTGCGGCCATGGCGAGCCGGCCGCCCTTGATCGCCGAGAGGTGCTTCCGCACCGTATTCATCTCGACGATGTTGGCGCCGGACCTGAGCAGTGCACGGTTGACCTCCTGCTTGTCGACCAGGGTCAGGCCGGGGGCGGGCAGGGCGAGCAGCGCCGATGCGCCACCGGAGATCAGGCACAGGACGAGATCGTCTGACGAGAGGCCCTTCACCCTTTCCAGGATGCGACCAGCCGCAGCGCGGCCCTTCTCGTCGGGCACCGGATGGGCTGCTTCGACGATCTCGATGCGCTTGCACGCTTCGCCGTATCCGTAGCGTGTGACGACCAAGCCCGAGAGTGGATGATCCCAGCGGTCCTCGACCGCGCGTGCCATCGCGGCGCTCGCCTTGCCGGCCCCGATCACGATCGTGCGCCCCTTCGGCGGCTGCAGCTTGTCGATATAAGCGGCGAGACAGCTCGCCGGACGGGCGGCGCTGAGGGCGGCGTCGAACAATTCGCGCAGCAGCGCGCGGGCGTCGGCATCTTTCATTTGCGGCATCTTCCCACTATAGGGGCGCGATGCAACCTCTGCTCGGTTCTGGCGACCCACCACCGTTTTCGGTGCTCAACGAGAAGGGCAAGGCGCCCCTGCTGCTGCTGTGCGATCACGCCAGCAAGGCCGTCCCGAAGGCGCTAGGCAACCTCGGCATCACGACGGAGGAGCTATCGCGCCACATCGGCTGGGACATCGGTGGGCTCGACTCGGCGATCGAGCTGTCGAAGATCCTCGACGCGCCGCTCGTCGCGTCGGGCTACTCGCGGCTGGTGATCGACTGCAATCGCTGGCCGGGCGGAGAGGGCTCGACCCCCGAGGTCAGCGACCAGGTGGCGATCCCGGCGAACAAGGGTCTCACCAAGGAACAGGTCGACGCGCGCGCCGCCGCCTGCTTCTGGCCCTATCACCAGGAGGTCGATCGCCAGCTCGACCGCATGACCGCGGGCGGCCGCGCCGTGTGCATGCTGGTGATGCACAGCTTCACACCGGAGATGAACGGCTTCAAACGGCCGTGGCACGTCGGCGTGCTGTGGAACGACGATCCGCGCCTGCCCGATCCGTTGCTCGCCGAGCTGCGCAAGGACGCGGCGCTGGTCGTGGGCGACAACGAGCCCTACTCGGCGCGCGCGTCCTACGAATATACGCTGACGGCCCATGCCAGGCCGCGGGCGCTGCCGCACTGCTCCCTGGAAGTGCGGCAGGACCTGATCGGCACCCCGGACGCGGCACGGAAATGGGGCCGCAGGCTTGCGGCGCCGATCGGCGCCGCCGTTGCGATGGCGCTGGGCTGAGCCCATATTTTCGTCGAAGGAGAAATCCATGGACGACAAGACCAAGACCGAACTCGAGGCCGCCGCCTTCCGCCGCCTGGTCGCGCACCTGCAGGAGCGCACGGACGTGCAGAACATCGATCTGATGAATCTCGCCGGCTTCTGTCGCAATTGCCTGTCGCGCTGGTATCGCGAGGAGGCAGGCAAGAAGGGTATCGAGGTCGCCGATCCCGCCGCGCGAGAGATCGTCTACGGCATGCCGTACGACCAGTGGAAGGCCAAGTACCAGAAGGAAGCCTCGGGCGACCAGAAGAAGGCCTACGACAAGGCCGGCCACAAGCACTGACGGCTCTTTCGAGTAGGAGTGCGGCGTTTACCGGTCGTCGAGGTCTCGGTCCTACCCGGAGCGGCCTCATCTTGGTCACATCCGTGTCACACTCGGGTTCACGGCCGCGTGTTAGCGCAGTGACGTGTGTAGGGAACGGACTCTGGGATGACGGCGCTCACGGAGCAGCCGGGCTTCCTGTCGGCAGGCGCAGCGTGGCGGCGGGCACTGGTCGTCTGGCTACGCGATCTGCGGCCGGCCGCTGCAATGGTGCTGGCCACGGCCGGTATCCCGGTGCTGGTCGCGGCCTGGGCACTGATGTCGCCTCCGACCTTGTTCTCCCGCACGATGACGCAGGACCTCCTGTTCAATCTGGCGGGCGCCTGGCAGGTCTATCTCGGACAGGTCGCGCATGTCGATTTCCATGACCCGTCAGGCCGGCTGAGCTTCCTGCTGACCGCGCTCGGCTTCCATCTGCTGGGACCCGGCCCGTTCGCCTTTCTCGTCAATGTCGGCGTCATGACGGCCGTGCTGTTTGCGGCTGCCTTCGCGACGGCGATCCGGCGCCTGCCGCTCCTGCCGGCGGTGCTGTTCATCGTCTTCGCCAGCCTGCTGGCGCTGGTGCCGGCCAACGTCGGCGATCGGCCGGACCAGTACACCTTCGCGATGTCGTACAATCGCTACTGCTGGAGCGCGTTCAGCATCCTGGCGATGATCCTGTTCGTGCCGCCGCAGCCCGGCCATCGTCCGGCCGGCCTCGACCTCTGCGTCGCGGCGGGGCTGCTGGTGCTGATGTTCTATCTCAAGATCACCTACTTCGTCGGTGGTCTTGCGATCCTCGGCTTCGCCATGCTGTTCCATCGCCACATCCGCCGGCGCTGGCTGGCGTGGCTCGTGCTGGCGCTGCTGGTCCTGGCCAATGCGCTGGCGCCCTGGAACTGGGCCTATCTTGCGGACATCCGCGACTGGTCGACGGCTGGGGCGGTGCGCAGCAGCCTGGTCCTGCACTTCAACAATTTCATTGCGGCCGTCGCCCTGTATGCGCCTTATCTCGCGGCCATCGCCGTCGCCGGCTGGATGTGGGTGTTCGGCCGTGCCTCATTCCGCTTCCCGTTGACGCTGGCATTCCTGTTCGTCGTCTCGCTCGGCCTGCTGTCGCAGAATTCGCAGGCACTCGGCTTGCCGACGGGCATAGTCATGGTGCTGATCCTGTACGACCGCTTGCGCCGCCACTTCATGTCGGTGCGCAATCGCGATATCGCGCCGCTGTTGCTGACGCTGTTGTTCTTTCCGTTCTTCGAGGCGAGTTGCTTCGGCGCCAGCATCGCGGGCTACCATTTCAAGGCCAGCGCAGAGCGTGGGCTCTTCGTCGTCGATCGCACCCGCCTGCAGGGCCTTTCGGTGCCGGAGGGCCAGCGCGGCACCTTCCTCAGCTTTTCGGCCACCTTCGACTACCCCACGCGCAGCGTGCTCGAATACACGCCGCCGCGCTATCAGCTCACCGACTACGAATACCTGCTGAGCCTGCTGAAGGCCACCGACCTGCTGGAGAAGCAGCCGCCGGGTGGCATCGCCCTGTTCGACAGCATCAATCCGCTGCCGTTGATGCTCGGGCAGAAGACGCCGCGCGGCGCCAACCTGTGGTCGACCTGGAACGCCCCGCGACGCCCGGCGGACCAATACTTGGCCGGCGTCCGCTATGTCCTGGTCCCCAAATTCTCGCTCAATCCGCGCTGGACCGACGACCTGATGCAGCTTTACGGCGGCTATCTGGCGGATCATTTCACGACCGCCGCCGATACGACCTGCTGGATCCTTCTGGCCCGTACTGGGCCCGCCTTGAGCGCCGCGCCCGAACTGCCCTAGAACATATTCCGTCCGGCCGGAATCGGCCGGACGGAATATGCCTGCTGCAACAAAATATCGCCCGTGCGCGCATTTCCGTTCAGGTGGAACCGCGCCCGTTGGTCGATGTAAGCGACAACCGTGCGGGCGCGGTTCCATCTGAACGGAAATCGCTCTAGGCGGGCGCAGTCCCCCTGTGCATAGGGAACGCGAGTCGCTCCCCGTTATCCCCATCATTCATCGCATCGTTGTCGTTGAGCCGATGCGGCTCTCGCTCCTATGGTCCGGCCAACAGCATCGCGGATCACGGAGTAGCGGACATGCCGGACGGAAGCCCTCTTTCGAAGAAGACCAAGGCCGGTCCGATCTCGGCCGAGCGCCTGAAGAGCTTCGTGGAGCGCATCGAGAAGCTCGAGGAGGAGCGCCACGCGATCGGCAGCGACATCAAGGACGTCTACAGCGAGGCCAAGGGTGTCGGCTACGACGTCAAGACGATGCGGAAGATCATTTCGCTCCGGAAGATGGACGCGGCCGACCGCGACGAGCAGGACGCACTGCTCGACACCTACAAGCACGCGCTGGGAATGGTCTGAACAAGGCGCTACGGTCCCCACCCACGGGGAGGGACCGAGCAATGCTTAGGGTGATGCTGGCGGCGTTTGCCGCGCTCGCGGTCGGCGTCGGGACAGGGGGCGCCGGCGCGCAGAGCTATCCATCGCAGCCGATCCACGTGGTGGTGCCGTTCCCGCCCGGGGGCGGCACCGATGCGTTGGCGCGCGCGATCCAGGACACCTTCCAGAAGGCGATCGGCCAGACCGTCATCATCGACAATCGCGGCGGAGGCGGCGGCAGCCTTGGCCACGAGATCGTCGCGAAGGCGCAGCCCGACGGCTATACGGTGCTGGTGAGCAGCAACAACCAGATGCTGCTGCCCTACCTGATCGCGCATCTCAACTTCGATCCGGCGGCGTTCGTGCCGGTCGGCTTCATCGCCAAGCAGGAATCGGTGTTCGTCGGCAGCGCCGATGCGCCGTGGAACGATCTCAAGGCGATCACCGAGGCCGCACGCAAGACACCGGGCGACGTCCAATACGGCACCGCCGGCATCAGCACGCCGATGCACCTGTCGACCGAGCGCTATGCGATGCTGAACGACATCAAGCTGACCCATGTGCCCTTCCGCGGCACCGGCCCGCTGGTGACCGACATGCTAGGCGGGCACGTCAAACTCGGCATGTCGAGCCTGACCAGCGTCGCCCAGCACCTGCAGAACGGCAAGCTCAAGGCCTACGGCATGGCGTCGCCCGAGCGCGCGCAATCGGCGCCGGACGTGCCGACCTTCAAGGAGCTGGGCATGGGCGATGTCGACGGCACGATCGTCTACACGCTCATCGCGCCGCCCGGGACGCCCAAGCCGATCGTCGACAAGCTCAACGCGGCGCTGAATGCCTCGGTCGCGACGCCGGCCCAGCGCGAGGATCTACGCGGACGCGGATTCGTCGCCATGGGCGGCACGCCAGAGGAACTCGGCAAATGGACCGCCGAGCAGGCCCCGCTGTGGGGTCCGGTGCTTCAGGCCGCCGGTGTGAAGCCGGAATAGTCTCATTGGACCGCGCCACTCCAGTGGCGCTCGGGAGTGAGCGCCACTGGAGTGGCGCGGTCCAATGAATTACCGCAGCGCCTCGTAGGCCTGCCTGGAGGCGAACATGCCGGCCGAGTCGTGGCCGACCCCGGGCACTTCGACGAGGTTCCAGCGGAATGCACCGCCCAGGCTCACCGCCGCCGCTTTCGCCTTGGCGAAGGTGTTGCGGCCGCGTTCGAGGCGGGTGGCGCCCTGCGCGACCGCCTCGGGCTCCGAGGAGAGGTTGCTCGTTCCAGTGTCATCCATCCCGAGCAGGACCGTGATCGGCAGGGCGAGGTACTTCCGGAGCGCCTGCTCGGCGTGCGGGCTGCCGGCGAAGCCGTAGGGCACGGCCTCCGCGACGCTCGGCAGCACCCAGGTCGACGGGTTGGCAATGACGTAGCGCGCCGCAAGCGACGGAGCGAAGGCGGCGACGCGGCTCAGGAACTGGCCGCCGGCCGAGTGGCCGATCATCGAATAGCGCAGGCCTGGCTGACCGCAGGCCTTCTGGGCCCAGTCGACCAGGGGCGCCACGAGATCCACGGTGCGCCGGCCGGGGGAAACGAAACGGCCGTCGGGCGCGACGCCGCCCCGCTGATAGAACGGTATGGTGAAATCGGGCGGCGCGAACCTCGGTGCCACGACGACTGCGCCGAGCTTCTCTGCGAGGGGCTTCGCGCGATCGCGGTAGTTGTCGGCGTCGGCGTGCATGCCGTGGAACACCATGAGCAGCTGCGTCGGCGTCGCATTCGGATGCCAGGTGAAGACCTCGAGCGTCGCGCTGCCGAGGGTGACCGAGTGTTGGCCGTCGCCGGGTTGGATGATCGCCGTCATGTCAGGAACCTGATCGAATGGCAGGTCTCGCCGCTGCAGCGATTATAGCGATTGCCACCCGCCAATCGACCGGCCGACTCAAAAGGTGAACAGCATCGCCGCATACCACGAGGTGTTCACGGCGTCGGCGTTGTGCACGCCTCGGTTGATGTAGGCGCGGGTAGAAGCTCACGTCGAGACCGAACGAGTCCTGGTGGAGGAAGCGGTACTTCGCGGCGAACTGGATGTTGCTCAGGCCGAACTGCACCGAGCCATCCATCGGGGCGCCGTAGTTGAAATCGACGCCGGCCTGCCCGGCGGGGGATTGGCGGCCGCGGGGCGCGCCAGCAACAGCAACGAGAGGAGGGGAAGCGCGGCACGCATCGCGAAGGGCCATGGTTGTGGGCCGGGGAGGCTGCATCAATTCATTGTGCGATTCGACACAGAAGCGGCGGCACAGATCGCCGATGCTGCTCCATCGTATCGAGCAGCGTGGAGGGCCTTATGGAACACCAGCATCGTCGATACTCGACGCTCGATTGGCCGACACATGAAATGCTGACGAACGCGCACCGGATGCGAGGCAAGGTCCTGCGCGACGGATTCGTGGCGCTGGCGCGGTCCGTGCGGTCGGCCTTCGCCTGGATGTCAGAACCAGATGTTCATCGGCAGACCGTGCCGATCCCGCTGGTCGAGGGCGCCGAGGCAGGTCGCGGTTCCGTCGGCGATCAGCCTCGCCGTGCGGCAAACCGCAATGGCGTCGAGGATGTCGTCGCGCGCCGCGCCTGAGAGGCGGTCGACCTTCGTCTTGAAACCGTGCCTGCCGAGCAGCCTGCGGCGCTCGGCGTAGCCGTCGGGCTGGCGTTTTTTGCTCAGCACCGGCTTGCCGCCGTTCATGCGGGCGAAGGCGAGCTCGGGGTGGGCCTCGTAGACGACCCTCCGCAGCGCCGGCGTGCTCCGCAGCAGCCGATCGACCTCGTTCATCTTCGGAAAGAGATGGAAGGTCTGCTGGTTGATGCCGACGCCCAGTGACTTGCTGAGCGCATTGGCCTCGGCATGCGTAGTGCAGTCGAGCACGAGCCGGCACGGCGTGGGGAAGACGGAGCTTGCCTTGCCGGGCAGGTGGCGGCGCGCCTCGACCTCGCAGGCGCGCGGCGGGCGAGGGACGTCGACGAAGCCGATCGGCATGTCGACGGCCAGAATCGAAAGCCCCTCGCAGGCCTCCGCGAGGGTCCTGACGACCCTTATGTCGAGCGTGCCGTCGACATCGCGCCGGCAGACGACCCAGCCGGTGCGACAGCCGTCGGCGCCCCCAACGATCAAATCGGTCCTACCACTTTGCCATCTTGGCCCTGAGATTGGCATCGAGGATGGCGAGGAAGTCCTCGGTCGTCTGCCATGGGTGATTCGTGCCGATCAGCAGCGCGAGATCCTTGGTCATCTTGCCGCTCTCGACGGTCTCGACGCAGACTTTCTCGAGAGCATCGGCGAACTTCACCACGTCGGGCGTGCCGTCGAACTGGCCGCGATACTTCAGGCCCTGGGTCCAGGCGAAGATCGAGGCGATCGGGTTGGTCGAGGTCTTGTTGCCTTTCTGGTGCTCGCGGTAGTGGCGGGTTACCGTGCCGTGCGCCGCCTCGGCCTCGACGGTCCTGCCGTCCGGCGTCATCAGCACCGAGGTCATCAGGCCGAGCGAGCCGAAGCCCTGGGCCACCGTGTCGGACTGCACGTCGCCGTCGTAGTTCTTGCACGCCCACACGAAGCCGCCTTCCCACTTCAGCGCCGAGGCGACCATGTCGTCGATCAGGCGATGCTGATAGGTGATGCCCTTGGCCTTGAACCTGTCGGCGAACTCCTCGTCGAACACCGTCTGGAACAGATCCATGAATCGGCCATCGTAGCGCTTCAGGATGGTGTTCTTGGTCGACAGATAGACCGGCCAGCCGCGATTGAGGCCATAGTTGAACGCGCTGCGCGCGAAGCCGACGATCGACTCGTCGAGATTGTACATCACCATGGCGACGCCGCCGCCCGGGTAGTCGAACACGTCGTGCTCGATCACCTTGCCGTCGTCGCCCTCGAACCTGACCGTGAGCTTGCCCTTGCCCGGCACCACGAAATCGGTGGCGCGGTACTGGTCGCCGTAGGCGTGGCGGCCGATCACGATCGGCTTGGTCCAGCCCGGCACGAGCCGCGGCACGTTCCTGCAGACGATCGGCTCGCGGAAGATGGTGCCGCCGATGATGTTGCGGATGGTGCCGTTGGGCGAGCGCCACATCTCCTTGAGGCCGAACTCCTTCACGCGGCCCTCGTCCGGCGTGATGGTGGCGCACTTCACGGCGACGCCGTACTTCTTGGTCGCCTCAGCCGAATCGACCGTCACCTGGTCGTTCGTCTTGTCGCGATTTTCGATGCCGAGGTCGTAGTATTCGAGGTCGATGTCGAGGTAGGGAAGGATCAGCTTGTCCTTGATGAACTCCCAGATGATGCGGGTCATCTCGTCGCCGTCCATCTCGACGACCGGGTTCTTCACCTTGATCTTCGGCATCTTGCTGCTTCCTTCCGAGCCCGTAGCAAGCCGCCCCGGTTGTCCGGGGCGGTTCCACTGACGCCGCGTCAGAGAGCGGCCAGCGCGTCGTTCAACGTCTTGCTCGGCCGCATCCCGGCCGATGTCTTCGCCGGATCGGGCAGGTAGTAGCCGCCGGTATCAACCGGCTTGCCCTGCGCGGCGATCAGCTCGGCATCGATCTTGGCCTCGTTCTCCTCCAGCGTCTTCGCCAGCGGCTTGAAGCGGGCCGACAGGGCCGTGCTGTTGTCGCGCCGGGCCAGCGCCTGGGCCCAGTACAGGGCGAGGTAGAAATGGCTGCCGCGGTTGTCCAGCTCGCCGACCTTGCGGGCCGGCGACCGGTTGTTCTCGAGGATCTTGCCGTTGGCCTCGTCGAGCGTCTCGGCCAGCACCTTCACGTCCTCGTTGCCGGTGGTCTGCGCCAGGTGCTCCAGCGACGCGCCCAGCGCCAGGAATTCGCCCAGCGAATCCCAGCGCAGATAGCCTTCGTGCTGGAACTGCTCGACGTGCTTGGGGGCCGAGCCGCCGGCGCCGGTCTCGAACAGGCCGCCGCCGTTCAATAGCGGAACGATCGACAGCATCTTGGCCGACGTGCCGAGCTCCATGATCGGGAACAGGTCGGTCAGGTAGTCGCGCAGCACATTGCCGGTGACGGAGATGGTGTCGAGCCCCTTGCGGATGCGCTCGAGCGAGAACTTGATTGCCTCGACCGGCGCCAGGATGCGGATGTCCAGGCCCTTCGTGTCCTCGTTCTTGAGGTACTTCTCGACCTTGGCGATCAGCTGCGCATCGTGCGCGCGCTTGGCGTCGAGCCAGAACACCGCCGGGGTGTTGGTGAGCCGCGCGCGGCGCACGCCGAGCTTGACCCAGTCCTGGATCGGCTCGTCCTTTACCTGGCACATGCGGAAGACGTCGCCGGTCTCGACCTTCTGGGTCATCAGGACCGTGCCGTCGTCGGCGACCACGTTGACCGTTCCGTCCGTGGGGATCCGGAACGTCTTGTCGTGCGAGCCGTACTCCTCGGCCTGCTGCGCCATCAGGCCGACGTTCGGCACGGAGCCCATCGTCCTGGGATCGAACGCGCCGTTGGCCTTGCAGTCGTCGATGACGGCCTGGAACAGCGTCGAGTAGCACCGGTCGGGGATCGCGGCGATGCAGTCGTGCAGCTTGCCGTCGGCGCCCCACATCTTTCCCCCCTCGCGGATCATCGCCGGCATCGAGGCGTCGATGATCACGTCGCTCGGCACGTGGAGATTGGTGATCCCCTTGTCGGAATTGACCATGGCGAGCCCGGGCCGCTTCGCATACTCGGCCTGGATGTCGGCCTTGATCGCCGCCTTCTCGGCCTCCGCCAGCGTCTCGATGCGGGTCAGCATGTCGCCCAAGCCGTTGTCCGGATCGACGCCGAGCTTCTTCAGCGTGGCGCCGTGCTTCTCGAACACGTCGGCGAAGAACACCGAGACGCAATGACCGAACAGGATGGGATCGGAGATCTTCATCATGGTCGTCTTGAGGTGCAGCGAGAACAGGATACCGTCCTTCTTCGCGGCGTCGATCGATGCGGCGTAGAAGGCCCGCAATGCCTTGCGGCTCATCACCGAGCAATCGATGATCTCTCCTGCCTTGAGCGGGATCTTCGGCTTCAGCACCGTCGACTTGCCGTCGCTGCCGACCAGCTCGATCCGGGCATTGGTCGGCGCCGCAATGGTCGTCGCGACCTCCGAGCCGTAGAAATCGCTGCCCGTCATGTGCGCAACGCGGGTCTTCGAGTCCTTGCTCCAGACGCCCATCTTGTGCGGATGCTTGCGCGCGTACTGCTTCACGGCACCGGCGGCGCGGCGATCGGAATTGCCCTCGCGCAGCACCGGATTGACGGCGCTGCCGAGCACCTTGCCGTAGCGGGCGCGGATTTCCTTGTCCGCCGGCGTCGCGTCGCTGTCGGGATAGTTCGGCACGTCGTAGCCCTTGCTCTGCAGCTCCTTGATCGCAGCCTTCAGCTGCGGGATCGACGCGGAGATGTTGGGCAGCTTGATGATGTTGGCTTCCGGCTTCATCGCCAGCTTGCCGAGCTCGGCGAGCTCGTCGTTGATCCGCTGCTCGGGCTTCAGCTTCTCGGGGAAGTTCGCGATGATGCGGCCGGTCAGCGAAATGTCCTTCAGCTTCATCTTCACGCCGGCCGTTCCGACGAAGGCCTCGACGATCGGCAGCAGGGAAAACGTCGCAAGCCCGGGCGCTTCATCGACCTTCGTCCAGACGATTTCGAGATCTGACATACCTGCACCTCCGTGCGCCGCTTTCGTTTCGGCTGAGTGAAATTGCTGATTATGGCCCGTCTTGTTGCACCGCCGTGAGGAGCGGGCAAGGACGCCGGTCAGAGCCGGTCCAGCTCCTTTTGCGGCGGCTCGCTCCGCGGCATTGCCGCCAGGGTCGGCAGCAGCTGGCCGAGATCGTCGATCACCGACACCACGTCGAGATGGCTGGCGGCGGCAAAACCGCCCTCGACGCAGGACCGCAGCAGCTCGGCCAGCGGTTGCCAATAGCCGCCCTTGTCGAGGATCACGATCGGCTTGGTGTGCAGGCCGAGTGTGCGCCAGGACAGGACCTCGAAGAACTCCTCCAGGGTGCCGATGCCGCCCGGCAGCACGACGATCGCGTCCGAGCGCTCGAACATCGCGAGCTTGCGCTGGTGCATGGTGTCGACCACCACGGTCTGGGTCAGCGCGGGGTGGCCGGCCTCACGCTTCAGCAGGAAGCTGGGAATCACACCCACCACCTTGCCGCCAGCGGCCAGGGCGGCATTCGCCAGGACTCCCATCAGGCCGACGCCGCCGCCGCCATAGACCAGCGTCATCTTCTCGCGCGCCAACAATTCACCCAATTTGGCCGCCATTTCCCGGATGCCCGGATCGGCCCCGAAGCGGGAGCCGCAGAAGACGCAAACCGAGGAGGGCAGGGAGACGGACACGGCTTCAGGCACGGCACACGCACTTTGCTGGTTTAGGGGTTCCGACGCCTTTCCGGACCGGAGCGTCATGGTATCATTTCGGCGGCGTGCGGGGCGACGCCAATCGCGGTGGGTCGTCGCACCATTGGGAGTTTCATGTCACGTACGGTTATAGCGCTGATGGCGATCGGTGCGGTGGTGATCGCCGCGGCGGTGGGGATTGCCTGGCGCGTGAAGATGTCCGACCGGGCAGCCCTGGCGGCTGTGTCGCCGACGGCGCCCCCGCCGCAACCGGTTACGGCGCCACCTGCTCCCGCGCCGGCAAAGCCGGCCGAAACCCAGCCGGCGCCTGCCGCGGCCGAGAGCAAGCCTGCGCCGACCGAAGCCGTGATGGCGCCGAGCTTCGACGTGGCGCGCATCGGCGCCGACGGCCGGGCGGTGATCGCCGGCCGCGCCACGCCGAACGCCAAGATCGTGCTGCTTGACGGCGGCAAGGAGATCGCGCACGGCCAGGCCGACGACCGCGGCGAATGGGTGGTGCTGGCCCAGGATCCGCCGCTGGCGCCGGGTCCGCACGAGATCCGCGTCGTGCAGCACGTCGAGGGCCATGCGCCGGTCACGTCCGAACAGGTCGTGGTCGCGATCGTGCCGACCCCTGCCGACAATGCGTCGAAGAAAGAAGACACGCTGGTGATGATCTCGCCGCCGAGCGGTGCCGCGACCCTGCTGCAGCCGCCGACCGCGGGCGGCGTGCCGAGGTCGGGCGATCTGCAGGTCTCGACCATGGACTATGACGAACACGGCCAGACGACGATCACCGGCCAGGCGACCCCCGGCGCCACCGTGCGCGCCTATCTTGACGACAAACCGGTCGCTGAGGGCCAGGCCGGTGCCGATGGCCACTGGCGCCTGTCGCCGACCGATCCGATCGAGCAAGGCGAGCACCGCCTGCGGCTCGATCGCCTGGCGCCGGACGGCAAGCCCAGCGCGCGGCTGGAACTTAAGTTCGAGCGCCAGCAGACCGAGCCGGGCGAGAATCGCCGCCTGCATGTCGTGCGCGGCGACAATCTGTGGAATATCGCCCGCGCGCACTACGGCGAAGGCTGGCGCTATACGACGATCTTCGACGCCAACAAGGGCGAGATTCGCGACCCCAACCTGATCTACCCCGGTCAGGTCTTCAGCCTTCCCAAGGTCAACTGAGCCCATGCTGGCGAACTTCTTCGTGCCCATCCTGCAGGATGGCTGGCGGTTCATCGCGATCTTCGCCGCGGTGACATTCCTCGCCGCGCTGACCGGGCTGGCCTGGCTGTTCTGGCCGTTGTTCATCCTGACCTTGTGGTCGATCTACTTCTTTCGCGATCCGCCGCGCGGCGTGCCGCAGGAGGACCGGCTGCTGGTCGCGCCGGCCGACGGGTTGGTGCAGATGGTGGTCGATGCGGTGCCGCCGGCCGAGCTCGGTATGGGCGAGCAGCGGCTGACGCGCGTGTCGATCTTCCTCAGCGTGTTCGACGTGCATATCAACCGCTCGCCGTGCGCCGGCACCGTCGATGTCGTGGCCTACCGTCCAGGAAAGTTCGTCAACGCCGCCGCCGACAAGGCGAGCGAGGACAACGAGCGAATGGCGATCGCGCTCAAGCGCAACGACGGCGTGACGGTGGGCTTCGTGCAGATCGCCGGCTGGGTGGCGCGCCGAATCGTCTGCTACGTCAAGCCGGGCCAGACCCTGGCGGCGGGCGAGCGGTTCGGCCATATCCGCTTCGGCAGCCGCACCGACCTCTATCTTCCGGTCGGCGCACGGCTGCTGGTGGCGCCGGGGCAGCGGATGATCGGCGGCGAGACGGTGATTGCCGAGCTCGACGCGGCCGATGCAACGCCGCGCGCGGCGGTCGAGTTTTAGGACAGGACCATGGACAACGACTTTCGCAGGCGCCGCGGACTGCGCGGCTTCTCGGTCAACCGGCTGATTCCCAACGTGTTGACGTTGGCGGCGCTGTGCTCGGGCCTGACGGCGATCCGCTTCGGCCTGCAGGGCGAATTTCGACCGGCCGTGATCGCCATCATCGTGGCGGCAATCTTCGACGCGCTCGACGGCCGCGTCGCGCGGCGACTGGGCGTCACCAGCCGGTTCGGCGCCGAGCTCGATTCGCTGTCGGACTTCCTGTGCTTCGGCGTGGCGCCGGCGCTGGTACTCTACCTCGCGGCCCTCAAGGGGGCTGGGGCCATCGGCTGGGTCGTGACCCTGATGTTCCCGATCTGCTCGGCGTTGCGGCTGGCGCGCTTCAACACCGGCCTGCTGTCCGACGTGCCGCCGCCGGCCTGGACCGGCCAGTATTTCACGGGAGTCCCGGCTCCCGCCGGCGCGCTCCTGGCCCTGATCCCGCTGGTCGTGAGCTTCGAGGCCGAAGCCGCCTGGCCACGCCATCCCATCGTGGTCGGCGTGGTGCTGGTGCTGGTTGGCGGCCTGATGGTGAGCCGCTTGCCGACCTTTTCCTTCAAGAAAGGGCGGATTCCCAGGCAATGGGTACTGCCGGCCCTGCTGATTGCCGCCCTGACCATGGGCGTCATCGCCAGCTCCCCCTGGATCGGCCTGTCGCTGCTGGGTCTGATCTACCTCGCCCTGATCCCGTTCAGCCGGCTGGCTTGGCGTCGCCAGCAGGCCCGGGACCGCCAGGAGGCGAGCGTGGTGGCCCTGAGGTCGGTGCCCGGCGAGACCGGGCGGTAGCGCACCCTCTCCGCATGAGGTGACGCACGGTTGTTGACCTTCGATTCGACATTAAGTACGTTCCTTAACCATAAGAAAAGAAAAGAACTTGGTGGAGTACCCCTCATGCTTTCGCTTATTCGCCGGCTGGTGCGCGATGTGGGTGGCGCCTCGGCAGTGGAGTGTACGTTGATCGTATCCCTGATCGCGGTCGCCGCGATCGCCTCGATGCGCAGTGTCGGCAGCAAGGTCAGCAGCGTCTTGGGGCTGACCTGACGAGTGATATAGAGCGGAGAGGAAGACGGAGGGGCGGCCCAGAAATGGGCCGCCCTTTCGATTCTGGCCCTATTAGAAGTGTATGAGCGGGAGAATTAAGCTTTAAAATGAATGAATTAGGACCTTGATTTGAAGTTGTATCAGAGATAATGTCTGTAACGTTCATATCCGTTGTCATAAGCCTTATTGCTAGTCCGTTCATTCGTTAAGCCTGTTTCATAGGAAAATCGTTCAAGTTTCCTGAACGGCAGCAATCTGGCGCATCGGAGAGTCTCTTGGTGGCGCCGCCCGTCGGGCGGCGCGGGTCGGGTAGGTTCGGATGTCGCTGCTTGCGCTTCTTCATGTTGCCTGCCTTGGGCTTGTGGCCGCCCTGCTGATCGGGGCGGGCGCGCAGGATCTGCGCAGCATGCAAATCGCCAACGGCTTCCCGCTCGCCATCACAGGCCTGTTCGTCGTGTGGGCGGTGTCTGGTCTTGCCGGTGACCAGATGTCATTCGGGAATATTGCCCTGTCGCTCGGTTGCGGCTTGGCGGTATTCGGCGTGGGAGCCGGGGCCTTCGCTTTAGGCGCGCTGGGCGGCGGCGACGTCAAGCTGCTGGCGGCGGTCAGCCTGTTTGCCGGCCCGCAGAAGCTCTCGGATTTCCTGATCATTACCGCGGTCGTAGGGGGCCTGCTGGGTCTTGCCATCCTGGCCGGGGCGCCGATCGGCCGCCCCGCGATGGCCGGTGCCGGCCCGCTGCGTGAGCGGCTGCGCGGCGGCCTGCCGTACGGTCCGGCGATCGCCGCCGGCGGCCTGTGGGTCGCCGCATCGCTCGGACTGAGCTGAGGAAGGGGCCTCATGACCAGCAAGCGCATGATTTTCCTGCTGCTCGCCGTGATCGTGGCGGGCGCCACGGCGTTCATGGCACGCGCCTGGCTGCAGAGCGAGCGCGCTGCGCTGATCGCGCAGGTCGGTGCGCCCAAGGAGGCGCCGGTCGCGCCGACCCTGCAGGTGCTGGTGGCTCGCAATCCCGTGCACACCGGCCAGATCGTGAAGCCCGACGACCTGCGCTGGCAGTCATGGCCGGAGGGCAGCCTGTCGCCGAGCTACATCATCGAAGGCAAGCGGCCGATGTCGGACTTCGTCGGCGCGGTGGTCCGCGGTCCGATCGATGCCGGCGAGCCGATCACCGACGGCAAGCTCGTGCTGGCCGGCACGCGCGGCTTCATGGCGGCGGTGCTGCAGCCCGGCACGCGCGCCGTCAGCGTTCCGATCAGTGCGACCACGGCGGTGTCGGGGTTCATCTATGCCGGCGATCGGGTGGACGTGTTGCTGACCCACGTGCTGAGCGGCGACAAGAGCGGGCAGCACACCGCGACCGAGACGATCCTGCGCAACGCGCGCGTGATCGCGATGGACCAGCGCCTCGACTTCTCGCCGGGCGACAAGCCTGATGTGGGCAAGACGGCGACGCTCGAGCTTACGCCCAAGCAGAGCGAGATCGTTACCCTTGCCGTGAAGATGGGTGACCTGTCGCTGGCGCTGCGCAGCCTGCAGGATCCCGAGGAGAAACCCGACGAAGCATCCGAGAACGCCGCTGCCGAGCCCGGCGACAGCTTCACCGAGGACGCTCAGGTGAGTCGGCTGATCAAGCCGATGGCGGGCAGCGCGCCAGCGCAGGATCAGGCCAAGCCGCAGATCTTCGTTCTGCGCGGCAGCACCCGTACCAAGCAGGACATCGACGGTTCGACGGTCTCCGAACCCGGCCAGAGAGAAGACAAGCAGATCAACGCTACCCCCTTCACCCGCACGATCTCCAGCGAGTCACAAAAATGAAATCGCTCCCCCTCCAAGCCTTTCGTCCGCCGGCCTGGCGCCGCTTCGGCAACGTGCTGGCACTGGCAGCGTCGCTCGGCTTCGCGTTCCAGTCGACTCTGGTGATGGCGCAGGCGACCGTCGAAGCCGACGTTCCGGCACAGGCGCCCGCCAAAGCCAAGCCGGCGCACAAGGTTGCCAAGAAGGCGACGCACAAGGTGATGCCATCCGACAACGTCGCGGACGAGCTCAATCGCCGGGAAGCCGAACGCGTCGCCAAGCTGGCGCAGGAGGCGCCGCAAGCTGCCGCGGCGGCGACGCCTGCGGCCGCACTGCCGGCCAAGGGCCAGCCCGCGCCGGTCGCCACACTCCGGCCGGCCGCGCCGCTCGTGCAGGCCTCGCTGACGCCTGCGGTGGACAATTCGCCTACCGTCACGCCGACGCCCGTGCCGCCGGCAGCGGCTCCGATCGCCACGCCCGATCCCGTTGTCCCGGCGCCGCAGCCGCGCGAGGCGCAGGCACGCCCGCCGTCTCCGACGCCGGTCCAGCCGCCAGCCGTTACCCCGGCGGCACCGCCAGCGGTGACCAGTGGCGCGCCCGGCCGCCCGTTCGGCCAGAGCGAGATCGTGCCGCCGCAGCAGCCGACGCTCACGCTCGAGGTGCAAAAGGGCACGGCGGTCAAGCTGCCGCGCGCCGCCACCACCGTGTTCGTCGCCTCGCCCGATATCGCCGACGTTCAGGTGAAGTCGCCGACCATGATCTACGTCTTCGCCAAGAAGCCCGGCGAGACAGTGCTCTATGCCGTCGACGACCAGGACCGCGTGCTGCTGAACACGATCGTCAGCGTGACCTCGCCGATCAGCCGCATGAAAGCGCAGCTCGACGCGCTGCATCCCGGCAGCCAGATCCAGATCGACAACCAGGGCGAATCGATCGTGCTGAGCGGCGTCGCGCGTTCCGCCGTGGCCGCCGACGATGCCCGTCGGATCGCACTCCAGCATGTCGGCGGCGTGGCCACCAAGGTAATCAACAATATCCGCGTCGAGGCGCCGAACCAGGTGCAGCTCAGGGTCAAGATCGCCGAGGTCCGTCGCGACGCGCTGAAGCGCATCGGCGTCAACTGGCAGAACATCGCCAACGGCACCGTCGGCGTGGCGCCGCTGATCGGGGCGCTGGGCGGCGGCTTCGGTGTCTCCACCTCCCAGCTCATCGGCGGCACACCGTCGGCCATTGCGCGCATCACAGGCGGCAACTTTGACGCACTGATCGATCTCCTGGCGACGCAGAACCAAGCCACTGTCCTTGCAGAGCCCAACCTCGTCGCGATGTCGGGTGAGACCGCGAGCTTCCTCGCAGGCGGCGAGATCCCGGTGATCACGCCGCAGGCAGGCGCTCAGAGCAACACGATCCTCGTGACCTACAAGCAGGTGGGCGTCAGCCTAGCCTTCACACCGACCATCGTCGGCGACCGCATCAACCTCAAGGTTGCCCCCGAGGTTAGCCAGGTTTCCGCGGCCAACTCGATCCAGGTGCCGCTGACGGCGACGGCGACGGTGACGGTCCCCGGGACGGAGACCCGACGCGCCTCGACGACTGTCGAGCTCGGTAGCGGCCAGAGCTTTGCGATCGCTGGCCTGCTCCAGCGGACGAGCGAGCAGGATATCAAGAAAGTGCCTTGGTTGGGAGACGTTCCCGTACTCGGCACGCTGTTCAAGTCGGATGCGTACCAGCGCTCGGAGACCGAGCTGGTGATCGTCGTCACGCCGTTCTTGGTCGAGCCGACCAGCGGCAAGCTGCGGACGCCACTCGACCGACGCGTTCCGCCGACCGATGTCGATCGCATTGTGATGCAGCGCTTGAACCATCCGACGCCACCGCAGCGACTGACGGTGGGGCGTGAGCAGTTCGCCGGACCTGCTGCCGGCTTCACGCTGGAGTAGGAGACAACAACAATGAAATGGATACCCCTCTTCGTCCTTGTAGCGGTGGCGCTGGCTGGCTGTACCGATCCGGTCTCCGAAGCATCCGCGGTCGACGCGCGCTATACGCCGGCGCGCGCCGATTCCATGGCGGCGTTCGACTTCGCACCCGGCAGCGTGCGGCTCGATCCGTCGCAGGAAAGCCAGCTGCATGCCCTGGTTGCCGACCGCCACGGCGAGCGCGACGAGTTCCTTGTCGTGACCGATGGCTCCGGCGGGCCGATGCAGCAGCGCCGTGCCGCGCACGTTGCAAGCCGGCTGTCTCAGGCCGGCGCGCGCTGGGTGACGGCTTCGGTCGAGCCGTCGATGACTCGCGGTCCCGACCAGGTCGTCGTCGTGCGCTCGGAGTATCGCCTCGCCGCGAGGAATTGCCCGAGCTACACGCCGTCGGGCATGTGGAACCCCAATGAGTCGGATATGGCCGGCCTCGGCTGTGCCGACGCCTACAACATGGGCCAGATGCTGGCCCGGCCGCGTGACGCCGCCGTCGGCCGTTCGCCCGGCCCCGCCGACGGCCAGGTCAACGCCAACGCCGTCGAACGGTACCGCGAGGGCCGCGTGCGGGGAGGCGGCGCAGTCAGCGCTGGCAGCGTCGGCGCAAGCGGCGGCACTGGCGGCGGCGCACCACCAACACCGCCCGGAACCTGAGGGAGAACCATGGCCGTAACCGCTGTCGCCCAGCCCAACACCGAAGAGAACCGGTCCATCTCCGCCATGGCCTTCGTCACCGATTCGGTCGCGCAGGCGCGGATCTCGGGTGACCTGTTCGGGGTCACGCTCGGCAAAGCGAACGTTCGCGAGGGCTCGATCGACACGGCGCTGGGGGTCAGCGAATGGCCGCGCGATCTCGACCTGCTGATCGTCGACCTCGCGGCTTCGCACGATCCGGTGGCCGATGCCGCGGCCCTGAAGACGGGCCTGCCCGGCAGCTGCATGGTGATCGGCGTCGGCCGCATCAACGATGTGGCGCTTTACCGCGACCTGATGGCGGTGGGCTTCAACGACTATCTCTCGCTGCCGCTGGCCGAGGGCGCGATGGGCCGGGCGGTCGATCGAGCGCTGGAGCTGCGCGAGCGCGGCGCCGGCCCGATGGCCAACGCGGCCAAGAGCGTCGCCAAGCCGCGCACCCTGTGCGTCGTCGGTGCACGCGGCGGCGTCGGCGCGACAACGCTCGCGGTCAGCCTGGCGAGCCTGCTCGGGACGCGACTGCAGGAAGAGGTGCTGCTGATCGACTTCGACCTGCACTACGGCTCGATGATGCTGGCGCTCGACCTCGAGGCGATCGATGCGCTGCGCGAGGCGCTCGATCAGCCGGACCGGATCGATGCGCTGTTCATCCAGCAGGTGGCGCAGAAGAAGAGCGACTTCCTGTACGCGATCGGCGCCGAGGAGCCGCCGGGGGGCGGCTTTCAGGCCCGTCCGCATGCGGCTTCCGACTTCCTGCGCTCGGTCCACCGCCGCTTCCGTTGGATCGTGGCCGACGTGCCGCGCGGGGATCCGGTGATCCAGCGTCAGGTGATGGAGGCCTCGACCGATATCGTGCTGGTCACCGACCTGTCGTTGCCCGGCGTACGCGACGCGATGCGGCTGCAACAGCTGGCGCACGACGTGGCGCCCAGCGCGCGGCTGCACCTCGTGACCGGCGGCGCGCTCGATCCGCGCCGCTCGGCGGTCAAGGTCGCCGACCTCGAGCGCACCATGAAGCGCAAGGTCGACTGCCAGCTTCCGGCCGACGTACCCTCGGCGCTGGCGGCGGTGAATTTCGGCAAGCCCTTGCCGGACGCCGCGCCGAACAGCCCAATCGTCAAGGCGCTGCGCCCGCTGGTTGCCATGCTCGAGGAGCCGGTCGAGGAGCAGGCGCCGGCGGCAAAAGGCGCGGCGCGCGCCTTCATGCGCTTTACCAAGAGCCTGCAGCTCAAGAGGAAGTAAGCAGTGGTCTTCGGCCTGCTCAACAAGGGCTCCGACAGCGAGCCGGCGGCACCGGTCGGCCCGCTCGATCGTCTCGGCCGCCGCAGCGCGGCGGAGGGGCGCGCCGACTCCGCGCCGGCCGATCGCGACGCCAAGCGGGCGGCCGCAGCGGCCAGCCTGGCCGGATCGGTGGCGCCCCGTCTGCGCGAGCTGATCGCCGCTGGCGTGCCGGCCGGCGAGGTCGCCCGCCAGGCCGGCCAGCAGGCGCAGATCCACTTCCGCCAGAACGGCGTGATGTTGTCTCCGCTCGAGCTGCGCGGCTACGTCGCCGAGGTGCTGCGCCCACTGCTGCCGGCCCAGACCTTCAACACCCCTGAGCCCCAGTCGGCACCGTTCGAGAATGCGCCACTGGCGCCGGAGACCGAGGCGACGTCATCGCCGACGCCCGCCGTCGAAACGCCGCCTGCCGTCGCCGCGCCGCCCAGGCCGGCGCCCGTCCTGCCGGTGCCCACTCCCGATCTCACGCCGGCCGCGATCAAGCCGATGCCATGGGAGACCGACGCGGCGCCGCGGCAGGACACGGCCGAGACGAACAGCCGGGTGTCGCGCAACAAGGTCGACCAGGCGCGCCGCACGTTGCAGCCGCTGGTCATGGGCCGCATCGATCTGGCCGCGGCGGTCAGCCTGCCACGCAAGGAGCTGGTGCGGCAGCTCGAAGGGCTGGTCGGCGAGCTGCTGGCCGAGCAGCGCATCCAGCTCAACCGGCCGGAGCAGGACGATCTCGTCTACCAGATCGTCAACGACATGATGGGGCTGGGCCCGCTCGAGCCGTTGCTCGAGGACGAGAGCGTCACCGACATCATGATCAACGGGCCCAAGCAGATCTATATCGAGAAGCGCGGCAAGCTCGAGCTGACCTCGGTCACCTTCGAGGACGGCGCCCATCTCCTCAACATCTGCAATCGCATCGTCAGCCGGGTCGGCCGCCGCGTCGACGAGGCGAGCCCGATCTGCGATGCGCGCCTGCAGGACGGCAGCCGCGTCAACATCATCATCCCGCCGCTCGCCATCGATGGCGCATCGGTGTCGATCCGAAAGTTCGGCAAACGCCAGATCGGCTTCGATCAGATGGCGCAGCAGGGCAACATCTCGCCGGCGATGGCGACGGTGCTGCGCATTGCCGCGCGCTGCCGGCTGAACGTCATCATCTCGGGCGGCACGGGCTCGGGCAAGACGACCATGCTGAACGCGCTTTCCGGAATGATCGAGAACGGCGAACGCGTGGTGACGATCGAGGATGCGGCTGAACTGCGCCTGCAGCAGCCGCACGTGGTCCGGCTCGAGACGCGGCCGGCCAACCTCGAGGGCAACGGCGAGGTCAGCATGCGCGACCTCGTCAAGAACGCCCTGCGAATGCGCCCCGACCGCATCATTCTGGGCGAAGTGCGCGGTCCCGAGGCGATCGACCTGCTGCAGGCGATGAACACCGGCCACGACGGCTCGATGGGTACTCTGCACGCCAACCGGCCGCGCGAGGCGCTGACCCGTCTCGAGAACATGGTGACCATGGGCGTCGCGAGCCTACCGCCCAAGGCGATCCGCAGCCAGATCGCGGGCTCGCTGCAGCTGATCGTGCAGATCAGCCGCATGCGCGACGGCGTCCGCCGCGTCACGCACATCACCGAGGTGATGGGCATGGAGGGCGAGGTTGTCATCACCCAGGACCTGTTCACCTACGAGTTCAAGGGCGAGGCGGCCGACGGCAAGCTCGCCGGCGCCTTCAAGAGCTCCGGCCTGCGTCCGCACTTCCTGCCACGCGCAGCTTATTACGGTCTCGACCGGGTTTTGATGGAGGCGATGGGCTGATGTCCTGGCTGGGTCACTCGCTGACGCTCGACCAGGCCGCGATCCTGATCGCAGTGGGCGTGACGGCGACGTTCGCCGCCCTGTATGCGGTCTTCAGCGGCTTCTTTGCCGAGCGCCGGCTGAACGACCGGCTCGAGGATCTCGAAGGACGAGCTCGCACCGGCAAGCGCACGTTGCAGATGGCGACGCTGCGCCGTGCCGAGCAGAAGAGCCGGCTGCCCACCCTCGACAAGCTTCTGTGGCAGTGGTTCCCCAACGCCGGCAAGATTCGCCAGAAGCTGCAAACCAGCGGCATGAACGTCACGCTCGGTGACTTCGCCTTCGCCGCCATCGCGCTGTCAGTCGGCGTGGCTTTCGCGCTCTATCTGTTGCTCGATCTGCCGCCGGGCATGGTTCTGGCTGCCGCACTGGTGGTGGGCGTCGGCATCCCCAATCTCGTTGTGGGCTTCAAGGCCAAGAAGCGCGGCCGCCAGTTCAATCTCTTGTTCCCCGAGGCGGTCGACCTGATCGTGCGCGCGCTACGCGCCGGCCTGCCGGTGCAGGAGGCGATCGGCAACGTGGCGCGCGACATCAAGGAGCCGGTCGGCAGCGTGTTCCAGCGCGCCCAGCACGAGATCCAGCTCGGCGTTCCGATCGAGCAGGCCCTGTGGCGCGTCGCGCGCACGGTTCAGACCGACGAGTTCAACTTTCTGATCGTGGCGCTGTCGATCCAGCGCGAGACCGGCGGCAATCTGGCCGAGACGCTGGCGAACCTGAGCGCGCTGCTGCGCTCGCGCCAGCAGCTCCGCCTCAAGATCCGCGCCTTCACCTCGGAGGCCCGCGCGACCATGCTGATCATGGCCGGCCTGCCGTTCCTGGTGGGCGGGGCGCTGTTCCTGATCTCGCCGAAATACATCACACCGCTGTTCACGACGCCGACCGGCCAGATGGTGGCCGCGGGCGCGGCCTGCAGTATGGGCCTGGGCATCTTCATCATGAACAAGATCGCAACGATCAAGGTTTAGACGCGCAAGGTTCGGCTGGGCAGGGTTCAACGGCATGGAATTCGACTTGATCGCCTCGGAGAAGAACTTCACGGTCCTCATCGCCGTGGCGACGTTCGTGGTCTTCTGGGCACTGTGGACCGCGATGACCTGGAAGCCGCCGATCGAGGCCAGGCTGAAGGCGCTGCAAACCCGCCGCATGAAGACCCGCAACGAGCAGGTCGCGACCTCTGCCAACGTCTCGACCAAGGCGACGTCGATCGGCCTCATGCGTACCGTTGCCGATCGGCTGAACCTGCTGCGCGGCTCGGCGGCCGACCAGACGACGCGCAAGCTCAGGCTCGCCGGCTTCCTGTCGCGCGACGCCACCGTCGTCTTCATGTTCGTCAAGCTCGCCCTGCCGCTCGCAATGGGCTTCGTGATGATCGTGTTGACCTCGATCACCGGCATCATCCAGGTATCGGAGGACCTCGTCCTGCCGGTCTGCATCGGCGCAGTGCTTGCGGGGTTCGTCCTGCCCGAAGCCTACGTCAAGAACGTCGCCCAGAAGCGTCGCGAGACGCTCAACTACTTGCTGCCCGAGGGGCTCGACCTGCTGACGATCTGCGTCGAGGCCGGCCTCAGCATCGATGCCGCCTTCCGCCGGGTCAGTCGCGAGATGCAGACGACCATGCCCGAGCTCGCTGCCGAGTTCGAGATGACGGCGATCGAACTCACCTATCTGCCGGACCGCCAGCAGGCGCTGGAGAACATGACCGAACGGTCCGATTCCCCGGCGGTCGCGGCCCTGGTGAATGCGCTGCGCCAGACCGAGAAGTACGGCACCCCGCTGGCCGCGTCGCTGCGCATCCTGAGCCAGGAATTCCGCCAGACCCGGGCGTCCAAGGCGGAGGAGAAGGGCGCGCGCATGCCGGCGCTCATGACCGTGCCACTGATGGTGTTCATCCTGCCGACGCTGATCACGGTGCTGATTGCACCGGCCATCATGAATGCGTTCTCCCTGATGTGAATTGTATCAGTCGTTGACAGATTTGCAGCCGGTTTCCTAGACTTAGGCCGTATTCTTACAGTTTTTCATGAATTCGTTTTCCGCCCCTTGCCCGGGCGAACATTGATCGATGGAGAGCCCATGATGCAGATCGCATCGCGCATGGTCCGCAGTGCGCGCAGCGCCTGGGGCCGTCTGCGCCGGGATGAATCGGGATCGGTCCTTACCATCCTGGCCACGCTGCCAGTTCTCGCGGGCGCCGTCGCCATCGGCGTCGAGACCGGCGAGCTCTATCGCGTGAAGCGGCAGATGCAGGTGTCGGCCGACGCGGCAGCCCTGTCCGCCTCGGTCGACCTGATGAACGGCAAGACCATGACTCAGGCGACCGCCACCGGGAAGTACGAGGCCCAGCGCAACGGCTTTTCCGACGGCGTGAACGGCGTCACTGTCACCGTGGCCGCGCCGACCACCGGCAGCTATGCGGGCACCACGAACGCCGTGCAGGTGACGATCCAGAAGAGCATGGGCTTCAGCATCGGCTCGGCGCTGCTCAACGGGTCGCTCAGCAACTTCACGATCAGCGCCAGCGCCGTCGGCGCACCCGGCTCGACGACCGTCACCAACACCACGACGACCACCTCCAGCAGCGGCGAAGGCTGCATGCTCGCGCTGACCCCCAACAACGAGCAGGGCGTCAGCATCAGCAACTTCAACAACTTCTCGTCCGACTGCACGGTCATGTCGAACGGAACGGCGACGGGGACGGGCAGCAGCGCCTCGATCTCGATGGCCAGCTTCAACAACGCGTCGATGTACTCGGTGTGGACGCGCGGGTCGTTCGACTATCCGCAGTACAGCAACGTCACCCTGACGAAGGCCGCGCGGACCAACCAGACCGGCACCATCTACGACAGCTACGCCAATCTGCCGACGCCGTCGCCCGGCACCTGCACCTACACCAACTACAGCGCTCCCTCCGGGAGCAGCGTGACGCTCTATCCGGGTACCTACTGCGGCGGACTCACGGCGACCAACAACAGCAACGTCTATTTCACGCCGGGCACCTACTACATCGCCAATGGCGATCTGGTGATCAAGTCCGACAACAACGTGTCGTGCCCGACGTGCAGCGTCAGCTCCACCGACGCTAGCAAGACGACCGGCACCACCTTCATCCTGACCCAGACCACCGGGAACAATAGCGATATCGGCGGCGTCAGCATCTCGTCGATGAACAACGTCACCCTGAACGCCCCCGGCGGGCCCGTCGGCGGCGCCAACGACAATCCGTACAAGGGCATCCTGTTCTACCAGGATCGGCGCGCCCCGGCCGGCACGATGACCTCGTCGACCAAGATCTTCACCGTGGCGTCGCTCAACAACGCGACGCTATCCGGCGCAATCTACTTCCCGCAGAACCGCATCGACATCTCGAGCATCAACAATTTCGGCAACGGCGGCGCGAGCACGGCCTGCACCATCTGGGTGGGCCGCTACCTCAAGTTCTCGTCGTTCAACAACAACTACAAGGGCGGCTGCAAGACCTACTACAACACCGACGTGCCGGGCGAGACGGTGACCACCACCACGACCAGCACCAGCACCGTCACGAAGGGCAAGGTGGTGCAGTAGAAGCGCCATGGTCGAGGTCATGCGGCATCATCTGAGCAACTTGCGTGCGGACTGCCGAGGCAACTTCGCGATCGAGTTCGCCCTGGCGCTGCCGATCCTGTTGCTGTTGCTGGTCGGGCTGCTCGATCTCGGCCGTCTGAGCATCGAGAAGTCGGCGCTGCTCCAGGGCGCACGGGAAGGCGCGCAGTACGGCATCCAGGCGCCGACCGACACGGCCAACATCCAGACGACGGCGCAGAACGCGACAGGCATCAGCGGCGCTACGGCCACGAGCTCGACCTTCTGCGAATGCGTTTCCGGGACTCAGGTCGCCTGCACGACGACCTGCTCGGGCGGAGCAGCCATCAAGCAGTACGTGGTGGTGACGACCTCTGCGCCGTTCCGCTCCGTCCTGGCGCCGGCCACCACGACCTTCGGCCTGAACGGGTCGAACGGATGGGTTGGCAGCTGGACGCCGCCCACCAGCGTTTCGGCAACGATCACGATGATCGTGCCCTGACATGCGTTGGTTGCTGCAGTCCCTGGGCGGCGATAGCCGGGGAGCCGCCGCCATTGAATTCGCCATCGTTGGACCGCTGCTCTTCACGTTCCTGCTGGGCATCGTCGAGATGGGCCGCATGTTCTACGTCCGCGAATCGCTCGAATACGCGACCGAGCAGGCGGCCCGCTATTACATGGTCAACCCGTCGGCCACGCAGTCCGCGGTCACGGCGACGTTGCGCAACGCCATGGCGGGCGGCATGGGCTCGGCCATCCCGACGCCGCAATACACCGACGTCACGAGCTGCAACGGCAACTCCGCGGTGACCTGTACGACCATCACCGCCACCTATACCTTCGTCTCCGTCGCCAGTTTCCTGAACCTCGGCAGCCCGGTGCTCCGAGCCACCGCCCAAGCGGTGCGCGTTCAGTAGGCGACCCATAAAGCCGAGCTGCCGCAAGGGTTTATACGCAAGACTTAGCAGTCTTTGTTGCGGTGATGCCCAAGATTTTGATATCCTTGGGAAAATGGCCAAGACCGGAGCACCCCCATTACCACTCGCCCGCATCGTCGTTGCGGGGCTGGTGCTCCTCTTGGCGGCCTGCGACCCGGCGAGCATCAGGCACGGCGACGACTACGAGAATTCCGTGCGTGCGGCCGACGCGGCCCGAGCGGCCGGCAACATGGATACCGCCATCCCGCTCTATGAGCGCGCGTTGCAGGCAGATCCAGAGGGCAGTGAGGCCAAGCTCGGGCTGGGTCAGGCCCTGCTCGCCATCGGCGCGGCGGAGGAGGCGGCGGCCCAGTTCCGGGACGTGCTTGCCCGGGAAGGCAGCAACAACGGGGCGCGGCGGGGCCTTGCATCGGCGTTGATCGCGATGGGCCAGCCGACGCTGGCGGAGCAGCAGATCGACGAGGCGCTTCGCGCCAACGCCAACGACTACCGAGCTCTCAATCTGATGGGCGTGCTGCTCGACATGCAGGGACGCCACGCCGAGGCACAGGCCAACTATCGTCGCGGCCTCGATCTCAGGCCCGCCGATCCGGGACTGCGCAGCAACTACGGCCTGTCTCTCGCCATCACCGGACAGGCCCAGGCGGCGATCGCCCAGCTTGCGCCGCTGGCCGGCAGCCGCGATGCGACGCCGCGCATGCGCCAGAATCTCGCCTTCGCTTATGCGATGGCTGGCGATCTCAGCAATGCCCTGCAACTTTGCCGGCGCGACATGGATGAGAACTACGCTCAGCGCCAGCTCGCCTACTACGCGCAGCTGCGCTCGCTGCCGCCCGAGCTGCGCAGCGCCGAATTCCGCCGCAATCCGATGTTCGTGCCGCAGGGCACACCGCCGGCTTCAGCCGGGCTCTAGATCCAGGCTCGCCAACCGCGCTCCACCCGTGCACTCGCGTGCACGTCTGAAACGCCGGGGGACTTATCGAGCAAGGCTTCGTGGCTACTGGCCCGAAGTCACGCGAGCGAGGAGTAGCCGCCATCGACGGCGATCGTGGCGCCGGTGACGAAATCCGACGCCGGGGCGGCGAGAAACACCGCGATGCCGGCGAAATCGTCGGGCAGGCCCCAGCGCGCCGCGGGAGTCCGCTTCAACACCGAATCGTGGAGGCCCTGCACTTGCTCGCGGGCGCGGCGGGTGAGGGCGGTGTCGATCCAGCCTGGCAGGATGGCGTTGACCTGAATGTTGTCCTTGGCCCACGCCGTCGCCATCGACTTGGTCATCTGCACCATCCCGCCCTTGCTTGCGGCATACGCGGTCGCGAACGGCGCGCCGAAGATCGACATCATCGAGCCGATGTTGATGATCTTGCCGCCGCGCTCCTTCATCGCCGGATAGGCCGCGTGGCTGCACAGGAAGGCGCTGGTGAGATTGCTGTCGAGCACCGTGTGCCATTCGGCGAGCGTGTATTGCTCGGGCTGCTTGCGGATGCTCATGCCGGCGTTGTTCACCAGGATGTCGAGCCGGCCGTGCGCCTTCACGGTCCGATCGATCAGCGCGCGACAGGACTCCTCCTGCAGCACGTCGACCGGGATGGCGCTCGCCTCGGCGCCTGCCTCCTTGAGCTGCTTCACGGCGGCACTGTTCTTCGTCGCGTCGCGGCCGGCGATGACGATCGCTGCGCCCGCAGCCGCCATGCCCTTGGCCATGCCGAGGCCGATGCCGCCATTGCCGCCGGTGATCACGGCGACCCGGCCTGAGAGGTCGAACAGCTTCATGAGAATTCCTCCGCTGGTCGCCTGTATAGCGGCCGGGGAGGGAACCTCAAACCGGATGACGCGTTTGCTCCTTCGAACAATTGGGAGGAAAGATGGCGAGGCAGGCCTTGGCTGCGGTTGTCCTGGCGCTTTGCGCGGGGGCCTGCTCGGCCGAGCGTCACACGACCTACGTGACCGCCGATGCTCCTGTCCAGCCCGTCGCGGTGGGCGTCACGGACGTCCAGCTCACGGCCGAGGCCCGGGCGGCCTGCGATTCCTACGGCATACCGCACGGCACGGCCAACTACGATCGTTGCGTCCAGAACGAGTTCGCTGCACGCCGGCCGGGCTGACCGGCGCGCTGCGAACCGGGAATGGCGGCGGTCGCAAGATCGCCGCCATTCTTTTTGCTTTGACGGATGGGAAAATCGAAGCGCGTGCTTCGCGGGCTACTTTTTCTTGCGCGGCGCCTTGGTCTTGCTGGCGTCGCGCTCGATCAGATTGATGAGATCGGTCGGCAGCGGCTCGGCTGCGATCTCGTCGTACATCGCGTGCAGTTGCTTCTGCAGCCACATGTCGAAAGGCCGTTCGACCGGCTCTCTCACTTTCTTGTCCCGGGCCGGCTCATCGGCCCGATCCCTTTGCGGCTTGTTGTCATTCGCCATGGCACACTGCGCGTGGAACGAGGAGGCTTCCACGGATTCCCGTCCGAGGCACACGTCTCTCCCCAAGAGAATGCCCATGTTTAGCTCATACGTCCACGCAGGATTGGGGGAAAGCGTTACCGGTCGTGGATCCGGGCATCCGTCTCCTCGTCGTCCGCCTGAGTCGACGGGCGAGGCACAGTCTCGCTGCGTTCCTTGACGTCACCCTCGAGCAACAGGCGCTCGAGCATGTCGCGCGCGCGAGAGATGCGGCTCTTCACCGTGCCAACCGACACGCCGGTGTGGGCGGCGATGACCTCGTAGGACTGGCCCTCGAGCACCGCGAGCAGCAACGCCTCGCGCTGCGTCGGCGCAAGCTTGCCGAACGCCGACATGAACTCCCGCATGACGAGGCGGCTCTCCTGGTGCGGCTGATGCGACAGCGTCTCGGCGATCGCGGAGTCGACCGGCACCGACGGGCGCATGCGCCGCAGGCCAGAGATGAATTCGTTGCGCTGGATGCGGAACACCCACGCCGAAAGGTTGGTGCCGGGTTCGAAGCTCTCCCGCCCGGTCAGCGCCTTGATGACCGTGTCGTGCACGAGATCGTCCGCAGCGTCACGGTCACGCGTCAGCGAGAGCGCGTAGACCCGAAGCCGCGGCAGAATGGCTTTGAGCTGCTCATGGAAATCGTTGATATCGTTCTTCGCCGTTTTGCCCTTTTTCGCATTGGCGATGGCCATGATCGTCTCCAGGGGGTGCTTCGTGTTGGAGCAATGCCGGGCGTGCGGAAAGGTTACAGGCGCGGAACGATGACCCGTCTAACCCCCTGATTTTTCAGCGCATCTTGTCGGATAGCAGCTTGCGTGCACGGGACACCCGGGCCTTCAGCGTACCCACCGAGCAATCGCAGAGGCGCGCTGCCTCTTCATAGGAGAAGCCGCCGGCCCCCACCAGGATCAGCGCTTCGCGCGCCTGCGGGGAGAGCTTCCACAAGGCCGAGGAAAGCTCCTTCAGCTCGAGCGTGGCTTCCGGATTGTCGGCTGCGGCCACCGGAGTGGCGCTCACATCCTCGATCGCGGTCGGCCGGCGCCGCTGCGCGCGCAGGTCCGAATAGAAGCGGTTGCGCATGATGGTAAAGAGCCAGCCCTTGAGGTTGGTGCCCGGCTCGAACTGCGCCTGCTTGTCGAGGGCAGCGAGAATGGTGTTCTGCACCAGATCGTCCGCAGCCTCGCGCTCCCGGCACATGAAGCGGGCGAACGCCCGCAAGTCCGGCAGCAACGCGACGATGTCGTCCTTCACCATATCAGTTGGGATGCTCCGCGCCACGCTAACGCCCTGACGTGGCGTTCGGTGCCCCCTATGTGGGGCCTGCAGCCGCGGCCGCAAAGGAAAATCGACCGGGCAACCGCCTCTTCCGCACCCGCGTTGACCCGACTGACGGCGCGCATTGCGCGCCGAACGCATTGAAAGGAGAGCGTGATGAATTGGGATCGTGTTGAGGGCAACTGGAAGCAGTTCTCCGGCAAGGTGAAAGAGAAGTGGGGCAAGCTCACCGACGACGACATTACCGTAATCAACGGCAAGCAGGACCAGCTCGTTGGTCGTATCCAGGAGCGGTACGGCGTGGCAAAGGACGAGGCCGAGAAGCAGGTCCGGACCTGGGCTGGCGGTCTCTAAAATTCCCTCGACGCCGGCGCCCGCTGGTCTCGGGCTTGGGGTTATCCACGCCCGGTAAATTTTGAGAACGGGAACCGAACAGAGCGTTCGGCGTTAGCTCCGAGACTTCGAGACGAGGAGACGTGACGAGCCGCGGTGGTTCTGGCGCCCTTGGCGCCGATGCGAAAGGGCATGTGGCCGGTTCGACCGAGCTTTTGAACAAGGAGGCGAAGATGTCGTTCACCAAGATGGCGCCACTAGCGGCGCTGGTGGGTCTGGGGCTTCTGACCGCCGCGTGCGGCAACAATCCGACGGACCGTGCGCTGACGGGCGGCGCCATCGGCGCGGGCTCCGGCGCCCTGATCGGCTCCACGGTCGGCGCGCCGATCGCCGGCGCGGTGGTCGGCGGTGCGGCAGGTGCCGTAGTAGGTGCGGCAACAACGCCCGAGCAGCCGCGCTACTATCGCTACTAGGCGTGCGATTCGAGACGAAAACTACGATTGGTCATTCGGCTCCCGGCCTGCTTTCGGCCGGGAGTTCGATTCGTGGGTTGTCAGGTGAGGATCAGGGCGTACTCTACGCCCGCGCATCCTGAGAGTTGAAGAGGGGGTCGCTCGTGTCGAACGGACCAGCAAGCAACAAGAAACTATCCGAGGCAATCACCAAGACGCTGCCGTTCTTGCGCCGCTATGCGCGCGCTGTGACGGGCTCCCAGCAGCGCGGTGACGAATGGGTGCGGCTGTGCGCCGAAGTGGCGGTACGCCAGCCCGAACTGATTAAGGGCGCCGAGGACACCAAGCTCGGCGTGTTTGCGCTGTTCCACCGCCTGCAGCAGCCCTTCGGCAGCCTCGAACAGGGCGGCGAAGCCGGCAGCGTCAGCGGTCGGCTGAAGGAATCGCTGACCGAGATGGCGCCGTTGCAGCGCCAGGTGCTTCTGCTCACGGTCCTCGAAGGCTTCACGGTCGGCGATGCTGCGCACATCCTCGACATCGACGTCGACAAGGCCGAGAGCAGCCTGCAGGAGGCGCGCCGCGAGCTGCAGCGCGTTGCTTCGGTGCGCGTGCTGGTGATCGAGGACGAGGCGGTGATCGCGCTGGACGTCGCCGATATCGTTCGCAACGCCGGCCATGAGGTGGTGGGCATTGCCGCAACGGAGAAGGCGGCCGTGGAACTCGCCAAGAAGCATTCGCCGCACCTCGTGCTGGCCGATATCCAGTTGCGCGGCTCCGACAGCGGCATCTCCGCTGTGCGAGAGATTCTGCAGTCAATGACCGTGCCGGTGATCTTCGTAACGGGTTATCCCGAGCGGCTGCTGACCGGCACGCAGCTCGAGCCCGCCTTCGTGATATCCAAGCCTTTCGACCCCGACCTCCTCCGTGCGGCGATCGCCCAGGCGCTGGATACCGTCTCGATCTAGCGGCGCCATCCGATAATGGGCCGCTGGTCGCTCCGCACCAAGTTGGTGGCGGTTGCGGCGCTGGCGCTGCTACCGATTCTCCTGCTTTCCGGCTGGCGCGCGTATATCGATTCGCGCGTCGCGCAGGCGCGCCGCGCAGAAGCCGCCACTTCGGTTGCCGAGCAGGCGGCAGCACGCTACCGCGAGCTCCTCGAAGGCTCGCGCCGCCTGCTGGTCGCTGCCTGCGATGACGATGCGGTGCAGGCCGCCGTGGTGGCCGATGCTGCACCGGGCGCGCTCGACCGCTGTGAATCGTATCTCGCCCGGCTCCTCCGGCGCTTTCCGGCCGACTATTCTGCCCTGCTGGTGACCGACGATCGGGGCACCGCGCATTGCGCGAGCACGCCGCGTGGCCGGGGCATGACCTTTGCCGATCGCGAACTCTTCAAGGCAGTGCAGCAGTCGCATGCGTTCGGCGTCGGCTCCTACGTCGTCAGCCGACTGACGACGAGCACGGTGGTGCCGATGGGCGTGCCGATCCTGCGCGACGGCCAGTTCCTCGGCATGTGCTCGCTCGGCCTATCGCTCCGCAGCGTCGCCGAGCAGCTCGGCGCGCCGCAGTCGGCCGGCGCTGCAGGCGTGGCGCTGGTCGATCGCGATGGGGCGCCGCTCGGCGGCGACCCGCGCGCGATGGCGGCGCTGCCGGTGGCGTCGCGGTTGGCGGCGGCGGTGGCTGCGGAACAGCCCTCCTTCACCGACAACGGGCAGAACGGCACCACCTACGATTTCAGCATACGACGGCTTGTGGGCGGCACGCTTTTCGCGGTCGGGGCCATTCCGTCCGACCGCAGCTTCTCCTCGCTGATGCTCGATTGGGGTGAGTTCGCGGCCATCGTGCTCGCCAGCGTCCTCCTCCTGCTGGTCATCTGGCTGGGCAGCGACCGCTGGTGCGTGCGGCCGCTGCGCTACATCCAGGAATTTGCCGGTCGGGTGGCGCGGGGCGAGGCTGCGGAGTTCGCGCCGCCCTACTCCTGGGGCCCCGAGATGACGGCGGTCGGCGCCCGGGTCAGCGAGATGGCGGCAGCGATCGCCAGCCGCGAGCACGAGTTGAAGGCCGGCCTCGAGCAGCGCGACCACATGCTGCGCGAGATCCATCACCGGGTTAAGAACAACCTGCAGATGATCTCCAGCCTGCTGAACCTGCAGGCTGGCGAGATCCGCTCGCCGCGCATCCGCCGCTTCTTCGGGGACGCGCAGAACCGGGTGCTCACGCTGTCGATCCTGCACCGCCATCTGTACGAGCGCTCGAGCTGGTCGCTGGTCGACTTCCAGCAGTTCATCAGCGACCTGGTGCGGCAGATCTCGGTCGCGCGGCCCGGCATCGAACGCCCGACGCCGCGCTACACCATCCGCGCGCCGATCATGGCGGTCGGTCCCGATATCGCCATCCCGATCGGCCTGATCGTGACCGAAGCGGTCGGCCGGGCGCTCAACCACGACTTCAGCTCGATCGCCACGCCCGAGATCCGAATCGAGGCGCACGAGCGCGGCGAGGAGGTCGAACTCGTGATCGAGGATAACGGTCTCGATCCACCGCAGACCGTCGTGGAGGGAGGAGGAAGCCGCGGCAGCTTCGGCCTGACCCTGATCCGCGGCCTCGCCATGCAGCTGGGAGGGGACATCGCCATTGCGCCGCGCGAAAGCGGCGGCACCCGCGTCGTCGTCACGTTCCCGATACCGCGTGACGAGCCGGCCGCCGGAGCGGCTCCTGGAGCGGCGGTCCATGGCTAGGGTGAGGCGCACCGCGCGGTCGACCGGGCTCGTCGTCGGGCTCACCATCGCCGTGCTCGCGGCAGCCGGAACGTTCCTGACCTTCGTGCACTACAACTCAGCCAACAAGCAGCAGCGGCTGGTGGTGAACAACTACGAGACCATCTCGCTGATGCGCCAGGCGCTGATCGTGCTGCAGGACAGCGAGATCGGCCAGCGCGCCTACCTGCTGACCGGCGACGTCTCCAACCTGGAGCCTTACGAGCGCGCGCGGCTGCGGCTCGACCCGATCATGCGCCAGCTCGAATCGTCGTCGGGTGACGATCCCGAGGCGCTGCGCCAGATCGCGGAATTCCGCACCGTTGCGGCCGAAAAGATGGACGAGCTGAACTCGACCATCGTCGCCTTCCAGCTCTACGGCAAGGAGGCGGTCCTGCCGCGCAATGCCGGGCGCGCGACCACCGATCACATCCGCCAGATCGCCGATGCCTTCGTCGAGGGCCAGCGGCTGATGCTGTCCAACCGGCTGGCGACTCTGCGCAACGAGCAGGAGCAGGCCGACCTCGCCGGCATCCTGGTGCTGAGCGGCGCCTTCGCCTGCCTGATCATCGGCACATACCTGATCGTGCGCAGCGGCACGCGGCTGGAGGAGGCACAGCAGCTGCTCTCGGCGCGCACGCAGTTGCTGCAAACCACGCTGGAGACGCTGCAGGATCCGATTTTCGTGCTCGATGCTTCGGGCCGGGTCGTCGCCTGGAACGAAGCCTTCGCGCGGCTGGTGGCGTGGGATCCGCTCCGCGAACCGCCGCCGACGCTGGAGCAGCTCCAATCGGAGCGCTTGCCGGCCACTCGTGCTCTTCTGGAGCCGCTGCAGCTTGGGCAGGCTCACGCGCCGGGGCAGGTGACCGCGCGTGTGTCCTACGACACCCGCGAGTACGAAGTCTCTCGCGGCGAGATGGCAGGCGGTGGGGCGGTGGTGCGCTGCGCCGACGTCACCGACAAGCTGCGGGACGAGGCGGCGCTGCGCCAGGGCCAGAAGATGGAGGCGATCGGCCAGCTCACCGGCGGCATGGCGCACGACTTCAACAACATCCTGCAGGTCATCCAGGCCAACATCGACCTGATGAAGGCAACGGTGGAGGACAATCCCGAGGCGCTCGGCCGGCTGCACAGCGCCAGCGCCGCCGCAGACCGCGGCGCACGCCTTACCCAGCAGTTGCTCGCCTTCGCCCGCCGCCAACCGCTCACGCCGCAACCGACCCGCGTCGCCCGGCTCGCCGCCGACATGGCCGAGCTGCTGCGCCATGCACTGGGCGAGCGCGTGCAGCTCGACTACGCCATCTCCGACGACGCTTGGAACGCGCGTATCGATCCCAGCCAGCTCGAGAACGCCATCCTGAACCTGGCGCTAAACGCGCGCGATGCGATGCCCGACGGCGGGACGGTGCGGATCGAGGTGTCGAACGCGACTCTCGACCGGCGCTATGCGGCGCTGCATCCGGATGTGGCGCCGGGGCCGTATGTGCTGGTGGCGGTGAGCGACACCGGAACCGGCATGCCGGCCGACGTCGTGGCGCAGGCCTTCGATCCCTTCTTCACGACCAAGAACGAGGGCCGCGGCACCGGCCTCGGCCTCAGCATGGTCTACGGGTTCGTCCGGCAATCCAACGGGCATATCCGCATCGACAGCGCGATTGGACAGGGGACCAGCGTGAAGCTCTACCTGCCGCGCACCTTCGACCCGGTGCCGGACAGCGAGGAGCGGGGGTCTGCGCCGTCGTCCGGCAGCGAGCGTATCCTCGTGGTCGAGGACAACGAGGACGTACGGCGGGCCGTGATCGATATGCTGAAGGGGTGGGGCTACCGGGTCGTGGCGGTTGAGAATCCCGACTCTGCCGCAAAGCTCCTCGAGACCGATTCGGCCTTCGACCTGCTGTTCACCGACGTCGTCATGCCGGGCACGCTGACGGCGATCGAGCTGGCCGGGATGGCACGCCAGCGCCGGCCCGACATCGGCATCCTGCTGACTTCGGGCTATGCGCGAGACCTGATACCGCGGGAAGCGGGCAGCGAATTCCCGTTGATCGCCAAGCCGTATCGCAGCGAGGATCTCGCCGCGCGGGTGCGTACCGTGCTGGCGAGCCGGCGGCAGCCGGCAGCGGCGGCGCCGGCACGAGGCCCCGCCGCGTCCGCCCCGACCGACCATCCGCGCCACGTGCTGTTTGTCGAGGATGAGGTCGTTCTGCGCATGTCGACCGTGGACATGCTGGAGCGGCTGGGGTGCATGGTTTCCGCCGTTGGTAGCGCCGAGCAGGCCCTGGAACTGCTCGACCGCGGCGACCGGTTCGGCCTGCTGCTGACCGACCTCGGCCTGCCCGGCATGAGCGGGGAGGAACTGGCTGCCGAGGTCCAGCGGCGCTTCCCGGATCTGCCGGTCATCATCGCCAGCGGCTACGGCAAGAGCGATTCCCAGCCCGGGGAACTGCGCTTCATAGGCAAGCCCTACTCCTCGATCGACCTGCAGCAGGCGCTCGACGAGGTGGCCCGCAAGGGCGCCACAGCTTAGTCGCGATCCTGCCGCAACCGGCCTCTTCACGGGACGTTGATCTTACGAGGACCGATGAGGGGCGCGACATGTTTACTCTTCAGCAGCGTGGGAATTCGCGCGTCGCGGATTCCCATCCCGACTTCCATCCGGAGCATCCGGCCGGTCCTTTGGACGGCGAGTTGGCCGACCTTTACGCGGCCATCCTGATCGTCGTGCCGGTGGCGCTCCTGCTGAAGTCTTTCTTCTTCTGAAGCCCTCAGAGACAACGCTTGGACGCGCATTTCGCCTAGTCCTTCGCACCGGCAACCTTCGGTTAAGCGCGCCGTTATTCGGCCATCTACCGCGCGACCAAAGGACAGGAGGTTGCCGTGCGTTCCATTACCATTCTCGCCGCTTTCGCTGCCGCTTCGCTGATGGCGTCGCCGGTCGTCCACGCCCAGAGCACGACGACCACGACGACGACGGTCAAGACCGACACCGATGCGATTTGGCAGAAGATCAAGGGCAGCTGGAACACCGCCAAGGGCGCGGTCAAGGAGCAGTGGGGCAAGCTCACTGACGACGATCTCATGGAGATCCAGGGCCGGCGCGACCAGCTCGTCGGCAAGATCCAGATGCGCTACGGCATCAGCCAGGAACAGGCCGAAGCCCAGGTGAGCGGCTGGGAGCACCAACAAAAGAAGATGTAGGGAGAGCAGCGATGAAGGCACCTCGCTTCCCGGCCGTCGTCGCCGGCGTCGCGGCGATCGGCCTAGTCGGGTCCGCCCTGGCACAGAATCTCGCGACCGGTCCGGAGTACACCGGGCGGTTCACCGACACGCGCACGGGAAAAGTGTGGACGCCGAACCTGGATTCGCTCGACGCCTATCAGCCGACCGATCCGAACCATCCGGTGAACCGGGAATTCAACCCGCGTGACCAGGAAGCAAGCATCCCCGGCATGGTGGAGCTTCATCCGAAGGCGGAGCTGATGGGCACTGTGCCGATCACCGCTGGCCCGACCGTGCCGATCATGACCATCGATGCCCCGTCGCTGCAGGCGGTGCCTGGAAGGCGCTGGATCGCGGTCCTTTACGTGACCAATAACAGCGGCGGGACGATCAATCCGATCATCGACTGCCATTTCACGAACCACGGCCAGAAGGTCGAATCGGTGCGGCTGATCGTGCCGCCGGCTGGCCCCGGCGAGAGGCTCGGCATGGCTGTCCGAGGTCCACGGGTCGACATGTTTACCGACCAGGTGACGTGCCTGCCTATGGCGCCGAAGTAGGGCGCGTGCGCATTTCGCGTGAAGGGCCGGCCGCTGTGCCGGCCCTTTTCGTTTGCCCGCAATAGACGCTAGGTTCCTGCCCCAACACGAGGGAGTAGCGTATGAGCGGATTGGGGCGTCGAACCACCTTGGCCGGAGGCGCCGCATTGGCCGCCGCCTCCCTGATCCGGCCGCGCCCGGCGCGAGCCGCCAAACCCCTGACGGTGGTATGGGAATCCGAGGTCACGATCCTCGATCCGCATTTCACCACCGCCACGATCACCCGGACCTTCGGCCTGCACGTCTTCGACATGCTGTTCGCCATGAACGGCAAGGGCGAGATCAAGCCGCAGATGGTGGACGGCTGGCAGGCCAGCGCCGACAAGCTTACCTGGACGTTCACCCTGCGGGACGGCCTCAAGTTTCACGACGGCGCACCCGTCACGGCGGCCGACGTCGTTGCCTCGCTCAAGCGCTGGTCGCAGCGCGATCCGCTGGGCAAGATGCTGATGGCCGATACCGCGACGCTCGATGCCAAGGATGCGCGGACCTTCGAATTCGTGCTGAAGCAGCCATTCCCGATGATCCTGGACGTGCTGGGCAAGCCCAATGCGCCGCTCCCGGTGATCATGCCAGCGCGCATTGCCGCTACGCCGGCCAGCCAGCAGATCGCCGAGCCGGTCGGCTCGGGTCGCTTCCGGTTCGTGAAGAGCGAATGGCGGCCGGGCAACGCCATGGTGTTGGAGCGCAATCCGGACTACATGGCGCGCGCCGAGGCGCCGGATTTCCTGGCCGGCGGCAAGCGGGTGAAGATCGATCGGCTCACGTTGCGCGTGATGCCCGACCAGTCGACCGGCGCCAACGCGCTGATGGCCGGCGAGATCGACTACATGCAGTACCTGCCGTTCGACATGCTGCCGATCCTCGAGCAGGAGAAGAGCGTGAAGCTCGTGGGTCTGGGCGGGATGGACCAGTTCCAGGGCAACTTCCGGCTCAATCACGCCGCGCCGCCGTTCGACAATCCGGCAGTGCGGAAGCTGATGTGGAAGCTGGTCGACCAGGATGCGATCCTGACGGCGATCGGCGTGCCCGAGAAGTATCGCGCGAAGTCGTGCCCGTCGTTCTGGATGTGCGGCACGCCGCTCACCACCGACGCCGGCGCGGGCAACAACAAGTTCGACCTCGCTGCCGCCAAGGCGGAGCTCAAAGCCTCGGGCTACAAGGGCGAGCCGGTGATCATTCTCGAAGTGTCGGGCTCGATCAGCCAGACCGCCTCGCGCGTGCTGGTGCAGAACATGAAGGACGTCGGCTTCACCGTCGAGCAGCAGCCGCGCGACTGGGCGACTGTGCTGGCGCGCCGAGGCAAGAAGGAGGGCTGGTCGATGTTCCCGGTCTACTCCAACGGCACCGACATGTTCTCGCCGCTGTCGCATTTCTACATCGCGTCGACCTGCAGTCCCGACTATCCGGGCTGGTCGTGTGACGACAAGATTCCAGCCCTTCTCAAATCCTTCACACAGGCCGCCACGCTGGACGGGCGGCGGAAGATCGCGGCCGAGATCCAGACCGCCGCCTATGAGCTCACGCCATCGGTCATGTGGGGCCAGTTCACCATCCCGGCCGGCTATCGCAGCGACCTGAAGGGCCTGATCCAGTCCTCCTATCCGATGTTCTGGGAGGTGGACCGCACATGATGACGCACCTGGGTAACCGGCCCGAGTGCCCGGCGTTGGGTCCGCATGATTCGACAGCATATCGTTGCTGCCATGGCGGTGGTCGGCGTCGCCTCCTGCACGACCGAGCATCGTTCCTACGTGGTCGCGGACGACGCCTGCACCTCCTACGGCTATCACGTCGGCACGCCGCGCTACCGCCTTTGCACCGAGCAGGAAGCGAAGTCCCCGGGCACCGGACAGCTAAGGGTCATGGAAGATCCGGTTCACTAGCCGCGCCGTCCTTGGCGGGACGCAGCCCATGACCGTCACGCATAACAAGGCCCTGAACCGTTACGAATTGAAGACAGAGCACGGGCTCGCTCTTGCGGTGTATCACCAGCAGGGCGGCCGGCGTATCTTCACTCACACCGAAGTCCCGATCGAGGACGAGGGCAAGGGCCATGCCTCGCGGCTCGTGAAAGAAGCGCTCGACGACACGCGCCGGGCCGGCTTCAAGATCCAGCCGGCCTGCAGCTTCGTGGTAGCATACGTGCGCCGCCACCCCGAGTATCGCGCCTAGCTCGAGCCGAGCCCGCCTAGTGCGGCTGTCCGCTGGCGCCCTTCCAGCTCACGCGCTTGGCGCCGGAGAGGCACACCTGTCCGCGCCTTAGCAGCGACATCAGCGCGCGACGCGTCTGGATATCGGTGAAGCCGCGGTCCTCGAGCCGCAGCTCCAGATCCTTGATCGGTACCTCCGGGCCGTCGCTCCGGGCGAGAATGGTGATCTCGTCGAGCAGGGCGCCTTCGGCGTCGGTTAGTTTGTGACCGGGCGGGCTCATCCAACGCTACTCGCTGAAGGGAGACAAGCCGCTCAGTGCGGCCGAATGAACAAGGCCCAAGCGAGCCCCAGCGCAATGATGGCGCCTATGAAGGAAGACAGCAGGACGAGAAAGACACGACCGCTCACGACACCGCCGCGCGATTCAACTGGACTAACTTCGCGTCGCATGGAGTAGCCTCCGTTGGTCGTTCAAGGGGGGCCTTAGCAGTGTTGAACGCCGGTCCCTCCTCGCGGTTGCCCGGCGTTCAGCCCCATTTTGCCGCAGCCCTTGTGTGGCTGCGTTCGACCGTAACGATCCCTAGTCACACCGAGTTGCCCGGAACCCCTTTCCAGCAGGCCACGTTATGGGGGCGCAAAGCCGCACCCCTCACGCTCAGCCCAGGAGAGAGACCCATGCTGTATTGGGCACTGATGTTCCTGGTCGTGGCCCTGATCGCCGCCATCTTCGGCTTCGGTGGCATCGCCTCGACCGCCACCGGCATTGCACAGATCCTGTTCGTGGTCGCGCTCGTGCTGTTCGTCGTGAGCCTGCTCGCGAACTTCGCGCGCCGCAATCGATAAGCCCCCGGGGAGACTCCAAATGCGTCTTGCAATCGTAGTGCTGGCTGGCGTGCTCGCCGCGGCCTGTACGGTCCAGGAGACCCGCACCGTTGTCCCGGCGCCGCGCGTCGACGATGCCTGTAGCGCCTACGGCTACGCGCCGGGCACCCAAGGCTATCGCATCTGCGCTGAGCGCGAGGCTGCCGCCCGTGCGCGCGGTCGCATGTCGGCCGGCTATGGCGAGACGCGCATCGAGGCGGACGCGCAGGAGGCGTGCCTGTCGTACGGCCTGACGCGCGGCACCCGGCGGTTCGACCGCTGCGTGCAGCGCGAGATCGACTACCGCCGCCCGATCTGATCTAGCCCGACTGGCCGAAGTGCGAGCGCAGCCGTTCGCGTGCGGCGTTGCCTGCGGTGCGGTCCCAGCAATTGACGATCGCGACCCGGAAGCCGCCAGGCGGCATCGCGTGGCGCTCGGGTGCCCAATCTTCGTGGAACGTGATCTGCAGGCTGGAGATGCCGGGCATGGCGACGATCTCGTCCTGCAATGCTTTCGGCGGATGGCGATAGCGCCGGCCATGCGGCGAGAACAGGACGACACTGTAGCCGGTGCGCCGCCCGCTGTCGTCGAACTCCCAGATGCCATCCTTGTAGAGCCGCACCAGGGCCGTCACCCATGGATCGCCGCCATAGAGGTCGGGCCATTGATCGGCGAAGCGCAGATGGACCTCGATGATGCGCGCGCCGATCGTCTCGAGATTGATTATGCCGCTGTAGCCCTTGAGGTGCCTGCGGCTCCACGGCGCGACCCAGTCCTCGATCGCCTTGTTGGGCGCCTCACCGATCTCCCAATAGTCGAAGGTGCCGCGGTCGCCGGTGACGCCGTGGGCGTGCCGCCACCATTTCGGCTCGCCGTCAATTACCACCACGTCACTGCTGACATGGTCGCCCTCAAGCAGGGTCGCCCAGAAATGTCCCGGCTGATATGCGGCGATGTAGTCCGATTGGGATTGCAGGGGGCGGCTGCCCACGCCCATCCCTTTCAGGTTGTAGATCGGCTTGGAAAAGACCGGATAGTGCGGAGGGCTAACGCCGTGCGGCGCCGCCTCGAGGCCTTGGCTCAACGCCACGGCGAGCTTGTCATAAACCCAGCGATGGTTGGGGTTCCACAACCAGGCGTCGCTGTCCTCAGTCGGAATGAAAACGTCATCAGGGCAGGGGACTCGCGTGAAGTACTGGGTGCGCCAAGGGTCGATTTCGCAAACCGGCACGTTCTTTTCCTTCTCCGGGACGGTGAGGACGCTAACATATTCGTGGCAACTACGTATTCTCAGCTCGCGTTAGCTCGCGATGCGGAGGTGTCGTGTCGAAACTGATAACGCGTAGCGTGCCTGCGCACGCCCTCCCGCTGCTCGACCGTTTTCGAAGGGTTCGCCGCCAGACCGAAGCGCTCGCCGAGCCTTTGTCTCCGGAAGACCAGACCATCCAGTCGATGCCCGATGCCAGCCCGACCAAGTGGCACCTCGCGCACACCACCTGGTTTTTCGAGACCTTTCTTCTCAAGCCGCAGCTCGCGGCCTATCGCCCGTTCAACCCGGCGTACGACTACCTCTTCAACTCCTACTACGAAGCCATCGGCCCACGGCATCCGCGGCCCCAGCGCGGCATCGTCAGCCGGCCGGGCGTCGAGGAGATCCTCGCCTATCGCCGCCACGTTACCGGTGCGATGGAAGAGCTTATCGAGTCGAACCGCAGCAATTCGGCCGAGCTGGTCGAACTCGGGCTCAATCACGAGCAGCAGCATCAGGAGCTCATCCTGATGGACATCAAGCACGCGCTGTCGCTGAACCCGCTGTTCCCGGCCTACGCCCCGGAGCGGATGTCGGCGGCGCCAGGCTCGCCGCTCGGCTGGATCGATTTCGAGGGCGGGCTGGTCGAGACTGGCCATGCCGGCGAGGGATTTGCCTTCGACAACGAAGGGCCGCGCCATCGCTCGTGGGTCGATCCGTTCGCGCTGGCGACTCGCCTCGTTACATGCGGCGAATACCAGGCCTTCATCGATGACGGCGGCTATCGCCGGCCGGAGTTCTGGCTGTCGGCCGGCTGGGATGTCGTGAAGCAGCGCGGCTGGCAGGCGCCGCTCTATTGGGATGAGGACAGCGTCTTCACGCTTGCGGGCCTGCGGGCGCGGCGGGCGGAGGAACCGGTGTGCCACGTCAGCTTCTATGAAGCGGCGGCCTACGCGAAGTGGGCCGGCAAGCGCCTTCCGCGCGAAGAGGAGTGGGAGCTGGCCGCGACCGATGCTGCACCCTCCGGCGAGATGGTCGACGGCAGGATGCTCGATGACGGCCACCTCCATCCTGCCCCGGCGCAAGGCGACGGTTTGGTCCAGATGATCGGCGACGTCTGGGAATGGACGGCCAGCCCCTACGTCGCCTATCCGGGCTATCGCGAGCCGCCGGGCGCCATCGGCGAGTACAACGGCAAGTTCATGGCCAACCAGGTGGTCCTGCGCGGGGGTTGTGCGGCGACCCCGCGGGACCATATTCGCGCGACCTACCGCAACTTCTTTCCGCCGGACGCGCGCTGGATGTTCGGGGGGATACGCTTGGCAGAGGATCTCCGATGAACGGTCCGGTTGTTAGTCTCAAGGTCGAGGAGACGGCGGACCGCGAGGAATTTCGCCGTGCCGTCCTGGATGGCCTGTCGGCGCGCCCGCGCGCGATTCCCGCCAAGTTCCTGTACGACGCGCGCGGCTCGGCCTTGTTCGACGAGATCTGCGAGCTGCCGGAATACTATCTCACCCGTACCGAGACCGAGATCCTGAAGCGGCACGCGACCGAGATCGGCCGGCGCGCCGGGCCAGGGTGCGCCCTGATCGAGTTCGGCAGCGGCTCGAGCGTGAAGTCGCGCCTCCTGATCGAGGCGCTGCCCAAGCTCGCGCTTTATGCGCCGATCGACATCTCACGCGAGCATCTCGACGCGACGGCGACGCAGTTGCGGCGTGACTATCCCTGGCTGATGGTCGAGCCGGTGTGCGCCGACTTCATGGGGCCCGTGCCGCCCATCGCCAGCAAGGGCCGACGGCTGGGCTTCTTCCCGGGCTCGACCATCGGCAATCTGACGCCCGAAGAGGCGACGGCGTTCCTGCGTAATGTGCGGACACTAGTCGGCGACGACGGCGCGCTGGTACTGGGTGTGGACCTCAAGAAGGACCCTCAGCGCCTGCATGATGCCTACAACGATTCAACGGGCGTCACGGCGGCCTTCACGCTGAACCTGCTGCGGCGCATGAACCGCGAGTTGCAGGCGACCTTCGACCTGTCGGCGTTCGCCCACGAGGCTCTCTACGATGGGGCCGAGGGCCGCATCGAGATCTATGTCCGAAGCCTCGAGCGGCAGACCGTGACGGTGGCCGGCCAGCGCTTCGACTTCGCTGCCGGAGAGCGCGTCCACACCGAGTATTCGTATAAGTACGACATCGCCGATGTAGCCGGCCTGGCTGCGGCTGGCGGCTTCCGTCTCGCCGAGACCTGGACCGATCCCGAGCGGCTGTTTGCCGTCGCCTACCTGGAAAGCATCAGCCGGAAATAGAAAAGGGCCCTGCTCGGAGAAGACGTCACCGAAGCAGGGCCCTCAAATAGGCAGCCCGCCCTAGAGGGACTCTAGGGCGGGCATGAATGACCAGGCGGGGAGGGTGGCATCGCAGAGCGGGGGGCAGGGGCGACGCCAAGTGACCCGGTCACACCGACACAACGACACGCCCTTCGAATTGGTTGCGGCGCCTCCAATGAAAGTTCAAAAAATCTGACTAATCTCCCCAGAAGATTTGAGGACAAGTCGATTTCTCTCGACGTTCCAGTGCCTTGCCGTCGTGAGTACGAAGACGAACAGAGTGTCGCAGTCACTAAGTCGGATGCCACCAACGGCCGGCGAGGACGACCCCCGCGGAAACCAGGCGGCTATCCCCAGCCAGTCGCTCACCGATGCAATCGGTGTAGTCGAACTTGCCATTCTTCTCGTCGAGCACGGTCGCCTCGCCGACGCTGCCGACACGCAGCGTGCCGAGGTCGGGCCGCTTGATCGCTGCGGCGGGATTGACCGTCGCCAGCTTGATTACGGTCGCAAGATCGACGCCGAGGCACAGGAATTTCGACATTGTCGTCAGCAGGTCGAAGGCTGGGCCCTCGATGGAAATGGCGTGGACGTCCGACGAGATCACGTCGGGCAGGAAGCCCGCCGCCAGCATTGCGCGCGTGGTGCCGAAGCCGAACGAGCCGCCGCCGTGGCCGATGTCGAAGATCACGCCGCGCTCGCGGGCCGCCAGGATCTCGTCGCGCACCCGGCCGTCCGCGCGCACGGGCGCATTGGGGAACGGGCGGAAGCAGTGGGTCAGGATGTCGCCGCGCCGCAATTGGCTCACGACTTCGTGACGCGCAGGCGGCGGATTGTCGAGATGCGCCATCACCGGCAGGCCGGTCTCCTCGGCGACGTCGAGCGCCATGTACAGCGGCTGCGCGCCGGAGTTGCCGCTCGCCGACTTGCCGACACGCACCTTGATGCCGAGGACCAGGTCCTTGTGCTCGCGCGCCACCCGCACCGCCTCGCGCGGATCGATCAGGCGCATGTCGGCGCTCTCGCCGACCATCACCGTCTTGGAGAACGCGAAGATGCCGGGGAACGAAACGTTCAGGTAGGGCAGGATGCGCACCGGCGACGGCTCGATCACGTGGCGGCGAAAGCCGTGGAAATTGCCGGGGCCAGCGCTGCCGGCGTCGATGAACGTCGTGACGCCGCCGGTGCGCGCCAGCAGCTCGGCCTCGACGCCGAGCGAGGTCCCGCCCCAGTAGACGTGGGTGTGCAGGTCGATCAGCCCGGGCGTGACGATCTTGCCTTTCAGGTCGCGCGTGTTCCTGCCGGAGAGATTGTCGCCAATGGCGGAAACCTTGCCATTCGAGAAGGCGATGTCGGTGACTTTGTCGACCGCCTGCGACGGATCGATCAGCCGTCCGCCCTTCAACACCAGATCGTTCATGCCTTCGACCTTACCACGCGCTCCAGTCCCAGCCAGTCCGCCATCAGGCGCAGCTCGTCGCGCAGCGGTCCCTCGACCTTCCGCTTGTCGATGCCCGGCTCCACGTGCGCTTTGGCGAGCAAGGTGCTGTTGGCGCGGTCAGCCTTGAGGTCGACCCGGCCCACCAACCGGTCGCCGAGCAGGAACGGCAAAACGTAATAGCCGTAATTGCGCTTATTCAGCGGCGTGTAGATCTCGATGCGATAGAAGAAGTCGAAGATCCGATGCGTCCGGTCGCGCTCCCAGACCAGCGGATCGAACGGCGCCAGCAGGGCCCGCGCCTCGACCTTGCGCGGCATGCGCGCCTGCGGATCGAGATAGGCTGGCCGGTCCCAACCCTCGACCGCGACCGGCAGCAGGTCGCCCGCCTCGACCAGCTCGGCGAGCCGCGCCTTGGTGTCTGCGACGCCAAGACGAAAATAATCGCGCAGGTCGAACTCGGTCGCCACGCCAAGCGCGCGGGCCGACTGGCGCAGCAGCTCGCGCTGCGCCTCCTCGGCGATCGGGGTCGGCCGCTTCAGGACCTCGCCAGGCAGCACGCGCTCGGTAAGATCGTAGACGCGCTCGAAGTTGCCGCGCCGGGTCGCGGTCGTCACTTCGCCCGCGAAGAACAGCCATTCGACTGCGTACTTGCCGTCGCTCCAGCCCCACCAGGCGCCCCGCGCCTTGCCGCCGGTGCTGAGGTCCGATGCGGCAAGCGGACCGCGATCGGCTATTTCGCGCCGCACTTCGTCGATGAAGGCCTTCTTCTCCCGGGCGAACACCTGGAGCTTGCCCTTGCCGATGCCATCCGACTTGGCCTCACGCTGCATGCGCCAGCGCAGCAGCGGATAGGTGTCGAGCGGCAGCAGCGACGCCTCGTGCGCCCAGAACTCGAACAGCCGGCGCTGGCTCTTGCGGCCCCAGGCGGCGCGATCGAGCAGCGCCTGTGAATAATTGCCGAGCCGCGAGAACAGCGGAAGGTAGTGCGCGCGGGCGAGCACGTTCACCGAATCGATCTGCAGCAGGCCGAGGCGATCGATGGTGCGCCGGATCTGACCTGCGTCGATGATCCCCTTCGGCCGCGGCACGCCGAAGCCTTGCGCCGCGAGGGCGATGCGCCGGGCTGCAGCGGCGGAGAGACGGATAAGCTTGGGTGTTGTCATTGCCGATCGCTTGCCAAGGATGCCTCATGCATGCTTCATATTCGAGGCTTCGTATGCACTCATCCACGAGCACTGCGCGGGTTGGCGTCGATCGCCAGGCGATCGAGCTTGTCGGCGCATTGGCGCTGACGCTGCTGATCTTCTCTTATGGCGCGAGAGCATCGCTCGACGATCTGCTGATCTACCTGCGTTACGTCGCCAATATTCTCGGTGGCAACGGGCCGGTTTATAATGCCGGCGAGCCATCGGCGGGTGCTACAAGCTTCGGCTGGCTGGCCATCATGAGTGTGGTGGCGCGCCTGTTCGGTAATACCGAACTGGTATGGAAGGGGACGGGCGCCGCCTTCATCCTGATCGGCCTTCTGATGTTCGCGTGGCGACTCCGAGCGCTCCCGGCCGCGAGTGCGCTCGCCATTCTGCTGTTCACCCTGCTCGATCCCTTTGCCATCCGGTGGTTCGGAAGCGGCATGGAAAATGGGCTTGTCTACGCGGGGGTGGCCGCGTGCCTTCTCGCTTTCGAGTGCTTCTTGCAGGCGCCCAGCCGCAGCCGGGCCGTAATGGTTTGCGCGGCATCGGCGGCGCTTCCCTTCGTCCGGCCGGAATTTCTCGCTTTGTCGGGAAGCGTTTCGCTGTTCGTCGCCTTTTCCCAAAGGCGACCCTATTTCTGGATCGTGGTTTGCGAAGCCGTCGCCATCGCCGTCGTCGCCTTCTGCTTTTACATGTGGATCGGGTTCGCGTTTCCTCAAACCGGCGTGGCGAAGGCGCTGATGCTGGCTCAGGCGGATCCCTTCTATGCGCCAGTGACGATGATCAAATACGCGGCGGTCGCCGTGCCCGGCGTCGTCGTGGTCACGATCGCGAGGTTTTCGAGCGTCCGGAGACTCTATCCGCTTTTCGTGGCCGTCGGCGTGCTCTGGCTGAGCGTCTTCGCCTACTTCACGTTTACCCGTACATTGATCTCGACTCGCTACACCGTCGTCTATTCGGCACCTCTCCTCTGCGCCGGGGCGCTGGGGCTGGCGCATGAACTGCGGACGCAGGGCCGATGGTCGATCGGCATGAGGCTGGCGCTTGGCGTGCAGTTGCTCGCCTGCGGCGTCGGCCTCGTCTGGCAATGGCCGGCCACGCGTATCGACGAAGTGGGCGACATCCGGCCGATTGGGGAGTGGGCCAAGCAAAATTTGCCGGCAGGTTCCAAAGTCGCGCTTACCGAGGTGGGGGCGTTCGGCTTCTACTATGGCGGCAAGATCGTCGATCTGGTCGGGCTCGTGTCACCGGCGGTGGTCGAGTACGCCAGGCAGCATGGACCTTCTCGCTCGTTGGCCGAACTCGAGCCCTTGTTGGTCTCGACCCACGCCACTTACTACCTCGAGACTTTTGGGGCGAAAGAGCCCATTCGAGGCGGTTCGTTCCGCTTCGTCCCGCTGAAGGAGTGGCGCGTCAGACGCAACAACCTCTCGCACGGCCGGGATGTTGCGCCCGACACATGGCGTCTCTATGCGCTGCAATCCGGCAGCGCAGCGGCGAAACCCGCGGATTCGCGCTGATCGGCAGTGTGACATGCCGTTGGAAAGCGATCTCTATGCGCCAGTCAAGGCGCTGCTGGAGGGACAGGGATACTCGGTCAAGGGCGAGGTGAAGGGCTGCGACGTCGTGGCCGTGCGCGGCGCTGAGCCGCCCGTGATTGTCGAGCTCAAGCGCGCCTTCGGCATTTCGCTGGTGCTGCAGGGCGTCAGCCGCCTGGCGATCTCCGACCACGTCTATCTCGCGGTCGGCGCCTGGCCTAACAACATCCGCAACGTCCGCAAGCTTTGCCTCCGACTGGGCCTCGGCCTGATCGTCGTGCTGAAGGGCCGGGCGGACGTACTGCTCGATCCCGCGCCGCCGCCGCTCAAGCCGCGCAAGGACAAGCGCAGGCTCGGCCGCCTGCTGGGCGAGCATGCGCGACGGGTGGGCGACCCCAACCGTGGCGGCTCGTCGACGAAAGTGCCGATGATGACGGCCTACCGGCAGGAGGCCCTGCGCTGTGCCGGCCTGCTGGCGAAGAACGGGCCGATGAAGGTGGCCGCACTGCGGCTTGCCGCCGATGCGCCCAAGGCGGGGGCGATCCTGTCGGCCGACTATTACGGCTGGTTCGAGCGCACCGAGCGCGGCATCTACCAGCTGACGCCGAAGGGCCGCGAAGGCCTGCAACTCCACGGCTGGAAGGACCCGACGTGACGCGTGCGCTCAAGACGCTGGCGAAGCGGGGATGGCACTGTGCCTTCCGCCTGCTGCAGCGGACGGGCGTGAACCTGCTGCCCGAGCACTTCTATTCCGCCGTGCCCAATATAGCCGAACTCGAGCGCCGGCAGGACTGGCGCAAGCCGCGCAGCATGCATGGCATCGGCCAGCGGGACCTCGACGCGCAGCTTGCCCTGCTCGGCGAGTGGCTCGGCCCGCACAAGGAGATCCTGCAGGCCCGCTCGGTCCATCGCGAGGGCTTCGTCGGCGGCGGATCGAACGGCGGCTACGGCGAGATCGAGGCCGAGGTGCTGTATGGCTTCGTCGCCACCGCGAGGCCCAAGCGCGTGACGCAGGTCGGCTGCGGCGTCAGCACCGCGATCGCGCTGGCGGCGGCCGAGCGCGCTTCCTACAAGCCCGACATCGCCTGCCTCGAACCCTATCCCAGCGCCTGGCTGAAGGCGCGCCACGACGAAGGCCGCATCCGCCTGGTACCGCAGATGGCGCAGACGCTCGATCCCGCGGCGGTCGCCGATCTCGACGAGGGTGACCTTTTGTTCATCGACAGCACGCACGCGGTGAAGCCCGGCAGCGAGGTCAACTGGCTGATCCACGAAGTCCTGCCGCGCCTCAAGACCGGCGTCTGGGTACACTTCCACGACATCTACTTCCCCTACGACTACGCCCGCGACACGCTCGATGGCGACATGCTGTTCCCGCAGGAGTCGGGGCTGCTCTACGCCTTCCTCGCCGGCAATCCGCGCTTCCGCATCGAGGCAAGCCTGAGCCTGCTGCACTACGCGCGGCCGCAAGGCCTCGCCGCGCTGATGCCGAAGTACAGGCCCGCGCCCAACACCGACGGCCTGCGCGCGGGCGAGGGCCACTTCCCGAGTGCGTGTTGGCTGAGAGTGATCGCATGAGCAACGACAACTGGGGCTGGCGCGCTCGCGTCGGCGTGTTCATCGTCGGCAACGAGCCGGTGCCCGAAGCCGAATGGTGGGCAATGGCACCGCCAGGCGTCTCGGTCCATGCCGCGCGGGTCACGGCGCGGGCGCCGTGGGCACGCTGGAACGTCGACAGGAGCGCGGTGACGCTGGAGGACGATCTCGCGCGTGGGGCCAAGCAGTTCGCGTCGATGAAGCTCTCGGCCGTCGCC
>Ga0209062_1000753_pt1 | contig 80319 bp, 63 predicted proteins | sample Coa_R2_2_FD_187158 | JGI IMG/M metagenome (GOLD analysis project Ga0209062, IMG submission 187158) | Surface soil microbial communities from Centralia Pennsylvania, which are recovering from an underground coalmine fire - Coalmine... | ecosystem: Environmental > Terrestrial > Soil > Unclassified... | reverse complement strand
TTTCGCAACGTTGGAAGCAGTGCGTGTACGCTTGCGGTTATACGAAGAGTTGAGCAACTGCACGCCGCATCCGTTCGAGTGGAGATTTACTCGACAGGACATGCTGGACTGGCTAGAACGTGCGACGCCGCACTTTTTAGCAGCTTCCGCTGCGAGGGTAGAAGGAACGGGACAACCCTGACGTTATTTGTGAAACGAACCACTAAGCACGAAGCCACGGTGATTTGTAAAGTTTTGAACGAGCCGCGACTGCAAGCCAGGGAGCGGGAAACGTGGTCCGCTCCCTGGCCAGTAGTTTCAAAGGGCAAAAGCCCCCTCACGTTGGCGGGTTACTTTTTCTCCGCCAATCCATCGAGCAGCGCCTGGATACCGGCCTTGGCCACTTCAACGTCCTGCTCACCGGTCCCGCCGCCGACCCCAACTGCACCGATCACCTGCCCGTCGATGACGATGGGTACGCCGCCCTTGAGCGTGGTGATCTTGCCCCCGCTCGCATTCTGAAGGCTCATGCTCAGGAGGACGTCCGGTTCACCCTTCGCGGGGAGTGGGCCAGTCTCCTGGCGAAACGTCGCTGCCGAGATCGCTTTCGTCATCGCGGTGGCGGCGCTGGCGGGCCGTGCCCCGTCCATTCGGGCGAACGCCAACAGATGCCCACCATCGTCCACCACGGCGATGTTGCACTTCAGACCCAGCGTTGTTGCTTTCTTCTTGGCCGCTTCAAGTACCGCTTCAGCACCGGCGAGGTTCAACTGCACACGCCCACGAGTGACGAGCGGTTTCTTGTCCTGCGCGTGCATGGCGGATGAAGTAACAATCAGGCCAACGAACACGAGCGCAATCTGGGAGAAACGCATGACAACCTCTCAACCAAGGAGTGAGGGAGGACCGACAGTCAAGTTATTACGGATCGTGAGGAAGGGGCGATCCCGTCAGCTCGGTGGACGACAACATCGCGCTGCGGGACGGCGGCGGGCTGTGGGTCGGCGGCCTGCTCGAAGCGACCAATACCAGGGTATCCAACAACAGCGCCGGGCGCGACGGCGGCGGACTGAACATCGCTCACGGCGCGCGAGCGGTGATGCTCGACAGCACGTTCCAGGGCAACGACGCTGGCCGGCACGGCGGGGCCGTCGAGGACCTGGGCATCTTCCTGCCGCTCGATGTGACCTATGCCGACAACACCCCCGGCAACGTGAGCAAGCGATTTTAAACCCCTTGAGGAGCGGCAAGCAGCCAGCGGCGGTAAGCGCGTCACCGCTTGCCGCCCTGTCCGCGTACCCCCTGGAACACATGCAGAATACGCAATGAGCCCCGGCTGGGGCGATGGAACCGGGGCGAAGAATCTCCCAAGATTACGGGAGAATATCCTTAACAGCGTTGGGTGAGGGGGCTTCTGTTGTTCCCACCAGTCCTCCACCGACAGTCGAACGCGGTTTTCAGCTACACTCTCACATAATCGGATCGCGCCTGCGGAAGTACCGATTGCCGAGCGACACAGTTGCCCATCTTGCCTCGTTGGTACTCTTGTCAATCCGCCGCACGCAGAAACCGGAATTGACCATTCGTATCGTTACTTCAGTTGAAATAACCGTGCCGTTCGGCAGGCGGTACCTGCCCGAACTCTCTTTTGGGTTGCGTGTCAAATTCGCTTCACGCCGACCCAGTTTGCCACGCGTTCGAAATCCAAAGCGACTTGGCGCGGAGTTCGCCTGTCGTTATGAGAAGCAGGCCACGCCGCCTTGCGTGGGTCTGGGTGAGGGTCATGGATGCCCGGTCGTCGGCTGCTTGCCGCGTTCTTTGCGCTGGTCGCATTTCCGCTACCAGCGTGCATCCACATCAATGCGCCAATGACGTCGGCTTCGACCGAAGAAGCCCCGAAGACCGCCGACGCTACCCCACAATCGCCGCGAATTCTTTTCGCCGAGCTGCCGCGAATGCCCGGTGCGGTGGTTCGCGCAAAACCACTCGCGAATACTCCGCCACCACGCGACAGCTTTGCTCAGAATCCGGTCGATACAGCGCCCCCGAATCCACCCAAGCCAGTTGAGGCGATCGCTACCACGGTCGGGGCGGAGCCGAACCGCTTCCCGACCTTGCCGCCGGCTGCCGCGGTGAGTGAACCACCGCTGCTTGCCGCGGTGCGGGCCTATTCCGAGAATCGCCCCGACCGGGCCATCGAAATCCTTCGCGGGCTTGACAAGCAAAATCAGGACTTCGTGCTCGGCGTGTTGCCGATCCTTGCCCGGGGAGCCACCGCCGATCTGAATAACGACCCAGCGACGATCGCGATGCTGGTCGATCAACTCCATGCTGCTGCCGCCAGACTGGAACCGCGTGCTGCGCTGCGCATTGAGAAGATGTCGTTCTGCGCGGATGTGTCCGGCTTCGGGCGGTTCGCCCCCTGGCCCGACAACCAACCGTACCGACCCAACGCGCAGGCGCAACTTTATCTCGAAGTGCGAAATCTCGGCAGCGAGCCGACTAACGACGGGTTCATGACGCACGTTCACGCAACAGTCGAAATACGGGATGCCTACGGCAAATTGGTCGAACAGATCGACCCGAGCGACTGGCGCCGCCGCGTGCCGGTGGTGCATTTCGAGAAACGACTTGGCAGCCGCTCTCCGCTCCGCGACTTCCACGTTCTCTACATCTTCTCCGCGCCCGCCACTCCGGGTGTCTACACGATCACCGTCGAACTCCGCGATTCCACCGGCCGCCGCCGCGTGAAGACCCCTCCTGCGCAGTTTTGTGTGGCGGGGCCTTGAGAAGTCCCAAGTTCCAAAGTTCCCTGTTCGAAGTCAGACACAGCACGGACGCCCACGAATGGACTCCGTAACCTGAACCAGATGTGGTGGGCGGCGGCGCTCACCTGGGAACTCGAAACTTGGAACTGGGAACTATGTCGCAGATTTTCTTCCACGCTGGATCGGTGACCCGCGAGGAGCGGGCAAAGGTACTCAAACAAACCGGGGCTACGCTCTGGTTCACCGGGCTTTCTGGATCGGGGAAATCGACGCTGGCGATGGCGCTGGAGCAAGTGTTGATTCAGCGGGGGCACCCAGCATATGCGCTCGACGGCGATAACATCCGCTTTGGATTGAACGCCGGGCCGAAAATTCTGATGGAAACGCGCAACTACGGCGACGAGCAAGCCAAGCGCTTCGGTCTGGGTTTCTCCGCGGCCGACCGCGAGGAGAATATTCGCCGCATTGGCGAAGTGGCGAAACTCTTCGCCGACGCGGGGCTGTTTGCGCTAACCAGCTTTATCAGTCCCTACCGCAAGGACCGCGACGCCGCCCGCAAGATTCACGAGCAGAACAAGACCGGCGCTATTCCGTTCATCGAAGTGTACGTGAACACGCCAATCGAGACGTGCGAGAAACGCGACCCGAAGGGCTTGTACAAGCAGGCGCGCGAGGCCGTCGCCGCGGGGAAGGGGATGGGCTTTACGGGGGTGGATGACCCCTACGAACCGCCGCTGAAGCCGGAAATCACATTCGACGCGACCAGTCACACGACGGAACAGGGCGTGGAACAGATTCTGAACTACCTGGAAGCCAAGAAGCTACTCGGGTAGCGAAGTTTTGCGCACGGAGGCAAAGCATGCACGCGATGTTGCTGGCTGCGTTTCTCATGATTGGTGGGCCGCCTGAGACATTACAGCGGCCCAAGTACATGATCGAGCTGCGGGTACAGGCTGTTCGAACGGATGCTTCGCGTGCGGATCAAAAGCCCAAGATCCTGGCCGAACCCTGGGTGCTCACGGCTCTTGGTCGGCCTGCCTTCTTCCGGATTGGGCAGGGACACACGCTGAACAGCGAAATCCTGGGTCCGGGCGCCTTCGAACAGATGAGCGGACTGAGAATCCAGGTGGTGCCGGTGAAGCGATTCTTCAATCGCATTGTGCTGGAGGTGGAGGTTGTTCCGGTTGGTGTAAATAGTCGGCAACGGTTTGTGGTGAACGCTCCTCCCGGAATAAAGCAACGGTTTCGTGTTGAGACCGAGCGAGTGGCCGAGGTGACGTGGATTGAAATGATCGTGGTTGAGGTTGAACCCGAGGAGTGAAAGGAGTGGGCTCCGCGCACGATTATTCCGTGCTGCGCGGATGCGCCGGGGCTTGCGCCTGGCGCGGATACGCCGAGCAGTACGCCCTGCTGGAGGGCTGAAATCCTTTCTTAATCCGTACCCTCTGTTGACTCTGCCCATTTTCACTATTCCACTGCATACAGCCCAGGCGGAGTAACCGCGCGGTGAGCTGAAAAATCCCGCGACTTTCATTTAACTCCGCGAGAGGCGTTCTTGAATGTGTTCGGCGATCAACGTAGAGTTGTGCCGACTTGATCGCGGAGCTATACATCCCGCCGGTATGCTCCGTGACTCGCTGCCCAAAGCCGGACTGTCTGGCTCTTATTAAACCGGATCATCGGGTTGAAAATGCCGGCCACCATCTCTCACGCAACCGCCGAGCACCGGGCCGAAGGATTCCGTTCCTTCGTGTTGCCGGCTGTTCCGCATCGGCCGGTTCGCGTATGCCTTCCAATCGACTATCAGCCCAAGTACGCATACCCGCTCATTGTCCTCTTCCACGCCGATGGCGAATGTGAGGAGCACACTGCACGGCTCGTCCCACTCTTGAGCCAGCGGAACTACGTCGGGTTGTGCGTTCGTGGACCGATTTCACTCGGCCCACGTGCCGATGGCCGCCCGGCCTTCGGCTGGCGTAAGGGAACCGATCGCGGGGTGAACGCGGCACTGGTCCATACCATGGCCCAATACAACATTCACCCCGATCGCGTCTTCCTCATGGGTGTCTGTGAGGGGGTGGCCGCGGCGTATCGTTTCGCACTGTCGCGGCGCGTGGCCGGCGTGGTGGCCTTGAATGGCATTCTTCCCGTTGGAGCCGGGGCGAATGACCTCCGCCTTTGGATCGGACATGGCACCGCCAACCCGGTGGTTTCCCTTGCGGAAGCTCGCTCGGCGGGGGCTCGTCTGGCTGCTGCCGGAGCGACGGTGCGCGTGACGCGTTACTCCACCTCCCGGCGTGTCCACGCCGACATGCTTCGCGATGCCAATCGCTGGATCATGGCCCAGGTGGCAGGAAAAAGCGACGAGTAAACCCTCTCCCATGCATTCTGTTTGAGAGATGAAACGCAGAAGAGTTTAATCCGCAGATTTCGTAGATGAACGCCGATTTCAAACCAGAAGACCAAAGCAAAGTGTTCAATGACTTGTCTCCTGTCTTTTAATCCGCGTTTATCTGTGCTGCACTTTCCGTGACTTCTTTGGTAGCAGCAGGGTCACTTCTGCTCCGGCGCGCTGAGGTACAACACCTCCACCCGCCGCTTCGCCTTCTTGAACGTGAGACCCGTCTGTGCGGACAGGTTTGCCAGCACCTTCTCGGGGTTATGATCGGCCGCCTTCTGCTCCGGCGTCGCCGTGCCAGGCGATCGTTCGTGCCGGTAGATGTGGAACCTCGGGTCGGTCGGCAACTCCTGGTCGCAGACCAGGCGGACGTTCACGAACTCGCCCACGTGCCGGGGGAGCGTGGCGGGGGTCACGATCTGCCACCCGCTCCTGACCCCGTCCTTCTCCGGGCGGTCCGTGTTTGTCCGGTTGAAGTGCTTGCCGAGTACGCTCTCGTCGGCGTACAGGTCGATCTCGTCCTTCTCCCGCCACTTCCGGGGAGCGAGCTTGAACGTCCCGCCGACGAGGTACACCTCCTGCTCCTCTTCCTTCACGGTCAGCCGCACGCCGAGCTTGCACTCCTCGCGGAGGATTTTTTCCAGTTGCGGGGCGAGCTTGACGAGCGGCGCGTTCTTGCGGGTCACGAAATCCCCGGCGACGGACGGGGTTCCACGAACCCACGTAAATTGTCTGCCACCCTCTTTCGTCGGGAAATCGATCATTACTTCCTTCGTCGAGAGCAGTGGGTGATCGATCGACTTCGGGTCGATCACGACCTCGGGCGACTCACGCCCGGTGACGAGCGTGACCGCGTCCCACACGTTTATGATCTTCTCGCCGTTCTGAAACTCCGGAACCTGTGCGACGGAGTTCGCGGACAGGCGGGTTCGGGTCGTCAGCTTGGTGCCGTCGAAGTCCAGGAATAACAGCAGGAACAGTTTCCTCTGGTCCAGGTACTCCCGCGCCGAGACCTCGTGCTCGGGCGTCTGCTTGTCCGGGTACCACACCCGGTACATGTACTCCTTCCGCTCCTCAATGTACGGTGGGGCGATCCGCTTCACGTACTCCCCCTCTTTTAGCTCATACTTTTTGCGGAACGTTGTCATCCACGCCGGCTCGGGCGGCTCCTTCGGCACCGGAGCGGCCCGCGGGGCGACAGCCCGACCGTCCGGCGGGGGTGCAGGGGGCTCGCCACCGCCTGCCGCCAGCAAGAGCCCACCGACCGCCACCAGGACGCCGAGCGTGATCGCCGCGGCCCACTTCGTGTTCGAGAACATCGCTTTCGTTACCTCGTTCACGAGTTGATGGATGGCCGCTCCCGCGCCGTCGGCCGATCGGTTCACCGTCGCGGCCTCCAGCCCCGCCGGCACCGGCACGAGTAGCCCGGCCAGCACCAGCGGGAATCGGTGCCGGGCCAGCCGCCGGGCCAGCCGCTTGCGCGCGGTGTCCAGCCGGCTGGCCAGCGTGCCCTCCGGGATGCCGAGTTCTGCCGCCACCTCGGCCCGCGGCCGTTCCTGGATGAGGCACATGACGACCGGCTCGCGGTACCGCTCCGGGAGGGCGGCCAGTTCCCGGTCCAGCCACGCGGGCGGGTCGTTCGGGAGTGGGTCAAACACCGGTTCGGTGCGGGCCTGGGCCGCCCGCCGCTCGCGATTCCGCAGGCGCCCGAAGGCGGTGCGGGCCTTCCGCGCCACTCGGACCGCTACCTCGTGAAGCCACCCGCCGAGGGCGGGCAGGTGGGTGAGCGCGTCGGCGCGGTTCACCAGAACCAGGAACACAACCTGGAACGCGTCGTCGGCGTCGGCGGAGTTGCCGAGGAGGCGGCGACAGACGCCGTACACCATCGGCCCGTGGCGGTGAACCAGGATGGCGAACGCGCCCTCGTCTCGGTCGCGGACGAACCGCGCGAGCAGGTCCCTGTCCGGTTGCGGCGGCGCGAACTGAGCAGTCAGACGGGTGAGCGGTGCGTGCATGTCGAAGGTGAGTGCCCGGCGGGGCGGTGGGGAGTCGGGAATTCGGGGAAATATGGCCCGTGCCCCAAGTTCCGTGTAATTTCCACGATTTCCTCATCGTGAGGGGCTGATCAGCAAGAGGTAGCCAAGAGCCGGTCGGTTCGAGACGATGGCGTTACCACGACCCCACCCGGACGGAACAGCCATCATCGCACCCGCTGCCCCACCATGCCACTGGTTTTCCGGCCGAGCACGCCGACAAGCGGTGGGAACTGCTGGGGGGTGAAATCCGGGCGACTCTACGCCCCGGAGCGAGTGAACGGGAAATCGCGGAAACTGCGGAACTCCTGCTCGACTTTGCGGCCTGACGTAGAGGATGTCACGGAAAGAACAGCCTGCGTAATCTGCGGATCAAGCACTTCCAGCGAATTCCGCCGCGACGGTCTGCGAACACTTCCTCTTGTGCCGGTTGCGTTCGCCGCTATATCCCCGCCAAACAGACTCCGGGGGGATGCAATATGCGGGCGCTGGTGCTGCTCGTTGCGATGGCTTTTTTGGTCGGCTGCTACCACGACAAGGCCGACGTCTCGGGGCCGAAGCGGGAGGATTACCTTCTGCCGCCGGACCAATCGCGCTATAACGAACCAGACCGCGCTACGTATCGGGCTCCGCCGAAAGCGAAACAAGAGGATACTCTACTGAACCGCGCCACCGGTGGTGGCGGAGGAGCACCGGGACGCAACGGATTGGGCGGCTTCTAGCGATTATTCCGTGTGCATCGACTGTATGGCGGAACGGGCGCGGCGGTTGTGGCCGCCGTGTTGCCCGTAACGATTCGATAAACCTCTTCGTCCACCCATTCTGCCAGAACTCCCGTAAGGGAACTGTTGCTCAACCGATTTCCATGTAGGCTGCCGTGCGCGCTTTGCACGGACGAGCTATCCTGGAGTTCCTCGTGTTGCGCATCCGGTTCCTTCTTGTTTTGCTTGCAGCTGCTTTCGCGGTTGCTCCTCTTTTTGCTGGCCCCGGTTTACTCAAACGTAAGGTTCCTCCGGCACGGGTTCCAGCCCTGATCGAGACGCTCAAGAGTGATCGGGATGAGAAGAAACGAAAGGCGGCTGCGGATGAACTGGGCGGGGCAGACCCGCGGTTGAATCCGGAGGTGGCGACGGCCCTGGCGATTGTTCTCCGGAAGGATCCGTCGGCATCCGTGCGAGTGGAGGCGGCGGAATCCCTGGGGCAGTTGGGTTACGTGTTTCCGTTGGCGGGTCAAGCCCTGGAAGCCGCCGCCGCGAATGATCCTTCCACCATGGTGCGGTTGGCGGCAAAGCGGAGCTTATGGGAATACCACCTCAACGGTTATCGCACCTCGAAGGGGAATGACGACACCACTGTGCAGACGGTGGAACCGCCGATTGCCCTCCCGCCTGGCCCGCGCCAGACGGTCGCGATTGTTCCGGTCAACATGCCGCTTCCGCCCGTCAAGCCGCTCATTCCAGTCCTGCCGCCCGCGCAACCGACGGTCAGTCTGAAATTACCGCAGGTCACCCCGCCCAGTGGCCCGCGAGTCGCGCGGCCGACATTTCTGGCCGAGCTGTTCCCTGGGACACGGTTCGCGAATCGCTCGCTGGTGGATGCGACTCCACCTGCCATCTTGAACTTGACCGCAGAACCGCCGATCGCGAAGCGTCCGGCGATTACCATTCCCGAACTCCCCTCGCCGCCATCGATCGTTCCACCACCCACACTCACCGTGATCCCACCCGCGCCTCCGGTCAGTACGCCCGATTACGTCCCGACGCTGCCGCCATTCACACCGGACTTGCCTTCGGTCGTACTTCCGCCCGAGGCGACTCCCTTCCCCCCGATACCAACACAAACGCCCCCAATCCCGCGGATCCCCGCCACTCTGCCACCTCTGGGCGGAAGTAAGACCGACCGGTGATTACCGCTCTCGCCTGTCGGGAAAGGGATTTGCCGAGAGGGTCGGTCGGTATTCTTCAATGATCGGTATGACTCCCAGATCTGTTCGGAAGAAGTCCGCGCCGTTGATAGAACCGATCGCCCACCACACCCCACACCATTCGGATGGCCCAAGGGAATTGACACAGATGAACCGACTGGCAACCGATCGACCGAGCCACCGGCCGATGGTTGAACGAATACGCCCGGGAACAACGAACTCGCGGGCGACGGCAGAAGTGAGAGTGTTCAGTTCCGTGGGTGGTCGCATGAGGGTGTAACGCGTTGTCCTGATGATGTAAGAGAGTGCTTCTCCCTCTCGCCACGGATGCCAGTGCACCGACGTGGCGCGATCGCGCACTGCCATCGCGAACAGGTGACACCACATGCGGATCATTTCCGTGCGAGCGAGTCCGAATTCGATGAGGCCAGTCGCATTGTCGAGGTCCGGTATGGAAATTCGCCGCATGGCGGTTCCTTTCAGCGCAAGTCTCTTTCGTCAACCTACCTCGTGCATTCAACACTCAACTCAGCGGTTTCGTCGTCGGGGTTTGGGTTCCTCCGCTCCTTCACGAAGCAATCGAACGGCAATGATGAGCAGGCATAAGAGGGAAAAAGCGAATACCGCGGGCCAGATCCAGTGCACTCCACCGGCCAGGCGTGAGCTTCCGTCTTCGCCAGGAGTGTACTGAACCGCCACCTTTCCATTTGGCGGAACGGGCCAGTTGGTTGAGACGGTATCCATTGCCTTGCGTTGCTTTCCATCCTGTTCAGTAAATGCATATTCGACGGTCAGACGTGTTGATCCGCGGCATCCGCGACTCTCGTAGACTTTGGTGATGTCCGCCTGCGTCTCGCGGCCGTTTATCAAATAGGCCAATTCCTGGTAGCTCATGCAACCAGAGAGGAGAAAGAGCACGATTCCGACCAAGAACCACTTTGCGCGAGCCAATTCGTTCTCGTGATCCACTGTGGGATCCTCTATTGAATGTAGCGCGAATAGGAACTGGTCAGGCCGGCGAATTCTCGCCATCCTCCTCGCAGCGGTCAACTCACTTCTGCCCTTTCCCCGCCGCTGCGAGTTATCCGGGTTCACCAGTTTGTCCCACCTGAGACGAGTGTGCGATGTGTTCCGGGTTTATGCAAAGTTCGGAGTGTGCCAAAGCCGAAAGTTGTGCTGATGCTGGTTGGAATCGCACTCTGTCGGGGGGAGATATGAAACGTACCGCGACCACGTTGGTACTACTCGCTGGGTTTGGCGGCGGCTGCGTCAGCCCCACCGCGCAGACCCAGAAAGCACAACCGTCAAGCGGCGGGTTTGGCACTGTGACCCGAGGGAAGGAAGTGGGGACCCTGCAGGGTCCGCTTGGTGAGCCGATAATGGCTGCTCGGGGGATGATGCCGAGCGGCGCACCCAGCGGCGTGGTGCAAGCCGGTGGCATGTACTCGGTGGTCGGCAATCAGGGCTTCATTCGGCCTGCGGCTGGCATGAGCCCAGGGCAAGTGAGCGCGGGTGACGGCTGCACAAGTTGTTTCGTGCCGGGCGTGGGCGGTAACGTCGTCCGCGATTCCATGGGCTACGGTTACGTTATGCCCGCGGGAGGATATGGCCCGCCGCCGGGCGCGTATGGTCCCCCACCAGGTACATATGGCCAGCAGATCCCCAAGATGCCGAAGCAAGGCATCCTGCCGGTGCCGACAATGGGACCGCCGGGTGCTGTGGCGGCCGTGGGGGCGCTACCGGGCGGGATGATGCGGCCGGTCATGGCGAATGGCCGCTCGTCGATCAACTTCACCGGTCCGGCCGGTATGAAAGTGACCTGGCAGTTGCCGGACGGCAGCTTCAACGACGAGCGGATGGCGCTGACCGCGCCGAAGGAGTACAACTTCCTTCAGGGGCAGGTCTACCGCCTGCGGCTCACGCAGATTCTCCCCGACTTCCCCGGCCGGTCGTTCTACCCGACGCTCGAAGTGTCGCCGGCCAACCCGAAGACGCTCACATTCCTCGCACACTCCTCGATTCCGATTACGTTCTCCGCGGATGACTTCGCGCAAGCTCGGGCCGGCAACCTCGTGGTGAAGGTCGTTTACTTGCCGGACCCGGTGAACCAGGACTTCAGTACCATTGTGGGGGCGGAAGAAGTCGTCTCGACACGGCTCGAACCGGGTGCCGATCCCGTTGCGGAAGCACAGCGGCGTGGAACGATCCTGGCCATCATCCGCATGGGTAACATCGATCTGGAGAACCGGATCTCGCCCACGATGACTGCTCCGCCGCCGGGTGCCATTCTGCCGCCGGGTGCTGTTCCTCCGGGTATGCCGCTGCCGGCCCCGAAGCCAACGCCGAAGACTGGGTTGAACGCACTGCCGCCGCTCAGTCCTGTGGGTCCGATGAACCCGCCGGGCAGCGCGAGCGTAAACCCGCCGGTCATGTTGCCGCAACCGCCTGTGGGTCCGACCGATCTGCCGCCGGCCCCGATTGGCGCAGTGCCGCCAGCCGTGCCGACCCCGAAGTCGTTCAAGTGATCGGTTCCTAGCTTGAAGTTCCAGAGTTCCGAGTTCCCGGGTTCCAGGTCGAAGCACGCCAACTGCGGTCTTCACTTGGAATGGTCAAAGGAACTCGGAATTTTTCTTTGAACTTCCCTGAGGTTCACCATGAAAGCGAAAGCTCTCACTCTGCTCGGCGCGCTGGCAGTGGGTCAGTCCATCGCACCCGCTCAACCGACTCGGCTGGCTGGCTCTCTGCCAGTCCCAACGCAGGGCCGTCCGGGTGGGACTGCCGCCTGGGGGGCATTGCCACCGGGCATGAGGCCGCCAACTGCGGCGCAGTTGCCTCAACTTCAACCGGGCATGGGGCTGCCGGTCCCCGCGCCGCTTGTGGCCGCGAAGTTCATCGTCCCGAAGGACGTGCGCGTCACTGCGTACCCCGGTGCGCCATTCAGCCGCATGTACAGCGCACCGGCCGTGATGGGCCTTCGCCCCGGCTACATCTATCGCTTTGAGCTGTCCAATCTGCCGTATCAGCCGGACAAGACAATTTATCCCGAAGTGGAACTGCGCGGCACGCTCGTTCCACGCCCGGGCATGAAGTACATGGATTACCCGATCCCGCTCGTCTTCTCGGAAGCCGACATCGACAAAGTGCTGCGGGGTGTGGTGCTGACGAAAGTCATCTACCTCGAAGACCCGGACAAGGCATTGCCAGCGGAAGTGAGTCGCAATGCCCCGGTGGAAATGTCCGACCCGACCGACGAGGCTGCGATCAAGGCCGCGATTGATAACGGCCGGCTCATGGCGATTGTTCGTGTCGGTAATCTGAAGCCGACGGTGGAGCAACTTCGGCCATTCGCCGTGGACGGTACCATTCTCCTTCCCGGTGAGAAATATCTGAAGACTCCCGTCGCGCCGCCGATGGTGCCAATCGCCGCGTGTCTGCTCTACGATCCGATCATTGGGCCAAAGGGGCCGAAGGAAGAGTGCTTGCTTGATGGCGGCGACCGGGGGGACGCGCTCGGTATCGGGCCAAGCGGTACGCTCGGCGGGCTGAACCCGACCGATGTCGGCGTGGAATACACCATCGGCGACAAGCGCAAGGTAACGACTTCCAACGTCGTGTGTATTTGCTCACCGCGCTTCATGATTCGTCGCGTGGAACTCGTGCCCGGTGGCTTCGACTACCGGCAGTCGCTAGCCGCAAACGTCGGCGGAGTGGGGGCTGGCTTCATCCTCGACCGACGTGCGGCGATGCTGGAGATTGGCAGAGTGCGGACCGGCGACGTGCAAGGGCGGATTCGCGCCTCGGCGTATGTGGGCAAAGTGGGACTGTCGTTCTTCCTGGGCAGCGAGCGTCCGCTGGTGGTCGGTCAAGTGGAGGGCGTCAAGGTTACCGGGGCACTCGTGGAACCAGAACAACTCACGGCGTATCCGACCGTGTGCCCGCTGACGGTGACCAAGAGCGTGGATCCACCTGGACCAAAAGAACCCGGGGAGATCGTCACCATTACGATCCGATATGCGAACACGGGCGGCAAGACGGTGAGCGACGTGGTGGTGAGCGATAATCTCAGCGCGCGGTTGGAGTACATCCCGGGTTCTGCTGTCTCCGACCGACCGGCGAACTTCACGGCGGTGGAAAACGAGGTGGGTTCGGTGGTCGTGCGCTGGGAACTGCCTGGTGAACTACTCCCCGGACAGAGCGGCACGGTGAAGTTCAAGGCGAAAGTGCGCTGATCCGCTTTCGTTCGTAGTGACCGGCTTCAGCCGGTCGGGACGCGAAGCGTCCCAAAAGTAAGTTCGTAGTGACCGGCTTAGCCGGTCGGGACGCGCAGCGTCCCTATCGCCGCGTAGCGGCGAAACCCGCTAAAGCGGGTTACTACGAACAAAGAACTCGCTAAAGCGGGTCACTACGAACAAAGAACTCACTGATCCAGATTGACGGCATTGCCGTCGTTGATCTGGATCGCGTTCGAGAGCGTCTTCGAATCAATTCCCGGCCGCACAAACTTCACGCTCGTGTCGGCCATTCCCGCACAGAAGCCAGAAGCAAAGACTCCTCCAAGTCGCGGCGGATTGCCTGGCGTAAACTGCAATTCGTCCGGTTTCGTCCAGATGACTGGGTCATACGCTTCGGCCACGAGAATCGTGTTGGAAGTGCCATCGCTGATCTGAAAGAGTTTCACGCCGAAGAGTGGCTGGCCAGCCCGGCCTGGTTGTTGTTGCGGGGGTAACCATGTGTTCGGTCCGGTGAAGCCACGATAGAACGTGTAGCCGCGGGTGGATTCGCGCGGTGGGGCATAGACCGGCGGCATTTGGGAAATGAGTGCCTTGTTGTTCGGACTGTCCCAGGGTTCGTCGAGTTTGAACTGCCTGTAGAGTGTGTCGTGTTCAAGGAACGGCAAAATGGCCACGCGCCAGCTCAGCCCCGGTTTCCCGCTCTGGTCGGCAAAGCCGGCGGGCAATCCGCCATAGGTATCGTGGTAGTTGTGGAGGGCGAGCAGGATCTGCTTCAGGTTGTTCTCGGCAATCTGGCGCATCGCCGCTGTCCGAGGGTCCGATGTCCCGAATACTGGACTTCGCGGCGCTTCGGGATCACGGCCGCCTGTGTTCGATCCGGGATTGGGATTAGAAAAGCTGGGGCCTGGTGGGGGTGTCGGAGTGGGCGAATCCGGTTCGGCCGGCTTCTTTGGCTTTTTGCACGCCGGGATGGCGACCAAACTCAGCGCCGCGATAAACGCCACGGCAAGCGTGCTGGGCGCGAAACGGAGAGACATGACAGCGACTCCTGTTCGGGGTAGGAATACCGGACAGGGTACACGCTGGCGGGTGTAGTGAACAGGAAAAGCAACACGGCCGGGAAAATCCCGGCCGTGCCATACCACTCGAGACTTCGTTCAGCGCGAGACGCCGATGACGGTGTTGAGTGCTTGCCGCAGTTCTTCGTAGTTCTGCGGTCGGTCGTCGGGTGCCTTCGCCAGCATCCACAAACACAGGTCCGAGAGCAGCGGCGGAATCCCCTCAGCACGCTGTGCAGGAGCGACAGGCGCGGTGTTGAGGTGTTGGAAAATGACCTGGACGCGATTGCGTCCCTCAAACGGCAATCGGCCAGTGAGAGCCTCGTACAGCGTGACGCCCAGCGAGTAGATGTCGGCGCGGTGATCGACCACGCTCGCGTCCTTGGCCTGTTCCGGGGCCAGGTACGCCGCGGTGCCGGCTAGTTCCGGCCCGGTACGTTCGCGGTTGGCCTCGATCGCCTCGGCCTTCGCCAGCCCGAAGTCGATTAACTTGGCGTTGCCGTTCGGCCCGACCAGAATGTTATCCGGTTTGATATCGCGGTGAACCAAACCTGCCTGCCAGACAGCACCGAGCGCATCGGCCATCTGCGAGACGAGGTAAAGGGCCCACTCCGGCGGTAACGCACCGCCGGCGCGGAGCAGTTCACCCAACGGCCGGCCTTCGAAGAACTCCGTGACGAGATAGGGCCAGCGAGGATCGAAGCCGAAATCGATGAATCGCACCACCTGGGGATGCTTGACGCGAGCCAGCGCCGCAGCCTCCATGCGGAGTTGTTTCATCGCGGCCGCACGGTCGTAGACGTTCGCCCAGTTGAGAATCTTGAGTGCAACTGGCGATGATCGCGACTGATCCCAACCGCGAAAGACATGGCACGATACACCCTCGCCGAGCTTGTCCTGAAGCACGAACGTGCCCACCACCGTGCCGATATCCGGCGGCGGTGCCGACGACCCCAGCGGTTCGCCCGCAGCTGCTCGGTGGGGGTACGGCAGTGCGTGCGTATCCCCGGCGTTCGCCTGGGACTCAGTCCCGGCGCTGGGGGTAACAGGGTTCTCGGTGTTCGACAAAGCCATTGCGAGGGGGGGTGTAACGGTCGCGATGCAGGTGGCACTGAATCCACCCTTGCACGTTCGATGCCAGCCGCACAGACCAACCGGCGAGTCTGGCGGCAAAACCGGCGATAATTCTCAACGAATGCGCCGGGAGTATCGACTGTGCCGATAGCGCGACCACCTAACTCTAGCACATCCCGTACAAAGCCCCGAACTTTTCATTGAGATAAGACAGAAACGGTTTTGGCGACAGCGGAGAATTCGTAGCCCGGCGACATAATTCGCCCGCCCGATATCGCTGCCCATGCCGGTGAACGTTGCGGCCAAGCCAGCCTTTGAGTTGGACGAAGTCGCCACGGTGGAAGTCGTTTTCCAGCGAATCACCGAGTTCCCGGCGGGCGGCGTCCATGAACTGCGCCGCGTAGAGATTTCCCAGAGTGTATGTCGGGAAGTAGCCGATGCCGCCAAAGCTCCAGTGAATGTCCTGCAGGCACCCGCGTGCATCATCCGGCACATCCAGACCAAAAAGTGTGCGAAACCGCTCGTTCCAGGCCCCGGGCAAGTCCGCAGTGTTCAGGTCGCCGGAAAGGAACGCCAGTTCCAGTTCAAAGCGCAGGGCGATATGCAGGTTGTAGGTCACCTCATCCGCTTCCACACGAATGAGCGAGAGTCGCACATCATTGATGGCAAAGTAAAACGCGTCCGGCGCCACGCCAGCCAGTACAGCCGGGAAGGTTTGTCGCAAGCGTGGGAAGAAATGTTCCCAGAACGGCAGCCCACGCCCAACCTGGTTCTCCCACAAGCGCGATTGCGATTCGTGAATGCCAAACGAACAGGCTGAACCAAGCGGCGTGCCGAAGTGTTCCGCCGGCAGCCCCTGTTCGTACATGGCATGTCCAGTTTCGTGCAACACCCCAAAGAATGCTTCGTTGAAGAATCGCGGGTTATACCGCGTCGTGATGCGGCAATCGCCGGGGCCGAAACCAGAACAGAAAGGGTGAGCCGTGGTGTCGAGCCGACCGGCGGCGAAGTCGAAGCCGATCGCTGCTGCAGCGGCCTCCGCGAACATCTTCTGCCGGTCGATCGGGTATTCCCGGGCGAGAATGCTCGTGTCGGGCTTCCGGGGCGCGGCAATAATCTTCTGTACAAGCGGCGCGAGTTCGGCCGTCAAGTCGGCGAAGAGCGTTTTCAACTCCGCGACCGTGGTCCCCGGCTCATACTCATCAAGGAGCGCGTTGTAAGGATGCTCCTTGAAGCCGACGGCGTTGGCTTCCTGCCGTTTCAGTTCGATCACCCGCGTGAGGATCGGCCGGAAACTGGCGTAGTCGTTCTTCTTTTTCGCCTGCTCCCAGACTTGCTGGGCTTCGGTGGTGACTCTCGCGAGTTCCTCCACGAGCGACGGCGGAATCTTCGTAGCGCGATCATAAGCGCGCCGCAGTTCGCGTGTATTGGCGCTGGCATCGGATTCCGGGTCACGTACCAGTTCAGATGCTTCCACAGCAGCGAGCAACTCCCCCACCTTCGGATCGGTGAACTTCTGGTGTGAGAGCGACGCCAGGAACGCCATCTGTTCGCCACGCAGCGCCACGCCTTTTGGCGGCATATAGGTCTGGTGATCCCAGTTCAGGACGGCGGCGCAGGAGTTCAACACGCCGAGTTCCTTTGATCGGCGAACCAGTTCGGCATAAGCATCGGCAGCGGTCATTGGGTAATTCCTACACGAACCTCGCGATTTCCCGTATTGTCGGTGTACGAAGACAGCCATGCACCGCGGAGGATATTCGATGGCCGGACGGCTCGTGACGATCGCCACGTTCGAGTCGCAGGAACAAGCGGAGGCGAGCAAGGCCAAATTGGAAACCGCCGGGATTCAGGCAACAGTAACGAATGATCCGCCCGCGTTTCCCCTCTGGTCGTATGCCACGACGACCGGTGATGTGCGGCTGCTTGTATTTGAGGAAGTTGCCGAACGGGCCGCGACCCTCCTTGGCTTCACGGTCGGTGCGGATGGCGACTTGGATCCCGAACAATTGGCCGCGGAAGCAGAAGGCACGCACGAAGGGGCCGGATTCGGCGAGAATGCGGAGGAGGCAGTCGACGAAGCAGATGAAACGAATTGTGACCGCTGGGAGGCTCGCCTCTTCGCGTGCGTCGTGTTCGCATTCCTGTGCCCACCGATATCGCTCCTTGCCCTTGGGCTGTTCTTGAAAACAGCCTCCATGTATGAACAATTGGCACGAGAGGGCAGGATACGGTTTTACGTGAGTGGGGTGTTCACGGCGATGGCTTTGCTATTCTGGTTCTTCGTCCTCAAACACCATCTCCTCAAGTGACTCTCACAGCAACCACCTCCGCGCCGCATCCGGACGACACCATCGTGGCCGTGTCGTCGGCGAGTGGCCCCGCGCCGCGAGCCATTATTCGCGTCGGCGGGCCGAACGCGCGTGCGGTGGTGGCGAAGGTGTTCGTGCCGTCAGAAGAAGCAGACCCTCCCCTGAAGAGGGAGGGGCAAAAGACTCTGGCTCCTCCTTCCTTTTCAGGGAAGGGTGCGGGGGGGGGTAGGTTGCCTTTATCCGGTCGCCGACTCATCCCCGGTTCGCTACGGCTGACGGGCGTCCATTCGCCGCTACCCGCATCGCTCTACTTCTTCGCCGGACCGCGTTCGTACACCGGACAGGATATCGCCGAGATTCACACCGTCGGTTCCCCTCCGCTGGTAGAGCGCCTCGTGGTGGACTTGCTCGCGGCTGGGGCGAGACCAGCCCGACCAGGCGAGTTCACCATGCGCGCGTTCCTCGCCGGCAAGAAAGACTTGCCGCAAGCCGAAGCTGTGCAAGCCGTGATCGAAGCTGGTACCGATGCCGACCTGACGGCGGCACTTGCACAGCTTGCGGGCGGCGTATCGCGTCCGCTCGAAGCTCTGCGCGACGATCTCCTGAACTTGCTCGCGGATGTGGAGGCCGCGCTCGACTTCGCCGACGAGGACATTGAGTTCGTCGGCAAGGCCGACACACTGCGGCGCATTGAGAGAGCGATGGAACAAGTTGAAGCCGTGCGAAAGCAACTCGATGACCGCACGATTTCGCGCCGACCGGTGCGAGTTGCGCTCGTCGGTTTGCCGAATGCGGGGAAAAGCAGTCTGTTTAATTCTCTCGCGGGCGGCACCGCGCTTGTCAGCTCGATCCCAGGCACGACGCGCGACTACCTCACCAAACCGCTGACGCTCGCGGGCGTGGCGGTGGAACTGATCGACACTGCCGGCTGGCAGGATGCGACCGACACCATCGAAGAACAGGCCCAGCGTCTCGGTCGCGAGCAGACGATGCACGCGGATGTGATTGTGTGGTGTGACGAACGCGGCGAATTTGGTGAAGCGGACGAATCGCGTCTGAACGCAACCGGCGCCTTGGTGCTGAAGCTGCGGACGAAGAGCGATCTTCTTAACGAGCCGCGACCGCAAGGAAGCGGGGAAGGTAAACCGCTCCCTTGCGGTCGCGGCTCGTTGTTTTCCGTTTCTGTTGTCGTTCCCAATGGCCTCGACGCTCTCCGCGCTACTCTCGGCGACATTATGGTGTCACTCACTCGACCAGCACTCGCGCCGAGCCAGAGCCGGTGCCGGCACCATGTTATCGCGTGTCTGGACCAACTGCGCGAAGCACACGCACTCGCAGCGAACGATGAACCGCCGGAACTGCTCGCGCTCACCCTTCGCGGCACAATCGATGCGCTAGGCGAAATGACCGGCGCGGTCTACACCAACGACCTGCTCGACCGCATCTTCTCGCGGTTCTGTATTGGAAAGTGATGACAAATGCCAACTGAATTGATTGAAGCCATTCAGGAACACGCTCTGGACCGGGTAGCCGAACTGCTTTCGCGGGGAGCCGATCCAAACACGGGCGATGCGAAGCACCCCGAGTGGGTTCCCATCAAGTCGGCCATCGAAGAACTCGCAGATGGAGGGCCGATTGAAGCGATGATCCTACTGCTGAGGTCCGGTGCTGTCGTTGAGGGCAAGGGAACTCCTGGGGATGCTACTCCCCTGCTCGTCGCCGTAATCAACAAGCAACTGGAAGCCGCTCGAATCCTCCTCGGTTGTGGTGCGAATCCCAACGTCAGAGACGACGAAGGAGATTCGCCGCTCCGAATGAGTGTTGAGAAAGATGATCGAGAAATGGCGACGTTACTCCTGCGCTGCGGGGCTGACAAAACGATCAACAGTTTCGGAGGCTTCAGTGGGATGACCGCTCTCGGCCGGGCCGTCTGGCAACTGAATGTCCCGATGGTCAAGTTACTCCTTGATGCCGGTGCCGATCCGGAATCGCTCGATCTCGATTTCAAAACCGCGCTCGAACGGTTGCCACCGAATGAAATGGCAGATCCGGAAAGAGTGGCGGCTGTAAAGACACTGTTCGCCCAGCAAACGAGGAGCCTGAGTGTTCCGGTTGATCGTTTCGCAGAGAGATTGGGAAATGGTCTTTGAGCGTGGTATTCGGCCTCCCACGTCGGTTACATCACCGCATCTGCATTGGGAAGTGATTCAGGCAACCGTCACCGCGACATCCGACCCGAGCGCCGTGGCCCACCGTGCCACTTGCTCCAGACGCCCGCGGGCACCTTCGAGTAATCGAGGAATGAGCGTGGCGCTGACACTGCCGTTCTGTAATGCACGCCGCGTCACTTCCAATCCGCCACCGCCTAATGCGGTCTCTTGTTCCGAGAGCACCTCGACCACCGTTGGCAATCGCCCTTCCGCCGGGGTTTTTCCATTGTGAACAAGGACAGTGAGCGCGGGGAGAGGCTCCTCGATCGCGAATTCTTCCTCCGCACTTTCACTGCGGACGACTGGCCATGCCTTCTGTTCCTCAGTGAGGAATGGCGTCAGATCGATTTCGACAATCTCGAATTCTTCTTCTGGGTACTCGTTCCCCGTTGGCTCGGTTGTCATCATCGCTCCTCCAATCGACATAACACAGTTCGCTGCTTGGCGAAAGTCACATCACTGCCCGCACTGTCAGTTCACCGCCCTCTTCCCAGTCGAACAGCATCAAATCCGCCGGTTGGCCCACCTCAATGGACGTCACGGGTAGCCCCAGCAGCTTGCGCGGTTGGCTCGATGCCAGGTCGATGGCGTCGGCGAGGCTCAGGCCGGCCATGCGGATGACGTTCGCGACACACAGATCCGTGAAGTGCCCACTGCCGGCCAGAAATGGCGTACCCGACACGACCACCTTGCCAGAGGGCAATACCTCTAGGTTCGTGCCCCAGGCAACGTACTTACCTGGCGGCAGACCCGCGAGGCTGCTCGCGTCGCACGTGATCAGCGTACGGGAAATTCCCTTTACGCGAACGATGCACTTCACCAGGGTTGATGGAAGGTGGAATCCGTCGGGAATGATGCTCGCCCACAGGTCGTCGCACGCAAGCTGCTCCCAGACGTAGTTGTCGTGACGCGGGAGCATCGTGTGACAGCCGTTGCCGAGATGCGTGCTCGTGCGTGCTCCCGCACTCACCGCGTCGCGAATCTGTTGTCCCGTCGCGGCCGTGTGGCCAATCGCGACCACCACGCCGCTCGCAGTCAGTTTCTCGATGAATGCGAGCGAGCCCGCACGTTCCGGTGCGAGGGTCACCATGCGAATGCGCCCGCCGGCGGCGTCCTGAAGGCGCTGAAATTCATTCCGGTCCGGGTCGCGGGCGTGTTCTTTCGGGTGCGCGCCGCGAGGGCCGTCTTCGCCAGACAAATAGGGCCCTTCCAGATGGAAGCACGGCATGCGGCGCGCAAGTTCCGCGTCGGCATCAAGCGTGCGAGCGAGCGTGGCGAAGCCGTGACGCAGCGCGTCGAAGCTGTTGGTGATGAGCGTGGGACAGAAAGCGCCAATGCCGTGCCCGCGGCACACATCCGCCACTGTTCGCACTTCATCGGGCGTGAGCGAAGGTGAATTAAAACTGATGCCGAGACAGCCGTTGATCTGCGGATCGAAGAACGCGGGGGCGATCCACTCTTTCGGCTTCTGCTCGGAATCGGTGATCGCCGCGATGCGGCCGGCTTCGACCGCCACGGCAATCGGCTGACCGGTGGCGTAGTGGCGGGCGTGGAAGATCATGGAATGATTACGGGTTGTTCCAGGGCCTTTTCGGAATCGGTGCAGCGTGGTTTAACGAGCCGCGCCAGCCAGGGAACGGGTAACGCATCCCGCTCCTTGACTGGCGCGGCTCGTTGAGAACTCGCTCAACTGCGGTCTCGTGCTTCGGGAGTAAACGCCGTTACTCCTCCGGTTCCTTGCGGCGGAGCAACCGGGCCAGTCCATAGCCCACGCCGACAGCGCCAAGAACGCCGGCCGCCCCGGCCGCGAGCATCAGCCAGTCGCGGCGATCGGGCGGCCACACTGGACGTTCTGGCGGCGGAGCGGGTGTCGGGATCTGCGACGCTTCCACCAGATCCGTCACGAGTTCGACGTTCACTTCCCCCATCACTGGTTGAGGTGGAACCGCAACAGGGATCGGCATTGTCGTTGGTCGTGCGGGGACGGCAACCGCAGGTTTGGTGGGCTGTGGAATGGCCCCACTTTTCAGGGCGGGCGCGGGGGCCGTACCTGTCTTGGCCGTGGGCTTGGCGGCTGGACTGAGAGTCGGGGAGGGACCTGTCCCCGGCTTGACCGCCGGAGCCGTCGGCGCCTTCGTCTGGAGAAGACCTTTCGGCATCTCCATCGCCGATTCGCTTGCCAGCCAGTCCTTGAACGCCGGGACCATATCCGCCGCCACTACCGGCGCGCCGCCGTGTACGAACGGCCTGAGTGCCTCGGACGCCTCCGCTGGCGTCTGGTAGCGGCTGGCAGGCGCCTTGGCAAGGAAGCGGTCGAGCGCTTGCTGGAAACCGGGCGGCAAATCGTCCACGAACGCAGCCAGCGGCGCTGGCTTTTCGGTGGCGTGCTTGAGCATCTGCGCCATGATGTTCGTTTCGGGGAATGGCGGCCGCCCCGTGAGACAGTGGTAAAGCACGCACCCCACACTGTAAATATCTGCCCGGATGTCGGCGCTGCGGGCATCCTTCGCCTGCTCAGGGGCGAGATAATCGGGTGTACCGAGGCCGAGCCTTCTTGCGTCAGTTGCGTTTCGATCTGCCCTTCCGGTGCTTCCTCGTCGAACATTTCGCGGCCCAAGCCGATATCGAGAATCTTGAGTGTCGCTTCCGAGGTGGTGTCCGGTTTCCCCTTCTCGACAGCTGGTGTCAACATCATGTTGGCTGGCTTCATATCGCGGTGAACCATCCGCAGTTCGTGAAGATGCTGCAGCCCATCGAGCGCTTGACACATGAGGCGGGTAGCTTCGACTAGGGGCAATCGCGTACGGCGTTCGAGAACCTCGTCGAGCGTTTCGCCCTCAAGAAATTCCATCGCGATGTAGTGAACGCCGCCGCTCTCACCGACCTGGAAGGCACGCACCACGTTCGGGTGGTCAATCTGCGTGAGCAATCGCGCTTCGCGCTGAAACCGGCCCAGGACGTGCGTATTTTTCGCCTTGGAAGCTGGCAGAATTTTCAGCGCAACGAGCTGGCCAGATTCGTGGCAGGCCTTGTACACGCCACCCATCTGCCCCTTACCAATCTGATCGAGAATCTTGTAATCGCCGACGAAAAAGTTATCCACACGCCCGCGCTGCACGAACTGCGCCTGGTATTCGGTGAGTGCTCGGCGGGCAACGAGGAACCGGCGGAATGAATCGACCCGTGCATCGCTGCCGGGCTTTTCTTCCTTCCACTTCCGATACAGCGAGTCCACCTCGTCGGCCGGGAGCAACCTGCTCTTGACCAGGAGCGTACAGAAATCGGAAGCCGTCGCGACGGGAGTAGCCATAGTGGTCGGGAGTCAGGGGCAGGAATCAAGGGTCAGGGTCAGGGGACAGGGATCAGGAATCAAAAGCAGAAGATGTCTCCTGATCCCTCACTTCGCTCCGCGTGCTTCTTCAACCATTTTTCGTAGCGCGGGATCGTGATCCGTGAGCATCACGAGCGCGTCGAAGGCCGCTTTCGCCTCGTCGGGTTTGCCTGCGGCAGCCAGCGTCTTTGCGTGTTCGATGGCACGGGTCACCGAGACGCGGTCGAGCGGAGGTCGCGGGGAGTAGGTGCCCGGCCGGTCGAGTGCCGCCAGTCCGGCACGCGACAGTTCCACCCAGCGCCGTTCGGATTCGACCGATCCGAATGCGGTCGTCACCGCAAGCCACATTCGACGGGCTGCGGCAGCATCGCCAGCCTCCGCCAGACGCAGGCCAATCAAATAGCCGCGTTGCGCCTCGGTGCGCGGATCAGTCCTGGTGCCTTCGGCGATCGCACGCCGGAGTTCGCGTCGGTCGTGAATCTTCTCTCGTGCCGCCGCGATTTCTTCGGTGTATCGATCCGGATACTTCCGCGTCAGCGGGTCGAGGTAGTTTTCGAAAGCCGCGTCCCAGTCGGCTGGGTTATCCGAAGCCAGTAGCGGCTGAGCGGCGGCATACAACTCATCCGCCGACTTGCTCGGCCATGCGAACGGCAGAATCAACGCTGTGAGCGCAAGGAGGAACAGCGGAATTACGACACTTGGCCGCTTCAAGAGCGGACGTGGTTCCGGTTCCGGTTCGCGTCCTTCAGTCAGACCACCGAGTGCCGCAGGCAACGCCGGAGTTTCGGCCGTATCGGGGGTGAGTTTCGCGGGCCACGTAATCTTTTCGCCTTTTCGTTCCAGTTTTCCGCGTAATCGTTCCAGCTCTTCGATCACCGCCGCCGCATTACCCGGCCGCCGCACGGGATTCTTATCCAACAGCGTGCAGATAAAGTCATCGAACTCCGGCGGCAGATCGGGTACCAGATTCGCCGGTCGCTCCGGCAGGGTGTAGCACTGTTTGTGCATCAACTCGACCACCGAGTTTGCCGCAAATGGTGGTCGGCCGGTGACCAGAGTATAAAGTACCCCCCCAAGGGAATACAAATCACTCCGGCGCGTGAGCGGCTTTCCGCTGGCTGTTTCCGGTGGAAGGTACGCCGCGGATCCGATTGCGGGGCTGTGCGAGGGTGGGGGGGGAAACACCTTCGCAATACCAAAAGCCAGCATTTTCAGCGTACCATCGGCGGTGAGCATGAAGTGAGCTGGTTTCAGGTCGCGGTGAAGCACATTACGGTTATGTGCGTGTTTGAGCGCACGAGCTGCCTGTACCGCGATGCTCAACACCTCACGCCACGGTCGCCGGCCGGTTTCGAGCAATTTCGCGCAGTCCATCCCCGCAACGAGTTCCGTTGCGACAAACGCCAACCCGGCATGAACACCGCAGTCGAGCGTTTTTGCAATGTTCGCGTGGTCGAGACGCTGAAGCGGGAGCAGTTCCGCCCGTATTCGTTCGATGGCGGACGTATCACGAGCTTCGGTGAAAACCTTCACCGCCGCCAACTGCTCAGGATCGTCGAATCCCCGCGCGCGATAAATCACGCCGAGCGATCCGCTTCCGATCTCGGCCTCCACAAACCAGTTCCCCACACGCGCACCGATCATGAGTGTACTATAGCTGAACTCACCACGCTTGCCTCCGGTTCGCGAATAACAGGCTCTGCCAAAAACTGTGGTCGAGGTTGTCGCGATTTGGGTAAAAACCGCTTCGAAGCAAGCAAAAAGCGACCCCGACCCATCGGTATTGGCAGAGCAACTAAGAGAAAATGAGATGAGCGATAGCCGAACGGCCCTTCTACTCATCGCGCACGGCAGTCGCCGTCCCGACGCCAACGCCGATCTGGAGTTTGTCGCGGCGGAATTGCGCACCCGCGGCTGTTATCCCATTATTTGTGTGTCGTATCTGGAACTGGCCGAACCGAACATTGAAGGTGGCGGGGAGCAGTGTGTGGGGGCCGGTGCGACGGAAGTGATTCTCCTGCCGTACTTTCTCTCGCCCGGCGTTCATGTCGTTGAAGATTTGACGGCGGCTCGCAATACGCTTCGTGTACGCTTTCCACATGTCCGGTTTGTCCTGGCGGAACCGCTGGGCCGCCATCCGCTGTTGGTGGATGTGGTGGAACTCCGGGCGAAGGAGGCGGAAGAGACATTCGACAGGATAACAGGATGAACCGGATATTCTGCCCTCATTCCTCCGCCACAGCGGCGTTACTCAAACGGGACTTTCGCAACCGGCGCACCGCAAGAGGAATAAACCCGAGCGCGGCCAGGGCAAAGGTCCCCGGCTCCGGCGAATATTGCGGAACCGGCGGGTTGGGACCGACCCACACTCCCACTGTCGCCGGACCAGGAGTGTACGTGTTCGTGCCCCAGACGGTGTATTCATTTCCACCAAGATCGAGTTGCGCGTGGTCCTGAAACCAGAAGTATGTCGTGCCGGTCCACCCCACGCCGGTCGTGAAGGTATCGGAGACATGCGCCTCACCGGTGAGGTGGGCCACCCCTGGCTGTCCGGAGGCGAAGTCCATCACCCACACATCCACGCCAAACGCAACATTGGCGGTCCAGTGGGCAGTCCCATCGGGTTTAATGTCCAGCCCGGCGGGTGGGGGAATCAGCGGCGGTTCAGCGAGGACAGCCGGCAGCGTGACGGGCGTGTTGCTCGATGTGTCGAAGGAAAAGACGGGCCCCGGCGGTTCAAAGGGAGCCAAGCCGAATCCCTGAGGCGTTCCCGACGAGACCGTGACGTTACCCGTTGCGAATCCGAACTCAATCAGTCCAGCGGAACTTGCCGCTGGGAGACCGCACAATGCAAGAATCACGAACGTGACATTTCGCAAACGCATCTGCTGCTCCGAGGTGAGAAGGTGCGGCGAGATGATGCGGGAGTGCTGAAGAAGTGTCAACCCGAACCAACAGAGCCACGCAGTCCACCGAGGAGCTTGCTGAGTGCGCCGAGTGCTTGCTCCAACACTTCCGGCGGAGGAACGGGCAGACGCAGATACGGTTCGCCGGTCTTCTCATCCGTCCGGATGAGCGATCCCGCAGAGCCGTTCGTGCTGGCGGCGCCGGGTTTCCCGTTGGTCGTGGGTCGCGTGAGGCGTTCGATGAGCGCGGTGCCGGCGCGAAGGAGTGCAGTCCAGGGGTCGGCGTGTTCGTCTGCCTCGTCCCTGTCTCTGGGCTTGGTCTTCGTGGAGAATTCGCGTTTCGCTTCCGCCGCTTCTTCCTTTTCGGCCGGTGCTGGTTCGGGAATCTCGGCGGTGGTTGCTTCCACCGACTCCATAAACTTCGCCAACCGCGTGCCGCCCAGTTGCACGTCCGTCGCACCGCCATCGAGTATGCCCGCGAAGAGCGAAGATTTGAACGCGAGGACCGACAACATCCCTTCTTCAATTGTTCCCTTCGCGACAACATTCACAACACGGACGGGGTTCCGCTGGCCGAGCCGGTGAACGCGTCCAATCCGCTGATTCAAGACCGCGGGGTTCCACGGCAGATCGACATTCACCACCATCGACGCGAACTGAAGATTCAGTCCCACTCCACCTGCATCCGTGCTGAAGAACAGTCGGCAAGTCGGGTCAGTGCGGAACTTCTCGATCAACTTCCCGCGTTCGCGTCCGGGCACACCGCCATGAAACAGCACGTGACCCCACTTTCGTTTCCGTGCGGCTTTCACCAACAGTTCATGCATCCGCACCCACTGGCTGAACACAACCGCTTTCGTTTCGGATTGTTCAAACGCTTCATCCAAGAGCGTCACGATTTCAGCGGCTTTCAAGCCCTGCTCGGTCTTTGGATCGAGCAGGTAACTGGAGTCGCATACCATCCGCATATTCTGGAGACAGATCATCAACCGGCGTTTGTCGGCTTCCGATAGAAACTTGAACCGCCGCCACTTCTGCACGATGCGAGCGACTTCTTCCTTGTTCTCGGTGTGGATGTCGCGTTGCAGTTCCGTCATCGGAACGAACACGGTGCTTTCAATTCGTTCTGGGAGTTGAGTGAGTACCTGTTCCTTGCGGCGGCGCAGCATGATTGGCGCGAGCGTCTCGCCAAGCCGCCCCAACTCGCGATAACCAATCACACGCCCGCCCTCGTCGCGCACCTGATGCTCGTGAAGTAAGCGGAAGGTGGGGCCGAGCCGGTGCGGATCGACGAACTGCACGATGGAGATGAGTTCTTCCAGCCGGTTTTCCAACGGCGTGCCGGTGAGAACCACCGCATACGGCGAGCGGATCAACTTCACGCTGCGGGCGGCACGTGTGGCCCAGTTCTTGATGCGCTGGGCTTCATCCAGAATCACGAGATCCGGTCCCCACGCGGCGATGGCATCGAGATCGGCGTGAATCGTGTCGTAATTGGTGACTTTGAAAAACGGAGCCGGATCGGCGAATCCTTCATCGCGTTTCGGCTTCAGTCCTTCGATCACGCGAACCGGCCGCCCGGTGAAACGCGACACCTCATTCTTCCACTGGTGCTTGAGTGAAGTGGGGCAGACCACCAACACGCGTTCCACGCCGTAGAGCTTCGCCATCACTTCCGCCGCGGCGATGGCCTGCGCGGTCTTCCCTAACCCCATTTCGTCGCCAATCAAGCAGCGCCCGGCTCGCACGGCAAAGAGCACACCTTCGCGCTGGTAATCGTAAAGCGGCACCTTGAGCAGCTTGTCGAATTCCTTGCTGCGAATTCCTTGTGGAAATGCCTCCGCTACTTTTGCCGCACGTTCACCGACATCGCGGAGTTCGGCAAGGAAGCTCAGGACATCGTCGTTGACGCGCAAGTCCGCGTCGTGCTTCGTGGCAGCGATGACGAACTCGTCGAATCGCGTTGCCACCTCCGGTTTCAGCACGCCAGCCGCGTCAAAGAACTTCGCGACTACTTTTGCCAGCGGTGGGTTCTCGTCTGCTGGCGGGCGATAGCAAACTTGCCGCTGGCTGCCGTAACGGAGGAAAACTTCGCCGTGCGGCGGATGATACCCCGCTTTCAGTTCGGAGGCGGTTTTCTTCGAGCGTTCCAGTTTCGCAAGCGTGAACTCGATGTGCTTACAGGTGCCCAGCGTGTTGGTGGCGAAGTCGGGACAGGTACAAGCGTTGTCGCCGGGCGCGGTCCCACGGATAGTGACGCGATATGTTCGCCGCGACGCCGGATTGGTGACGAGAAAATCAGAGAAGACGAGTTGATCGCCGACGTTCTTGAACGTGAACTTCTGCTCGCGGCCGAACTGCCGCCGGAGTTGCGTCTGCCACTCTTCCAACGACATCCCAGCCGGAGCCGAGGTGCGTGAGATTTTCGGTTTGGCCGATTTCGCGCGCGACTTTCGCTTCTTGCCTTCCGCAGAACGCATGGGACCAACTCCGGCAAAGCAGCGAGGCGAACTACGAACCGGTGAGGTAATACAGAAGAGGAACGAACCACAGAGGCACAGAGTTCACAGAGAAAAGGCAAACACAGAGAAAGACAAGAAGAAGAGCTTTGACAGGATAACAGGATCAACACGATGGATTTTTGATCCGATTTCATCCTGTTATCCTGTCTTCCTCTCTGCCTTTTGTCTTTCTCTGTGTCTCTGTGGTTAACTTTGCGTTCTTGCCTTGAAGGTCATTCCAACGCCGCTTCTACGGCAACTGCAAAGCCAGATTATAGACCTCTTCGATATCCAGAACCGCGTTGTTTGTTTCAAAGAGTTTGTTGATCGCGGCTCGGTGAATCTTCATCTTCGTTCCGCCAACGCCCAGCGCGCCATAGCAGATCACGCCGTCGCGATCCGTGCCCTTATCGTTGAGTTCCACGCCCTCAATGCCGGCCGGCGGAACGCCGTTGAGATCGATCGCCACGCGAAGCGACTTCGTCCCCAGCCGGAGTTTCTTCGGCAGCAGCACCACACCGGCTGCGCCGGCCGCAATCACCAAGTTACGGCCATCGAGCGCCTGTGGGCCATCGGTACTCGTAGATACGCTCACCGCTTCGATTTTCGCACCGGGGATGTGTGCCCGCACCACAGCACATACGGCTTCCGCGCGATCCTTCTGCCGGGAACCAACGCGCACGTGTCCACCCGCTTTGGCCAGCAACCGCGCCACACGCTGACCCACCGGGCCCGTCCCACCGAGGACGAGTGACTGTGCTTTACTCAAGTCGAGATGCCGGCCCGCAGCGCGAACGGCCGCGGCCGCGGTGGTGTTCGAGCCGTTGGAATCGAGCAGCAGCGACACACTCAGTCCGTACTGCGGAATCAGATGCTTTTTCACTTCGGTCAGCACGGCTTCGCCCGCAGTCACGTCCGAACCGCCGACGAAGATGGCCGTGCGCGAGAGGTCTTTTCCGCCGCGTGTGAAGATGCAGCCGTGAACGAGCGGCATCACGTTTTGCGGAGTGATTCCGCCGTAACTGAAGATGTGCTGAACGCCAGCGTCCACCGCAACAACGCGGTCAAACACGCTCGGCAAAGGATCGGTGTCGAGCTGAACGAGAATCGTTGGTTTGTCCATGGTCGTTAGTCATTGGTCATCGGTTGCTTGCTCCGTGGAGGTTTTTAGAGTGGTCCGCTCGCTCCGCGAGCGGGTCGCTCGAAGAGCGACATTCCTCGTCGCCGCATCGCGGCGACCCGCTCGCGGAGCGAGCGGACCACTCTGTGACGAATGACTATTCAAACGGGTGCTTGGTTTCTTTCTTGGCGATGATTTCGTCGATGCTTGGGGTAGCCTTCATCGCGTTCTTGATCGCGAGTTTCGTGGCCTCGTAGTTGTTCTTGTAAATCTTCTTGTTGTCGTTGGCGGTGGGGGCAATGAACACGCCGCAGACGATGACCCACTCCTCGGCCTTGGCCTTCGGCAGTGTGCCCTCGACGACGCTATCCACGACCGCGCGAGCCACGGCCGCTTGAGCAGGGCCGAACATCTGCATCACCTGCTTGCCGCCCTTGAGCGTGACCTTCGTGATCATCACCGTGGCCGGCTTGCAGACGATGTTCGGGGAAACAACCGCGAGCAGATTGGTGTGGCCGGCGGATTGATTCGCCAGCGCGTTTGCGAACGCGACGCCGACCGGCCCTTCTTTCGGCCCGATCAAGAGGTCAATGTGGGCGACATTATCGAGGTCGCTACCTTCAATGACGAGTCCTTCGCCGACGTACATGACTGACATGACGCACTCCGTGAGGGTGGGGAGGTTTTCTGGACCGACGGCGTAGATGGTAGCGGTCCAGCGCGCGAAGGCAACCGGATTCTGCGCGGGATGTGATCAGCGATCTCTGGATATTGGCGTATCCATCGCTTCGATTCGCCACTCGCAGAAGCCGGTCCGCGGAACACTTTTCCCAACGGAGGAAAGCTTTCCATCGGCCTCGGCGACCCACAGTTGGACGCGGTTCAGGCCCGGTTTGAGATGCAATGGGAATACTGCCGTCATTTCGGTGCCTGTCACGGCCAGTGAACCGCTATCGGCATCATGGCGATAGTGCAGCGTTGGGGTACGGTCTTTCGAATCATGCTGAAGAACGAAAAGCGCACGGAGTTGCATCTCGGCTAAGGAACGAGTTCCGTTATGGAGAAGCAGAGTGGTCGGTGTCGAATCCAACCACGTGCCCCAGTGCGGGATTTTGGCGGGAATCACGTCGGCCGGTCGGTCGATGCTCAGCATCGTGACCGTCTGGGCGTCTTCAATTAATTTCCACCGAGAACCAACCCAGCGCTCGCTATGCGGCGGCGCCCACTGCCAGTTATCGATAAGCGAGTAGCGGGCCTTGGGTGCCATCAGATCGTGCGGGGCATAGTGGGAACCGTACGCACCCAGCGTTCGCTGCCAGGCAAGTCCCTGAAGTTGGACTCGCGTCCCATGCGGGATCAGTTCCGACATCGCGAAGTGATTATCCGGATACTGCGTGAGCGCGATATCGACCGTGTCGTCACCCACAATCGCGCGAATGGCTTCCGCCTCACTCTGCCGAAGTACCACCGGTTTGAGAGTTTTGGGGTAAAAGTACCACATCCCTGCGGCACGGTGTTGTGGAACACGCAGCCCCACCATGCAGGCGGCGAGAATCGCAACGGCCGCCACCCGGCGAGTTGAGGTACCTGGACCAACCAGTAACGCTACGCCAGCCAGACTCAGCGGGTAAAGCACGCCCTGAAATGCGTGGAGGCGATACTCACCGGCCAACACCGCGGCCGGAATCACGAGTACGGTTCCCAAAAGAGCGAGAGCATAGCGGTTCCCTCGCCGAGCGGCGAGTACCATCGCGATCGCCGTTAATCCGCCCGCACACCAGAGTGTCCAGTTCCGGGTTCCCGCGGGGACGGTGGAGATGGTCGGAACGTCGAGGTCGAGGGAGACTGGAATCACAACCGACCACTTCCGTGGCGGTTCTGGTGGCGAGTGGAAGATGTAAAAGTATCGGTGCACGCCAAACGCCGGCAGAGTCACCGCCGCCCACAGAAGTATTGCCGCCATCGCGGGGCGTATTGCATTGCTCCATAGCCAGACCGGATGGGCGCTGCGCCAGTGTTCCACTAGATAACCCGCCACGGTCAGCGCGGCGTATCCACCCAGCACCAGCCCCAATACCGGCGGAGGAAAAACTGGATTCAACGCGAACCCGAGTGCGGCTCCCAGCGCAATCACAATCGCTGTTCGCCGCCATCCTCCTCGCGCCATCACATCCAACACCATCGCGGCGAGCAACATCACTCCTGGGTACGCGATCGATTTACCCATGAACGCCGAGCGGCACTCCGTTGTCCAACTCGATATTCCCGCACCGGCGACCAGGAGCGCCAGCAGAATCGGATTCGAGGAAAACAAGCCACCGAAGCCGATGACCGCGGCCGATAACACCACTCCCGTGAACCAGTCGAACGAGAAAAGGGCGGACGTCCCTCGCGTTTCCGCCGCGCCCGCGATGAGCACCTCCGCGACCGGTCGGCTTCCTTCAACGAGAAGATGCCAGCGAGGGAGGAAGTCGAGTTGCTGATCCGGGCAGGTTGGGTCCGTCGTGCGGTGTGTGCGTATCCAGTTGCCGATGATGGCGTAGTTGAACATGTCGTTGTTGTGGACATGCGCGAGAGTCGGCTCTCTCCTCTTGATGGCGCTGCGGTTGCAGACGATGTCCGCCCAGGTGATCGCGGCGAGCGCAACGACAATTCCGGTGGTTATTTGCCCGCGCGATGGCAATGTCAGTTTTCCGCGACACACGCACACTGTTGTGGCCAGCGCATTGAGCGCAAAGCCGACCCACAGGCACCGCGCGAACGGCCAACCAGCCACCATGTATAGCGCGGCCAGGACACCACCGAGCGAGAGCAACCCGGCCAGTGGGGCAGCCAGCCACAAATACGGTCGTTCATCGCGGCGGAATGGCCACAACACCCACCCGCCGCACACTCCCAGCGCAATCAACGCGAGCAGGGTCTGGCCCAATAGCATCCAACCGTAGGTGTTCATGCGACTCTCGCACTTCGACGGCGGCGCAAACCCGCGTGCGGCGGAAGATGCCAATGAGAGGTAAATCGGGCAAGATCAACCGGTGTGGAATGGCGCGGTGAGTGGCGAACCCCGCCCACAAGGGCGGTGGGTGCTGACGAGCCGGAAGCGTTAGCGACGGGCCACATACACCCACCGCCCTTGCGGGCGGGGTTCGCCAGCGGCCGACTCACTTCACGAATTTGCTCACGGTCATCAAGAACTCGGCGTTCGATTTGGTCTTCGAGAGCTGCTTCACCAACCCCTCCATCGCCTCCACCGGCTTCAGCGACATGAGGCTGCGGCGAAGGAGCGTGATTTGTTCCAGCATCTCGGGCGGTAAGAGTCGCTCTTCTTTGCGCGTGCCCGAAGCGCCCAGGTCGATGGCGGGGTAAATGCGCCGTTCCGCGAGTTGTCGGTTGAGCACCAGTTCCATGTTCCCGGTGCCCTTGAACTCCTGAAAGATCACTTCGTCCATTCGGCTGCCGGTTTCTATCAGCGCCGTGCCGAGGATGGTGAGCGTCCCGCCCTCATCGAAGGCCCGGGCTGCTCCGAACAGACGCTTCGGCACGTCGAGGGCCTTGGAATCGACCCCACCGCTCATCGTGCGGCCACTGCCGGCCGTTTTGTTGTACGCGCGGGCCAGTCGCGTGAGGCTATCGAGCAACACGAACACGTCGCGGCCCTGCTCGGTGATCCGTTTGGCGCGTTCCACCATCAATTCCGCGATGCGGATGTGGTTCGCGGTGTCGCGGTCAGAACTGGATGCGACGACTTCGACTCTGGGAGAGGCCGGCCCAGATTCTCCCTGTACCCCCTTCAATCCACGCCTCATCTCGGTGACTTCTTCGGGTCGTTCGTCCACCAGGAGCACAATGAGGTACATCTCCGGGTAGTTGGCGATTACGGCTTGCGCGATGTGTGAGAGTAGCACCGTTTTCCCGCTTCGCGGAGGCGCGACGATGAGTCCTCGCTGGCCCATGCCGATGGGCGTGAACATATCCATGACGCGTGTGGTCAGCGGTTCCGGGCCGGTTTCCAGGCGAATCCACTTGGTCGGATCGACGGCAGTGAGCTCATCCCATTCACGGCGGCGATAGAGTTTTGGGTCGCCACCTTCGATCTGCTCGACTGCGGCCAGCCGTGGGCCGCTTCCACGGCGCGGTGGTTCGAGCGGCCCGCCGAGCAGAACGCCCTCGGCCAGGTTGTACTTGTCGATGAGTTGCCCGGGGACGTACGCATCCTGTTGTGTGGGGGCGTAGTGTCGGGCGGGGTTACGGAGAAATCCATACCCTTTTGGGTGCATTTCCAGCACGCCATGCGCGCTGCGGCGGGGATCGGACATGCGGAAGCTCTACTCTCGTGAGTCGGCCCTGGCCACGCTAGGAGGAGCGGGGCAGGCATCAAACCAAGTGTGAAAGGAACGCTCTCATACACGATCCGGTCGAGGGTGTCGCATTCTTAACGAGCCGCGACCGCAAGAGAGCGGGAAACGTACACGCTCCCTTACCGTGGTTCGTTGAAAACCAGACAGTGTCGACCGGATCATGAATCAGGCGGCGCAGATATCCAGCCTGCAAACTGAGCAAGCGGGCGACTGCACCACGTGTGTTTTCCGCAGGCATTCAACCAGGTGCGGAATGGAACGGACGGCAATCGTCGGAAGCGAGACGGGTGCGAGCGTCAGCCGTCGGTAAGTGTGTGGATTCTAACCGCCGGTGCCAGCAAATGCGAGGGAGAATCGCAATTGGTCTGTTCAGTAAATGAGAACTCGGCAGGCCGCGTTCTCATTTAGCGATGTTTCGCGTTCCGCACTCGCACCGGGAACCGCCGGGGCTACTTTCGTCCTGTCGGCACGGCCGTCCCGAGGTCGGACCTGTTGGACCTTGGCCCGGCCTATCTCAACTGACCGGCATGAATGACCGCCCACGGCGTAGCACCGCAGTCAACGCTAACTCGGCCCGGCGGCCCGATGCGAGTGAAATCAGGTTATCCGCCTTGTGGTTCACTTGCCAGCAGTTTCAGGACGTTGTCTCTGATCCGACACGTTGAGCGTTCACACGGAACCGCCGGGGTTACTTTCGAACAGTCGGCACGGGCTGCCCGGGATCGCGACTTGTGCGATTTCGGGAGCACTTCAACTGACTGGCACGAACAACCATCCGCGGCGTTACGCCACAGTCAACGCTAACTCAGCCCGGCGGTTCCAGCGCGAACAGAATCAGCCTACTGAGCAAAGGGATTTCGGAAAACTGCAACGGTGTTCTCCTGCCAAACTCGAATGCTCGGTTCCGATCCGGCCATTTTTCACTCCACGTCGAGCAGTTTCAACACCCACACGGTTGAGCCACACGCTGAAGAAGGGGCTTGCCTTGTCGGCTACCCGGGAGACGGTAGAATTGGTTCGAATCTGCTCCCCCTCAAGTGCCGATCAATCCATTGGCCAGGTGACCACGTCCATGACCCTCCTCGGGAACACCGCCGGGGATCTTCCACAACCGATCAAGCCGTACACCGGCCCGGCGGATTATGCATTCGTTAGCTACTCTCGCGCCGACACCGTCACAATTCAGGCAGAACTTGCCATCCTTCACTCACTGGGTTGTCGGGTCTGGTATGACCTCGGGATCCGTCCCGCAAGCGACTGGACGGAGGAACTCGCTCAGGCAATCGTCCGCTGTCGATTGTTCGTGGTGTTCCTCACCCCGAACGCGATGGCATCCGAGTACGTGCGAAATGAGATCCATTTCGCGCTCAGCCAGGGCAAGCCGATCCTTGTCATCCACTTGAAACCTGCCGAACTCCCTCCCGGTTTGATGCTGCAACTGGGACGTTTCCAGGCCATCATGCGGTATGAGCTACCCGACGATCCGTACCGCGAGCAACTGCGCCTGTCGCTACCGCCCGAAATCCTCGATGTGTCGACAGCTCCTGCGACTGTGTCGGCAAGTGCGCGTCCGACCGTTGCGATATCCCCGGCAACACGCGCGGCCGTTCCACTGCCGGCATTCCACTATGGAAGCGTGGTTCCTCCAGACTATTTCATTGATCGTGAGGAAGAACTCGAAGAAGCTGTTCGGCTCGTTCGCGGGGGTCACGGGTTCATCCTGGTCGGGAACCGACGAGCGGGGAAGACCAGTTTCTGCACGAAGTTGATCCACGAGATCATGGGACGACCGGCGAACGACATCCTCGCGGTATACCTGAACCTCCAACAGTGTGCCCGCCTCACGCCCGAATCGTTTCTCGAACACACGCTGTTGAATGTGGTTGGTGAGATGGCACGGCAGGTGTTCGGGTGCAAGTACTCGGATCTTCTCCGCCCGAACCCTGCCGACGGGAACGAGCGGTTACGAGCCGATCGCGACTTTGGAGCCTTTGCCGATTTGTTCACGCGCATCCGCGAACGAACCCACACGCAGCACGATGCCAAGACGTTCCCACTCATGGCCGGCGAGTTCGTCCAGCTCGCGCAGGATCTTTTCCATATTCTCAGGGCGAAAAACTGGCGGCGTTGCGTGCTTTTCTACGACGAGGCCAACCGCCTCCCTCATGGTCTATCCGTCGATCTCCTTGAAAGCAACGAGGAGGCGCTGAGCGCGGCCGGTGTCACCAGCGTTTACGCTGCCAGCCCTGAAATGGAGGAATCGTTCAGCCAGATTCGGGACGTCCTCGGCCGGCATCTGCGTCTTGGGCCGTTTCGGTCGCCGGAGGACATGCGGCGGCTGTTGGTTCGCTATTATTGTGCGGAAGCCGGAGGCACTGCCGAGTTACCGGCTGAACCGGCTGCGCTAGCGCGAATGTGGGAAATCAGCGTGGGACGGCCCTACGTGATCCAACTTCTCGCGGGCGGAAGCTTCCGCCTGGCCCGGAAGGCGTGGTCGCCGATCGTATTGGTCGGCCATGTGAACCAGGCCTACGAAGAACTGCGGCGTGAGAAACCACATCTGTTCACCTGATTCGCCAGTGTGATACTTTGAAAAGCGTGACATTCCAGATACTGGAAGGCGTGGATCGGGGTCGCGTTTTCAAGGATCTTCCCATCCCGGTGACGATCGGTCGCGAGGAAGGCAACGGCCTTCGACTGGATGATCAGCGCGTGAGCCGCTTCCATGCCAAGGTGCAAATGGAAGATGGAGACATCATCCTCACCGATCTCGACAGTACTAATGGAACACGAGTTAACGGTATGGCGGTCCAGATTCGCCGGATCCGACCCGGCGATCAGATTTCCATCGGCCGCACCGTGTTGTTGTTCGGCACACTGGAGGAACTCGCACGCCGCAGTACCCCGATTGTGTCGGATCCACTTTGGGACGGAGTGACACCACCGGGCGCGGAGAAGATTCGCGTCTTTCGTAACACGACATCCACCGGTGTAGGTTTGACGACTCGTTGCGAAGGGATTCGAGCCGCACTCGAATCCGGGAGTCTTTTCTGCACCGAAGCCGAGTCCGATGGGCTGATGGATTCGGTTCTCGACCCTCAGTCCACTGCCTTGCAGATTCTTGGCCGGGGATTTCATCGGGTTGTTGTGGCCAATGCGGCGCGAAAGGTCGACGAGCACTCGAACGGATCTGCTCAGGCGCGATTCTTGGTGGAAGTCTGTCGTGCGGTTGGTGCGGCGTTCAGTCTGAACCTGGACTCCCATCGGTTCCATCCCGAGGATGTGTTTCAGATCCTCAAGGACGAACCGCCCTCACTCTTCTGTTTTGCTCACTTCGAGCGCGTCCCAAGTGAGTGCTTCCCCATCGCCCGAGCCTTCACGCAAAGTCAACACCGGGCACTGTTCTTGAATGAAGGTTCGCGGCAACTCGCCGTGGAGGAACACAACCACCGTGCGGTAGGAACGGAGTCCGACGACAGCGCGATTGCGGATGCGGTCAGTGGGGTGTCGGGGGGACAAACCCTACCGGGCATCCCCCTATCCTTGTGGTCAACGTCCGAGGAGATTCCGCCTCTTCCTCAGCTCCTGACCCCCGCACAAACGGCTCGGCTCGCGGAGATCATCGACTACTTACACAGAGGTTTGACCAGCGGTACAGAGCAGCTCGCCGCTGTGGAGGATGGCACGAAGGTGCGATTCGGCTTGGCGGAGTGGCAAACAATTCAGACTGTTCAATTTCTCCTGGCTCGCTACGGTCGGCTGATAATGGAGCCGTAGTCCCCGCTCTTTGTCACATGATCGCGTCCGTGGCCAAGAGTATCCGGTTTCAAGTAGGCAAATCTCACTTGTGCGGTGTAAACTATCGGACAGCCTTCCTTCAAACCCCTGCCAGCGTTCCCCACTGCGGGCTTTTGTCATGTCCAACTCAGCCGCCAATTACACGCGTCGCGTTGCGCTCAAGGCTGGCTTCCTCGGCGTGACCGGTCTGGCGTTGCCGGATCTGTTCCGCGCACAGGCGCAGGCCAAAGAAAAGACACCCAGCGGAAGTTCGGCGAACGATAAATCCGTCATCCTCATCTGGCTCGATGGTGGGCCGAGTCAGCTCGAAACCTTCGACCCCAAGCCCGATGCCCCGGCCGAGTTTCGCGGCCCATTCGGCGTGTGCAAAACGAAAACACCCGGTGTGAACGTCAGTGCCCTCATGCCGCAAGTGGCGAAGCGATTCGAAAAGCTCTCGCTCGTCCGCTCGCTGTACCACGATAACGGCGACCACTTCGCCGCCGGGCACTGGATGACCACCGGTCGGTTTGGTTCCACGAGCGTGAACTTGCCCCAGAAGTACCCATCCGTCGGGTCATATGTCTCGAAAGTGAAAGGAGCGAACAACCCGCATCTGCCTGCCTATGTGGGGCTCCCGACCGCGCAGACGATCTACCTCTTCCCGGGCTACATGGGTGCGGCGTATCTCGGCGGCGCGTACAACCCGTTCGATGTCGACCGCGAGCACAAGTACCTCGGTTCACATGACACGCGCCGGGTGCATTCTCCCAAGTGGCTTGCCACTCTGGGCAGCGTGGCAGAAGGAACCGAAGGCCGATCGTCGCTTCTCAAGCAGTTCGACACGGTGCGCCGCGACATCGACGCCAGCGGCATCATGAAAACGATGGACGAATTCCAGCTCAAGGCGCTCGATCTGATGACCGGCACGGCCGCTCGCGAAGCGTTCGATATCGACAAGGAAGACATCAAATCCGCCGATCGCTACGGACAAGGTCCGTGGGGCCGTTACACGCTGATGGCCCGGCGCTTGGTGGAAGCGGGCGTATCGTTCGTTTCGGTGGATATGCCCCACTGGGACGACCACAGCAACATCGAGAAGGCACACGGCGCGAAGGTGCCGGTGGTGGATCAGGCGGTGGGGGCGCTCATCGACGATCTAGACGAACGCGGATTGCTCGACCGCGTGATGATCGTGGTGATGGGCGAGTTCGGCCGCACGCCGAAGGTAAACACCGGTCAGCCGGGCATTCCGATACCGGGCCGCGATCACTGGGGCAACGCGATCTCGGCGCTCATTGCCGGTGGCGGAATCACGCCGGGCGTTGTGGTCGGCAAGACGAATCCGAAGGCGGAATACCCCGTCGAACGCGCCCTGAAGCCCGAAGCACTGCTCGCAACGATCTACCACCAACTCGGCATCGACGCGACGCAGACCTTCAAAGACCATACCGGCCGCCCGCATCCGATTCTCGACGACCCCACGCCGATCAAGGAACTGGTGTAAGCATTTCGAAGGGTCTGTCTTGGCCAGATCGGTTAGCTGGACAGACGCAATTCAGGGTTCGACTGGTGCTAAGCAGATGGCCGCAGTTACGTGTGAGTTTTCAACGAGCCGCGACCGCAAGGGAGCGGGGTGCGTTAACCGCTCCCTTGCGGTCGCGGCTCGTTGAAAAACCTTACAAACTACCCTGGCCCGATGCTTAGACCCTGGCAGACGTGGGTGTGAGCGTTGCGTCTGCGACTGCCGCGTCCGCTGTCGATGAACTCTACTCCACCGAGGACTCCGTCCGTTTCGTCTTCACCGCCGATAGTGGAGGCGGGTCAAAAAGCCCAGTTCAATTTCTCTCGCGGGAGATCCCCGGCAATTCACGGATTTCAGATACACGTTGCCAGCCTCGACCTCGCTGATTTGTTGACCATGCTGCGCACCCTTCTTGCCAGCAATAAAAATGTGTGGGACTGGTTGATTGTCGCCAAACTTTGGGTCGGGCAGGCTTTCACCACATTGATTCCACAAGATCACCCAGTGACTCGGGTTGGTCCTGGGGTTCAGTGGAGGTGGCGTCGCATCTGGACGGCACGGAGGAATCGGGCTTGGAAGAGCCAGCACATCTACTCGGAATCCGGATGGCGTGGAGGATCAGATGAGGATTGCAGTTGTGAGCGGCGGTCCTGTGGACCCTCAGTTCAGCGGTTCACAAAGCCGGGTTTGCTCGCTTATCCATGCCCTTTTGGAGCAAGGGCACGGTGTTGTCCATGCGCACTTCGAGGCAACTGGGTATGACCGCGCTCCCTTTCTCCGTGGTTTGAGCGCCGTCTACCCGGCTCTGCGCCTGGAGGGGCATATTCACGCTGACAGGAGGCTTACCGATTGCGCCGCAGTGATCCTCACGAATTTCTGGATCGAGCCGGAGTTGGAAGCAGCACTGAACCTGGTCGATGGGTTCCGCGGTCGCACCGGGCCGACCATCGTGTTCGACTCGATGGACTGTCTGGCGACAACTTACATTGGGACTTGGCCGGATGAACGCATCCGTCGGTTTGCCGCCCTCGAGGCTGAACTCCGCGCCAAGTCGAAGTTATCCGTGTTTATCTCCCGGTGCGAGGTGCTCAAAGCCCTCCGGCTCTGCCCCGGGCTCCGTGAATCGGACACGTTCGTCCTCTCAAATTGCTATGATCCGTCTGTTGACCGGCGATTGTTCGATGATCGGCAGCACATCTGCTTCGTCGGGTCGGCCGCTCCGCACAACACGACGGCAGCCATTTTCTTCTTGGGTCGAGTCTGGTCGCGGTTGGCCCGCCTCATCCCAGAAGCCGAGTTCCACTTGGTGGGGTCCGTCGGGGCGACCCTCAAGATCGACGGTCCAGCGGAACTGATCGAGCGGGTCCGGACAGTTGGTCTGGTTGCCGACCTGGCAGAAGTCCTTGGTGGCTACCGTGTATCAGTCGTACCGGTTCTTACCGGGTCGGGAATTAAAGACAAGACGCTCGAAAGCATGGCCCGGGGGACACCAGTGGTCACCTCGGTAAACGGGGTGGAGGGGATGCCCCTGACCCACAACCAGAACGTGGTGTTAGCGACGGAAGATTCGTTCGCGGCCGCTGTAGCGGCGCTGTACCGTGACCGCCCGCGGTGGGAGCAAATCAGCGCCGAGGGTGTGAGACTCGTGGAGCGGCGATTCTCAACCCGGATCTTCCGCGATCGAGTTCGACGGCTTATCGAGCGCATCCAAAGATAGGGCCCACGGAGTCGGCTTTCGGACGTGCTCGAATGATGCAAACGATCATCCTTCGTCTCGATCCGCAACTTCTCGATAACCCGGACGCCGACATCCGCTATCGACTCCCCAATCTGTTGGCTGAGCGGTCAAACGGTGAGATTGCCGATGACGGTTACGAGGGGCCGTTGTGGCAGTCGAAACGAAAAACGGCCCGGAAGTCGTTTATCCTTCGCGGTTCGAGGACCGTTCCTCCCCGGATAGGCGATGAATCAGCTCAACGAGGAGTGACCCCGCGTGCTCATGCCAGCACAGACCCCGCCACCGCCCTACTTCGCTGTGATCTTCTCGTCGGTTCGCACTGCCGACGACGCGGAGGGGTACGACGCGATGGCGGATCACATGGTTGCTCTGGCTAGCACCATGCCGGGGTTCCTCGGAATCGAGAGCGTTCGTGGAGCAGATGGGTTCGGCATCACGGTGTCCTACTGGACCGACGAGGATGCCATCCGCCGCTGGCACGAGCACGCCGAACACCTCGTTGCGCAGAAACTCGGTCGGGAGAAGTGGTACGCCCGGTTTGAGTTGCGCATCTGCCGCGTGGAACGGGCGTATGGGTTTACCAAACCGAGTGAGGCTACAACTCCCGTCAACCCACCAGGCTTTTGACTTTGTCGTGCCCGTCATTTCCTCAACATCCGCGGCAGTTACTGAGCCGTTACACCTCCGCCAATCGAGATTGGTTACAATCGCGTCGGATATGTCGTGGTGCCCGCACCCGCATTTTCCCGCTCTTGAGGAGGTCCACATGGCCCGTTTCTTCCGCTTCGCCGCAGTCGCGGCTGCCGTCGCGCTCGTGGTCGGAGTTGCTCTCCCACTTCGTGCGGATGAACCCAAGCCCGCCGACAAGCCGAAGGCCGCCGATGTAAAGGCTGAAGGCAAGCCGATCGATCTCGTCATCTGCCTCGACGTCTCCGGTAGCATGGATGGCCTCATTGCTTCCGCCAAGATTCAACTCTGGAACGTGGTTAACGAACTGGCCCGCATCAAACCGACCCCGAACCTCCGCGTCGCGCTCTATAGCTACGGTGCCACCGCCTACGATCCCAAAAAAGGTTGGGTGAAAAAGGAACTCGATCTGACGGAAGACCTCGACGACGTCTACCGTGTCCTCAACGCACTCAAGACCGGTGGTGGTGAGGAGTACGTCGCTCGCGTCACCAAGACCGCAATCGAAGAGCAGAAGTGGAGCACCGACAAGGACGCGCTGAAGGTCATCTTCGTCTGCGGAAACGAACCGGCCAACCAGGACAAGCAAGTGCCGCTCGATGAGGTGGCGGAACTGGCGAAGAAGAACGGCGTCATCGTAAACACGATCTACTGCAAGTGGGGCCACGACAACGAAATCGCGGGATGGGAAGCATTCTCCAAGAGCTGCAACGGCCGGCACGTCAACATCGATCAGAACAAAGCCTCGCAGCAAATCGTTATGAAGACCGAATTCGACGCCGACATCATCAAGCTCGGCGAACAACTGAACAGCACCTACGTCGCCTACGGCAAGGACGGCAAGAAGAAGGCCGATAACCAGCTCGCCCAGGACCAGAACGCGGCCGCCGCTCCAACCGCCCCCGGTGCGGCTCAGAATGCCGCCATCGAACGGAGCGTGTCGAAGGCCGGTGCACTCTATCGCAACAGCACCTGGGATCTCGTGGACAAGATGAAGGAGAAGGACTTCGACCTCTCCAAGATCAAGGAAGAAGACCTCTGCGATGAACTCAAGAAACTGAAGCCGGAAGAGCGCTTGCCCTACCTGAAGAAGAAGGCCGAGGAGCGGGCCGAACTCCAGAAGAAGATCGCCGACCTCTCCGCCAAGCGGCAGAAGAAGATCGACGAGGAACGCGCCAAGACGCCGAAGACCGACGCCGAAAAGGCGCTCGATGATGCGTTCAAGAGCGTGATTCGCGATCAGGCGAAGGCCAAGGGATTCGAGGTCGCGCCCGAGAAGAAGTAATGTTGCAGGTGAACGGCGTGGCGTCAGCCCGCCGAGCTAAAGCAGATGATGGCGAACGGCGTGGCGTAAGTCCGCCGAGATTACGCACTCGGCGGACTTACGCCACGCCGTTCGCCATACCCACGCCAGGGTACTGAGTGAGCCCGAGCGGGACAGCCGATTGCTCTCGCGGAAATGGGAAACCGGTGGTATTGTCTGCCGCCTGTTTTCTCTTCCGAAGGAGATCGCGATGTCCGTTTCTCGCCGTGAGTTTTTCCGAGGGGGATTGGCGACGGCTGGGGTTGCCGCGTTGACACTCCGGGCCGATGCCATGCCGACGCTCTCCAGCGGCACACTGAAGCACTACCCGGAGTTTCAGGCTCTTGCCGATGCGCCTCTGCCAAATGTGGCGCCGGCGGCGGTCAAGCCCACCGAGGACAACATTCTCGGTCCATACTTTCGGGAAGGAGCTCCCTTCCGCGCGAAAGTCACGCCGCCGCTCGTCAAAGGAGTTCCGCTACTCATCCGCGGTCGGGTGTGGGGCTTCGATACGAAAAAGCCGCTGGCCTGGGCCACGCTGGACATCTGGCAGGCCGATGCCGATGGTCGTTACGACAACGATGATCCGAATAACCCGCCCGCCAAAGGCGTGTACCTCAACCGCGCAAGGGTGTTGACCGACGAAACCGGCTACTACGAATATGAAACGATCCATCCCGGCCCGTATAAAACCGGCCCGGATACGTGGAGACCATCGCACATTCATTATCTTGTGCGAAAAGCCGGCTACGCCAACCTCATCACCCAGCTATACTTCAAGGGCGATCGGTTCAACGCGAAGGACGAATTCATCAAGCCGTCTCTCATCATCGCCGTGGAGACAGTGAAGGTGAATGGAATTGCAATCGAAATAGGGGTCTTCGACGTCGTATTAGCAGCGGCGCAAAAGAAATAGGAATCAGGAGTCGGGAATCAGAGGTCAGGAATCAGAGGTCAGAAGGACGTGATCGTTCGCCTTCAGAATCGTCTGTGTTATTGATTCCTGTTTCTTGATCCCTGACTCCCGCCCTGATTCCTGACTCCTGACCTCTGATTCCTGTTCCGGGTGACCTATGCCGAAAGCCCGCATTGTGGTCGTGGAAGACGAACCGGCCATCCGTCGCGGCGTATCCGATGCGCTGCGATTGAGCGGTTACGAAGTGACCGAAACCGCGGACGGCGTGGTCGGGTTGCGTGAGGCGGCGTCCGCGGGTGTCGATTTGGTTCTGCTCGACATTATGTTGCCCAAAAAGGACGGGCTGGAGGTTCTCAGCGACCTCCGCCGCAGCAACCCAACCCGGCCGGTCATTCTTCTCACGGCACGCGGAAGTGAGGACGACCGCGTTCGCGGGCTGAAGATGGGCGCGGATGATTACGTCGTCAAGCCGTTCTCGGCAAAGGAACTTATCGCTCGCGTGGAAGCGATCCTGCGGCGGACGATGAAGCCGGTGCCGGATGTGCGACTCGTCGAGATTGGCAGCGGCATCATCGATCTGCACCGCCGCGAGGTTCGCTGGTCGGATGGCAGCCGGGCCGATCTCTCCGAGACCGAGTCGGCGTTGCTAAAATACCTGGTAACCAACCGCGAGCGTGCCGTTTCGCGCGAAGAATTGCTCTCCCGCGTCTGGGGAATTGGGACGGCGGGGCTGGAAACACGCGCGGTGGATATGCACGTGGCCCGTTTACGGGCCAAACTGAAGGATCCGGCGGGGGAGGACGATCAGCCAGAGGCCATTGTCACGGTTCGAGCGCACGGGTACATGGCCGGACCCGCTCTAACCGTTCCGGAGGAAGTCGCGTCTTCTTCCGGCAAACGCTAACTCAGCAGAGAGCCAAGTTGCGGAATTCCAAGTTCCAAGTTGAAAACAGGGACAACCAAACGCCCTGAATCGCCTTGGAACTTGGAACGCTCAAATGTTTCAACTTGGAACCTGGAACTCTGCAACTTGGAACTTCATCATGTCCCGGCGGTTGCTCGGTCCGATTGGCGGGCCATTCACGTTCTTCCTCGTTGCCGCCCTCGTTTTTGCCGGGCTGGGCTGGGTCACGATCGCCGCGCTGCGTGTGGAAGACGCGCAGCGTGAAGCTGCTGCGCAAGCCGAACTGGGGAATAACCTCCGCGTCGCGCTCTGGCGGCTCGATGGCCGCATGCTCCCCGCTCTCGGCGTCGAGGATAGCCGGCCGTTTTACCACTACTCTTCCGCCGATCCGCTTTCAGGGTCCACAGCCGGCCCCACACCGCTCCTGGCCGCGCCGCTGCCCGACTGGATGAAGCTGCACATTCAACTCGACCCCACGACCGGCTGGGAGTCGCCGCAGGTGCTCTCGCCGCAAGCGGCCGACCGTGTATCGCAGGCGTGGCCAGACCTGCCGCTCCGCAACAATACCGCCGAGCGCGCTGCGGTGCTCGAACTGCTCAAAGAAAAGTACGCATCACGTTCGACGTGGGAACTGCTGGCGGCTCGCGACCGGGCGACTCCATCCGATGCGTTGCCGCTGGCCGCTCCGCTCTTCGAGACCTCACGTCCCGCGGAGATCGCTGGCCCCGTTGGGCCGCCTGTCAGTCCTGGCAAACCCCCGCCGCCGCCGGAGATGGGGCCGATCAGCACTCCGCCGGCGAAGTCGCCCGATACCTTCCAGTTTTTTGGCTGGGAGTTTTCCCGACGCGACGCCGTCGCCAGCAACTTCGGCAAGGATAGCCAGCGGCAGGATATGAACGACAACATGCTCCAGCCGCCAGACCCGGTCCAACAACAACAGGCCGCCACCGCCAAGCCGCCGGCGTTTCCGCCCACCGTGCCGCCTCCAGGGGGCGCCGTTGGCCGCGCCCCCTTCCCACCGACAAATCCCAACGAACGGCAGTTGCTCGACTACTTCAATCGCGCGAAAACCATTCAGCGCGCGATGCAGGAATCCAAGAACGCCGGGCAGGAGTATCCGCTCTACGGCAAGGCCTACCCGCAGAATGCGATCCCCGTCGGGCCGCAGAGTAACAGCATGAATCCGACCAACGGCATGAATCAATTGCGCAGCGGCACCGGTCAGTTTCCGGGGATCCCGATGACCGGCGTGGGAAACGACCGCGTCGAAAAGGACAAGGACGGCAAGTTCAGGAACCCGGCACCGACCGGAGCGGACCTGGCAAAGACGAAGAAGGCTGACGCAAGCAAGGATGACAAGGTGGGCGACAAAGCGGAGCGTCTCCAAACCGAGCAGTTGCGTGGAACACTGTTCGAGCATCTCGCGACGCTGAGCCTTGGCCTCGAACGCATGCGATGTCTGGATGAAATCCAACAAGCGACCGATGACAACAAAAAGCAACTTGCAGACCTGGGCAACAGCAACCCCACACTCAATCCGGGCAATCTCGGTGGGCGCATCGTCCCGCCCGCCGAAGAACGCCCTCTTTTGAATCTCCAGAATTCAAATAACTTGCAGCTCAATAACTCCCTCGTTGGCCCGCCCACGGTCAACATTCACGTCGGTTCGATGCGTCCGCAGTGGATCGTCGCGCCAGACGGTACCGAAATGCTCGTTCTCGTGCGAGCCGCAAACATCGACGGCAAGACCGTCTATCAGGGGGTCGTCCTCGACTGGCCCAAACTGGAACAAGTCCTCAAGGACGAAGTGAAGGACCTGTTTCCGGAAGCGCGTCTCGTGCCGGTCAAGGACTCAGTGGGCGTCTCGCCTGATCGCGCGATGACCGCGCTGCCAGTGCAACTGGATCCGGGGCCTTCGGCTCCTCCACCTTCGCCAGGTTGGACTCCTCTACGAATGGGGCTCGTGTTGGCTTGGGTGGCGGCGCTGGTGGCATTCGCGGCGGTGGGGTTCAGCGGCTGGTCGCTCATCGATCTGGCCGAACGGCGGATTCGCTTCGTCTCGGCCGTCACACACGAACTGCGTACGCCGCTCACCTCACTGCGCATCTACCTCGATCTTCTCATGAGCGGCATGATTCACGATGAAGCGAAGCGGCAGGAATACTTGAAGACGCTCGCGACGGAATCCGACCGTTTGCACCGATTGATCGACAACGTGCTGGATTTCGCCAAGCTTGAAAAACGCGCCAAAAACGGCGACATGAAGCCGATTCGCGTTGGCGAATTGCTCGATCAGTTACGGAGTACCTGGACCGATCGCGTGGGTGCTGATGGTAAGGAATTGATCGTGATCTCCACGCTGCCGGCTGAAACGGAAGTGGTCACCGACACCGCGATGGTGCATCAAATCGTCGGGAACCTGATCGACAACGCCCGGAAGTACACGCGCGACGCCGAGGACAAGCGGATCTGGCTGTGGGCCAAGCCTGGCGGCAATGGCCGCGTGGTGTTCGAGGTGGAAGATCGCGGCGCGGGCGTTCCGGCGAGCGAACGCAAAACCATCTTCAAGCCGTTCCGGCGCGGAACGCAAGCCGACACGAAAGCCGGCGGCGCGGGTCTCGGTTTGGCGCTCGCCAAGCAGTGGGCGGAAGTGCTGGGCGGTACGGTGGCCTACCGCCCCGCCGACGGCGCTCCTGGCGCCTGCTTCCGGCTGGAACTGCCGGGGAAGTGAAAGTAGGAGGCACACTCCGTGTGCCGTCCGCGACCACGAGAAACCACGATGGCATGCCCCGGCTCGGATCCGTCCAACATTTATCGAGCCGAAGACATTCAGGTTCTCAGTGGTCTGGAGCCCATCCGCCGTCGGCCCGCGATGTACATCGGCTCCACGGATGCACGGGGGCTGTCCCATCTTCTTTTTGAACTCGTCACGAATTCACTCGCGGAAGCTGTCGCCGGTCACGGCCGATCCGTTCGCGTAACGCTTCGCGCGGACGGCTCCGCGGAAGTTGCCGACGATGGTCGCATTCTGCCCAGCAGCGATTCTGTTGAAGATGTCTTCACCAGTTACGGAACCGGTTACAGAGGATATTGCCCGTATCCGGGCGGACGGGAGTATGCGGGCTACCTATTCGCGAATGCGCTCTCGGAACGGCTCCGGGTGGTGGTTCGCTCCGATAGCAGCCGGTATCAACACATCTTTCAGCGTGCCGTGACCCACGCGGTTCTGCAGAGCGGTGGACCGCCAGATGATCGCGGGCTGACGATCGCTTTTCGGCCAGATCCCGAGATCTTCGGCGGCGTCCAGTTCGACCGCGATGCGATCCGCAACCGACTTCAGCAACTCGCGTTCCTGCATAGCCGAGTGCGAATTACTTTCTCCGACGAAACGACCGGCACGCACGAGGAATTTGAGTACGCAGATGGAATTGCGGCATACGTGCGATGGCTAAACACAGAGCGGAAGCCGCTTCACGAGGATGTGCTTCTCATTCATGGGGAAGAGCAGGGGGTGCGCTACGAAATCGGCTTGCAGTGGTGCGAGGGCGACGAAGAAATGCGCACATCGTTCGCGAACCACTATCGCACGCAGAATGGCGGCACGCATGACAACGGGGTGCGGCTCGGTGTCGCGGCGGCGTTGCGGGATTTCATCCGCGAACACACTCCGCAAACAATTGAGTTTCAAGCCGAAGACCTGCGCAGTGGACTCACGGCGGTGGTATCGGTGTGGCTCGTGGAGCCACGCTTTGAGTCTGCGACACGTTCGCGATTGGGTAACTCCGAAGTCGAAAGCATCGTGAGAGCCGCCGTGCGTCGCGGGGTACGCGAATACCTTGAAGCCAACCGCGACGCGGCGAACGGCATCGTGAATGAAGTTGTCCTGGCTCAGAAATTGCGCGTTGCGGCGGCGGACGCCCGGAGACAACTGCGCCGCAAAGACGAGTGATTCCTCGCCATGTCGGTTGGCACCATCTGGGAACTTGGTCTCGGCGACGAGGTCATTTCGATTATTCGTGAAATCGGATACGAGTTCCCGTGGACGTACGGCGAACTTGCCGACCCTGCGAAGCTCGATCGCTTCCGCATCTACTTCGGAGCGGACGAAAATTGGCCTGAATCGGCCGATTTCGATGCACTTCTCGCTGAAATCCGCATAAAAGGCGGCTTCTGGCTCCGCGACACCACAACAGGCGAGCAACTCAACGGCGTTTTCCCGATCAACCACGACGGCGCGTCGGGCGTGTGGTTCCGCTCGACTCGATAGCACACGAACGGGATTGATCTGGAAAGGATAAGGTTATTGGCACAATATACGCCCCGAAGAGTCAGAATGCGTGGCAGGGAGGCTGCGATGAAGCTCCTGAAACCGGGGCAATGGCGCTGGGACGTGATCTGGTTCCTGACGTGTGCGATTGGTTCCTCGGTTTGGTGTGTTTCCGCGGCCAAACAACTGGGTGCCACCGCTGACGAAGGACCGTACTTGCGCATGGGCCTCGAACGGTGGCGCAGCGGCTCACATGGCCCGTTCATGGCCGTTGGTACGATGCCCCTGGCGATTGACGTGCAAACCTTTCCGCTCTACGTCGCCGAACGCTGGCGCGGAAAGCAGCACGACCTCGACGCGAAGTACGAGATCGTATTGCCGAAGTTGCTGCCGTGGGCCCGCGCCGGCAATCTCGTATTCTGGTGGGCGATCCTCGGCTACGGCTGGCTCATCGCCCGTCGGCTCGCGGGACCGTGGGGCGGGCATATCGCTGTTGCGCTCCTGGCGTGCGAACCGAATTTGCTGGCCCACGCGTGCCTCGCGACGACCGACATCGCCGTGACGGCGTGTTCACTTGCGCTGATGTATCACTTCGACATCGGCCGTGAACGTGGTTGGCTCCAGCGGGTCGGTTTGCCGGCTGTTTGCTTTGCTGCGCTCCTGCTGGCCAAAGCCTCTGCCATCGTATTTGGGCCCGTATGCCTTGCGATTGTGAGTCTCGCGTGGGCAGCGGGCCGGCCCGCGGGAGTATCGCGACCGTTCCGCTCACTGGCGCTCGACCTTTTCCAACTTCTCGCGATTGGCTTTTTGCTCGCGCTGGTCTACATCGGAAGTGAATGGCGTCCGTCGGAAATGATCCCAGTGCAAACGGCAGCTCGGTTCCCCGTGGGTTTCAAGCGGAATGTATGCGAAGCCTACGGTCGGCTCCCAATCTTCTGCAACCTCACCGAGGGAATTCTTTTCCAGGTCTTTCAGAATACGACCGGAACTCCGGTCTACCTGTTCGGGGAGGTTCACCCGCCGCCGGGGGTGTGGTACTTCTTCCCGCTTGTGCTGTGTATGAAGTTGCCCATTCCTCTCATGGTTTTGCCTCTGGTTGCCGGTACCGTTCGCTTACGGGCCCTGGCGAACTGGCCGCTGATTATCGCGCTGGTTTTGTTCCTCCTCAGCGTGAACTATCGTGTACAGGATGGGGTCCGGTATCTGTTGCCGCTCATCGCGATGTTGGTCGTCGGGTCGGCGGTGGCGGCTGTCCGGGCATGGGAGCAACGACAGGGGTTCCGGCGCTGCCTTGTGACGGCCACGGTCATCGGTGCGGTCATTTGGATGCTGGTCACGGCAGCGCGAGTTTGGCCGGATGGAATTCGGTACTTCAACGAGTTCTGGCGCGGACGGCCCGGTTACATGTACATCAATGGTTCGAACTACGACTGGGGGCAGGGGCTCAAGGCGCTCGACAAGTGGCACCAAAAGAATGGCCGGCCGCCGATGAAAGCGTGGACGTTTGGCAACGACCCGGCGTTCCGGCGAATGCCCGTTACCCATTGCCAACTGGATGCACTCAATCTAAAGGGTCCAGATGACTGTCTGGCGGTGTTGCGCGGACATTATCTCGCGGTCAGCGCCCTGCTGGTGTACGGCTATTGGGATACACCCTGCGTTCGCTTCTTGCGAAGCCGCCAGCCCGTTGCACAGGCCGATACCTACCTCATTTACGACTTCACGGACGTTCCGGAAGTCAGCTCGTCCGGCACGGGGCGATGAGGCCGAATTACGCGGATCTTTAGAAGCGATTCAACCACAACCGAGCAGTTGCGGGGCAGACCTGCGAAATGAGTGCTCGGACTTTGCGCGACCGTGGACAACACAAAGCAGGGTTCACCACTGAATTCCGGAGCCTTCGCGAGCAGAGCCCCAAACCCTCCCTGCAGGCGCTCGGACAGCATTTCCTTGGGGGCAAAGCCTATCGGGGTGGCTTCTTGTGCCTTGCCGTTTTGGGAGGAGCCGGCAGTTCGGGACTGGTGGGGGTGTATTCGTCGCGGTCGTCCATGGGCAGCGCACCGCTGGCCTTCTGAATCACTTCAAAAACCGCCGGGCCGACCTGGATGCGGTCGCCCAGAGTCAGCCGCTTCTCGCCAACAAGCGGTTCGTCGTTGACCGTGGTGCCGTTGGTGCTGTCCATGTCCCGGACCCACACCTCGTTACCACGAATCATGACGCAACAATGATAAACGCTGACACGTGGGTCGTTGACTTGCAGGTTCGCTGCCGCATGGCGGCCAATGATGTAGGGCGACTTCCAGATGAGGTAAGTGGTGCCCGCCTGCTTCCCATTTGCCAGTCGCAATTGTACGATCATGGCATCCCCTCGCTCGCTCGGCTGCGTTCGCGACTGTTACTTCCGCAAGAGCCAGCCGAGCCCCATCATCACTCCAATCCCAATACCCAGACACATGAGCCCGGACTTCACCTCGCCGACATCGGGCACACCGATCGCCGGGCCGGCGATCGCGATCACGACTCCAAGGAGAGCGGGGAGTGTCGATCGCCACCCGTAGAAGAACAGCGCGCTCGCCAGCAAGCAGAAGCCAATGATCGCGACGCGGTACGAATCCACAAGTGAGGTGACCTCCAGTGGCAGCATGCGAACCGTGAGCGGTTGGCTTGTTGATTCTGTCAGCGTGTTCAATGCCGGCAGGATCTGTCCGGTGCGAACCTGCTCGAGGAGTGGATTCTGTCGATCAAGCAGGTTGTTCTGGTGCATCCAGAGCACGCCGGCCGCGAACACTGCGGCACCGATCACAAAACGGAGCCGACGGCCGAGCCAGTCGTTAAACACACCGCGGAGCCAAGCTCCACGCAGCCGCTTCCCCTTGTATCCCGACTTCGGCTTGCCGGAGCGGGCGGATTTCACCATGCCGCGAAGATCCACTTCCTTGCCGGCCTTGCGGGCAGCTCGCGCCGCCTCGGCCTGATCCACGAGCGACGCGGCCAACGCTGCCGCGCGTTCCTCGGCCTCGGCCTTGCTGACTCCTTTCGCCTCCAACGCCTTCGCTTCCACCTTCTGGAGGTATCGCTCTTCGCGTGCACGCCGCCGCGCTTCAAGCCGGGCATCCGCCCAGGCCACCACCGGCTCACGCCAGGTGCCGTGTTTCACCCAGGGGTCGGTCGTCTGCCCCGTCAGGAGCCCGCGTGCAGCGATCTTGGCCTCATAACCGAAGAGTGCCTCGAAGAACTCCTCCCAGTACGGGCCGGCATATTTGCACACAAATTCCCGCAACTGCTCCTCACTCAACCCCCGCTTGCGGAGCATGCGGCAGAGCCGCCGACCGCTGCGCAGTGGAGCCATGCGTGCTTCGATCTCGGATTGATCGGTGAGTGTCCACATGAAGTAGGATAGCAGAAACGCGAGGATTGCGAGCTTCACCCACACAATGAGCATTCCGAATAAATACAGCGTCCCCAGGAACAGGACTGTGCCACCGGCAATCATTAGCCAGTCGAACGGCCGCATGCCGAAGACGAGCGTGCGAACGCGATTGAACACCACGCCGCCAGACAGAATGCCGTGAACGACGAAGTATGTGGGCGGAGTCATACACAGCAGGAAGAACACCTTCACGGCGGTGAAGGGCCGACCGAGCGCGGCGGCCGCGACGATTCCTCCCACACACACAGCGATAAAGCCTACCGTCATCCACCACTTGCGACCGCGTGTCGATTTCGCATGGTATTCGCCGGTGAACTTCTCCAACTGGTCGGTTTCGTGTTCCGAGGGCTTGAATTGGCCTGAGCGCGACAGCCCGAGGAAGCCCTCCAGAGCCGCGATCACCTCGTCCATCGTCTGATATCGCTCGTCGGGCTCTTTCGCGAGCATCTGCATCAGGATTGCCGAGAGAGCGCTGGGCATGCGCTTCACCAGCGTTTCCGGCGGGATGATCGGATCGGTCAAATGTTTGCTCATCACCTCCGGGGCGCTCTTACCTTCGAATGGCGGCCGACCGGTCACGAGCGTGTAGAGCGTGCAGCCAAGCGAGTAGATATCGGCCCGGCCATCCACGGTGGACGAACTGACCGCCTGTTCGGGAGCCATGAACGCTGGCGTGCCGACGGCCAGTCCCACGCCGGTTAATTCCATGTCCTCCTGAGCGAGCGCGGCCCGGCCGGCTTCGGGATCGGTTGCAGCACCGGGCAACTTCACCAGGCCCAGGTCGGCAACCTTGACGATCCCCTCGTCGTTCACCAGCAGGTTTGCCGGCTTGATGTCGCGGTGAACCATCCCCTGCTTGTGGCCCTGCCGCAATCCACGCGCGGCTTGCAGGATGTACCCGACAGCGACCTCCGGCGCGAGCCGCCCCTCCGCCCGCAGCATGTCCATGAGCGATTGCCCCTGGACAAATTCCATGCTGAAGAAGTGCTGGCCCTTATCCTCACCGATGTCGTAAACCTGGACGACGTTGTGGTGCGTGAGCTGCGCCGCGGCGTAGGCTTCGCGGGTGAATCGCGCAACGAAGTTGGGGTTCTGCGCGATCTCCGGATGCATCACCTTGATCGCGACTTTACGCTGAAGTGAAATCTGCCGGCCAAGTAGCACCGACCCCATCCCGCCCTTGCCAAGGATCGTGAGAACCTCGTAGCCGCCAAGCCGCGATGGGATGTTCTCGTCTGACTCCGGCTCCTCCAGATCTGGCTCGTCCGACTCGTCTGGTTCTTCGAGATTGTCCGATGGTCGAGATGGATCTTTCTCGCCCTCACCGACGGAGAAGTCATCGTCTTGCACAGCGGCTTTCTTGCGTCCGCGTGGAGCAGCGACCGAGAAGTCCTCTTTCGCCTTCCCTCTGGCTTCTCCGTTGGGACCGCTGGAACTGACGGAGAAGTCAACATCTTCGTCGGCTGGGAGCTTGTGACCTGTACGGAGGCTGGGAGCTCGGATGAGAAAATCGTCGCTATCGTCGGCACCGGGAGCGGAGTGCAATGTCTTGTCCAACTCCGCGGGTTGTTTGGTTTTCGCTTTTGGAGGGAGGCCGTTCTTGTGCGGAGTGGAAGCTTGATTACCCGGTTTACGAGCCGGCGATACGTTCGAAGAAACGACGGGTGCGCCATCGGGATCATCAGGAATCGTGACGATGAACAATTGCCGACATGAAGGACACGCCTGCTTGCGCCGCCCTGGAGGTGAGGGTGCGAGGGTGATCTCGCTCAGACAGGATGGGCAATCGATCGTCACTCGACACCTTTTCCGTTGCGGGGCCTTACCTCGGTCAGCATGAAGTATGAAGGAATGTTGAAGTTGGTTGTCGGAGAGGCAAGGCGATTATAGTAGTGATTCGTTGCGTCGCGAGTGAATTCTCCAACTCGCGAACGCAACAACCATCGTTTCGTCTAGCCTTCACTCCGAGTACGGCCTCCATCACCATCGCATGCCAAAACCCATCCCGAATCCAACCACGGCATGCGTTTCGCTTCGGAGCAAGGCAAACACGCGAACCCGGCGGAATTCCAATATTAAGGACGCCCCCCAAACAGACAACTGCGGACATCAGAAAACAGTTCCGGTAGGCTGAGCGAATTCCGGTTCATTCCGGAATCCTACTCCAACTCTTTTCCTGTTCTTCTCCGCACAGTCCGGTTCCTGTTGAGTCCGAGCATGCCCACTCTCAACCCGCTCGATTTTGCCATCGTCGTCGTTTACATCCTCGGGATGACATTCCTGGGGGCGTGGTTCACCCGCGCGCAGAAGGATTTGCGTACCTACTTCGTCGGTGGGCGGAGTGTCGGCTGGTTCATGGTACTTGTCTCCATTGTCGCGACGGAAACGAGCGCGGTCACCTTCCTCAGCGTGCCGGGCGTCGCGTTCAACCGCGACGGCGGTAACTTCACCTTCCTACAACTTTCCTTCGGTTACATCATCGGCCGCTTTCTCATCGCGTGGTTCCTGCTACCGCAATACATGAAGGGCGACCTGTTCAGTGGGTATCAGATCCTCCGCGCCCGATTCAATCCGACTGTCCAGCGAGTGGCCAGCGGGCTGTTCCTCGTGACGCGGACCATCGCCGATGGCCTCCGTATCTTCCTCACGGCGCTGTTGCTGAGTTGCGTCGGCTGGAGTATGGAAACGGCCATCCTGATCGTGGGCGTCATCACTATCGTCTACACCTACCTTGGTGGGATGAAGGCCGTTATCTGGACCGACCTGATCCAGTTCGCAATCAAGATTGCGGGAGCGGCACTGGCGTTTGTTTTCATCCTGCATCTGTTGCCAAACGGATGGGATCAGTTTCTGGCGGAGGGGGAAGCGGCGGGGAAGTTCAAGTTAGTCGATACCACCTGGAACGCCACCAGTGCCTATAACCTGTGGGCCGGCTTGATCGGCGGGGCGGTGTTCTCGATGGCCAGCCACGGTGCCGATCAACTGATGGTGCAGCGATACCTGTGCTCGCGATCGCTTGGGCAAGCCCGGCTCGCACTTTGCCTGAGCGGGTTTGTCATCCTCGTGCAGTTTCTTCTTTTCCTGGCGGTGGGCGTTGGCATGTATCTCCTCGCCAACACCGGGCTATTCTCGGAAGCGGCCGCGGCCAAGCGGAACGACGAGGTGTTCCCTCTTTTCATCATCCACAAGTTGCCGACTGGTGTCGTGGGAATCCTGATCGCGGCGGTGCTGGCGGCGGCGATGTCCACGCTCTCCTCGTCGCTGAATAGCTCCGCCAATGCTCTGGTGACCGACTTCTACCGGCCGCTGCGTCCGCACCACTCGGAAACGTGGTACGTGTTTCTCTCCCGCGTGATGACGGCCGTGTGGGGCGTGGCACAGATGGCCGTCGCATACGCGGCAGACCAGATCGGCAGCACCGAGAGCGTGGTGGGGCGTGTTCTGGCAGTGGCGGGCGCGACGTTTGGACTTGTGTTGGGCGTGTTCATCCTGGGCAGTCTGCGGAAACCGGTCGCGTCCAGCGCGGCGCTGATTGGTCTGGTTTGCGGGGCGATTGCTGTGCTCTTGGTGTGGCTGCCTTCGAGCGGCCTGACAACGGAACTCTCGTGGTTGCCAGGTGTTTATCGAAAACCGGTGCTGGCGTGGCCGTGGTTTGCTCCGGTCGGGACACTCGTCACGGTGGGTATGGGGCTTGCCGTGGACCAGTTCATAATGAAAGGTGAAAAATGAAAAATGAAAACTGACAAAGACCGAGCGGCCACCAACACCAGGAACGTTGACTCCGCTTTGAACCTTCTAGACGGCACGCCCATTGCATAGCCATCTGTCGTCACACTGGTTACGATAAGAACGTTGTGATCCTCTCCCACCCGGCCGGTCGTTGCGCATGGATCATCTTCAGACTGAAGCTCGAAACCCCGCATCCGCAAGGCTGGACGAACTGACGCCGATTCAGCTTGTCCGATTGATGAACGCCGAGGATGCGCGGATCATTCCCGCGGTGGCGTCGCAGACGGAAGCGATCGCACGGGCAATTGAGGTGATTGCGGAACGTCTACGGGCGGGCGGGCGATTGGTTTACATCGGAGCCGGCACTTCCGGCCGACTCGGAGTGCTTGACGCCAGCGAGTGCCCTCCTACCTTCAATGCACCACCTGGACTGGTCGTCGGCGTCATCGCTGGCGGCCCATCAGCGCTCACGCGAGCCGTGGAAGGCGCAGAGGATCACCCGGAATTCGCGATCAACGACCTTGCAGCCATTTCGCTTTCTTCTCGCGATGTACTCGTTGGCATTGCGACCAGCGGCCGAACGCCATACGTTCTTGCGGCGGTCGATCATGCCCGCAAACTCAATGCTTTCACCATTGGGCTTTCCTGCAACGCGGACGCGGACATCATCGCGCAGGTCGATCTCGCCATCACGCCGGTCGTCGGACCGGAAGTCTTGAGCGGTTCCACGCGGCTAAAGGCCGGCACCGCGACGAAGCTCGTGCTGAACATGCTCAGCACCGGCGCGATGGTGCTGCTGGGGAAGACGTACGGCAACCTGATGGTGGATCTGCGTGCAACCAACGAAAAACTCCGAAACCGCACGAACCGGATTGTTCGCGAAGCGACCGGACTCGATCATACGGCGGCAGATACACTCCTCGAAAGCTGCAATCGCGAACTGAAGACCGCACTGGTTTCACACCTTGCGGGTATTTCGGCGGAAGAAGCACGCGAAAGACTTCACACGGCGAATGGTCGCGTGCGGGCCGCCATCGGCGCCAATGGCAAGCATGGCGCGAACGGGCACAGCGGACAAGTGAATGGCACGGAGGAACTTTTGTTGGGCATCGATGGCGGGGGAACGCGAACGATTGTGCTTTTGGCCACAAGACGAGCGAGTGATTGGAAAGTCCTGGGCAGGGGAGAAGCGGGGCCATCGAATCGGCAAGCAGTGGGTACCCCCGCGGCTCTTGCGGCACTCGACGAAGCAACTGACCGTGCATTCGCCGCGTCCGGTCGCCCGCGGAGCGCGGTTCATGCGGCATGCCTGGGCCTGGCCGGGGCCGGCCGACCCGTCGATCAGGAGATCGTGCGGGAATGGGCGACGCGGGCGAACCTCGCTGCTGAAGTACAAGTGATCGAAGATGCGGCCCTCCTGCTCGCCGCGGGTACACCGGCTGGATGGGGCGTGGCGGTGGTCGCGGGAACTGGCTCGATGGCGTACGCCCGCGACGCGGCTGGCCGAACAGCGCGCTCTGGCGGATGGGGACCGCTTCTGGGCGACGAAGGCAGTGGATACGCGATCGCGCTGGCTGGGCTTCGCGCTGCGGCTCGTTCGGCCGATGGTCGCGCGGTCGCAACACCGCTCACGGATCGCTTGCTCGCGGCTTGTGGGCTGAAACGAGCGGAAGAATTGATCGGCGTCGTTTACCGCGGCGGCGATCGTGCCTCGCTCGCAGCCCTTGCGCCAGTCGTTCTGGACGCTGCGGAAGCCGGCGATCCTGTTGCCGACGACATCGTCCGCGACGCGGCCAGTGAACTGGCAGCGGCCGTTGCAGCGGCCGCCCGGCAACTTCAACTCGGTGCCGTGTTCCCCGTCGCGCTGGCCGGCGGATTGCTCGTCGAGTCACCCGCTTACCGCGAACGATTCCTCTCAGCGATTACCGATCGCGGTCTTTCCGGAAATCCCGTCACACTCGTCACCGAACCGGCCGAAGGGGCACTTCGTCTCGCGCTCGACAAGATCGCATCGCGCACGTGAAAGGCTTCCATGCTCCGCTTCTTCATCGGGCTTTTCGCCCTGTGTTGCATCACGCCTGTGGCGTTCGCAGCCGATGCGCCACCGCCGCTCAAACGCGAGTTTCGTGGCGTGTGGATCGCCACTGTCGGCAACATCGACTGGCCCAGCAAGCCGGGCCTGCCCGCCGAAACGCAAAAGGCAGAACTCTGCGCCATTCTGGATAAGGCCGCTGAACTCAAACTCAATGCAGTTATCTTCCAGGTTCGGCCGATGGCCGATGCGCTCTACGAATCGAAGCTGGAACCGTGGAGCGAATACCTTACCGGCACGATGGGGAAATCGCCTGGTTACGACCCGCTCGCATTTGCTGTGGAAGAAGCTCACAAGCGCGGGCTCGAACTCCACGCGTGGTTTAATCCGTATCGCGCCCGACATCCCTCCGCCAAATCCACCACTTCTGAAAACCACATCACCCGCCGACGCCCCGACATCGCGAAACCCTACGGCGCGCACCACTGGATGAACCCGACGCACCCGGACGTTCAGAATCATTCGCTCGCGGTGATTCTGGATGTGGTGAAACGCTACGATGTCGACGGCATTCACATCGACGATTACTTCTACCCGTACAAGGAAAAGAACGCGGCCGGCAAAATCATTCCCTTTCCTGACGACGACACCTGGGAAGCGTTTCAGAAAGCCGGCGGAAAACTCAGCCGCGACGACTGGCGACGCGACGCGGTCAACGCTTTCGTGAAACGGATGTACGCGGAGACGAAGAAACTCAAACCGTGGGTGAAGGTCGGCATCAGTCCGTTTGGCATCTGGCGGCCGGGTCACCCTGCGGGAATCGCGGGTCTGGATCAGTTCACGGAGATCTACGCAGACGCGAAATTGTGGCTCAATGAGGGATGGATCGATTACTTTGCCCCGCAGCTATATTGGCCCATCGCACAGGAAAAACAGAGTTTTCCGAAGCTTCTGGACTGGTGGGCCAGTGAGAACACGAAGAAACGGCATCTGTGGCCGGGAGTCTTCACGAACCGCGTGACCGGCGCCCCGAAGGGCTGGCACGCGAAGGAAATCGTCGAGCAAATCGCAATCGCGCGGAAACAGAGTGGGTCAGTCGGTGTGATTCACTTCAGTGCCAAGGCTCTTGTCCGCAATTCTGGCGACATTGCGGACGAGTTGAAGAAGGTTTATGCGGAACCTGCGCTCGTGCCCGAATCGCCCTGGCTGGCGGAGGGCCAACGGTCGCCGAAGCCAGAAGTCACACTCGCCACGCTCGATGGTAAGCCAGCGTTTCGCGTGAAGGCTGCGGAGGGGACGCGGTTTATCGTGGTTCAGCAATTGGTCGGCGAGGCGTGGAAAACGAATGTTTACGGCGTTGCGACCGAGCCGCTGACAATCCCCGCTTCCGGACGCACGGTGGTTGTCACGCTCGATCGCACCGGCCGCATGAGTGACGCGGTGCAACTCAAATAGCTTGCTATTTCGCCTTCGGAGCGGCCTTGAACTCGTCCGCAGTCATTTGTTGCACCTTGCCGTTTTGCAGCAACACCCACCCTCCGCTCGAAGGCACTTCCTTCTGGTACGCCAGGACCGCAGACGAGTCTGCGGGGCCGACACCCCAATTCACAACTACTTCCCCCGACTTCACGACCGCGTATCCGCGGGGATACGCGTTTTCGTAAGGACGCAGGTCTTCGGCCTTCTTGGGTGCAGACTTGTCGGCATCTATTCGAATCCGGATCAGGTTGTACACATCTTCCAGCGCGGTCTGTTTTTCGTCGGGAATGGCTGCGGCTTGTTTCTCACCGCACCCGGCAAAAAGACAGACCACGCCCGCAAACACGCCGATCAACAGCATTCGAGCCATTGGGCCCTCAGTTGGGTTGCTCTGCAAAAACCGTGGGTCGGTGTCGCATTTTTGGTTGCTTCCAAGCGGCCTTTACCCAGAGCGCGACAACCTCAACCACGGTTTTGGCAGAGCCAGTGGGTTGCTCTGCCAATACTGGTGGGTCGGGGTCGCCTTTGGGCTGCTTCGAAGCGGTTTTACCCAGAGCGCGACAACCACGGTTTTGGCAAAGACTGTTAGTTGTCAGTGAAGATGTCGCCGTTGGCCCGCGTACCCATCGCCTGCCAGTTCGCCAGTGTGATGCTGTTGTTGACGAAGCGCACGCTCCCGTCTCCCATGCACACATTCACTCCGTTGGTGTGCCAGCTGCGGGCCGTGATGTGACCGGCGAACAGGGCACCTGTGTCCCCCGCTCGCTGGGTGAGGTCGAGACAGTCGCCGTTGGGAGAATTTGGGAGCTGTGTGTGAGTGTACAGGCTCGTCGCCATCAGGTCGCGGTAGTATTGCAGGCCAGCGTAATAGAGCGAGGGAGAAGACGATGCGCACCCCCCGGGAGGAGTGATGTCGTCGGCTGGCGGACTGAAATTCACGAACCGGACGTCCTGCGGGTCGGAGGTGCCGTGTGTGTTCCTCCCCCTGCGGATCTCGGCGAACATCGCGGTATTGCTGGTGCCGTCGGTAATCGCCGTGATCGCAATTCCCTTGGGGTTGTACTGCGCTCCGGATTTGGGAATGTAGTAGAACAGACCGCCAAGCGGGCTGGTCTGGGCAGCCGCCGTATAAGCCTGAGCACCCAGATTGCCGAAGTAATTACACTTCCCATCCCCGCTCACGCTGCCCCCCGACGGGTCCGATGGGCAGATGAAGATCGGCACTTGCTGCACGCGAGCGGTGGCATTGGTGGAACTGGAATTCACGTCCTGGGTGAGGTCGAACTGGTTGTAGATGTTGGCCTGTTCCACGTAGGCCAGGATGACGACCTGGACGGAGGCCCGGCTGTTCGCGGCGGGGTTGCCCGATGGAGTCGGCCCTGCGCCCGGCGGGAGGGTGCCATAGGCACTCTCGTAATTGTGGGACGCCAAGCCAAATTGCTTGAGGTTGTTGGCGCACTTCATACGGGCTGCGGCCTCACGGACTTTTTGCACGGCTGGCAGCAGCAAGCCGATCAAGATCGCAATAATCGCGATCACCACCAGCAATTCGATGAGTGTGAAACCGCGAAAACGAGCGCGGTGCGACATAATACCCTCTGGGAAAGACACGGGATGAGTCTGATATCACTTTGCATGTCGCATACCAACTCGCGCGATGGGACGATGAAGAATGAATTGAAGATGAGGTGACGGGGGAAAAGTTGTTTGATGAGGAGAAATGATGAGGTGAGAGTGAAGGGCGCACGGCCGGTAAGGACTTTCACCCTGCGTTCCAAGAGCTTTCGGACTTCAGGTTGTGCGAATCGAATCAATCTTCAGAGGGACTGAAAAAACGCTGGGACGCAAAAGATTGCTTTTGACAGTCTTCAATGGCGCTGAGTGAGAGTAAGTGTCGAAATCTGTGTCGACTTCTCGACACCATCGACACCGCCGTGACGTCTATTCGACACTCGGCGAGTCCGGCCGGGACAATCCCAATTTTTTCATCCGCGAAATGAGAGTCGTCCGTTTCAGTCCGAGGCGTGCAGCAGCGCCTTTCGGTCCACCCACCACCCAACCGCACTCATTCAAGGTGCGTCGAATCAATTCGCGCTCGTTGTCTTGAAGAGTCGGATGTGGTGTGGGTGAAGGAGTCGCGTGGAATGGCTCCGAATCAGCCAGCATGATCAATTCCGTGAGAGGAATGCGCAGATCGCCGCTTGGTGTGAGAATCACAGCACGCTCGATGAAATGCTCCAGTTCGCGGACATTCCCCGGCCACGCATATCGTTCCAAAGCGGTCATCGCTTCGCGCGGAATCGCCTCGATCTTCTTGCCGAACCGACGGGCGAACAGCCCAACGAAGTGCCGTACCAGCTCGGGGATATCCTCGCGCCGTTCGCGCAGAGCGGGCATGTGCACGGGAAACACGTGAAGGCGGTAGTAAAGGTCCGAACGGAATTTCCCCTCCGCGACCATCTTCGCGAGGTTCCGGTGTGTGGCCGCGACCAGACGCACATTGACGCGGATCGTCTTCGCGCTGCCCAGCCGCTCGAACTCCTGCTCCTGAAGGACTCGCAGTAATTTCGGCTGAAGTTCCGACGGAATATCGCCCACTTCGTCGAGAAACAGCGTTCCGCCGTCCGCGAGTTCAAATCGGCCAAGTCGGCGTTCCACCGCGCCGGTGAACGCACCTTTCTCGTGACCGAATAGTTCGCTTTCGAGCAGACCAGTCGGAATAGCGGCGCAGTTGAGCTTCACGAAAGTGCGATCGCCACGCTGACTGAGGCGGTGAACGGCACGCGCCACCAGTTCCTTGCCGGTACCGGTCTCGCCGGTAATGAGCACCGCAGAGTCGGTCGGCGCCACGACTTCAATCTGCCGCAGCACTTCGCGGAGTGCGGCGCTTGTGCCGACGATGTCGTCGGTTCGCCGTTCGGTGCGGATTTCTTCTTCGAGGTAGAGTTTTTCGGCAGCGAGCCGGGCGTTCGCACGCTCGAGTTCCTGCCGGGTGAGTGCCCCCTCCACCGCGAGCGCCACCAATCGGCCGACCTGCATTGCGAAGTCCACGTCGCCTGGCGCCGGGACAACAGCAGTGTAACTGGTGAAACCCATCGCGCCGAGTTTGCGACGCGGAGTAGTGAGCGGAACAAAGCAAGCGGCTTTCACGCGCTGCTTGGCAAATGCTGTGCGGAGCACAGCGAATCGACCATCGGGCCGGGCACCGGCGTCAAGCCAGAGCGGCTCTTGCGTATCCCACACATGTGCGGTCGGCGACTCGGCTGCGGGTAACTCGGTGGGAGTATCAGCAGCAGGCGGCGGGGCCACTCCACCGATCGGTTCGAGGAACTGAAGCTTGGCCGAATGCGATGGTGGATCGAGGAGCGCGAAGCTGATGTAGCCGGCCGGCAGGTGCGCACCAAGCGCTGCGGCGAGATCGCGGAGAAGCGCCCCCAGGTCGGTGTGGGCGGCCACAGCCTGCGCAACCGACAGCAACACGCCACTCCGCTCGGCCACGGGTGATTTGACGAGGCCGGATGGGTGGCTTATGACGTATTCGGAAACGTTTGCGGGTCGCGCGGTCATGCTGTGAACGGGAGAAGAGCCGATGTCTGCGTTTCCATCAGGATTGTACAGCACTGACGATGCGAAATCAGAACTGATTTGGCGAACGTCGTGCCAGAGAAGAAAGGATGAGCAGGCGGGAAGGACAACTCCGGCTCTTGGCGGGACAAACGCGAGCAACCGATCCCGGTGCCGAGAAATGGAAACAATTCAGAACTTGAGGATCGATGACGATTAACCTGGAAAGTTTCCCAGCACGAGCCACCCCGGAGCATGTCTGTTTTGGATGAGTCACAGGTCGAGTAACTCGCCGTATTCATCCTTCAGGCGCTTCAAGATGCGGGACTTGGCGAGATAGACGATATACTCCTTTACACCCATCTCTTGCGCGACCTCCGCAGGGCTGCGCCCCTCAATCATGACCTGCCAGAACGCCTCGCGTGTTTGGTCCTTGAAGTTGGCGAGGATCTTCTTCAAGGCCTGACGGAGGAGCATGCGCTCCTCGTCTCAGTCTCTCTGTTCGTCTTGATCCGGCAGAAACATTTCAGGCACAGCAAGTAACTCGGCCTGCGCGTCGCTACCACCCGTCCCTTGCACCTCCCGCGCCTTCAAGCGACCCATGTCACAGATGGTGTGTCGCGTGATGGTGCGTAACCAGCCCCGGAACGTCCCGCCGGTCGCACCCCGCTGGAACCGAGAAATCCCCCTGTGAACCGACCGGAACACTTCCGCGGTCACATCGGCATCGGCATCCTGGAGTCGGCTCACCACGTCCCACCATCAACTTTTACTCCACGACAGGCGAGTACGGCTCCAACTTCTCGCGACATGCCATCACACTGAAAGGCAAACGCTGGCCGACCAGCGAACACTACTTTCAGGCGCAGAAGTTTGCAGGGACCGAACACGAGGAAGAAGTCCGCAAGTGTAAGACGCCCAGCGTTGCGGCCAGAGTGGGGTGTTCACGCAAGCTTCCGCTTCGTCGCGACCGGGAGAGCGTCAAGGAACACGTGATGATGGAAGCCTTACACGCCAAATTCACGCAACACGACGAACTTAAGGATCGGTGGGGAAATGAATGTTCGGGACTCTTCTGCCCGGTGATCGAAGCGAAGTGCGAGCACAACCCCGACCGACGCTCTGGACAAATGTGTGATATTGTGTATACTCAACTAAGCCAACTCCTCGGCTACGTACCGTTCGGGCTGCGCATCCGCAACTGAGTCGAGCATGCCCTGCGCTGATTTGCGACCAAGGGGCACTCGAGTTAACGAGCCGCTCCTTGCCAGTAGTTTCAAGACGTGCGTGGTGTTCTGTTGCTTTCAGCCCCGGCAGGGGCGTCAGATGTTAACCCAGGGTGAAGCGCAGACGAAGGCCAGCGAAACCCTGGGAAGGCTCGAACGCAACCTCTGGTGAGCGTGTTGTTGTGGACAGGCAGCAGGTAGCCAATCATGTGCCGTCATGACGAGCAGTCGGCTGTGGCGAGCTGACCGGACCCAGACCCACAGACCGCGGAAAAAAGGCTCGACACCTGACACCAGACGACACCGGACGACACAGGAAAAACGCTCAAAAACCCGAAATCAGCGGAAAATAGCGGAAAACAGGGGAAGATGGGCCGGGTGGTTGAGGGGACGAGGGCCGTGAGCCTACTCCCCGACAACCCTGACAATTTGCAGACAAATTCTGCCACTTGGCCTGCCAGAGGAGATACGCCGAGAAAGCAAACGACACGGGGCCGGGGGTAATGGACCAGCAGACGCAGGGAGGTCTGCACCACCGGCAGTTGGCTGACAGGACGGCGTCGGCTCTGCTTTGGCGCGGGCCGATTGGCACCGGCGAGGCAATTCTGGTGGAACGCACAGTAAACGATTCGTGTTGGGGCGATGGCGGTGACAAAGCACGGAACTGAGAAATCGTTTGACCGAGCAGTTGAACGTCGCCACACTAACCCACGTCAAACCTGGTGACACAACCACGACTCACAGGCAGGAAAGCTTATGCCCGTTTCCGTCTTATGCCCACACTGCAAGCACAAAGTGACGCTTCCGGAAACCGCGATCGGCACGCAGACGCCCTGTCCTTCGTGTAACGGCGTGTTCACCGCGACGCTCCCCACTTTCGAACCGCCAGCGGAGGCGGAGAACGCGACCGCTGAGCCAATCGCCGAGGAAGTCGCCGAACCGAGCCAGCCGCAATCTCCGGACGAGGGGCCGGGCATGCTGGCGCTACAAGATGAGCCAAAGCAAGAGAAACGTAAACGGAAACGTCGGAGAGATGACGAAGAGCGGACGGAAGATGAGGATCGGCGTCCATCGGGGTCCAAGGTGCGTCCCGCCTCACAGGGTTTTATTCGCATGACTGCGCTCTTTGGCGGGCTATTGGGAGCCGCCACGTGCGCCGTCGTCTTCCACCTGTGGCAGACGGCCCAGACGGAACTGGGACCGGTCATTGCGCTGGCTCGTGCATTCATGCAAGGCGGCGAAAACAATCCGCGAATCGCAACGGATATGGCGTCAATCAAACAGTTCGAAGAGCACGGTAAAGCGGCCCCGTACATGCTCCTCGCGGCGTTCGCGGGCGCGGTAGGTGGGTTGCTCTGTCTTGCTCGTGCGGGCAAGATGGGTGGACTGGTCATGCTCGCCGGTGTCATTGCGGCGGCCATTGTTTACCCACTGTCGCTGATGTTCACCGCGCCCCTCATCGTCGCGGGCTTCCTCGGTTTCATGATCCAGTCGCAACTGCGTGCCCATCGTCGGGCGGAACTGGCTTCGCAAGACCCGCGGAGACGCCTGCGGCTTCAGCACCCGTTGGTTCTGGTCGCTGCCATCCTCGCGTTCCTCTTCTTTCTCCCGTACACCGCGTTTGCGTTTATTGTTCTCTCGATAGCGGCCGAGAAGCAGAAAGAGGAACTGGCCAAGCTCCGCGGAGAGGATAACCCGAGGCCGAACTCAACACCCCCGATTTCGGGACTGGGCCTTGGGCTCGGTGAGAATACGAACAAGCCCGAACAGGCGAAGGAAGTGCCGATTGGCGTATTGCGTGGCGAGATCGACGCGGCGGGTGCACGCACGAAACTGGTGAAACTCGACCTCAGCCCGACCGGATTGGAAGCCACGCTCGACGCGCCGGAAGGCTGCACGGTGAAGGAGGATTATGGCACCATCCACATCACGAAAGATGAACATTTCGCTCTGAGCATTGATTTTGGTCGCGATGGTTTGAAGTCCGCGAAGGGCAATCTGGGGTATGGCGTCAACGTCGTCGCCAACACGCCAGATCTGGTCTTCACGCAAAGCACATGGGCTTCCAAGCCAGACTACAACTTCACTCTGGGGAAAGTGGTCGGCTACCAGGACGTCTACATCAAGAACTACACACGCGCGAACGACAAGTCGGTTGAACACACCCGCGCCGACTGCCTGCTGATGATTCGCTGCGCGGAATCACTGGTGCGAAAAACGGAGCCGCCCGCCGATCCAACTGCGGCGATTGCGCCGTTCAAGTTCGAACGGTCTGGGGAGGAGAAGCCGGATGAGATCCGCTTGAACTCCAAGGCCACCGACACCACGCTCGCGCTCCTGGTGAATTTCCCCAACACGCGCGTGCTGGACCTCAGCAGTGTGCGATTGACAGATGCGGGGATCGCCCATCTCGCAGCCCTGCCGAACCTGGAAAAACTCAACGTCCACGGGCGATCTCTCACCGATGCGTCGGTCGTGCATCTGGCCAAACTCACGAAACTGAAGGAAATCGACATCGGCGGAAACTCGTTAACCGATGAAGGGCTCAAATCGCTTGCGGGGCTGCCCGAACTCGAAATTCTCGATCTGAACGGGTTCTCTTCCAGTATGAAAGGGCCGGGATTGACGCACTTCGCGGGTGCGAAAAAGCTCAAGGTTCTGCGTCTTCGCTACAGTGGGTTTGATGATTCCTCTCTCGCACACCTGAAAACGCTTACGAGCCTGACGGAACTCGATCTGGGCGGTTCCAATGTGCTCGGTCCCGGCCTCGTTCACCTCAATGGATTGCCGGCGCTGGCGAAGTTGAATCTCGACAACACGAAGATCAACGACGCCGGATTGGAGAGTATCGCGGGCTTGGTTCACCTCGAAGAACTCAACTTGCAGAATACCCAACTCGCGGGCGAGGGCGTGAAGTACCTCAAGGCCATGAGCAAATTGAAAGTGCTGAACCTGCGAGCGACGAAGGTTCCCGACGCGGGGATTGCTCATCTTGCCGGGATGAAGACGCTGGAGGTTCTCAACCTGGGCCAAACGCAACTGACCGACGCCGGGATGGTTCACCTCAAAGGGCTCACGAACCTGCGGAAGCTTGACCTCGACAACACCGCCATCACGGATACGGGGGTGAAGAACCTCGACGCGCTGGAAGAACTCGACGATGTGTCCCTCTGGGGAACGAAAGTCACGAACACCACACGGCCGAAGAAAGTGAAGCCGATGGTGGAGGGGAAACTGAAGCCGGCCGATGCCATCGCCCTGGTCAAGAAGTTCAACGGCAGGATGGTTCAGGGGAAAGGCGAGGGGATGCCGATCACCTCGATCGTGTTCGACACCGCCGCCCTCACTGACGCTGATCTGGCGGATCTCCGCGACCTGAAAAACATCCGCGTTCTCAACCTCGGCTACGGCGCGAACATCACTGACGCCGGGCTGTTCTATTTGAAGAACCTCACCAGTCTGGAGGAACTGTATATCTCTCGTGGCGATATCAGCGGCGATGGGCTGGTTCACATTGCCAAGCTCACAAAGTTGCGCAGGCTCGTGTTGCCGGGTGAAAACTTCTCGGCAAAACAACTGGAACCGCTCGCGTCGCTGGTCAATCTCGAAGAGTTCTCCTGCAACCTCATGAACGACACGGAGCCGAAACTCCGCGTCCTCTCGAACCTGGTCAAACTTCGCTACCTGAATCTGCCGGGCCGGGGGCTTTCCAATCCGGCGATGGAACATGTCGGGAAGATGGTGGGGTTGGAAAGCCTGATGGTCCCGGGGTCGAGCGAATGGCGCCCAACCGACGCGACTCTGGCGAACTTCAAGAACCTCACGAATCTCAAAGTTCTCCGGTTCTACGGCGCCGCAGTGACGGGCGATGGGTTCAAGCATCTTGCGGGGCTTACCAAACTCCAAGAACTGCATCTCGACGATACGCCGATGAGCGATGAGGGGATGAAACACCTGCGCGCACTCACCAGCCTCCAAACATTGACTCTGGCCCGCACGAATATCAGCGACGCGGGGCTTGTGGAACTCGCAGGTCTGACCAATCTGCGCGTCTTGCAACTCAATGGCACGCGCGTGACGGGCAGTGGCTTTGAGAAACTCGAGAAGCTTCCCAAACTGGCGTCTCTCGATCTCAGCAACACGCCCTTCACCGATGCCGGTATGAAGAACCTGTCGGCGTTCCCCGGCTTGGCCTCGCTCACTCTGGATCACACGGACGTGACCGACGCCGGAATGGAATACCTCAAGGGCATGAAGGCGCTGTCGCGGCTCTCGCTCGCCCAGACACGCATTCGCGGATCGGGCTTCGCCACGGTGGGCGAATTGCCGCAACTGGAAGAGCTGATCTTGCGCCAAAGCGACTTTTCCGATGTGGGTCCGGAGCACCTGGCGAATCTCCAGGCCCTTGTCCTGTTGGATTTGTCGGGCACGCAAGTGACTGGCGCTGGCTTCGCGAAGCTCAAGGGGCTGAAAGAACTCCGCGAGGTGCTTCTGCAAGGTTCACGGCTGAACGACGCCGGATTGAAAGAACTGGGGGAACTGAGCCAGTTGGAAGAGGTGACACTTTCCCAGACGCGGATCACCGACGCCGGTCTCCCCGCGCTCAACGGTCTGGTGAAGCTCGACCGCCTCACGCTCGATGGTACCGCAGTCACTGGCGTTGGGCTGAAGGATGTGAAGAACCTCAAGATGGTGACCTCGATCAACCTCAGCCGAACGCGGGCGACTGGCGATGGTTTGGAACAGCTCAAGAATTTCCCCGAGCTGAAGTACCTGCAACTTCCCAACACACTCCTGACGGATGCGGGGCTACGCAAACTCAAGGAGTTACCGAAGCTCGAATCGCTCAACCTGGACGGCACACAGATTACCGACGCCGGACTGGCGGAGCTCGCCGCCTTGAAAACACTCAAATCGGTGCAAGCGGGGCAAACGCGAGCAACCGATGCCGGTGCCGAGAAATTGAGGGAAGCTATTCCGAACGTGCGAATCGAAGTCGATTAAGATGGTCCGTTTCCCGGCATGAGCAACACCAAGCCGTAACGGCAGGATTTTTAATTACTCCTGTCGTTACGGCTTTTGCATTCAACCTGCCACTACGATCCCTCTCAATGCGAGAGGGCTAAAGACAGCCACTCATTTTCGCAGAACGCGCAGCCTCTGGCTTGTGGTGTCTGTCTCCGCCTTCCTTTCCAGGGAAGGGGGTCGGGGGTTAGGTTGTCTTTCCTTTCCGCGCTTTCCATCGCGCGAACCGACATTCCGTCACTCCTGTCTTGTGGGTAGTTTTCACTCATCACATATCGGAGGTTATCATGCCCAAACCCGAAGCGCGCACCACCATCAACTTTTACTCCACAACGGGCGAGTACGGCTGCTTCTCCAACTTCTCGCGACATGCCATCACACTGAAAGGCAAACGCTGGCCGACCAGCGAACACTACTTCCAAGCACAGAAGTTTGCAGGGACCGAACACGAGGAAGAAGTCCGCAAGTGTAAGACGCCTAGCACCGCGGCCAGCATGGGGCGTTCACGCAAGCTTCCGCTTCGCCGCGACTGGGAGAGCGTGAAGGACCAGGTCATGCTCGAAGCCTTACACGCCAAATTCACACAACACGACGAACTTAAAGCGATTCTGCTGGGAACGGGTGATGCGATTCTGGTGGAACACACTGCAAACGATTCGTACTGGGGCGATGGCGGCGACGGCAGCGGAAAGAATCGCCTCGGCCGCTTGCTCATGCAGCTTCGCGACGAACTGCGCGCGGCGGAAGGCGATCGCGATTTGCGGTAGAATGGGTCGTTGCCCCTCCTGTCTTCATCGTCCCGCACTTGGAGGAAACCATGCCGCTTCCAACCGAAAGGGAAGATCTCCGCGACCAGTGTCTGACCGTACTACTCGAAGCGACTCGCCCGCTCCAGGCTGGCCCGGACCCAGAAGTCGCGCTCGAAGCCCTGATCGAGGCGGCCGAACTTCTCCGAGACCGCCTGCGTCAGGAATTGACCGAACTTCGACAGGAGCAAGCCGACTGAGTGTGGCGGAGGCGATCGCCGATTGCGGAGTCTCTGCACACTTCGTCTCGGTTGTCGGCAGAACGGAATGTTGCGATGGGACCGCAACTCGAATAGATCGAATGGTCGAATGGCTTACCTTCCACAAATCCTTTCCTGCCCACTGCAGGCGATGCGTTAGAATGTGTACTCGGCACGCCTCGCTCACCCCCGGTTGTTTGCCGAGGTCCCGTTATATGTCCGCCCAGCCCGCTTCACCAGCGCTCCCACGATCGAGTCAATTCTCTCGAGCCGTTGGCCTTTGGGTTGCTGCCATTGGCGGAATCGCGCTGATTGGCTGGGCGTTCGACGTCCCGTCGCTCAAGAGTGTGGTTCCCGGCATGGCTGCGGTCCAAGCCAACGCCGCTCTGTCCTTTGTGGTCAGCGGGCTTTCATTACGCTTGCTGGTGCAGGCACCGGCGAGATCCTGGCAGCGGTTCGTCGGCCGGACCGGAGCGATCCTGGTTGGTCTCCTCGCTGTTGTCACGCTTTTGGAATATGCCGCACCGACGGGCCAATCGCTCGACCAGATCCATTTGGCGGGCCTGGAGTTGGTGACCGGTACACTCTGGCGAGGGCGGATGGCCTTCACCACCGCGTTCACATTTCTGTCGCTCGGTGGAGCACTTCTTTTGCTGGATGTGCGGCATTTTGCCAAACTCGCCGAGTTATTCGCGGTTGTGCCCGTATTCATTTGCCTCCTGGCTCTGACCGGTGACGCCTTCGCCTTCTCTCTCAATACCGAGAATCATTCCACCCCACGTTCACCGCTGCCAGCAGTCACGGCATTTCTGGCTCTGGCCATCGGCATCCTGTACGCCCGGCCCAATCGGGGCTGGATGGCCACGATAACCAGTCACCGACTCGGTGGGGTTCTCGCCCGGCGGCTTCTTCCCATCGCGATACTGGTTCCCCTCGGCCTCGGTGCGTTGCGGCTCGTCAGCGTCGAAGTGGGAGTGCCCTCGACGATTTTGGGGCTCATGTTCTACGTCCTGGCCAACATGGTCGCGCTCACGGTCTTTGTCGTGTGGTATGCGACTGCGCTCAATCGGCTCGATGAGAAGCGAACCCGCGCGGATGAAGCATTGGAACATGAGCGGACCCTGTTGCGTACTCTCATCGACGCCATCCCCGATGCGATCTGGACGAAGGACACGAACGCCCGGTTTGTCATCAGCAACCCAGCGCACAACGCGATGGTTGGGGCAGAGAGTGAATCGGAGGTAGTCGGGAAGACGGGGTTCGACTTCCACCCCACGGACCTTGCCGGCGCGTATGAGGCGGATGACGTCCAGGTGTTGCAACGTGGGGAGACCGTGTTCAACAAGGAGGAACCGGTGCGTAACGCGACAGGTCGGGAGCGGTGGCACCTGGTCATCAAGGCGCCGTTACGAAACCGAGCCGGAGAGATCGTCGGGTTGGTGGGGATCAGCCGCAACATTCAGGAACGGAAGGAAGCCGAGGAGGCACTGCGAACGAGTGAGAGTCGATTCCGCGCCTTCTTCGAAACGACGACCGCCGGTGTGGTCGAACTGTCCCCCGATGCTCACATCCTGCAAGCCAATGAGGCATTCTGTCGGATGATTGGGTACTCGCGCGACGAACTGACGCGGATGACCGTGGCGGATCTCCTGTTTGCCGAAGATTGGAAGTCTGTCCTGGCTCAGTACGCTCGAGTGGGGGAGGGGCGGGCCACCGCCTCTGAATCCGACCAACGTTACCGGCGCAAGGATGGTTCGGCACTCTGGACACGAGTGAGCGTGGTTGCCAGCCACGACGGGCTACCGTCGCGGATGTCTGCCGTTGTGATCGATCTGAGCGAACGGAAGAAGTTGGAGGACCAGTTACGTCAATCGCAGAAGATGGAAGCGGTGGGCCGGCTCGCAGGCGGTATCGCTCACGATTTTAACAATCTTTTGACGGTGATTAATGGCTATGCGGATCTCCTGTTGTCATCGCTTTCCTCAACCGATCCCAACCACACCATCATCGCAGCCATTCGCGAGGCAGGGGAACGAGCCGCCACGCTGACCAGCCAACTGCTGGCATTCAGCCGCAAGTCAATTGTTGAACCGAAAGTTCTCGATCTGAACGATGTGATAACTCAATCGGAAAAACTGCTTCGTCGTCTGCTCGGAGAAGACGTGGCTCTGTTGACCGTGCTGGCGCCGGGATTACCCCGCGTGCGTGCCGACCCCACTCAAATGGAACAGGCACTCATGAATTTGGCGGTGAATGCCCGTGACGCCATGCCACGCGGGGGACGGCTGACGATCGAGACACGCGAGGCGGACTTACTACGGGAAGACGAGGTCGTCACATACCCCGACCTCAAGCCGGGCCGTTACATCCTACTGGCGGTATCGGACACGGGTGTGGGGATGACGGACGAAGTGAAGGCCCAGGTGTTCGAGCCGTTCTTCACGACAAAGGAACAGGGTAAAGGGACGGGCTTGGGGCTGGCGATGGTATATGGGGCGGTGAAAGCCCACGGGGGCCACATCAGCGTTTACAGCGAGGTTGGGGTCGGAACGACCTTCAAAATTCTGCTCCCAACCGCCCAGGACCTCCAATCGGCGCCCCGTTCGGGAGAGGTGCGGTTGGCTCCAAGGGGGACGGAAACGGTACTGTTGGTGGAGGATGAGGAGTCCGTCCGCCGCTTGGCGCGAATCGCACTCGAAATGCAGGGGTATACGGTTCTGGAAGCGGGGAGTGGCACGGAAGCGTTGCGGCTGGCAGAGCGGCACGCCGGAGTAATTCATCTTCTGGTCACCGATGTGGTGATGCCGGGCATGAGCGGGCGCGAAGTGGCCGAGGCTCTGCGGCAACGGCAGTCGGGCCTGAAGGTGCTGTACATGAGCGGTTACACGGACGACGCAGTGGTAAGACATGGGATCGTCGAGGCGACCGACGCCTTCCTCCAGAAACCATTCACCCCGCTTACGCTTGCGCGGAAAGTCCGGGCGGTTCTCGATGGTGTGCCCTGACGTTCGGCAGAATCGGCCTCATCAGCACCGGGACGTGCTTGAGCATGTGCCACCGCGGGAGAACGAATCGCCACTCGCTGTACAATACCGCCGGGTCGCTTGCGAGTTCACCGAACCCCTCACTCACCAACTGACTCTGTTGAAACCAACTATGTCCACTGAACCGCTGTTGCAAAGTCAGGTGCCCGGACACACCCCGCGACGCGGCAAGGTACGCGACGTATACGACTTGGGCGACAAACTCATCATTGTCGCAACAGACCGCATTAGCGCGTTCGACTGGATCATGCCCAACGGCATTCCCGGTAAGGGCCGTATTCTCACCGCAATGACGCTCTTCTGGCTGGACTGGCTGAAGGTGCCAAATCATCTCATTAGCGCGAATCTCAAGGATCTGCCGCCGGAGTTCCAGCGGGCAGAACTCGAAGGTCGCACGATGCTCGTGCGGAAGACCGCGGTTATTCCCGTTGAATGTGTCGCGCGCGGCTATCTCGCGGGGTCTGGATGGAAAGAATATCAGACTTCACAAACCGTGTGCGGTATTCCCCTTCCCGCCAATCTGCAACTAGCCAGCAAACTTCCACACCCGATCTTCACCCCCGCGACCAAGGCGGAAGAAGGCCATCACGACGAGAACATTTCCTTCAAAGTCATGGCGAGCCAGGTTGGCGATGCCACCGCGCTCGAACTAGAAGCAAAAACGCTGGATGTCTATCGCCGGGCCGCCGACTATGCGGAAAGCCGCGGAATCATCCTCGCCGATACGAAGCTGGAGTGGGGTCGACTACCGAACAAAGATCTTCTCCTCATCGATGAAGTATTGACGCCGGATAGCTCGCGGTACTGGCCGAAGGACACGTACCAACCGGGAACGTCGCCGACCTCGTTCGATAAACAATTCGTTCGTGATTGGCTCGAAACAACAAGCTGGGATAAGGCCAGCCCACCACCCGCCTTGCCGGATGATGTAGTGGCTCGCACGGTGGAAAAGTATCAGGAGGCACTTGCTCGGCTGACGAGTTGAAGACAGAGAAGAGCCGCAGATGACGCAGATAAACACGGATTAAGACAAAAGACAGGATCAACGCGATTTGAATTGCCATCCTATCTCATCTCTTTCCTGCCTTTAATCTGTGTTTCTCTGCGTCATCTGCGTCATCTTCTGATTTTAGATTTGCTCGATAAGCGATTGTGTTTTGAGGATGGCAAATTCGTCCGGAAAGGTGTGGAACGCGGTGACGCTCAGGCACTGCGGCAATGCTTCCACAATTACAACACCCAGCGGTGAAAGTCCGATGCGGTTACTCGTTTTGCAGTGGTAAACCAACCCCTTCCGCTGACCATCGGCAACGAGTTCCGCGTGTAAGTGGACGAACTGCTCCGGCTCCAACACTTCAAGCTGCAACGCCATCTGATACTTCACACCGGGGAGTTCGCATCGTCCGCGTCGGCCGCCATCAAACCGGTGTATCAGCCGCACGCCTGCTTCCGGCAAGTCCTGATCAGCGGTCGCCGTCACTTCCTCCAAGTGAGTGCCCGTACCCGACCACGCCAGCGTGTGCCCAGTGCGTGTCAAACGCACAGTCAGCCGCCGACCGTCGCGGACCACGCTCTTGGTCGCAACCACGTCGAACAATTCCGGGTGCAACGGCCGGTCATACAGCCGGAACACCACATCCGCCACACGCGGCCGCACGAACGGCACGCCCATTCGTCGCTCCTGATTTGAGTCGGATTCTCCGCACGCCAGGATTATACCGCGCCCGCCCAGCGAAAGAGTATTGCAGGGGTCTGCTGGAGTTTTCCCATCGCAAAAAAGAAACGGGAGCCGCAAGGCTCCCGTTCGCGTCCGATTGGGCGTCGACTTACCAGCAACCACCGTAGCAACCGCCATAGCAGCTACCGCCCTTGTGCTTGCCGAACAGCCCACCACCGCTACGCATGCCAAGGAAGCCGCCACCGTGGCAACCACCCTTGAAGCCGCCGCCGTGGCAACCGCTACCATAGCAACCGCCATAGTACATCGAACCTTGGCAACCGGTCGGAGCCGCAACGATCGGAGCTGCCGGAGCCGGAGCAGGCATCGCAACCGGAGCTGCAGCGACAGGAGCCGCAACGACCGGAGCGCCGGTGCAGCCACCCGCGTAGTAACCGCTGCAGCCGTGGCAACTGCCGCCCTTGTGCTTACCGAACAACCCGCCACCGCTCCGCATGCCGAGGAATCCGCCGCCGCCACAGCACCCGCCCTTGAAGGCGCCGCCGGAGCAGCTGTACCCGCCCCCGTAACAACTGCTGCCCTTGTTCCCGAAGCTCGCCATGTCACCGCCCGAAGTCGCTGCAACCAAGAGCACCATGCTGTACATCGAAGAAGCCCTCTCATGCCCGCCGCACGAGCAAACAACCCCCGGCCGCGGCTCCGTGTCCGCGACTAAACGAGCGCCGATTTCGCGTGCGGTTTCTCGCCCGAGGCTGGACGCCTAACCCAGTGAGGCGGGCGAAGTTGTGTGTAGAGGATAGTAAACCCAGGAGATTTGCGAGTCAACGGTAATTTGGGTAGTTTACAGGCTTCTCTGCCGGGCGCGCCCCACTTGTCGGAACTCTATTGCGGACCGTAATATCTAATTTAAGTATCGGTGGTGCCAGCGGACCCAATTGATGGCCAACAACGGTGGCCGAATTGCGGTTATGCCCTTCGTGACCTCCCGCCGATTGGGTAAGGTACCTTCAGCCCTGCCGAACACCGAGGCTCGTCATGGAACGTGACGCTGCGTCTGCTCTGCCCTTTCCTTCCAACCCCACGGCTCTGGCCGAAGTGGTGCCGCCGTATGACTGGGGATTCGTGCGGAAAGTGGGTGTCCTTGGCACAGGACTGCTCGCCGTCGCTGCAGTTCTGGGCTTTGCCACCACTCTGATTGGCGACTCTGCTCCCTGGCCAATTCACACCGCCCGATTGTTTCTGGTTTTCATTGGTGCGCTGGCGACTGGGGCGGCGGTGTCGATGCGGCCGGACATGTGGCAGACATGGGCAATTGGGACGCTGGCTGGGTTGCTGGCGATTTTCGGTACGCCGGCACACTGGGATTCGTTCCGGCTGCTTTTCGGCGTAATGACCGCAGTCGCACTGACCTGGACGGTCTTGCTCGTCGCGCCGGTCCGGTATCGCTTACTCGCCATCAGCGCCTTGATCCTGTTTCACTTCGCGGGCATTTTCTTTGCGACCACAACGCCGCCCTCCACACCCTGGATGACTGAACAGGTCTTTATGCGGGTGTATAACCCGTACCTCCAGTTCCTCTATCTGCGGAACGCATATCACTTCTACTCACCGCAACCGGGGCCAGCGAGTATCCTGGTGTTTCTGCTGAAAACCGAAACGATTGATCCAGTTACAGGGGAGAAGCGGTACAAGACGCAGTGGGTAGTGCTGCCAAAACGTCCGAACGATGTGAAAGATCCGATGGGGTTGACCTACTACCGTCGACTCTCGCTGACGGAACAGGTGGCACGTGCAACACCGGCGGTGCGTTCCTTGACGGCCGAGGCCAGAGAGATGCGTGCTCGCCGCCAACTGGTTCCCATTCCTCTGCACCCCACCGACGAACTGGATATTCAGTATCAGTTGCTCCAGCCGGAAGTGGCTCGTTACATCGTGCCGTCCTACGCATCGCACGTCATTCTGGAGAATACGCCCGACAAGGAGAGCGCGGCGAAAACGACAGTGAAGATCTATCGGCTCCAGCACAACACGATGGCGATCGAAGATTTCATCAACTGGCGGAAAAATCCCGAGAGCAACACCAACCCCTACGACCCGACAACTTACCGACCGTTCTTCCTGGGCGAGTTCGATGCGCGCGGTAACCTGCTCGATCCGCAGGAGCCGATGCTGTACTGGCTGGTGCCGATCACCGCGCGGCCAGGTGGAACGCCGCCTGGGGACACAACCAAACGGCACTACCTGGACTACATGTCCTTCCACGCCCTGGGGCCTGAAGTGCTGGGTCCGCAAACGACCGTCGATCAGCTGGGGGAGCCGCGATTCAAGGGAATTACGTTTGACTGGAGTCAACTGCGGTGAATGAGAACCGGGGCCTGCCAAGTTCTCATTTACTGGCCTGAATCAATAGTCCGTTGCGCCCGACTGCTTCTTTAGTCGCGGTTCGCAAATGCCAAAACTCTCTGCGGTGTCTGCCGCACGTGTCGCGAACTCAATCATCTGCCAAGAGTGAGACGCACAATGGCCTCTGGAATGACACCGGACACCGCGCCGGAACCCATTCATCGCTCCGCGTGGCAAAAGTGGGTTGAGTTTTGGTTCCCGGCTTCCGACCCGACCACCCTCGGGTTCATTCGCATCACCACCGGTTTGTTGGTGTTGTACATCCACCTGGCTTACAGTGTGGACTTGCAGCAGTTCTTCGGTTCCACAGGCTGGTACGCGCACCGATTCGTCGAGCGGGAGCGGCATGAGTTCCCGTGGCAGGTCACGCCATTTTTGGATTGGAATCAGCAGGAGTCCTATTCCGCAAAGGTGCCGGACTTCCCCCACCGCCGCAAAGCGGTCGTTGATTTCATCCGCAACCTGCCCGAGGACGAAACGAAGCGAAAGGAATCGCTACGTTTCCTCGAACGCCTCACGAAGATGGACAATCCCACCACTCCTGTCATGGTCCTGGCCTGGTTCCAGAAGATGGGACTTTCCGAGGAGGAGCGCGAGAGATTTCTTGCGACGTTGATCGCGGGTCCGCCCTCCGACGCGCCAAACCGCGAAACGCTCTATTATGTGCGAGAAACACCGTACATTCTGTTCAGCCTTCCGCAAGCGGAGCGGGAACAGTTGGCAGCCGAAGTCCGCTCGTTCTGGACAATCCTCCCGAAAAACTCCACCGATCGCGAATACGTTCTGGAACACCTGAGCGAAGTTCCGCCGGAACTTCGCAAGCCATTCGTGGAATTCCTCGTCAACCTCCCCACCGATCCCGCCAAGCGAAAGCAATCCATCGACTACCTGGACTACTGGAATAACGAACAGGATAAGAGTATCCGATCCGGCCACATGGTCTTCTCTGTCTGGTTCCATGTCACCGATCCCACCCAGATGGCGCTCATTCACGTCTGCATTCTGTTGATTATGGTGCTATTCACGCTGGGGTTGTTCACCCGTGTCACGTCGGTGTTAGTGTGGATCGCAGTGGTGGGGTACATCCACCGCTCGCAGCAGGTGTTATTCGGGATGGACACGATGATGAACATCCTGCTGTTCTACCTGATGATCGGGAACAGCGGGGCGGCGTTGTCGCTGGATCGGTTGATCGCCCGTTACCGTGCCGCACGGGCCAGTCTGGCACGAACGGGCACACTCGATACGCCGACGCAGGCCTTCCTGGCCTGGGCGCCGCCTTCCAAGAGTTCAGGGTTTGCACTGCGGCTCATCCAGGTGCATTTCTGCTTCATCTACATCGCCGCGGGGTTGTCGAAGCTCAAAGGTGCGGCGTGGTGGGATGGGCGGGCTACCTGGGATGTGTTCGTGAACCCGGAATTCACCCTCATCCAGTACGAGTGGTACGAAAATGCTCTGCGCTCATTCGTGAAAATCAAGCCGTTCTACTACGGAACCATCATCTTCGGCTCGTGGTTCACGCTGTTTATCGAAATTGCCGGGCCGTTCCTGCTCTGGACACGCGTACGCTGGCTCATCATCTTCCTGGCCTCTGCGATGCACGCGATGATTGCCGTGATGATGGGGCTGAACCTGTTCGAACTCCTCATGATCGTGATGCTCCTGGCGTTTATACCCGATGGTGTGATACGCGACCGTCTGCGTGGCGGCGTGAATCTGGCGAAATTGGCGTTCGCATTCAATCCGGCGTCGGCTGTATCGGCGCGGGCCGCGGCTCTTGCCATCGCCGCTGATACTGATTCGCAAGTTTCCCTGGTACCGGAAGCGTCACTCGTTACACCAACCGTGACGAACCCGGAGGGGAAGAAACTCAGCGGCGCGGACGGCGTATCCACGCTCTTCCGCTCCGTGCGGTTGCTCGCACCTTTCAGTTTCCTGTTGTGGATTCCGGGCGTGAAAGGGTTGTTCACCAGGTTACTCTTTCCCGCACCCACACCCGCAACTCCCCCGCCGCCCGTGAGCCGACCGCCGGCACCGGCGACCGCAAGTTGAGGGTTCATGAGCGGAAGGGGAGAAGGGTGAAAAACTAAGCAGTTGGCCGCAGTTGCGTCTGAGTTTTCAACGAGCCGCGTCGCTGGAGTAGATGAGAACCCGGTAGGCCTCGTTCTCATCTCCTGCAAGGGAGCGAGTAACGTTAGCTGCTCCCTCGCGGTCGCGGCTCGTTGAAAAACCTTACAAACTACCCTGGCCCGATGCTTAGTGGTTCGTTTCACAAATAACGTCAGGGTTGTCCCGTTCCTTCTACCCTCGCAGCGGAAGCTGCTAAAAAGTGCGTCGTCGCACGTTCTAGCCAGTCCAGCATGTCCTGTCGAGTAAATCTCC
>Ga0209062_1000752_pt1 | contig 80593 bp, 78 predicted proteins | sample Coa_R2_2_FD_187158 | JGI IMG/M metagenome (GOLD analysis project Ga0209062, IMG submission 187158) | Surface soil microbial communities from Centralia Pennsylvania, which are recovering from an underground coalmine fire - Coalmine... | ecosystem: Environmental > Terrestrial > Soil > Unclassified... | reverse complement strand
CCCAGCCGAGGGCCGTTCTTCGGTTCGCCCCGCACCGCGCACGATCTCCCCGACGCCCTCGCCAACAGGCCATCACGAGCCCAACCGCTCGATCTTCATGCCCGGCCGTAGCAGCCCCTGGCCGCTCCGGCGCAAGCCCACACCCCGACCGCCGGCGGCGGCCCGCAAATTCAATCCGCTGGTTTTAAGTGAAATTCAAAACGCTGGTGACAACTGGGATGAGACGGCGCGCATCCGAGGCGCGCGCGCCTCGGCCTCATTGAAGGTCAGAAGCTTTCGGGACGGTCTTATCCGGCGACACGCATCCGAGGCGCGCGCGCCTCGGCCTCATTGAAGCGTGGTGGAATTGTCCCGTGGACTAGGGTGGGCACGGTCGCACGATCAAAAAGCGGCGCAGCCAATGCCCGTCAAGGCCCCCCTTCGTAGCACGACACGATGCGCACAGGCTTGCTGCACCGGGAGGCTTTGCTGCCTGTCGCCGCCAATCGCGCCGCCAGCGCTGCCACGTCGCCTCCGGCAATCGCGAACCGGCTCATCTCCTGCGACCCCGGCAGCATCACTCCCAGCTTCCACTTGGCTTTGCTCAGTTCAAACGCCGCGTAAATTATGCTCATTCGCGGCGGCGGGTGCGGCAGCACGGTCGAGAGTCGGCATCTTGACCTTCTGAGGTTGGATGGTCAGGGAAAGCTAATCCTATCTGGCTAGGAAGAAACTTACCCGGCAGGACCGCGCCACCCGTGGCGCGGTCCTGCCGGGTAAGTTTCTTCCTAGTTTTCCACCGGGCCTGGCCTGACCTGCAGCGCATGAAACTTCTGCTACCCGGTGGCGCGGTCCTGCCGGGTCAGTTTCCTCCTAGGCTCCTACATCCTGACCACCCGCCGACCACCATAGGATCCTACAACGGCCCTGGGATTTGGATCATCTCCTTGATCTCCGCCGCCGTGAGGGGCCGCGCGATGAACTTGTTCTTGAGCGCGTCCGCCAGCACGAGGTCAAGCCCGCGAATTTCGTCCGGCCACAAGGTCGCTTTCGGAAAATACTCGTCGCGGGCCTTCGCCATCAACTCACGGCGCACGTTGGAAAACGCCTCGTACATGGTGAGCGCCGCCGGGTCCGAGTACATCCACTCGAGGGCGTCGCGATAGCCCTGCATGAAGCGCGCGACCGCGTCGCCGCGCTTGAGCGCCTGGGTGTTCGCCATGCAGATGCGGACCGTCTGGTGGGCGCGCGCTTTGATTTCGCTGCCGCGGGCGATCACGCGGATCTTCCCCTCCTCGACGAGATCGAGGCCGAACGGTGCGGCGCCGCGGCCGATATCGATCTGGCCTGTCATTGCCATGGTCAAGGTCGCGGGATGCCCGCCGGTTGCGACCGGCCGCGCATCGACCTTGTACTGGTCAAGAAGCGCAAGCAGCGCGGTGTGGCTCGAGGAACCGTTTTGGGAATAGCTGATGGTCTTGCCGGAGGCGTCGGCAAGCGACCTGATCGGGGAGTTCGCGACCACAAACCAGTAGGTGTCCGGCGAGCCGATCATGGCGCTGCCGATGATTCGCACCGGCGCGCCTTTGGAAAAAGCGCCGATCGCGGATTCGATACCGCCCCCGCAGGCGATGTCCATGCTGCCGGAAATCACCGCCTGATGCGCCTCGGGGCCGCCCTGGGTGTAGAGGATCGTAACCGCGATGCCCCGTTTCTTGAAAATGCCCGAGCGCTCACCGAGCTCGGCGATGGCCGTGTCCCATTGGCCGCGCTGCGCCACCGCCACCTTCAGGAGGTCCTCCGCGTGGGCGGACGGGGGGAACGCGAGCATGACACTGGAACAAAGGGCTGCCGCGAGCGATGCGGCGCCGGCCCGGGCCATCATGGCGTTCTCCCTGGTGCGGATTTGGTGATATGCTATCAGAATTCCGTTACTTGAGGGAGCGAAACCATGAAACGTCCAATTCCGGTATTGATCGCACTGGCGATGACGGCGAGTGCTCTGCCGTATGGTGCAAGTGCGGAATCGATTGCGGTCTTTACGAAGAATACGACCAACCCATTCTCCAAGGCGATTCGCACCGGCGCCGACTTCGCCGCCAAAAAGCTGTCGATCGACGTCTCGCACTATGTGCCGACCACGGCGGACAATGCGGCCGAGCAAACCAAGCTGGTTGACGACGCAATCGCAAAGAAGCCGGATCTCATCGTGTTCGATCCGGTCGAGAACCAGAAGATGGTGCCGGCCATCGACAAAATGAACGCCGCCAACATTCCGGTGATCGAGATCACCGATCGCGCCGAGGGCGGCAAATTCGTATCCGCCGTGCTCCCGGACGACTATCAGCTTGGCCTCGCCACCGCGCGCCGCCTCCTCAAGGCGCTGGACGGCAAGGGCAACGTGGTCATCCTCGAAGGCATTCCCACCACGACGACCAGCATCGAGCGGGTCAAGGGCTTCAACGACGCGATCAAGGAGTTTCCGGCCGTGAAGCTCCTGGCGTCGAAATCGGGCAACTACCAGCGCAGGCCGTCCCAGGATGCGATGGAAGGGTGGATCAGGCAGTTTCCCCAGATCGACGGCGTGCTGGCTGCAAACGATTCCATGGCCGCCGCCGCGGCCGAGACTCTCGAGAAGCGCAACCGCAAGGCTCTGGTGGTCGGAATCAACGGCAGCAAGGAGGCGATCGACCTCATCAAGGCCGATAAAATGCTCGCCACCGGGGAATTCAACGGCTTCGTCATCGGCTGCCTTGCCGTGGAGATCGCGGCGCGAAGCTTGCGCAAACAAGAGGTGCCCAAGGAGCTGGTCTTGAAGCCCGCCATCTACGACAAAGCCAACTATCAGCAATACGAGGCGCGCGCCGAGATGCGCGAATGTCCGACCCTGGCAGAAGAGATGAAGAACTGAAGCGAGGCCTGCTCGGTTTTGCATAGGGTGGGGTGGGCGCAGACGAAACCCGCCGTCAGCCCGAATCGCAGGGCAGTCGCATGTGGTAGCCCCGGGGCGGCGCTCATGCGACGGGCCTGCCCCCATGCGGGCGAGGTCGATGTCGACATGCGCCCCGCGGCGGCGTTCAATGGCGTCGTGTGGACAAAATACGGCGTCCCGTGCCCGTTCCGCAGGAGCTGCCAGCCCCATCGTCCGAAGTCGTTAAATTCCCATGTCGTTACCCGAAGGTCTTTGGTAACCGGATTAATTAACGCGGCGCGCAACTCGGCATCTACTGTCCTGAGGTTCGTCTTTTCTTTTATGTTGGTCTTGTAGCGGTACAACGCCTTGGTCAGCACGCCGTCGGCGCCGGTCGCCTCCACCCAGTTGCCCTTGCCCTCATCGTCCTGGAACTCGACGTCGCCCTTGGCGTTAAGGCGCAGCTTCGCGCCCCAGGGAATCGCGGAATGCCACCAACCCGATGTAACGACGTGCTTGCGCGGCCCGAGCGTATAATGGCCGGCCGGGGTCGGCTCTGCCGTGTGACCGCCATCGGCGGGGTTCTTGTAGCCGACGCGCGGGCCGCCGGCGGCCCGGATCGCCTCGCCGTTGCCGCCGACGACATAGATTGTGCCGATGACGGTGCTGCCCTCATCGCGTTCGCCCGGGAAATAGACGAGCTTGATCTTCGACGAGCCGGTGACCACAACCTTAATCGCCTTGGCATATTCAACCGACGTGCCGGGCAAAAAGGCTTTGACGCTGACGGTTCCGGGCTTGAGGCCGGTAAGAAGGAAATGCCGCCAATCTTTGTAGGCAGGCTGCCTCGGCCTTGGCTCCTCATGGGTGACGCAGATGCGGTCGTCGCTGCCGAAGACGTCGAGCACTTCGCCCGCTGGGCCCCCGCCCCATAGTCCGATATGGGCATTCTCACCGACCTTGATGGTCTGGGTCAAAGTCGCCTTGTTCCATCCAAGGTGGCTCAAATTGGCGAATTTGTCGAAATGGGCCATGGTCGTCTCTCCCGCGCCGCGCTGATTCCGCGGCGTCTCCGGGCGCGCACGGCGCCCATGCAAGTTCCTTAAATTATTCGATCGATATCCCCTAAGCTGACCTCTGTAGTTCGAAACCTGGCAGAGAAATATTGGCGGGGCGAGCGCCCTGGCGCACGTGTTGGCGCGTCACCGGCCCGACTCGCTGGTCGATTCTGTGGTCGCATGGCAGCGCCGGGAAGTTCAAAGGAACGTGTAACGCGGATCAGCGCAGCGAAGTCCGGGACCGCCCAACGCGACGAACGTCGCCTCACGGTTTCGTCGAGGCTATTCACGCCGCAGAATGCCGCATTCGCTGCATCAAAACGCAAACCATGAGCGGCGCAGCTTTCCGCCGCTCATCGATCCCTTCGCAGCCGCTACGCCATCGCCTTCTTCAGGTTCTCATCGACTTTGTCGAGGAAACCGGTGGTGGAGAGCCACTTCTGGTCCGCGCTGACCAGGAGCGCCAGGTCCTTGGTCATGTACCCGGCCTCAACCGTGCCGACGCAGACCTTTTCCAAGGTGTCGGCGAAGCTCGCCAATGCGGCGTTGTCGTCGAGCTTGGCGCGGTGCGCGAGGCCGCGCGTCCAGGCGAAGATCGATGCGATCGAATTGGTCGAGGTCTCGCGGCCTTTCTGATGTTCGCGGTAATGGCGCGTCACGGTGCCGTGGGCGGCCTCGGCCTCCACCACCTTGCCGTCCGGCGTGGTCAGCACCGAGGTCATCAGGCCGAGCGAGCCGTAGCCCTGCGCCACCGTGTCGGACTGCACGTCTCCGTCATAGTTCTTGCACGCCCACACATAGCCGCCGGACCACTTGAGCGCCGCCGCCACCATGTCATCGATGAGGCGGTGCTCATAAGTGAGCTTCTTCTTCTCGAACTCCGCCCTGAACTCGTTGTCGTACACCTCCTGGAAGATGTCCTTGAAGCGGCCGTCATACACTTTCAGAATGGTGTTCTTGGTCGAGAGGTAGACCGGATAGCCGCGGCTGAGCCCATAATGGAACGAGGCGCGGGCGAAATCGCGGATCGAGTCGTCGAGATTGTACATCGCCATGACGACGCCGGCGCCCGGCGCCTGGAACACCTCGCGCTCGATCCTCGTGCCGTCCTCGCCCGTGAAGGAGAGCGTGATCGCGCCCTTGCCGGGAAATATGAAATCGGTGGCGCGGTACTGGTCCGCATAGGCGTGGCGGCCGATGATAATCGGCTTGGTCCAGCCCGGCACGAGGCGCGGCACGTTGCGGCAGATGATCGGCTCGCGGAAGATGGTGCCGCCAAGGATGTTACGGATGGTGCCGTTGGGCGAGCGATACATCGCCTTGAGGCTGAATTCCTTTACCCGGGCCTCATCCGGCGTGATGGTGGCGCATTTGACGCCGACGCCCACCTTCTTGATCATTTCGGCGGCGTCGATCGTGACCTGGTCGCTGGTCCTGTCGCGGTTCTCGATGCCGAGATCGTAATAGATGAGGTCAATGTCGAGATAGGGATGGATGAGCTTGTCTTTGATCAACTGCCAGATGATCCGGGTCATCTCGTCGCCATCGAGCTCGACGACGGGGTTTGTCACTTTGATCTTGGCCATTTATTAAGCAACCTCATTCGCGCGCGAGATACTGTGACCGGGGAATCGGCCCGCGCCCGCGAATGGCGTCGAGCCCCGTCCGGCGAGCGTGCGTATATCACAGGACTCAGCGGGCCGTAATCAGCAATCAGGGCTGGGGGCATTGCGCGCTTGTCAGGACGATCCGCGTCACCGCGCCGGACCACATCCGATCCGGCGTCCTGTTTGGGCAGCGCGGATTGGTTCTTCGGCTTGCCAAAGAGGGCGTGAAAATACATAAGCCCGTGTGGCGGAAATCTGCGCGGCCCTGTCGCGCCGCGCCCGCTCACAAGCTGATCCTGCAACCGATCGACCGGATGATGGAGCGGAGCAAGGTCGATCCGGCAAAACACGGCCGACCTGCTGCGGGTGACACGGATGCAGAACACCATTCTCTATCTCTCGCACGGCGGGCAGAAATATCACGAGCAGACCCGCTACTCGGCGCTCACGCTGCTGGCGCTCCTGCATGAGCAGAGCCGGAACAATTTCCGTATCGTCGTGTACACCGATCAGCCCGGCCAGCTTCCCGCTCATGACCTGGTCCAGGCCGTGCGCATTGATCCCGCGCAATTCGCCGCCTTGCGCGGCCCGCTGGACTATGTGCACCGGATCAAGCTCGGCGTCCTGCTGCGCGCGCTAGGCGAATTCGGCGCCCCGCTCATCTACGTGGATAGCGATACGCGATGGCTGCGAATTCCCGATGAGCCTTTTGCCGCCCTGTCCGGCGCCGGCGCGCCGCCCGCTTGCTACCTGTACAACGTCGAAGGCTCAATTTGCGCGAACTTCTTTCCCCAATACTTTCGCCTGCTGCGCGAAAGAAGGCGCAAGCTCATCGCGTGGCGACTCCCGCACGATCCGCCGTGGACAATGTGGAACTCGGGCACGGTCGGGATCCCGAGCCGGAGCAAGGGCTTTATCGAGGAAGTCCTGCGGGTCAATGACGCGCTGCTGCCCCATGTGGGCTTCCGCAACTGCGTCGAGCAACTCGCGCTGTCGCTGGTGGCGGCCAGCCGGTTTGACGTCCGCCCCTTCGATGGCTACCTGGAACACTGGTGGCCTTATAGCTCGGAGCTGCCCATCGTTCTGAGGCGTTTCTTTGATTCGCTGCCGCCCGGCCTGCCGGTGCAGGAGCAGGCTGCGCGGGCAGCGCAATTCTGTATCATCGAGGCCGATCTGCGGGCGATCCAGAGCCGGCCAGCCAACCGCTTTGCCCGCTGGCGGGCGAAGGTCCGGAACTCGTTCTACAAACGCAAAATCGATCTGCTGGCGTTCGCGTTGCGCCGGCGCCTGGCGGCGCTCGAGAGTGCTGATTGACCCAGCCGGTCGGGCGTTGCCGCCAGCGCCCCAGGAAGGGCGGGTCAGACGCCGCACGGTCCGGCCGTCGTGCCGCCGAGGAGAGAATGCCGGGAGCCGGAACCGACCATACCAAGGAATGGAGCCCCTTTGACGGGCCGATCGTGGTGCTGGTGGAGCCCCAGCTTGGCGAGAATATCGGCACCGCGGCGCGGGCCATGGCGAATTTCGGCCTCACCCGGCTGCGGCTGGTGCGGCCGCGTGATGCCTGGCCCAACGTGCATGCCCGTCGCGCCGCGTCGGGCGCCGACGCGGTGCTCGAGAGCGCGACGCTTTACGACAACCTGCCAGCGGCGCTTGCGGATTGCAGCTTTGTGCTGGCAACCACGGCCCGCGCCCATGATCAGGCGAAACCTGTGATCGGCCCGGCGGAAGCGGCCCGCGAGATGGCGCCGCGGCTCGCGGCCGGCGAAACCGTCGCGGTGGTGTTCGGCCGCGAGCGCTGGGGCCTTATGAACGACGAGATCGGGCTTGCCGACTGCATCGTCACGTTTCCGGTCAATCCGGCATTCGCTTCGCTCAATCTCGCCCAGGCGGTGCTCATCGTCGCCTACGAGTGGTTCAAGGCGGCGGGCGGCGGGCTGCCGTTCGGGATGCCAGCGCGCTCGCCGCCTGCCGGCAAGGAGCAACTCTTTGCCTTCTTTGCCACCCTGGAACGGGAATTGGAGCGCGTGGAGTTCTTCCGCCCGCCCGAAAAGCGCGACACCATGACGATCAACCTGCGCAATATCTTCACCCGTATGGCGCCGACCCAGCAGGATATCCAGACCTTGCACGGCGTGATCACGGCGATCGCCGAAGGCCGCAAGGGACCCGCAAGAGGCGGTGTTCTGGACGGCCGGGAGGCAGGCATGCTGCGGGAACTCCTGGCCGAGCACGGCGGCGGCCGGGTGCCGGGCGAGCGCGGGCCAGTGCGCGGCCTGTCGCGGCTATTGCGCCGCAATCCGACCGACGCAGAGCGCGCTCTCTGGGAGGCGCTCACCAAGGATCGCCGCTTCGCCGGCTGCGGCTTCAAGCGGGCGGTCCCGATCGGGCCCCATATCGTTGACATCGTGTCGTTCCCGCTGCGCGCCGTGATCGATCTTGTGCCCGCAACGGAAAGCCCCGAGGCAGCCGAGGCCCGCGCCGGCAAACGCGCATGGCTCAAGACGCGGGACTACCGGGTGTGCGAGGTCAAGGCGAGTGAGGTCGAGGCAGACGCGGTCGCCGCGCTCGAACGGATCGCGCGTGAGTTTGGGATTGGCAAGACGGCGTAGGCGGAGCGCTGGCGTAAGCGCTCAGGCCATAGGGCGCAATAAGCGCAGCGCACTGCGCCGCTGCGTCTCAAACACGGCCGCTGAGGTTGCCCTGTCGAGACTGTCGCTCGCCCGTCGCGCGAGAACAGCACAATGCGCTGCGCTTATTGCGCCCTGCCCGGAAACATGGGCTGCGGCGTAATCGGGGATCAGAAATTCGCCTCGAAGCGAGGCAGCCCTGGATTGCGCTCCATCGGGGCTACGGACGCCTACGCCTCCTCTGCGTCATCGCCGCCGGCTTCCTCGCCGGCGAGGATCTTCTCGGCGATCAGGCCCGAGTTCTGTCGAATCGCTGCCTCGATGCGGGAAGCGATGTCGGGATTATGGCGCAGGAACGCTTTGGCGTTCTCGCGGCCCTGACCGATGCGCTGGCTGTCATAGGAGAACCATGAGCCGGATTTCTCCACGATGCCGGCCTTGACGCCGAGATCGATGATCTCGCCCATCTTGGAGACGCCTTCCCCGTACATGATGTCGAACTCGACCTGCTTGAACGGCGGCGCCAGCTTGTTTTTCACCACCTTGACGCGGGTCTGATTGCCGACCACCTCGTCGCGCTCCTTGATGGCGCCGATGCGGCGGATGTCGAGGCGCACGGAAGCGTAGAACTTGAGCGCATTGCCGCCGGTCGTGGTTTCCGGGCTGCCATACATCACCCCGATCTTCATGCGGATCTGATTGATGAAGATCACCATGGTGTTGGAGCGGCTGATCGAGGCGGTGAGCTTGCGCAGCGCCTGGCTCATCAGCCGGGCCTGCATGCCGGGCTGGTTCTCGCCCATCTCGCCTTCGAGCTCCGCGCGCGGCACCAGCGCGGCGACCGAATCGACCACCATGACCTCGACCGCGCCGGAGCGCACCAGCGTGTCGCAGATTTCCAGCGCCTGCTCGCCGGTGTCGGGCTGGGAGATCAGCAGGTCGTCGATGTTGACGCCAAGCTTGCGGGCATAAACCGGGTCAAGCGCATGCTCGGCATCGATAAAAGCGCAGATGCCGCCGCGCTTCTGAGCTTCGGCGACGCAATGGAGGGCGAGCGTCGTCTTGCCCGAGGATTCCGGCCCATAAATCTCCACCACCCGGCCGCGCGGCAGGCCGCCAATGCCGAGCGCAATATCGAGCCCGAGGGAGCCCGTCGAAATTGCTTCTACCTCGATCGCCTTGCCGGCCTTGCCGAGCCGCATGATCGAGCCCTTGCCGAACGCGCGCTCGATCTGGGACAGTGCGGCGTCAAGCGCCTTGGATTTGTCCATTCCGCCCCCTTCGACCACACGTAGTGTGCTCTGGGCCATGCTTCCCTCCTTATGACTGGAATTCGCAGACCGGCAACACCCTTGTCGCCATCATCCACGCTGCCGCCAGCGACGCCAACTACATGTACACGATTTGTTCCTGGTTCGCAAGATGTTCTTGCAGGATTCGTGGTGCTGGCCGGGTTCCGGCCAGCACCCTGGGCGGGGGTACTGGCCGCCGGCTTCCTGATCGGGCGGGATCAGCACCGGGCTTTGTTCCCGCTCTCCCTTCACGCATTCGCCATTAACAGATCCCCGTCCGCGCGACGCATCCGCCTGTTCGACAAGAAGAAAATGCGGCGCCCGATGCTTGGCGGGGGCTGGGGGGTGGGGGGTGGGGGGAAACGCCAAGCCACCGGGTCGCCGCAGTCACGATGGCTGTTTCAAGGGTCGCTTTCTAGGGCGTCCCTGTGTCATTAACCCAGCAGATCGACAAAGGTTCCCCGCTGGGAACCGATCGCTCAGCTCTGTCTGATGACGTTCGCGTGCCTTCGGATTGCCGCAGCTCTACCGGCATGGCGGCACCGCTTCTACCGTCCGATTCCTGTTTTGGCGCCGGCACCGGCATGACTGTAGCAATCGCTCAGGCATCCCTTGCAGCTTCGCGGGCGATCACGCGGACAATCAAGCCCCGGCCGTGCGGCGGAACATCAACATCGCCTCGACGCGATTCCTTACCTTTGACTTTCGCATGATGCTCGTCATGTGATATTTGACGCTGCGCTCGGTGAGACCGAGGCGGCTCGCGACCTCTTTGTTTGTCATGCCGAGCGATACGAAGGACAGGATCGCCTCCTCGCGGCTGGTAAGGCCGTTTCTCAAGCTGCGGGCGGCATCCTCGGCGTGCATGCCCATCTCGATGGCCGGCTGCGCCGCAGGGCGGGGGACCACATGGGGTTCGCCGCTGAAGATGGCCCGCACGGTTTCAACCACCTCGGCGCCAGTGCTTTTCTTCAGGATGCAGCCTCGCGCACCGACCCGAAGCGCCGCAGCAACGTCGCTTTCGGACGCGGTGAGCATCACGGCCCGCACCCTTGGGAACGTCCCTGCAATGATGGCGGCCGCCTCCAGCCCGCCGCCCGGCAGCCCGATATCGAGCAGCATCACGTCCGGGCGGAGCTCCTCCGCGACCCTGAGGGCATCGACGGCGGTTGCGCCCTCTGCAACGACTTCGATGTCGTCCACGCTGGCAAAAGTTTGCACGGCCCCTTCGCGAAACATCGGATGGTCGTCAATGACGGCGATGCGGATCGCGCCAGACATCTAAAGCTTCTCCTTAAGGAAACGCCGTCAAAGACGGGTCGATCGCAAGCGTCGACCCTTGCAGGTCAACGCAATACCGAAGAACGGCCCCGGAGGCTGGTATTTATTCCGCCTCCTCGCCCCACGCGGAGCCGGCATTGCGCCGGCGATCGATGGGGCGTGCGTTCAACCACCACGTGGGCGCAGTGTGCTGAAGCTTTCTTCTCATTACTTGCCGCTCCCCGCTCATCACCAGAAAACCTCTTCCCGCCGCGTCCATTTGCTTAGTGTTTCGTTCGAGGTTCGCGGTTCAATGTGGAAAAATCTCGTGTCGGCCGGATGTCAACAATGTTGCGTCCCGACAGCGCCGCGGTGATAAAATTCCGTATAAATTGCACCGCTCGCGTGGTCGCTTGTCGTCATGCGTTCACTCATTCATCGCCTAATCACCCGTTCGATTGCCGTTGAGGGGTGGAGCATCTACGATGGCGACGCCTGCGGCGCCCTCCGCCTTCCGGCGGCGGGACTGCACGACTCCAAATGGCTGCACGACACCCGAATGCATGCCGAAACAACCACACGATCTTGAGGATCGCCGTGATTTCGCGAATTGCCGCCCTGCCGCAGACGCGCGTTGCTGCGCCGCCGCCTCCCTGCCCTTCCCCGCATGCGGGGAAGGGAGGCGGCGGCCGCGGGAACCGACATTGCGCTGCGCACTCCTCTCCGGGGTTTACGCTGATCGAGGTGGTCGTTGCACTCGCGCTCGTGGCGATATCGCTGACCGCGATTGGCGCCGTTGCGTCGACGTCAGCGCGCGGGACGCGCTCGCTTGAGCAACACCTTGCTCTCGTTGAGACCACCCGGATGGTCGCGGCTACGCTTCCGAAAGACGACCAGGCCCCTCTCGACGGTCTGTCGGGAGAGATTCTCGGCCACCGCTGGCGCATCAGCGTCGCGCCCTTCGTCGGCGCCGGCATCAATCAGGTTCCCGACTCGCCATGGATTCCACAGACCGTTGTGGTGCGGGTGCGCTCTCCTTCCGGCGCGGTCTACGGCTTCGAGACCGTCCGCCTGCAGCGCCGGCCGGTTCAATGAAACATCTTGCGCGACGCAGACGATTTGGCATTGCGGGATTTACCCTTCTCGAGGCGCTTATCGCCACGACCTTGATGGGTGTGACGCTCGCCGCCATCGGCGCGATTACGGCGCAGTGGCTGCCGAGCTGGAACCGCGGATTCATGCGCGTTCAACGCAGTGAACTGATCGCGGTCGCCTTGAATCGCCTTGCGGCCGATCTGGCGGCGTCCGAGTTCGTCACGCCGAACCGGGAGTCGAAGCTGCCGATCTTCGAGGGCACTGCTTCCGCCGTCACGCTGGTGCGATCGGCGGTGGGCCCCAATACGGAAGGAGGTCTCGAAGTCGTAAGGATCGCCGAAAGCACGGACCGCCAGGGGATCGCCTTGCTGCGCTGGCGGACTCCATTCGCCCCGTTCGGGCTTGGCGACGTCTCCGCCAATCAATTGCATTTCGCCGATCCGGTGGTCTTGCTCCGCGCTCCGTTCCGGGTTTCGTTTTCCTACTCATCCGGCGACGGATCCTGGTCGGACGCTTGGCAGGATACCGCCGAGCTGCCGGCGGCTGTCAGGTTCCTGGTTCGCGACACGACGACAGGACGGACGCTCGCGGTGTCAACCGCGACCGTGGTTCACGTCGAGGCGCCGGCGGATTGCGCCGGCGGAGCGGGCCAGGCGTGCGGCCCGCAATCATCTCCCGCCGCCGGGGGTGCAGCATCCCCCGCGGCCGCCAACCCGAACGTGCCATACGATCCCAGCACGATGCAGCGCGATGCCGCGCGCGGCTTTACGCGATAGCCATGCGCAATACTGTGCGCAATCGTTCTCCCGGTCCGCACCAGACGAACGCGGACGGATTCATCCTGGTTGCGGCCCTATGGATCATTGCCGCACTGGCGACGCTGGCTGCGATATTTTCGATCTATCTGGCCAACACGGCCCGGTCTCTTTCGGTGAACGACGACACGATCCAATCCGAGGAGTTAGTTTTCGCGAGCCTCGAGCTGACGGCGTACCAGGTGTCGGCGCCGAAGCCGGCGGGGCCTCAAGCGCCCAGGCCGCCGGCAGGCGCAGCCGCAAATGCGCCCCAGGCTCAAACCCCTCCCCCGCCGACCCGCGGCGACTTCAGCTTTCGGTTGGCGCATGCCGATGTGGCGGTGAACTTCATATCGGAGGCCGCCCGAATCGATCTGAATTTCGCCTCGCCGCAACTGCTGGCGAATTTCTTTACGGTGTTGGGCATACAACGCCCGCAGGCCGAACTCTATGCCGAACGAATTGCGGGTTGGAGCAGGAAGCCGAAAGAAACGGCGTCCGGCGCCGCCGAGCAGAATAATGAAGAAGCCCTCTATCGTGCAGCGGGCCGCACCTATTCGCCGCGCGGCGCGCCTTTTGCCCATATCGACGAGCTATCGCTGGTGCTTGACCTGCCGCCTCCACTGATCGAACGCGCCAAGCCTTTCCTCACCATCTATAGCGGCAAACCCCGGATCGATGTTCTCGACGCCGCGCCGGAGGTGATTGCGGCTATCCCGGGAATAACGCCGGACTTGTTGAACGCCCTTGGGGAGGCACGAAGAACCGGCGCAGATCCCCAATCCGTGGCGCGAATGGTCTCTGCTCTGCCGCTCCAGGAGGTCGTTACCATCGAGGGGGGCGACACCTATCGGGTGCAGGTTCGCATCCGTTACGACAACGGGCGGCAAGAAGGCGCGCAAGTCGTGATTCTCACCGGCCTCACGGACAAGCCATATCGCGTGTTGTCGTGGCGCGACGGGCTCGATGCCTTGACGGGGTCGAGCCTGCCGCCGGCTCCACGGCAGCGTTGATCCTCGCGGGGCGCCGATCCTATCGAAGCGTCGCTATAGCGGTTCCCGGTCGAGTGGAATCGCTAATACAAGGGGTGGGCAAAGGCGCCGCTTCGACGAGTCTCAGGAACGCCGTGCCCACCAGCGCGCGACGCTCCGAGGGCGGTGGCGGGCACGCTTCGCTTTGCCCCCTACGGGCTCCGCGCTTTCCTCACGGCGCAGCCCTTGCGTTTCGCTGACGCTCAATCCAACCCACGCGGCCTCTTTCACTTCCGCGTGTCCGCATGGTCCGGCCGCCACACCAACAGCCGCCGCTCCACTACGGTCACCGCGCCGTCGATTGCGAGCACAAAGGCGGCGAGGATGAACATCCCGGCAAACACGCCGGCGACGTCGAATATGCCTTCGGCCTGCTGGATCAGATAGCCGAGGCCGGCGGCAGAGCCGAGATATTCGCCGACCACGGCGCCAACCACAGCGAAGCCCACGGAGGTGTGCAGCGAGGAGAACATCCATGACAGCGCGGACGGCCAATAGACATGGCGCATCAGCGCGCGGTCGTTCATGCCGAGCATGCGGGCATTGGCGAGCACCGTCGGGCTCACCTCTTTGACGCCCTGATAGACGCTGAAGAACACGATAAAGAACACCAGGGTGACGCCGAGCGCGACCTTCGACCAGATGCCGAGGCCGAACCACAGGGTAAAGATCGGCGCCAGCACTACGCGCGGCAATGCGTTGATCATCTTCACATAAGGGTCGAACACCGCGGCGATGGCGGGCTTGCGGGCGAACCAGAATCCGATCAGCACGCCCGCAGTCGCGCCGATGGCGAAGGCCAGCATCGATTCCGCAAGCGTCACCCACAGGTGCCGCCAGATCGTCCCGCCGACGAACAGCTTCGCGATCCGCGCCACTACTTCGCCCGGGGTCGAGAAGAAGAATGGCGGCAGCACCGCGACGCCGAGATATTCGTCGGTGCTCAGGACGTGCCACAACCCGATCACCGTCAGTGCGACGATGACCTGGAGCAGGAGGAGTTTGGCACGCGACATGGTTCTCCCGTTCTGCTGTAACCCGGATGGAGCGAAGCGTAATCCGGGGAAGCCAGGGCGCAAGATAATGCGCTCCGCTTATTGCGCCCTAAAGGCTACGCGTATCCCTTCATCACTTCCGCCTTGAGGATGCCCCAGATCTCGCGATGCAAGTCCTGGAACACCTTTTCATGCTTCACCTCGGCGATGTCGCGGGGGCGCTGCAGCGTCACCGTCCAATCGCCGATGATGCGCGCGGCCGGGCCTGCCGACATGATGACGACGCGGTCGCAGAGCGCGATCGCTTCCTCGAGGTCATGGGTGACGAACAGCACGGCCTTGCGATCGGCGCTCCACAGGTCGAGCAGCAGGTTGCCCATGATCTGCCGTGTCTGTGCATCGAGCGGGCCGAACGGCTCATCCATCAGCAGGATGCGCGGATCGCGGATCAACACCTGCACCAAGGCCACACGCTTTCGCTGCCCGCCCGAAAGCATGTGCGGATAGCGCGACGCAAATTCGGCGAGGCCCACCCGCGCCATCCATGCCGCCGCCCGCTTGCGGGCGTCCGCCGCGGGCGCGCCGGCGATTTCCAGGCCGATCGCCACGTTTTCGAGCGCAGTCTTCCACGGAAACAGCGCGTCGGACTGGAACAGGTAGCCAGCGGTGCGATTGAGGCCCGAGAGCGGGCTGCCGAAGATTTCGACCAGTCCGGAGGACGGCGCCAGCAGTCCGGCCGTGACGTTGAGGAGCGTGGATTTCCCGCAACCAGTCGGCCCGACGATGGCGACAAACTCGCCCGCTCCGACGGTGAGCGAGGCGTTCTCAACGGCGGTGTAGATCGAACCGCCCGCAAGGCGGAACGCGACCGTCACGTTGCGAAGCTCGACTGGGACAGCTCTTGCCTTGCTGGCGACCTGACCGTTGCTGAGCGCTGCGCCGGTCACCGCGATATCACCCTCACCTCATAGGCGCTTGGTTAAGCCGCGGCTGAACAACTCGCGACTCCCTCCCCCTTGTTGGGGAGCGATGGGGTGGGGGCGCCGTGGGACAAGGGCAGTCCTGTTTGGCCCGCCCCCCCACGCCGGCCCCCCACGAGGGGAAGGGCGGCAACCGGAACCTTAACCTGGCGCCTTTGACCCCGAACGTCCCGATCATGCAGGGCAGGGTAGGGGCGGCGCGCTGTTTTCACAAGAGCACCCACTTCACCCAGCGCAGCACCCGTTCGCTGTTCAGGAAGGCGAGCACCGCCGGCTCCAGGACTTCGCGATTCCCCACACCGAGCGTTGCCACCGCGACAAAGACGTCGCAGCGGTCGTTGAATCCGATTGACAGAACACGTCCCTTCGTCGGGTCCGTTGCCCCATAGGTGCGACTCCGGCCCTGCATCCACGCGACCTCGATGACACGCCCCGAGCCGAGCGCGCGGGCATTGTCGCTGATCAAGGCGAGGTCGCCGATACGCTCCAACTCCTCGTCGTCATCGACGCCGGTGGCGCATTTGCAGAAACCGATCTTCGGCCGGAGATAAAGCTTGACCTCGACGCCGCACTCCGCCGGTTTGCACACAAAGGCCCTGCCGATGCCCCATTGGTCAACCGGAAACGGCCATTTGAATTCCGTCCAGGCAGGCCGCAGTTCGGCCGGCGGCTGCGCGGAGGCCGCCGTGTCGCGTGGCGCCGCAGGAGCGGCCAGCAGGCCGCTCGCCGCCACGATGCAGAGAATTGCCTTTTTCATCTCATCGGCACCGCATTGCGGAAGCGCCGGGCTATGAGCTGGCCGCGCTCCCCGCCGCCGCCAAGTGCGAGCGCGCCGCCCGCAATGCCGTTGCGGCCGCCGCTTAAAGCTGGCACGCCGTCGGGTCGCGGGTGGCTCCGACCATCGACCTAGCGCTCGTCCCTGTCGTGTTCACGAATCTGGGCGCGAATCTCGCCAGCGGGGAAGTTCGTGGTGTGAATATTGCCGTAGGCAGTATCGGACTCCAGCGCCGCGACCAGCGCGTCGAAATCGCCAGCCGTGACGTGCTGCGCGGTGGGGCCGACCACGCTTGCGCCGGTGAACATTCCGGTCACGGTGGCGGTGCCCTGCGGGCAAGGCTGCGTTCCCGCCGGACCGTTGTTGAGGTTGGTGCAGAAAAACACCATGATGCCGCCCGGCACATGTCGCTTGCCGAAGTGAATGTGGGCTTGGGTGACGGGCGCGCTCAAGCCGGAATACGACAGCTTGAATGTGATGGTCTTGGCATTTCGATTGAGGTCCAGGCTGACCGTGGCAGTGCCGGGGGAAAAGATTGCTCCCGTCTCGGCATTGAGCGGGCCGACTTCCTCGAATCCAGAGAACTTTCCAAAAAACTCCTCTGCGCCGGCATTCACGCCCAGCATCGTCAACGGAGCTGCGACAAATGCGACCGATACCAGCGATTTCACGCGCATGACACCCTCCCTGTATGCAGGCCAAGACTTCGCTTTGAGAGAAGATTTTCGCTGGCGCCGGAAAAACCGACCAAAACCAGGGTCCGACCGATCGCCCGCCCAGCGGTCCCAAACGAGGCTTCTTAACCCGAGATTGTGTCGATTGCACCTGACTTATAAGTCAGGATTGAGATGCCCGAGGAAGACTTTCCTTCAATTCCGGCTCCTGTCGACCAGCGCCCGCTGCTTGATCCACGGCATCATCTCGCGCAGCTTGGCGCCGACATGCTCGATCGGGTGCTCAGCGAGCTTGGTGCGCATCGCCTTGAACGAGGTCTGGTTCACCTTGTTTTCCAGCATCCAGTCCTTGACGAAACGGCCCGACTGGATGTCGCCTAAGATGCGCTTCATCTCGGCCTTGGTCTGCGGCGTGACCACGCGCGGCCCGGAGACATATTCGCCATACTCGGCGGTGTTGGAGATCGAGTAGTTCATGTTGGCGATGCCGCCCTCATAGATGAGGTCGACGATCAGCTTCACCTCGTGGACGCACTCGAAATACGCCATTTCGGGCGCATAGCCGGCCTCCACCAGCGTCTCGTATCCGGCCTTCATCAGTTCGACCAGGCCGCCGCACAGCACCGACTGCTCGCCGAACAGATCGGTCTCGCATTCCTCCTTGAAGGTCGTTTCGATGATGCCGGCGCGGCCGCCGCCGATCGCCGACGCGTAGGAGAGGCCGAGGTCGTGGGCATTGCCGGACACATCCTTATGGATCGCGAGCAGGCACGGCACCCCGGCGCCGCGCAGATATTCGGAGCGCACCGTATGGCCGGGCCCCTTGGGGGCGATCATCAGCACATCGATATCCGGGCGCGGCTCGATCAGGTTGAAATGCACGTTGAGGCCGTGGGCGAACAACAGCGCCGCGCCGTCCTTCAGGTTGGCGTGGAGGTGGTCGCGGTAGATGTCGGCCTGCAATTCGTCGGGCGTCAGCACCATGATGACGTCGGCCCATTTGGCGGCTTCCGCCGCTTCGAACACCTTGAAGTTCTCGCCTTGCGCCTTCTTGACGCCGTGCGAGCCCTTGCGCAGCGCAACTGCAACTTCCTTGACGCCGGAATCGCGCAGGTTGAGCGCATGGGCATGGCCCTGGCTGCCATAGCCGATAATGGCGACCTTCTTGCCCTTGATCAGGTTCAGGTCGGCGTCGCGGTCGTAATATACGCGCATGTTTGTTCACCTCTGCCTATTCATTTTTTGCTTGGAAGTTTCGCCGCCGCTCTGGCGGCAGCTTCTAGTTTCAAACGAGAGCCGCGACAAGCCCGTCAGGCGCTACTTTGATCCGGCAATAACGATATGTGCTCTAAACGCAGCAGCGCCGCCAAACGGCCACGGACATCCGCTACCACCGCATCGGGGGCGCGTTCGATAATTTTGAACATTCGCTGCGCTCGGTCTATGGTTCGAATCTGATCGACCAACACCGTACCGATGGTGATCATCCCACTTGGCAGAGGCACGTTGAAGGCCCAAGGCCGAGCTCGAGTCGAGATCGGACACACAACGGCTCTCCTCGACAACTCGTGATAAGTCCGATCGGACAGGACAAGAGCCGGACGACGCCCCGCTTGCTCGGTGCCGATGACAGGATCGAACTCGACCCAGGCAACGTCACCGATCTCCGGTATCATTTTTCTTCTTCAAAAGGTGGTCGAGCGCTATTTCGCCTCGCGAATAAGCATCATCAATGATCTCGGCGCCGACGTCGGGCCCCCAGTCGACCGTCTCCGGCTCATTCTCTGACCCGAGCCTGCCCATCTCAGCAATCAGGTCTTCCAGGCGGTAGTACTTGAACGGAATTAACGGCCGGATCCGCAAGTCGCGTCCCTCCACCACGACATCAACCTCCGCGCCGGCTTTCAAGCCGGCCGCCTCTGCCGCGGCCTTCGGGACACGGACTCCCAGGCTATTACCCCATTTCGCAAGTTTGACTTTCATGGTCCTCGCACGGCTTAGGATATACAAAGTATATCCTAAGCCGCGGCTTGTCTAGCCTTCACATCCCCTCCGGTCCCCGCGCAATCGCCACGATGCCGGTGCGCGACACCTCGACGAGGCCGAGCGGCAGCATGAGGTTGATGAACTGGTCGATCTTCTCCGAGCCGCCGGTGATCTCGAAGACGAAGCTTTCCGTGGTGGCGTCGATCACGCGCGCCCGGAACGCATCGGAGAGGCGCAGCGCCTCGACCCGGTTGTCGCCCTTGCCCCGCACCTTGACCATGGCGAGCTCGCGCTGGATCGCCGGGCCGGAGATCGTCATGTCGACCACGCGGTGCACCGGCACCATGCGGTCGAGCTGGTTCTTGATCTGCTCGATCACCATCGGGGTGCCGCGCGTCACGATGGTGATGCGCGAGAGGTGCTTCTCGTGCTCGGTCTCCGAAACCGTGAGACTCTCGATGTTGTAGCCGCGCCCGGAGAACAGCCCGATGACGCGCGCCAGCACGCCCGGCTCGTTGTCGACAATGACGGCGAGCGTGTGGGACTCGATCCGCTCTGTGATCGTGGCGGCGGGGTAGTGGGTGGTGGGGGGAGAGGTGGTGTTCACGCGTAGGTCCTGCGAGACAGCTTCCCTATCTGAGGCGGGGCCCTTATCTCTCCCCGCTTGCAGGGAGAGGTCGACCGAGCGAAGCGAAGGGGGGTGAGGGGGCCGTTCGACGAGCCCGAGATTGTGGAAAGGCGCCTCACCCCCACCCTCTCCCTGCAAGCGACCTGCAAGCACGGAGAGGGAGAAGAGCGGCTACACCATCACCTTTCCTTCTTCAGTGATGGCGTCCTCCAGGCTCTCGGCCGCATCGCCGAGAATCATCTCGTTATGCGCGCGGCCCGACGGAATCATCGGGAAGCAATTCTCCGCCGGGTCGACCACGCAATCGAAGATCACCGGCCGCTTCACCTCGATCATCTCCTTGATGGCCGCGTCAAGCTCGCCCGGCTTTTCGCAGCGGATGCCGACCGCGTGATAGGCCTCGGCGAGCTTGACGAAATCCGGCAAGGCCGCCGTGTAGCTCTCCGAATAGCGCCCGCCATGCAGCAGCTCCTGCCATTGCCGCACCATGCCCATGTACTGGTTGTTGAGGATGAAGATCTTGATCGGCAGCCGGTACTGCACGGCGGTCGACATCTCCTGCATGGTCATCAGCACCGAGGCTTCGCCCGCGATATCGATGACGAGCGAATCCGGGTGGGCGATCTGCACGCCGACCGCCGCAGGCAGCCCGTAGCCCATGGTGCCGAGCCCGCCCGAGGTCATCCAGCGGTTCGGCTCCATAAAGCCGAAGAACTGCGCCGCCCACATCTGGTGCTGGCCGACTTCGGTGGTGATGTAGACGTCGCGATCGCGGGTCGCCGCGTAGAGCCGCTCGATCGCGTATTGCGGCTTGATGATGCCGCCGGACGCCCGGTAGGCGAGCGACTTTCGCCCCCGCCATTTTTCGATCTGGCCCCACCATGCCTTGAGGGCGGCGCGGTCCGGCGCCGCGCGCATGTCGCGCCACAGCCTGACCATGTCGTCGAGCACGTGCGCGCAGTCGCCCACTATGCCGATATCGACCTTGACGTTCTTGTTGATCGACGACGGGTCGATGTCGATATGGATCTTTTTCGAATGCGGCGCGAAGGCGTCGACCCGCCCGGTGATGCGGTCGTCGAACCGCGCCCCGACGCAGATCATGACGTCGCAATCGTGCATCGCAAGATTGGCTTCGTAAGTGCCGTGCATGCCCAGCATGCCGAGCCACTGCGAATCGGAGGCCGGCACCGCGCCAAGCCCCATCAGGGTCGAAGTCACCGGAAAGCCCGTGAGGCGCAGCAGCTCGCGCAGCAACCGCGTCGCCGCCGGACCCGAATTGATGACGCCGCCGCCGGTGTAGAACACCGGCCGTTTCGCCGCCGCCATGAGGGCGACCGCCGCCTTGATCTTCTCAGCATCGCCCTTGAGCTTCGGCCGATAACCCTGGTGCGGAAACGCGTTCGGCCTCGCATAGGCGCCGGAGGCGAACTGGATGTCCTTGGGGATATCGACCACCACCGGGCCGGGCCGTCCGCTCGCCGCCACATAGAACGCCTCGTGCAGGACGCGCGGCAGGTCGGCGATGTTTTTGACCAGGTAATTGTATTTCGTGCAGGGCCGGGTGATGCCGACCGTATCGCATTCCTGGAAGGCGTCATTGCCTATCAGGTGGGTTGGCACTTGGCCGGTGATGCAGACCAACGGGACCGAGTCGCACAGAGCATCGGTCAGGCCGGTGACCGCATTGGTGGCGCCCGGCCCCGAAGTCACCAGCACGCAGCCGACCTTGCCGGTCGATCGCGCATAGCCTTCGGCGGCATGCACGGCCCCCTGCTCGTGACGCACGAGAACGTGGCGCACCTTGTCCTGGTGGAACAGCGCATCGTAGATCGGCAGGACCGCGCCGCCCGGATAGCCGAACACATGTTCGACGCCCTGATCGGCCAGCGCCCGGATCACCATCTCGGCGCCGGTCATTTGGGGGGAGGGAGACGGGAAGGCCGCGCCCTGTTCCATTACCCTGCCCGCATGTGGTGAAGGGCAGGCAAGCGCCGCCGGCTGCGTCGCCGCGGATAACCCCTGCGGCTGGGGGGCGGATTTGCGGGAGCGGCTGGTTTCGATTCCCATCGGGATTACTCCGGCTACTTAGCTCTCAACGGCGATCGACGGTGCGGGGATGTTTTTCGGGCATTAAAAAAGGGCCCCAAAAGGCCCTTATCGCGCATCGCCTCGTTCGCGGGCGGTTACCCGCCCCCGGCGATGCGCCCTCTAAGTACGATAACAAAATTTCTCATAGGGGCCCTGCACGATTACATTGTTGCGCGATAACTTTGACCCCCGGCGATGCTGCTGTCAAGCCTTTTCGCGATCCGGCACCAGGGCCATCGACGCCCCTTTTAAGACGTTGGGCGCTGCGGTATGATAATTAACAACCAATACGAAAGCAGCTAATGCTGGTGCCTTAAGTGACCGGAAAGGAAGCTCCCATGAGATCACTCGCCATTGCGGTTGTTGCGACTGGCGCGGCTGTCGGGCTTGTCAATGGCGCGCAAGCCGAGACTGCGAAGCTCTTCTTCGAAGGCGACATGGTGCGCGGCGCCCAGGCTGGCGCGCCTGGTCCGTTCTGCGTGCTGAACAACCAGTTCAAGCATCTGGAAAAGATCGTGTGGCGCTTCCGCGTGCTCGACCAGAACGGCAAGCCGCTTGACAAGGACGGGCTCAAGAGCCTCGTGGTTGAGCTGCCCGACGGGCAGAAGATCGACGCGCGATACGGCCCGCATCCGGGCGGCAACAATCCGCCCACCGACTATTTCTGGACCGCGATTTGGACGATCCCGGCCAATTACCCCAACGGCACCCTCGTCTACAAAGCAATCGCGACCGACCTGCAGGGGCAGACGGCGACGTGGGAGCCATTCAAACGCGTGACCTCGCAGTTGCAGGTGGTGGCGGGCGAGATTGAGATCAAGAAGCCCTGATCGAAAGGTCGTTGTCATGCTGCCCGGCGTCGGACACCGGCGGCCGCCAGTGCTTGCCTGCGCGCTTGTCGGCCTCGCCCTAGCATTTCCCTGCGGCGCGCTCGCGGCGCCGCGCGCGGCAGAACTCGGTCCGCAAATGCCTCTCGCCGAGCCTTCGGGCGGCTATGTCGGCCAACTCAAGATCGCGCCCGACCATGGTCCCGTCGGCACGCCCGTTGCCGTGACGGGCGAAGGATTCCCCGCAGGTCAGGAATTCGATCTCGTCTGGGGCACAGTGACGGGAAGCTGGAAAGTCACGACTGCCGAATATTTCGGCCGCGAATACAAGCCTGCGGCCTATCGGATCACGACAGTGAAGAGCGACGCCTCAGGCCGAATCGCGGCAAAATTTGCAGCGCCGGACGATTTCGGCTTCCAGCACGATGTCATGGTGCAGCAGGGCGCCCGTCTTCTGACCAAGAATGCGTTCAGCATCGACATGACCGTGAAACTGCTGGCCGACAACGTGCCGGTTGGCACTCCGATCCCGATCGAGGTGAAAGGCATCGGCTGGCGCGAGCTCGAGGGCAGCTGGGTCATGCTCTACGACAACCGCTTCACCGGCTGGATTTCGACCGTGACGACGAACGGCAGCGCTCGCTTCACGGTGCCCGCGGCGGGCCGGCCGGGCCGCCACGTCATCGAAGTCGTTCATTCTGACTTCACCTTTCCGTATCGCAACATGCAGCAGTCGCCGGCGCCGGACCGCCCACAGTTCAAGGTGGGCTTCACCATTTCCGACGGTCCTGCGGTGCTGCCGGCCCCGCCGCAACAGCAGGCCCAGGATCATGTGCGCCGGCTGCCGCCCCAGGGCGAGCTCGTCGCGACGCCGGCATTCTCCGGCGTCGGCCAGCCGGTCGTCGTCAAAGGCGCGGGCTTTACCCCGGGCAATCCCGTCGCACTTAACTGGACGACGGTAACGGGCAACCGCGTCAGCGGCGACGGGGCGGTCAGCACCGTGGCGTCGCGCATGCTGTCGGGCAGCGGCGACCGGTCTGCCTCGACGGGCGGCTGGGAAGAGCGCTCGCGTGTCGTCGCCGAGGCGACGGCCGACGCCGCCGGCAACGTGGAGTTCCATTTCAACGCCCCCGACGACCTTGGCGGATCTCACGGGCTTTGGGCCGATGCCGGCGGCGTCCGCAAGACCGGCACTTTGTGGATAGCTCCGACGGCCCTGCCGCTCGATGTCTCGCGCGGGCCGGTGGAGACCATGTTCAGGATTCATCTCAAGGGTGTCGGCTGGAGCGAGACCGCAAACATCTACACCGTGGTCTACGACAACGGCCTCTCCGGCTATGCCTGCGGCTTCAACAGCCAGGGCGACGTTGAGATCATCATGCAGGCGACCGGCGCGCCCGGGTGGCACTACATCGACCTTTATCCCGCGATCTACAAAGGCAAGGAGACGCGGCCGATCAACTACCGCCTGCCGCAGCTGACCGGCGACCAGGATCATCCAGGCGAGGACCTGCCGATATTCCACTTCGCCTTCGAGGTGACGCCGTCCGGATTGCGCGCGTCGGAGTAATGCTGGCAACGGCGCGCGTCCCGCGCCCTGTCCCTTTCCGTGCCGGCGCCGGTAGCAACCATTAAATGGCGGTGTCCCGACCTACCTTCAGCATGACACCGTGCTCGCCGCCGTCAAGGATGGCCTGGAAGCGCTGATCGTGTGGAGATAGGCGCGCGACAGCCCTCCTTGACGGCGGCTGCGCGCGGCGTGCTGCCGAAGGTAGGTCGGGACGAGGAAACGGTGCCTTCGGTCGAACAAGGAAACTGACCGAAGGAAAGGGGAATTTAGGGCAATATGGCGATTGATTTTTTCCGCGTTCAGTGTGCGCCCTGCGGCTGCCATGCCGTTCCGCGGGCAACCACTGTGTTGGCGGATTGTGATGAAAGGATGCCGGCAGCGCGGCGGCGAACACCCCACACCGCACGCGCTTGCGGCCGCCGGCGACCATAACGGTCGCCGCTGTCATCGTCGTAGGGTGCAAGGCCGACCAGGGCGGCGACTTGCTCGCGACTGAGACGGCCGATCTCGGGAATGCGTACCAGGATGATGACCGCGGTCTTGGGTCCGATCCCGTCGAAGCTGGCGATCAGGTCGAACCGCTCGGCGAGATCGCGGTGCTGGCGAATAGCCTTCTGCAGCGCTGCGAGTTCGGCTCTTTTGATCTTCTCCAGACGGGCGATCTCCTGTTTCCAGAACTCGCGAGCTCGCGGGTCCCGGCAGGTCTCCAGCCGGGTCTTATGGCACTTGATGTCTTCGCCGATCTGATCGATCCACGTCAGATGTGCCGCCAACGACGCCAGCCGCGGATCGGGCGGAGCATGGATGTTGACCACTGGGGCCGTGCACGCCGCAATCAGGCTGGCGACGATCGGTGGTCCGGCCTGGGTGGCCACCCGGGCCGGACCGTTCCTTGCGGAATGGGCCTCACCATACTGATTCGCTCGCAACCGAAATCGGCTGTTGGCGATTTCGGCACTGTTGACTGCCGAAGTCGGGCAAGCCCGACTTCGGTGCGCCGCGCCCACCACGGCTCGGCCTTTCGCGAGGGCGGGTGGGCACGCGGAGCCTGTCATCGGGCCGGCCGAAGGCCAGACCCGTTGGCTTTCTCCACCCTACAAAGTTTCCATGTGACCGGAATCCGCCGTAGTAAACGCGTCGTGCCGGCCAGACGAAGCCGTCATCCGCCGCGCCGCGACGCAATATGCTGGCCCTGTTGCGCCCCCTACGCACGCGGCTTTCCCTCTGCTTTGCGATCGAAAGACCGCGAGCCGTCACATGGGAACCGTCGCGATCGGACCGGCGTTGAGAGACCGCCAATGAAACGAGCACCTCATGCGAGCTCTCACCGTCAGCATCATGGGCGCCGCAATAGCCGTCGCGACCCAGAGCATCGTCCGGGCTGGAGGGCCGCCGGAGCTTGACGTCAGCGCAAGTTGCAACTCCGCCGCCCGCGGATCGGGCGTGGTCGGGAGCGGCAGACAAGCCTGCTTAAATGACGAGCGTACCGCAAAGGACACGCTTGCCAAGGAGTGGACCAGCTTCAGCCCGATCGCCAAGGCGCAATGTGTCGGCATGAATAAAACCGGCGGACCGCCGAGCTATGTGGAATTGCTGGTTTGCCTGGAGATGATGCGCGACGCCGGGGCGAACCAGTAGAACGATTAGCCGATCCATTGCTCGGATGGATCAATCCCTGACGTCGCGAATTGCCTGTCTCTCGCAAAAACTTCCCTCCGCGCGGATAGGAATTGAGGAGTTTGCCGCCGGTTTGCTGCAAATGCGACTTTAACCCGTTTCAGAGCCGCCCCAACCGCACCGATTTTGAAAGATGCCTGCCAAATTCCCTGCCAGCGGGGGAAATCGAGAATGACGCTCTTGTATCTGCCCCGCGGCCCCGCATGCCGGCGCTGAACTCGTATCTCGGTCTGCCTCCAATTCTGCTTGTGCGCCGATCGTCCGCACGCTAATTGTGAATTTGGGGCATTCCATGCAGCGCAATCTGACAAGCCATAATCCGATCTGGCGCGGCGTTGTCGGCTGTGTGGTCGCCTATGCGCTCATTATCAACGCATTGCTGTCCGGCATTGTGGGAGCGGAGTGGGTCGCACAAGCTGCGGCTGGCTTGGCTGGCGAGCATTGCCTTACGGATGCGCGCGCTGCGGCGCCGGACCCAGCGCCCGCAGGGCAGTCAGACGATTCCACCCACTGCGCGTTCTGCATTCTGACGGCTGCGCCCGCCGTTCTGCCGGCGACGCCGCCTTGGGCAAGGATCGGCCTGCCTCGCCCGCGTGCGCTCTCGGTGGCGAACGATCGTGACCTGAGTCCTGCCCCGAGCCATCCCGGCAAACTGCCTCGAGGACCTCCGCAGCGGACGTAGAAGCGTGGGCCGCCATTCGCGGCCGTCTCCATCACGTCCAGACCTCGCGACCAGGTTTCTCGGAGCAAACCATGTCGGTTCGTTTTCTTAAGCCCGCCTTGCGGGCGCTTGCGCTCGTGTTGGCGTCCCGCGCTGGGGCGGCCCATGAAATCGCGGGCAACCGGTTCTTTCCCGCAACGCTCTCGGTCGATGATCCGGGCGTCAATGACGAACTTGCCGTGCCGACCATCGCGGTGACCAAAAGCGGCGACGAGCCGCCGGTCAAGGAGCTCGACTTCTCCGCCGAATACGCGAAGCGCGTCACCGAAGCCTTCGCAATCTCAGTAGGGCCCGCCTGGACGCATCTCTTTGCGCCCGGCGGACCGGCCGGGACCGGCGCCAGCGGATTCCAGAACCTGGACACGACGTTCAAGTACCGTTTGTACAAGGATCCGCTGCATGAACTCGTCATGTCGATCGGGCTATCCATCGAATGGGGCGGTAGCGGCGCGTCAGGCGCCGGGGCCGATGCGTTTACGACCTACACACCCACCATCTATTTCGGCAAAGGCTTCGGCGATCTGCCCGACACGGTCTGGTGGGCCCGCCCGATCGCGCTGACCGGTGTTGTCGGCTACTCGGTTCCCGGCAGCGCCCAAACCGTCACCTTCGATCCGGACACCGGCGATACCGCCATCGAGCTTCACCCGCAATTCCTCAATTGGGGCCTGACGCTCCAATACAGCATGCCGTATCTCAAATCGGCGGTGTACGACTTTGGCTTGCCGGACCTGTTCAACCGCCTGATTCCAGTCGTCGAGGCTTCATTCCAGACTCCGGTCGCGAATTTCGCCGGTGCCGGACTGAGAACGACAGGCACGGTCAATCCCGGCGTGATCTGGGTTACCAATTACTACCAGGTCGGAATCGAGGCGATCGTTCCGATCAACCGCGACAGCGGACGCAATGTCGGGGCGCTGGCGCAACTGCACATTTATCTCGACGACCTGTTTCCCACCACGATCGGGAAACCGATCTTCGGCGGTCCCGTCGCTCCCGCAAGACCGTTCTGAGGTTGACCATGCACGATCTGGATATTGCGAGAAAATCGGCTCCGAAAAGGCTGGGCAAAAGCGCGCTTAATCGAAATCGACGGTTGCCGATTTCGACATCTTTGAGTGCCGAAGTCGGACAAGCCCGCCTTCGGCGTGGCGTGCCCACCGACGGCCGCGAGAGTGGGCATGTTTCGCTTTGCCCCCGCTACTCTGCTATCTTGGCACTGGTGCTGCTATCGCTGTGCATGAAGACCGGCGCCGCGTCTGCGCACGCCCTCCTGGATCACGCCGACCCGCGCGTCGGCAATACCGTGAAAAGCCCGCACGTCGTATCGTTGTGGTTCACGCAAAATCTGGAAACCGCCTTCAGCACCGTCGAGGTGTTTGATTCGAACGGAGCACGGATGAATACTGGCAACGCCGCGGTTGACAAGACTGATCGCAAGCTGCTTCGCGTGCCCGTGAAGGCGCTGCCACCTGGAACCTATACGGTGAAATGGCGCGTGCTTTCGGTAGATACCCACACGACGGAGGGAAATTTTACCTTCCACGTCGCTCCATGAGATCGCAGGATGAACGAACCGCTGATCATCGCGCGCGCCCTTCATCTGGCCTCGACGCTGTTGCTCGTCGGAACCATCATATTCCGCTGCTTTGTGGCAGGGCCGGCATTGCTGGCTAAAGCCGGCAGCGATCTCGCAGATGACCTCGCGGTTCGACTCATGCGCATTGTGTGGGCGGCGTTCGCCGTGGCGATGCTGTCGGGCGCGGCGTGGCTCGTATTTGTTGCCGTGGAAATCGGCGGATCGTCGGTGGCGGATGCCGTGTCGCAGGGCGTTGTGTGGACCGTGTTGACGCAGACGGCGTTTGGCGATGCCTGGATGCTGCGCCTGGAGGCGGCATTGCTGCTGGCGGTGCTGTTGCTGCTTCCTAAGCCTAACCCCGGTCTTGCGTTCGCAACCGACATCATCTGCGCGCTCTTGGCCGCAGCTCTGGCCGCAAGCCTCGCCTGGGCCGGACATGCTGCTGCGACCGAAGGATTGGATGGCACGGTGCATCTGGCCAGCGACGCATTGCATCTCGTCGCTGCGGGGGCGTGGCTGGGCGCGCTGTGGCCATTGTCCATCCTCCTCGGTCGAGCGCGGGAGGCCGGCGACCCGGCATCGGCCGCAATCGCCTATCAGGCGACGCGGCGATTCTCCATCTTGGGGATGAGCAGCGTGGCCGCCATTCTGGCGAGCGGCGTCGTCAACACGTACGAGATATTGGGGGTGGAGGTGTTCTCGCTGCGCACGGAGTACAATCGTCTTCTGCTGGCGAAAATCGGTCTTTTCGGCGCAATGGCCGCCATCGCGGCCGTCAACCGCCAGCGTCTCACCCCGCGATTGTCGGACGAGCGCGATCGCACGCGCGCCATGCAACAGCTTCGGTTGAACAGCCTCACCGAGGCCGGATTAGGCCTCCTGATATTGGCAATCGTCGCCGTGCTCGGCCGCATTCCACCGCATGATTGAAGGATCGACGAAGGGCGACTGCGCCGGAATGACGGCTTACTGCGGCGGCGTGCTTTTCATCGGATACATCGTGCGCTCGGACGCCATAGATGCGCTTGCATCCAGAGGGGCAAGCGGCCTTACCGTGCGCTGCCGCTTTTGCCCCATTAATGCAGCTTCGAGGCGATTACGTACGCCGAGTTTTTGCATGATATGGGTCATGTAATGCTTGACGGTCTTTTCTCTGAGGTTGAGCGCGCGCGCAATCTCTTTGTTGGTCAGCCCCTTGCTGACCTGGGCAAGGATGATTTCTTCGCGGCCGGATAACTCGTCGGAGCCGTCGCCGCCGGCTTTCGCGGCGGGCATGCTCATTTTTGTCAGCACGCACGAGGCCAGCGATGGCGTCACGTAGCACTCGCCCGCATGGACGCGCTGCACGGCGCGAATGATCTCCTGTCCGGTACAGCCCTTCAGGAGATAGCCGTGGACACCGAGTTGCAGCATCGCGGCCGCATCGCTGTGGCAATCGGAGGCGGTCAATATTACGATGCGGACCTTGGGATGCTCGCGCACGATTGTCGTTGCGGCAACGGCGCCGCCGTCTGGCAGCTTGAGATCGAGCAGCAGTACATCCGGAGAAAACTCGCGAGCAATTTTGACGGCCTCAGCGCCGGTGCTGCCGTCAGCCACCATCTCGACGCCAGGCGTTCGTGCCAGCAATTTCGCAACGCCTTCGCGAAAAAGGGGGTGATCATCCACAATGGCTGTCCGGATCGGATTCGTCATGCTTTCACCGCCTCAATGAGCGTCGGCCCGGCAAAAACCGACGAGCGCCCCCTCTCCCGCGCTCTCCCGCGGCGAGAGGGTAAGGAGCGCGCACATTCCGCGTGGCCGGATTGCGGTGCGAAGAGGCCGTCAATCTGAAGGCTGGGCGCAATAATCGGACCTCCGCACACGCCGAGCTCAATCTCCTTAACGAGCCTGTGGCCGGGTTCGGCGGGCGATCACAAACTCGATCATCGCCCCGAACTCACCCGACGCATCAATTACCTTTGTTCTGCTGCAACTGGCGGCTCCCGAAGCCGCAAGAACCTCTCAGAAATTACGGCAACATTTATGTGTCATCTATTTGGCCAAACCATGTTTTCGACAAATAATTCCATTCGTTATTTCAGCGGTAAAAATCTGGTCATTCTCGCGCCGGTAGTTCATCGCTACCTGCAAATGGCATCAACATAAGTCACAAGCTCGGGGATGCAGGCCACACCCGCATCGTCGCCGCCAGACCCTATTCCACAGTTATTTGTGCGAGCCCGCACATAGCGCCGGGCGAAGCCGGATGGCGGCAGGTCGCGCCGGTGCGGATTTCATGCTTCTTTCGCGTCAGCCTCGGCCGGTTGAAATGACGCCCTCAGTCTCGTGCCGGCGCCGGGGCGCGAGGCCGAATCGGTTTTCGCCTTCGTTCAACCGACCCGAAAATCCCCACTCAACCGCCCCCTTTCGCCGAAATCGGGAGAGCGGGGCGGGCCGCTTGTGGCCCTCGAAACGCTGTGCCATAGAGGCGGCCGGCCGGTTAACCGGCGTGATGAGGACCCCTATGCCGGAAACCGCGGGGCTAATGGCAGGCAAGCGCGGCCTGATCCTGGGCGTGGCCAACAGCAGGTCGATTGCGTGGGGGATTGCGCAATCGACGCGGGCGCATGGGGCGGAACTCGCCTTCACTTATCAAGGCGATGCGTTGAAGAAGCGTGTTGAGCCGCTCGCGGCGGCGGCGGGCGGGATCGTGGTTGGCCATTGCGACGTGACCGACCCCACCTCGATTGACGCAGTGTTTGCCACGACCGCCGCCAAATGGGGGGCGATCGACTTCGTCGTTCACGCCATCGCGTTCTCTGACCGCACCCAGCTCGACGGCCGCTATATCGAGACGACGCAGGACAACTTCGTCAACACGATGTTGATCAGCTGCTATTCGTTCACTGCGATTGCGCAGCGGGCCGAGAAGCTCATGCCCCACGGCGGCGCCATGCTCACGCTCACCTATTATGGCGCCGAGAAGTGGATGCCGCACTACAACGTCATGGGCATCGCCAAGGCTGGGCTGGAGGCATCGGTACGGTATCTGGCCGCTGATCTCGGCAGCCGGAAAATCCGGGTCAACGCGATTTCGGCGGGGCCGATCAAGACGCTGGCGGCTTCCGGCATCGGCGATTTCCGCTACATCCTGGCCTGGAACGAGCATAATTCGCCGCTTCGCCGGAACATCACGGCCGAAGAGGTGGGGGACACGGCCGTGTATCTCTTGTCCGATTTATCGCGCGGCGTCACCGGCGAAATCCACCACGTCGACGCGGGGTATCACATCGTCGGGATGAAGCATCCCGACGCGCCTGATATCACCGTCGGCCGCGACTGACGGTGAACTCGCCCCTGTTCTACTTCGTTCGTCACGGCGAGACGGAATGGAACGCCGAGCGGCGCCTGCAAGGCCAGCTCGACATTCCGCTCAACGACGCTGGCCGCCTGCAATCGGCGCAATGCGGCGCCATGCTGCGCGGCCTCATCGCGGCCCGCCGCAAGACGCCCGTTGATTTCACCTTCATCTCGAGCCCGCTGTCGCGCGCCCGCGAGACGATGGAAATCGTACGCGGCGTGCTTGGGTTGCCGCGCAAGGGTTACGCCATCGAGCCTCGCCTTGCCGAACTGTCGTTCGGGCGGTGGGAGGGGTTGACCTATCGGGAGGTGCGCGCGCTCGACGGCGCGGCGCTCAAGCTGCGCGAGCGCGATAAATGGAATTTCGTCACGCCGCAAGGCGAAAGCTATGCCCAGCTCCTCGTGCGGGTGCGCGAGTGGCGCGCCAGCGTGGAGGGTGACATCATCGTCGTTGCCCACGGCGGGGTTGCCCGCGTGCTCATGGTGCTGTTCGGCGTGCGGACGCCGGAGGATGCGCCGCACGGCGACGTGGAGCAGGGGGTGGTGTACGAGTTCGGCCCTGGGGTGATGAACCGGTACGGGTGATACAGATTGTAGGTTCCTTCGAAATCCACCTGCCGGCTGCATCCCTCTGTGAAAGATCACAATATCCCCGCACTTGCCGAATCATGTAGATGTAGAGTGGCCGTAGATCGGCGCCATTACTGTGGCAGGGAAGTAATAGGGGCGGGCGAAGCAAATGTTCGTTGCGTATATTCCGTGGATCATCACGGCCTTCCTGGCCGTGTTGATGCTGGGGGGCTGCGCCGTCGGCCCCGACTTCGTGGAACCCGCCGCTCCGGACGTGAGCCGGTACACGCGGGAGCCGCTGGCGAGCCGCACCAGCTCGACCGACGTCAAGTTCGGCCAGGCGCAGCGTTTCGTGAACGGCCGCGACATTCCGGCGGACTGGTGGCGGGTGTTCCGCTCGCGGGCGCTCAACAGGCTGGTCGCGCAGTCCCTGGCGGCCAACCCCAATTTGCAGTCGACCCTGGCGGCGCTGCGGGCCGCGAAGGAAAATGTTTATGCCCAGCAAGGGAAGTACTTCCCGCTGGTCGAGGCGAATTTCAGCCCGTCGCGCCAGCAGACCTCGGCAGCCGTATCGCCAACGCCCGCCAATGGGGCCGCCTTGTTCAATCTCTATACCGCCCAGTTGACGGTCAGCTATACGTTTGACACCTGGGGCCTCAATCGGCGCATGGTCGAATCGCTGCAAGGGACGGCCGATTCTCAGCGCTTCATGGTCGAGGCGGCGTATTTGACGCTGACATCGAGCGTCGTGCTCGCCGCCATTCAGGAGGCTTCGCTGCGCGCGCAGATCGAGGCCACCGAGAAGATCATCGAGGCCAACTCGAAGATGCTCGACATCCTGCGCAAGCAGTTCACCGAAGGGTATGCCAACCGCAGCGATGTTGCCGCCCAGGAAGCGGCGCTGGCGCAAACGCAGGCGACGCTGCCCCCGCTGCGCAAGGCCTTGGCGATACAGCGCGACCTGATTTCGGCGCTGGCCGGCCGTCTCCCCAGCCAGGAGCCGCGCGAGACCTTCAGGCTCGCAGACCTGCGCATGCCGACGGATCTGCCGGTCAGCCTGCCGGCGCAGCTCGTCCGGCAGCGTCCCGACGTGCGCTCCGCCGAGGAGCTGCTCCATGCCGCGAGCGCCAATATCGGCGTCGCGGTCGCCAACATGCTGCCCAGCCTTACGCTCACCGCCAATCGCGGCTATACGTCCACCGACTTGGCGACCCTGTTCACCGGTCCGAACATCTTCTGGACCGTGGCGGGCAGCGCAACCCAACCCTTATTCGACGGCTTCAATCTCTTGCACCTCGAACGGGCCGCCGTGGCGCTCTATGAGCAGGCGGCGTGGAACTATCGCAATACTGTCGTCGGCGCCTTCCAGAACGTCGCCGACTCGCTGCGCGCGATTAAGAACGACGCTGATGCGGTGAAAGCGTCGAGCGACTTCGAGAAGGCCGCCAAGGTGAGCCTCGATCTCGCGCAACAGCAGATGCAGACCGGCAACGCCAATGTCCTCCTGCTGCTCAATGCGCAGGTGACCTATGAGAATGCGGTCATCAGTCTGGTAACCGCCCAGGCCAACCGGGTGAGCGACACGGCCGCGCTTTACCAGGCGCTCGGCGGCGGCTGGTGGAATCGCATCGAGCCTCCGGCGCCCGAACAAAAACTTGATGTTGCGACCGGGCAATCCCAGCCGGTGGTCGACCACTCCGACTGGTGGACCGAGTGGTGGGCCAATCTCGTTCACAAGGAGTAACGACGACGCGATCGGCCCTAACGAGCGATCAAGCTCTCGATCCGCCAGATGTCGCCGGCAACGCCGCCCACACGGCGCCTCGCTGTCACCTGCGGTCTTGCCCAGCCGCAGCCTGCTTCTGCGCAGCCGCGCAGGCACGACCAGCTTCGACCATGCCGGCAGCGGTCAATTCGTCCGGCCGCAGCGGCGCCCATGAATCGTTGAGCAGAATTTGGTGGCAATCGATCCGCAGGATTTATGACGAAGACAAAAGAATATTCGTGACCGATGAAGCCAAGGTGACATCACTGTGAGGGGCCGCTCCAAAGCAGAGCCTTGCTCATCCGGCGGGGCATCCGGTCTCGTTGCAGAATTCATCAGAATTTCAGATTGTGCGATCGCCCCGATCTATCGACCGAATCTTGATCCGACTCGCATGGCTGCTTTACCTACGCTAGCTTTGATCGCGTTGCGATGAGAAGCGGGGGCAAATTCCCGTCAGCGCGAGCAAAGCCGAGGTGGCCAAAACGAGGCCCGCCATAGCCGGAAGAATCGACTCAATATGACCGGAACATGCTCTCGACCAAAGCTTGGGCTGGCGTTTTGGAGCCACCTCGTAAGGCGATGATCGACAAACTCGAATTTGTCCTTGCGCTGGCGCGCGAGCAGCATTTTGGGCGCGCAGCGGAGGCGTGCAGCGTCAGCCAACCCACGCTGTCGGCCGGCATCAAACAACTTGAGGATACGTTCGGGGTGCTGCTGGTGCAGCGCGGATCGCGGTTTCGCGGCTTTACGCCTGAAGGCGAGCGCGTGCTCGAGTGGGCGCGACGCATCGTCGCCGATACGCGGGCGATGCGACAAGAGGTGGATGCGCTCAAGCACGGCCTCGCCGGTCATCTTCAGATCGCTGCCATCCCGACCGCGCTCGCCATGACGGCGATGCTCACCACCCCGTATCGCGCCAAGCATCCCAACGTGCGCTTCACAATCGTATCTCGAACATCAATCCAGGTGCTGAGCATGCTGGAAAATCTGGAGGTCGATGCCGGGCTTACCTATGTGGACAACGAACCGGTAGGAAATGTGAACACGATTCCGCTCTATTATGAGGAATACCGGCTTCTCATCTCCTCATCGGGAGAACTCGGACATCGCGAGAAGGTGACGTGGGCGGAGGTCGGCAAAGTGCCCTTGTGTCTGCTCACCCCCGACATGCAGAACCGGCGCATCATCGACCGATTGCTGCGCTCGGCTGGGGCCGAACCGTCGCCGACGCTCGAGTCCAATTCCATGATTGTCTTGTTCGCACATGTGCGGACCGGCAAATGGGCGAGCATCATGCCGGCGAAACTCGCAGAGACCCTCGGCCTGACCGAAAGCGTCCGCGCGATCCCGATCGTCGAGCCGGCGGCGACCCATGCGATCGGCCTTGTGGTGCCAGACCGGGAGCCAACGACGCCGCTTATCAAGGCGCTTATCGCCGAGGCCAAGCAGCTCGCAATCTTGCTTGGTCGACCGTCGTGACAACCAGCTTTGCGGCGGAATGTGGCGGGGTCGCCGTGAGGAACGCCAGCGCATTGCGATGAGATCGAATCCACTGCCGTCATGTCGGCTCTTGTCGGCGCCCCAGCGCGGGCATCACGGCGAGGGACGTGATTGGACCCGAGCGTCAAGCGGCGAGAAGGCGCCGAGAGGCGCTGAGGATCGGCGATCTGCCGCGCAGCCTTTCGACGATCGCCGGCCCGTTCCGCGTTCATCCTGTTTCGCAATTGCTTGTTTCGCAATTGCGTGACCTCCGGCTCATGGTGGTATATACGCCGCTCGTTACCCGCAGCACGCGCCATGACCTCCACCGCCCCAAGCCGCCGCACCCGACGCCGAAACCCTCGCCAGGCGCTGCAATCCGCCTATCTTGGCGCCCAGCGGGCCTTTTGGTCTAAGCCGTCGCCAGGGAGGTGTCGTTAATGTCGCGCCTCACACGAGCGGTCCGCGTCATCATCAAGGACATTTCCTTGAGGATCGGCAGGAACAGGCAATTATTCAGTCTGTATCCCTACATGTTTAGCCCCGCGCAGCTGATCTTTCTCACGGACTGCATTAAGTCCGTCAGCGACGTGCCCGGAAACTTCGTTGAAGTCGGCTGCGCCTATGGGGCAACCACTGTCTTTCTGAACAAATTCATGAACGACAACAAGGACCTTGCTGGGAGGAATTATTATGCGATCGATACGTTCCGAAGTTTCGTGGCCGAGCACGCCGACTACGAAATACAAAATCGAGGCAAGCCTCCCTCGATAAAAAAGCGCTTCAAGGAAAATAAGAAGGCCTGGTTCGACAGGAGCATGGCCGTGCACGGCGTGAAGCGCGTGAAATCGATCGAATGCGACGCAACGCAATTCGATCTGTCTTCCCTTGCCCCCATCGCGTTTTGTCTTATTGACCTGGATCTGTACATCCCGGTCAAAGACCTGCTCCCCAAGGTTTTTTCGGCGATGTCGCCGGGCGGAATCATCATCGTTGATGATTGCCAGCCCGATCAAATGTGGGACGGCGCGTTGCAAGCCTACCAGGAATTTACCCGCCAGAGAGAGATTCCGGCGGAAATTGTCCTAGAAAAACTTGGCGTGGTACGTCTCCCCTGATCGTGCTTTCGCCTCCTGTTGCGCAGGCCAGCGCGAGAACTCAGGGCGGCCGCCGGAAGGCGGCATCGACAGAAATTGCCGGACAGGCGGCCTCTATTTGCGCGGCGCGGACCCCGGCGCGCTTACTAGTTGAGCGCTTCCATGAAACCTATCAATTCGAGACCTCAACTTGGGCCGGTAAACCCGGCCTTCCGGGCGGGCTCCATATGCTTCGAATTTCGGAATCGCTGAACTAGTTGCTTCGATTCTTGCGTAACGCCGCAAACTTCCCCCGCTTGCGGGAAAGAGTCGGGGAGGGGGTCGAGAGGCAAGTCCATGCCCGTGAGGCGACCCCCCTCCCTCGCCTTCCCCCGCAAGCGGGGGAGGAGGGGACTGCAAGTTGGCGCAGTTATTGTTCATCGGCGCCTGAGCTCTCTTAAGGCGCACAAGCTGGCCAAAGTGACGAAATGCGACACAAGGGAACGAATTCACTTCGCAAGCAGTTCTCTTAATAGCGCAACCGCCAATGTGAGCCAGCCCAGGACTCTCCGTTGCTGGCCACGAAAGCACCGTCGCTAACCCGGATCCGGGCTAAGTGGATCATCGGCCAGGCAGGTATGGCGGCCAATTCCATGATCCGTGCAGATACCTGCTGACGCCTCTTTCGCTGCTGGCGCAGATGCGCACCTTTCACGGCGCCCGCAGCGGTTTCCGTCAGCTCGCCGGCATCCCGGTCCTCACCTCGCCCTTGGCGCTAACTCGCTCTGCCCGACGTTGTTTCCGCAAGAGGAGCGGCAATGCAGGCGAGCCAGCCGAAGTATTCCCCTTCCTTGGCTCGTCGCGGCTCGCTGAGACGATCGACCGCTTCGAGGTCAGCCTCGTTCTGCACGGCCACGCGCATAACGGCGCCTACAAAGGCAGCACTCGCAAAGGAATCCCTGTCTATAATTGCACGCTTTCGGTCGCGAAACCCGAAGGTCGTCCTTACGCGCTGCTTGAAATTTGATGAGCGCATGCCGGCGGCGATGTGGCGGCTCACCGTGGTTGCTATTCTGGACCGCCGCTGGCGAATGCCGCGCCGGTCAGAAATCCGGTTTATCCGCCCGCGGTACTGCCGCGTCCTTTCCCGAGTACCATTGGATGTTTTCAGCGCAAACCGCTTCCGCCCAGTCGCCGCGGCTGCGCCCATAAGTCATGGTCGCGGCCCACGGCGTTGTGAAGGCGCCTTCGTCGTCGACCGTGAAGTGGAGCTGCAGGTACTTGCCCCTGTAGTTTGGCGCCGGCTGAGCGCGCCAGTTCTCTTTTGCATCCCGTTCCCATCCATCTTTCGCGGCTTCGTAATCGATGAGGCGATACCGTTCGACCACATGCAAAGCCTCCGTGTGCGGCGTGCCGTACCAGTCGACCGCGGCAAAGGGACCGACCTTGATCCCTATGGTGTCTATGACCAGCGTGTCGCTTTCGTAATGGCCCACAGAATCGCCGTACCAGGTCGGCGTCACCTGGGAGGGATGTGATTGGTTCAAGCGCACGTGACGAACTTGATGGTCGTAGGCATAAAGGATAGCGATCTTGTCGGGCTGTTGCAGGATCTCGATTGCGCCACTCGTAAAGACAAAAGGCACGCCGCCGGGCCAGCACTGGTTGCGCGGGCTCGGAAAGCCCACGCCAGCCAGCGACATTTCGCCGAACTTCTTCACAACCTCCGCCGCCCAAGGCCGCAAGATCAGATTGGTGTAGTCGCCGACAAGCTCAAGGAGATTGCCCACGCCGTGTTGCGATGGCGGCTCGCCGGGGCCCTGCCAGTCGACGGCAAGATCCCGGAGCAGCCGTGCGATGGAGCGCCGCGAGCGGTTAACCAGCGAAGTGGGTCCGGACGGCAGCGGCTCAAAGCCGGGGATGGAGCCGTGGACCCACATGCCGGAGAAATCCGGGGTGGATGCGGCGCTTTCCTTGCCGCTGTTGACCGGCGCAACCGTGGGCGCCACCGCCTGCCCAAGGGCGGGCGTTGCAAGCGCTGCCGTCAGTGTCACTGCCGAAAGGAAATCCCGCCGCCGCAAAGTCATCCTCTCCTCCCCTTTTCGCTGAGGCTCTGGTCTTACGGCCACGCCCTGCAACTGTTCGGTGGGTTGAGGTTTGTTCCGCGCCCACGCTCTCCCACGTAGACCAAATTGGCGAGCACCAAGACGAAACAACAATCCGAAGAAGCGCGCAGCGCGGCGAGCCCAGCACCATTCGGGAACAGCGTCAGACCGCCTTCTGGAGACTTCACAACCAGGCTACGCGCCGACCTTCAGTCCGCGGCTGCGGGCGTGACCAGGCCCGACCGTTGGCCTCCGACGGGGCCATCGCCCGCATTGCTTGTTCGCTTTGCTCGTGCGGTTGGGAGCATAGCCCGGCCGATTCTTTGCCGCAATTGCTGTGTTTCGTGCCGCCGTGACATGGAGGAACCGAGTGCCGGAAGCATGCCTGGAGAAAACAAACACCCTAAGTTGCTGCGCGAAACGTTTCATTCGCGTCGACACGGGAGTGATCGCCGCAGGCATTGCGGTGCTGGGTATCGGATTTGCCCTCGACTTGGCGGGCACGGACGCGATTTGGTCGGCTCGCACCGAGCCCGCAGGAAGGGCAGCGATCCAGCTAAGAAGTTTGAATCTCATCGGTTCCGTCGGGTCGCAAACCGCGGATGGCTCGAGCGTGCCGGTTGCGGGTTTGCGAGCCGAGTCCGCTGCCGAGACGGAAGGGGCGTCAGAGCCGTTTGCCGCCAGCGCGTCCTGCGCTGCTTTCGATGAGCGCTTTTACTTCGACCGGCAAATAGCTTCTTTCGACGAGCGCTTTGCGAGCGCTTTCGGCTCGCCTGGGAATACGGCAAGAAAGTCTGCGGAGGCGGAGGAGCATGCCGAAGACATGCCCCTGCGCCAACTGGATTTTGGGGAGCATGCAAAGCGCAACCCGTCAGTTGCACGGACGGCCTCGGAGCGCGCCCCGACGACCACATCAAGGCTCGCCAGCCTGCCCGAGGAACGGCTTAATTCCGCGGAAGCCTTAAGGGGCCTGAGCTTGCCGCTCGACGCCGACAGTCACACTGCGATCTATGATATTGCCGCGCGCACCGTCTATCTGCCCAATGGGCACAGATTGGAAGCTCATTCCGGCTTGGGCAGCCACCTGGACGATCCTCGCTATGTCCGCACGAAGGGACTAGGGCCGACGCCGCCCAATGTTTACAATCTCGCCTTACGCGAGCGACTTTTTCACGGCGTTCGCGCCATCCGTCTCATCCCTGTCGACGACGGCAAGATGTTTGGTCGGGACGGGATACTTGCGCACTCTTACATGCTCGGTCCCAGCGGTCAGTCGAATGGCTGCGTATCTTTCCGTAACTATGCTGCGTTCCTGAACGCCTACCTGAGGGGCGAAGTCGACCGGCTTGTTGTCGTAGAGCATCTTGCGACCGCGGCTTCCGCCAAGCCCGGCATGGCGAACGGGAGTTAAGGCAGCGGCCTTAAAGACAGGACCCGAAACGTCGCGCTGCTGTGAGGGTGAAATTCGCTGCGTCCGCCGTAGAGCCCCAAGATATGAATGGGGACCGTCGGTTGACTGCCGGAACGCCGCCAATCTACGTCCGGCGCGTCGAAAATCGTCTCCTGTCGAAAATCGTGTCCTTTCGCCGGACAATTTCAATTGCTATCATCTCATGCGGCGCCCCACCAGCGCCGCCGGTCACCTTGCTCGTTGCAGAACCGCCGGCCTTCGCAGGGTGTGCAATGGGAAATGCTTGAGCGACGGGCTAAAGCATATCATGGGGCCTGGGTATTCTGGCGCGGCGGTGACGCAAGGAAAAAGAGGGCATGCCGTGCTGCGCCAACTGGCTCTGGCATCATTCATCATGCTCACGCCACCGCCGGTCTCGGCACAGACCGCAAAATTCCAGATTGAAGAGGCGACGATTGAGGATATTCAAGCTGCTATCCTGCGGGGTGAATTGACATCGACGCGGGTCGTGCAGCTCTACCTCAGTCGCATCAAGGCGTACAACGGCACTTGCGTCAATCAGCCGGATGGGGTGCTCGGGCTGGGACCGATCACACCCATCAAGAATGCGCACCAACTTAATGCCTTGATGACTTTGAATCTGAGACCCGCCAAAAGAGAAAAGCTGGGGTTTGATCCTAGAAAAGCACGAAGCATGACCGATCCGGTGGATGACGATCCGGCGATGCCTGATGCGCTGGAAGTCGCGGCGCAGCAAGCCTGCTCGCGCGACGTATCAAGGCGGCAGCTGTCTGAGGCAGCCGTGTGCGGCCGATCTGGGCGCAAAGAGTGCGCGCCGGATAACTGGGATCACTTGTAGGGCGGGCAAGGGCGCAGCCGAAATCGGCTGTTGCCGATTTTGGTACGATTGACTGCAGAAGTCGGACAAGCCCGACTTCGGCGCGTCGCGCCCACCGGCGCTCGGCCTTTCGAGGGCGGGTGAGCACGCTTCCTTTGCCCACCCGACCGATGCTTCCGTGCGGCCGGGAGCCGTTGTAGCTTGTTTGCCTGCCAAGGCGGCGACACGCATCATCCGGCACGCATCATAAGGAAAGCGGCAACATTAACTGAGCCATTTCCCAGACCGCGAACCGGCGATCGTGGTTATCGCAACGACACGGTTGTCGTATCTGCATTTGGCATCGTGGCTAAAACGACACCTTCACCGCCAATCGTTCAAAGATCGGCAGCGCCCTACTAAAATACCATTTTCCCTGAGAACAGGGAAAATAACAGGGAATTTCGGAGTTTTGAAAATCTGCTGTTATTGCGTGCTGTGATATCGTCTCCCCTGATAATGGAAACCATATCTATTATAGGGCCATCTGGAGTTTTGTCCACTTTCGGTTGTCTTCTGGTTGGCGGATGAAGTGAAGCAGTTGTTGTTGCCGCTGTCCTAACCAGGAACCGCCGTAGGTTTCCGAACGCAAATCGCCGACCGGAATGCGAATTGACTCGGAATGCCGTCAGCATACCATACGAAAAATCTCATTTCTGGGTGGGAGCGCCATGCGTCCACGAAGCCTTCGCTTGACCATCTCCATGCTCGGCATCGGTGCGGCGGTGCTGCACGCAGCGCAGCTCGCGCTTGTGTCGAAAGCCGCCTCTGCGCCGCGTTTCCACCTTGAGGAAGCGACGATTGCCGACGTGCACCGTGCGATCCGGGCTAAAGAGATCACTGCGGAGCAACTCGTCCAACTCTATTTCAAGCGCATTGAGGCTTATAACGGCGCCTGCGTTAAAGGCGAAGTCGATCCGGCAACCGGCCTCATGCTCGGAGAAATAACCCCGATCGAGAACGCCGGTCAGGTGAACGCCTACATCACGCTCAACATCCGCGGCAAGCGCTCGAAGACCGACCCAGCCGACAATGACCCGAAGATGCTCGACGCCCTCGAAACAGCGCGGGGGCAGGACGAGTATTTTGCCCGGACAGGAAATTTCGTCGGGCCTCTGCACGGCATCCCAATCGCCGTAAAAGACAACTACGACACCATCGACATGCGCACGACGGCTGGCGCCCTCGCCGATTATGCCAACGACAAGCCGCCGAAGGACGCCACCATGGTGGCGAAACTGCGCGCGGCCGGCGCGATCATCCTCGGCAAGACCAATCTCGACGAATATGCGCCGGCCGGCATCGGCCGCAGCACACTCGGCGGCCAGACCTGCAATCCCTATGACACCAAGCGTATCACCGGCGGGTCCAGCGCCGGCTCGGCAGCGGCCGTTGCCGCGAACCTCGCGATTTGTGCGCTCGGCACCGATACCTCTGGGTCGGTGCGCTATCCGTCGTCGCTCAATGCGCTGGTCGGAATGGTGGCGACGCAGGGGCTGGTGAGCCGCGCCGGCATTGTGCCGCTGACGTTCTCACGCGACCGGGGCGGCCCGATGTGCCGCACCGTGGAGGACACGGCGGCGGTACTCGAAGTGCTCACCGGCGATGATCCGCGCGACGCCATCACTGCCGTTGCGCACGGGCGGCAGCCGGTCATCTATTCGAATTACACTGGCCGCCATTCGCTCGCCGGCAAGCGGCTGGGCGTCGTGCGCGACTTCATGATCGAGGCGACGATCGCCGACCGCGAAAACATCCGCATCGGCAACGAGGCGCTCGCCGATATGAAGAGCCTCGGCGCGACCCTTGTGGATCCGGTCGATTTCAGCGGCGCCATTGCCGAGGTCATGACCGCCTATGAGCCGAGCTTCTTCACCCAGACCTTCCCGACCGCAATTCCTGCCGGAGCAAAACCGATTGACCACCTGGCGGCGATGGCCAGCGATCCGAAGCTGCTGCCGCGCGGCGCGCGCGGCGTCAATCTGCGCATGCTCGCGGCCTTCAACCCGCGCATTGAAGCCAGATATGCGCTCGACATCTACCTCAAGGAGCGCGGCGACAAGAAATTTCGCAGCGTCGAAGATCTGTATAACACGAAGTCTTTTGCCGGCGAGAACGACTGGTTGCGATTTGCGCTCGGCGCCAGAGCGGAGACGCTTGCCACGCCGGACGCGATCAGTCACACGCTGCGCATCGCGAACCTGCAGCGCATTCTTTACAAGGTAATGGCGGACAACGATCTCGCCGCCCTCGTCTATGTTTACACCACGATTCCCGCGCCGCTCGTCTATCCGAGCCGGGTCGCCGCTGTGTACGACGCCCGCGTCGAGCCGCGCGTGCTCAAGGCGGGAACGAAGATGTCCGATCCCAATCTCGTGCCGGGTGAGCCAAGTCTCAAAACCGATCTTGATACCTGGCGCAGCGCCGGCGGCAGCTTCGCGGTGAATCTGAGCCCGGTGAGCGGCTTCCCGGCGATCGTCGTGCCGGCGGGCTTCACACGCGTGGTTTATGATCGCGTGCCGGACCCGAGCGATCCGAACGGCAGCCGCTTAGACGGACCGAAACCCGATCAAATTCCCGTGGCAATGGAATTCCTCGGGCGGCCGTTCGATGAGGCGCTGTTGTTCGAAATCGCTTCAGCCTACGAAGCAGGCACCAGGCACCGGCGGCCGCCGAAGGGATTTGGCCCGGTTGCGGGCGAGCCTTAGCCCGGCGGACCCGTTATCAACGTTACCAACGCTTGCGGCCCGTCTTCACGTTTCGTGACCGCGCAGGACCTGCCCGGTACTTCAAACTCGGTTTTCTTTGCGATCTCAACTGCGTTCATCAGAGCGCGCGACCGGCCCGTACGGCCCCGGACCCGCTTAGCTGCCGCGGTGGGGAGAGTCAGCATAGTGGCCCGCCCAAACGCGCGAAATGAGCGACGCAGCGAACTGACTGCCAGTCACGAGACCGACCACGAAGGCGCTGAGGCCAAGTCCGTGGTGCACATGCAGCGGCAATACCGGCGGCGCGACGCCGATGATCAGGACAGCGATCAATACCGCGGCCATGATCGGCAGCAATGCGGCGAACGACCGATCGCTCGCATGGCGCTCGCAGTCGCACCGCTCGCTTTGGCTTCGATCCGTCGACGACGTAAAGGTTAATCGAGCCCGAACGACTTGCTGAAGGATGTTCCAGCTTTTTGCGAAAGCCGTTGGGTTGGTCGGGTATGCGGTGGGGTTGCTAAGCATGCGCTTGTTATAGGACCCGCCGAGTCGTGCGATCAGGCGGCAGAATGCGCATGAACTGATTAGAGCAGACGCTGAATTGGTCCCGGCGAGATTCTAGCTGGGCCTTGTTTCCGCCGGTCTCCTCGGGCCTCACGTCGTCCAACCGCCCGGCGATTGCCTGCGGCGAGTCTTCAATAATCGTTTATTGCCCAATGGGCTGGCGTCGATCGGCCGCGTCCCGGTTCTTCCGCTCCTGTGCAGGTTTTCGGCGCGCCAGCACAATCAGACTCTCCGCCGGCTGAGGGGCAGAGTTAGTCGGAAAACAGGTGCTGCAACGGATTGCCGGCGAGCCCGCAAAATCCTGTCCTCGCATCTCGGTCGGCCCACCGCCACATCATGCATCCTGAGCCCCAGCATCTGAAAAACTTTGCCCGAGCCAGCCAGTGGATGCGCGGGAAAAAGGTCCTGAAGAGCGCGTTTTTCACCCGATTCCACCGCCCCGGGTTTGAGCGGTTGCTGGCCTGCCATACGTTCATCCATCTGATGCGGACCATCGGGCACCACATCGACCGTTTGGCTTGCCGCTCCGTTAATATCATGGGTTGCCTCCCGGCTCAGCAAAGGCGATTTTTTCCATCCATAACCGCTGTCCCGCAGGAGGCCCGCCGGCGCGTCGCTCCCGGTGTCGCGGCCAGGGACTGGCGACCGCGACCTCGGCGCCAGCGTGCGAAAAGCAAGTCCAGCGGCTCCGCACGGCCAGGGCGAGCAGGTTTCGCGGGCTGTGCTCCAATGCAGGCCGCGCGCCTCCAACAACTGGCGAAAGCACGTGCGCGTTCCGGCTTATGTGGGAATAGAGTTAAAGCGCGCGCCGGAGGGCGCCTCTTTGCCTTGTGCCCTATGTGCGACCAGCCGCTTGGCCGGGCTTTTTAGGGCGGCCGCCAATCTCGCCGCAGCCTCCCATGAAAATCGGCAGGTCAACCGGTCCTATGGCGCTCGATCGGCCCTCCCGTGGCCTGGGTGGACAGCCGCCGGCTATCAGCTATAGGCTCGGGCTAACAATCCCATGCGACGCCCCGCCCTGAGCCGGGCGAGGCCCGCAAACACGAGGAAGTCCCGAGATGCCAACGACGCTGCCAGAACGCCGCAAGCCGCCCAAAATCCTCATGTGGGTGCGCGACGGTGAGATTGCTGTTCTCCTGGCGGCGTTCTGGTTCATAACGAGGCATAGCCCCGAACGCAGGAAGAAATTCCACGAGGCGCTAACGTCCGTGCAAAACCAATGGCGGCGGCGACGTAGCGCATAGCTCTCGATCGGTCACGCGAGAATTACGCATGTTGAGACAAAGAACCCGATCGGCCTCTGTTTCAGCCGCGTCATGCGCTTCGTGAATTTCCTCCCGTACTCGCCTCCAGTCATACGTGCCGCCAGATTCTATTTGAGCAATTATGCGATCCACCAGAACTTTAGCCTTGGACATGTTGCTTGTCCCCCCTCCGGTAGGCCAATTCCGCCCCGCTGCCAACCGCGCTTGCAATCGGCAGAAGGGTCGTGGTGCTTACAGTAGTGCGGCCTGCATTGCAGCCCATCCGCGCGATTAAACGTCCCCGCGCGATGTCTGTCTTGCTGCCTTGCTGCGGCCGATGAAGCATTTTCCTATAGCGGTGCCAATCATGCGCGGGCTGCACGAACGTGATTTGCATAATACCGCCGTCAAGGCGATAGATGCCGTCGAGGTCGTTGACGAAGATTCTGGGCGCCAAAGGGCTGCGTACATAGACGTTGAACTCAATCATTTTTGGACTCCTCAGGTGGCGCTGATGCCGCCTAAAATGACAGATTGGGGAGGGGTGAATGGCCGGCATCCGCCCTGGGCTGGTCCCGGCCATCCACGTCTTGTGAGCAGCGTGGTCTGATTGTTCCGCGACCGTCGGTCCCGCTTGCCGGTGTGGTCCGACTTGCTAAGTGTCGGGGCATGTGGGCGACCCTTGTGGTGGTGGCTGCAACGGCGGATCTCCGTCACCGAACAGGAGCCAACCAATGGTCAGGCGCATTGGGCTTCTGGTCACCTGCCTCGTCGACCTGATCCGGCCGTCGGTGGGGTTCGCGACCGCGAAGCTCATGGAAGACGCAGGTTGCATCGTTGAGGTGCCGCGCCAAAGCTGTTGCGGCCAGCCCGCGTTCAATTCCGGCGACCGGACTGCCGCACGGGAAATCGCCCGGCAGGTCATCGAAGCGTTTGCGCCGTATGAGTACGTCGTCGTGCCCTCGGGCTCATGCGCCGGCATGCTCAAGGTCCACTATCCGGAATTGTTCCGCGGCGATCCGAACTGGCAGCCGCGCGCCGACGCGTTTGCTGAAAAGACCTATGAGCTCGTGTCGTTCCTGGTCGATGTGTGCCGCGTAGACCGGGTGGCGGCGCGGGTCGAAGCCGTTGCGACCTATCACGACTCATGCTCAAGCCTGCGCGAGCTTGGCGTGCGCGATCAGCCGCGTCGCCTGCTCGCCACCGTCCAGGGCCTGCGGCTCACTGAGATGCGCGATGCCGATGTCTGCTGCGGCTTCGGCGGCGCGTTCTGCGTGAAGTATCCGGAGATTTCCAATGCCATCGTCAGCAAAAAGGCCGCTGCCATCGCGGCGACCGGCGCTGATCTGCTGCTTGCCGGCGATCTCGGCTGCCTCATGAACATGGCCGGCAAGCTGCAGCGCGACGGCGCCAATATTGCGGTCCGCCACGTCGCCGAAGTTCTCGCCGGAATGACGCAGGAGCCCGCAATCGGGATGCCGGCGGGGCCCCCTCCCTGCTCTCCGCCGCACGCGGCGGAGAGCAGGGAGGGGGAGGTGAAGCGATGACTGACGTTGCCACGCATGCGGCGACCTCGCCGCGGTTCAAGGATAATGCGAAGTCCGCGCTTGCCGATGCGGATTTGCAGAATGCGCTGAAATTCGTGGAGGTGAATTTCATCGCGCGCCGCCGCGAGGCAGCCGAAAGGCTTCCCGAATTCGACGCGCTGCGCGACAGCGCCCGCGACATCAAGGACCACACGCTCGCGCACCTCGATCTCTATCTCGAAGCCTACGAGAACCGCGTGGTGGAGCGCGGCGGCCACGTGCACTACGCGGTCACCGGGGAAGATGCGCGGCAGATCATCCTCGACATCTGCCGTAAGCTTGGCGCCCGCACGGTGACGAAGGGCAAGTCGATGGTCGCGGAGGAAATCGGGCTCAACGACTTCCTGGCGGCGCAGGGCATCACCCCGATTGAAACCGATCTTGGCGAATACATCATCCAGCTTCGCCATGAGATGCCGTCTCACATCATTGCGCCGGCCGTGCACCTCACCAAGGCGCAGATCGAAAGCGACTTTCGGCGCGTTCACGCTCACCTGCCGGCAGGCCGCAACCTTGTCGAGCCGACGAGCCTGCTGACGGAAGCCCGCGCCGTGCTGCGCGAAAAGTTCCTCGCCGCCGATGTGGGCATCACGGGCGCGAACTTTCTGGTTGCCGAGACCGGCAGCTCAGTCATCATTACTAATGAGGGCAATGGCGACCTCACGCAGACTCTGCCCAAGGCCCACATCGTGCTGGCGTCGATCGAAAAGCTGGTGCCGACGCTTGAGGACCTGTCCCAGCTCCTGCGCGTGCTGGCGCGGTCGGCGACGGGGCAGGACATGTCGGTCTATACAACGCTCTCGACCGGGCCGCGCCGGCCCGACGATCCCGACGGGCCCGGCGAATACCACGTCGTGCTGCTGGACAACGGCCGCTCATCAATGCTGGCCGGCGAGTTTCGCGACATGTTGCGCTGTATCCGCTGCGGCGCCTGCATGAATCACTGCCCGATCTATCACGCGGTCGGCGGCCACGCGTATGGCTGGGTTTATCCGGGACCGATGGGCGCCGTGCTCACGCCAAGCCTGATCGGCATTGACAAGGCGGGGCATTTGCCGAACGCCTCGACGTTTTGCGGGCGCTGCGAGGAAGTGTGTCCGGTGCGCATCCCGCTGCCGCGGATGATGCGCTCATGGCGGGAGCGCGAGTTCGAGCAGCATCTGTCGCCCGCGACCGTGCGTTCGGGCCTTGCCTTCTGGGGCTTCTTCGCCAAGCGGCCGTGGCTCTACGGCGTCGCCACTGCCTTGGCGGCGCGGTTGCTGGCGCTCGCCGGACGGACGCGAGGGCGCTTTTCCTGGCTGCCCCTCGCGTCCGGCTGGACCCGCCATCGAGACTTTCCGGCCCCGCAGGGCGGAACCTTCCAGGCGCAATGGAACCGGCAGCGCGGGCGGCTTGCCCGCCCGGTGGGGCAGGCTGATGGACCAAATCTATGAAACCAGTCGTATCGAACAATCGAGTCCGCACCCTCAGACCTCATCCTTCTGAGGAAGCCGCGCGCGCAAGCGCGCGTTCCTCAGGACGAGGCTGATGGAGGCGGCCATGACGCCCCGCGAACTCGTTCTGGCGACGGTTCGCCGCTCGCTTGGGGTCACCGGCGCCGAGGCGACGCGCCGGTCAGAGGTGGCGGCGCGCCTTGCCGGTCATCCGCCAGGCGTTGTTCCCGAACGCGGACAGCTCGAGCCCGCTGGGCGGCTCGATCTGTTCGCCCGGATGGTGAAGGCCGCTGCCGGCACGGTGGAACGCGTGGCCGATATGGCCGAAATTCCGGCCGCGGTCGCGGCTTTCCTGCGCGGCCACAATCTTCCGCTCGCCATCCGCCATGGCGGCGACCCCCTGCTCTCCTCGGCGCCGTGGAAACTGGCCGGCACGCTGGAAATCCGCCAGGGCGCGTCCGACGGCGCCGATCTTGCCGCCGTGTCTCACGCTTTCGCGGCAGTCGCTGAGACCGGCACGCTGGTTCTCACCTCCGGCGCCGACAACCCCACGACCCTCAATTTCCTGCCTGATGTTCACATTGTGGTCGTCGACGCGTGCGATGTCGTGTCCGATTTTGAGAGCGCAATGGCGCGCCTGCGCAGCCGTTTTGGCGCCGGCGTCATGCCGCGCGCCGTGAACATGATCACCGGCCCATCGCGCTCGGCGGATATCGAGCAAACCCTCATTCTGGGCGCTCACGGCCCGCGCAAATTGCACGTCATCGTCGTTGGGAAACCGTGATCCTGCGTCTCCGGGCTGAGCGCAAGCGAAACCTCGGGGGCGGGTTGCCGCAAGGCTCCGGCGGTCGGATTTCGCAGAGCCTCTCAACGGGTCCGCCCCATAGGCGTTAGGTTAAGGTCGAACGTTGGCATGGACTCCTCCCCTCCCCCTTGTGGGGAGGGGTCGGGGGTGGGGGTCGAGCCAGTTGGCACGCCTTGCACCAGGGCACGACCCCCACCCCATCCCTCCCCACAAGGGGGAGGGAGTCGCAAGTGGCTCAGCCACCGCTTAAGCTGGCGCCTATGGGGATCCGGCGGCTCAATCCGGGCTACTGTTTCCATGATTGCCGGCATGGTAAGAGGGGCGAATATACGGCCATCCGGCTGACCATTTGCCGCGCGTTTCTGCCCTCATCGCCGGGAAACGAGCAATCCGGCGTCGGGCGCCTTAAACAATTTTTTAACGCTTTCGCGCCTGCAAAATCCTGGGTAGACGTTCTACCAGGGGGAGTGGTCCCGAACGGCTGAGGACGCGAATAATGTCTCGAAAGTATTTTGGCACCGATGGAATTCGAGGGCGCGCCAACGGCGTCATCACGGCCGATCTGGCGCTGCGGGTCGGTCAGGCTGCCGGCCTTGTGTTTCACCGCGGCGACCACCGCCACCGCGTGGTGATCGGCAAGGATACCCGGCTCTCCGGCTACATGATCGAGAACGCGCTGGTGGCGGGCTTTACCTCGGTCGGCATGGATGCGTTGCTGCTTGGCCCCATGCCGACCCCGGCCGTCGCGATGCTGACGCGTTCCATGCGCGCTGACCTCGGCGTCATGATTTCGGCCTCCCATAATCCCTACGACGACAATGGCATCAAACTGTTCGGCCCGGACGGGTACAAGCTCTCCGATGACGTGGAACTCGAAATCGAGCGGCTCATCGATAGCGACCTCTCGAAAAAGTTTGCCAAATCCGCTGCCCTCGGCCGCGCCAAACGCATCGAGGGCGTGCCGGAGCGATACATCGAATTTGCCAAACGCACGCTTCCGCGCAACTTGTCGCTGGAGGGGCTGCGGGTCGTGGTCGATTGCGCAAATGGCGCTGCGTATCGGGTCATTCCGGAGGCGCTGTGGGAGCTCGGCGCCGAAGTAATTGCGATCGGCGTCGATCCGGACGGCTTCAATATCAACAAAGACTGCGGTTCGACCGAACCCGAGGGGCTGCGCCGCAAAGTGCGCGAACTGCGCGCCGATATCGGCATTGCGCTCGATGGCGACGCGGATCGTGTCGTGATCGTGGATGAGGCCGGTCATCTGGTCGATGGCGATCAACTGCTCGCCGTGATCGCGGAGAGCTGGCACAAGGACGGGCGGCTTGCGAAGGCAGGCGTCGTCACCACCATCATGTCGAATTTCGGCCTGGAGCGGCATCTCGATCAATTCGGGATCAAGGTGCATCGCGTCCAGGTTGGCGACCGCTATGTGCTGGAGCACATGCGCGAGCACGGCTTCAATGTCGGCGGGGAGCCCTCCGGCCACATCATCCTGTCGGACTACACCACGACGGGCGACGGTTTCATTGCGGCCCTCCAAGTGCTGGCGGTGGTCAAGAAGCTCGGCCAACCGGTTTCCGAGGTTTGCCATCGCTTCGATGCGCTGCCGCAGATTACCAAGAATGTCCGCTACCGGAGTGGCAAACCCCACGAGGACGCGGGCGTGCGCTCGGCAATTGCGAGCGGCGAAGAGCGTCTCAATGGCCATGGCCGCCTGATCGTGCGGCCGTCTGGAACCGAGCCGGTCATCCGGGTGACAGCGGAAGGGGAAAATCCTGAGTTACTAGAGGATGTTGTAGACAGCGTTGTGGACGCGATTAGCGCCGTCGCGTAGCCGGGGCTGCGTTCCGGCTGCGGAAAAGCTCCCCATTGGCGGCTAAAAGCGGCTCGCCTGTGGCGCTGCCGCGATTGATGATTATACTCGGGTTACCATCGCCGACGATATCGTGGTACCGATCTTGAGGACGATCCAAGCGGACCTTGCGGCTCTCAACCGCAAGGTCTCAGCGCAGGGGCGTGACCTCAGTGACGTCAAGCAGGATGTGCGGATGATCCGGGCCGCGATCCACGATATGGGCGAGACGCGGGTTACGGAAGGGGAGATCACAGTGCTGCACGAAGATATCAATCGCGTGCAGCAACGCTTGCAAGACCTGGAACTGCGGGTCGAGGAACTGGAAGATCGTAGACCCGATTGAATTTCGCAATCTCACCTGACCTTCGCCGCCATCGTCACGCTGCGGCGCGCTGCCGCAATCACCTCGGGGATGGCGACAGCGTTGCCGGGCGCCATAATGTGGACCCCGGCGACACCGGGGATCAGGCTGAGTTCCTCGATCGTCTCGACACAGATTTTGCGACCCTCGGCGGCAGGGTCGCCGGCCTGCTCCAGGCGGGTCACCATGGCTTCTGGAATGATGGTTCCAAACAGGTGACGGCGCATCCACGCAGCGGATTTCGCTGAGCGCAGCGGATTGACCCCGACCAGCATGAACACGCGGCCGGAAAGCCCTGCGTCCGCGAGCCGCGCCGCGTACCGCCGCACGATGGCGGCATCCATGCAGAACTGAGTCTGGATGAACTGCGCTCCCGCCTTGACCTTGGCCGCGAGGCTGTCGGGCTGCCAGCCCGGCGGCGGATCGATCGGAACGTCGGCGGCCCCGATGAAGAATGGCGCGGCCCCTGCCACTTCGGCCCCATGCGGCAGCCTGCCGTCGCGGATAGCGCTTGCCGTCTCAGTAAGCGTTCGCGAGTTAAGATCGAACACCGGCTTGGCGTCCGGCTGATCGCCGGCGGTGGGATCGTCGCCGCGCAGCAGGAGGAGGTTTCTCACACCGAGCGCAGCGGCGCCCATCAACTCGCTCTGCAGCGCGATGCGATTGCGGTCGCGGCAAGTGAGCTGCAGGATTGGCTCGACGCCGACGCCGATAAGCAGCGCCGCCGCGGCCGTCGCGCCCATGTGAGCGCGGGCGCCGGCGCCGTCGGTGACATTGACGGCATCCGCAAGTCCGCGCAGCGGCAATGCCCGGGCGGTCAGGTCCTCAGGATTGCAGGACACCGGCGGCACGACCTCAGCCGTGATGACGAAACGCCCGGCCGCGAGACGTTGCGCCAGGCTACTGCCCGCGGGTGACAATGGCTGAGGTGACATCGAGGTACTCGGGTCGGAGCAGGGACATGGAGGATCGCGAACGCGTGCTTATATGCATAGTGCCATGAGGATGCAGGGATTTCCCCTCGAATGCGATTTTGCCGGGCATGAAATTTTGCCGGGCGTAGAATTCGGTCGGCGGGCGGTGCGAAAGGTCATTTTCGCTCTTTGTTGATGCTCCGGCGAGCCTTTGTGGACACTTGCACAGTCCGCGGCTAAAAGGTTCGGCGCGGAACGGATCAGCTGAAGGCCCGTTTGGAAGGGATTTCGGTCACGTTGAGCAAGCGTAGGGTGGGCAAAGGCGCGCCCCTGAGCCTGTCGAAGGGTGCGCGCAGTGCGGTGCTCCGGCTGGCCGCGCAGAAGCAGGACGAGTAGAGCTTCATGAGTGGCGTCAACGACATTCGAGCGCACTTTCTCAATTACTTTGCGGCCAACGGCCATGAGATCGTGCCGTCCTCGCCGCTCGTCCCCCGCAATGACCCGACCCTGATGTTCACCAATGCCGGGATGGTGCAGTTCAAGAACGTCTTCACCGGGGTCGAGAAACGCCCGTATGTACGCGCCGCGACAGCGCAGAAATGCGTGCGCGCGGGGGGCAAGCATAACGATCTTGACAATGTGGGCTATACGGCGCGCCACCATACCTTCTTCGAGATGCTGGGCAATTTCTCGTTCGGCGATTATTTCAAGGATCGCGCCATCGAGCTCGCCTGGAATCTGGTGACGAAGGAATTCGGGCTGCCGCGCCAGCGTCTTACGGTCACGGTGTTCTCCGAAGACGATCAGGCTTTCGCTGCGTGGAAGAAGATCGCGGACCTGCCCGAATCGAAGATCGTCCGCATTCCCACGTCTGATAATTTCTGGGCGATGGGCGACACCGGACCCTGCGGCCCGTGCTCGGAAATCTTCTACGACCACGGCGACCACATTCCGGGCGGTCCGCCGGGCTCGGCTGAGGCGGATGGGGATCGCTTCGTCGAGATTTGGAATCTTGTCTTCATGCAATACGAGCAGGTCGCAGCCGGCCGGCGGGTCGAGTTGCCGAAGCCGTCGATCGACACCGGCATGGGGCTGGAGCGCATCGCCGCGGTGCTCCAAGGCACGCACGACAACTACAAGATCGACCTGTTCGGTGCGCTGATCCAGGCTGTGGCCGACCGCACTGGGGTTGATCCTGACGGTCCACAAAAAGCGTCCCACCGCGTCATTGCCGATCACCTGCGCGCCACCTCGTTCCTGATCGCCGACGGCGTGCTGCCCTCCAACGAAGGCCGCGGCTACGTGCTCCGCCGCATCATGCGGCGCGCGATGCGGCACGCGGAGCTGCTCGGGGCCAAGGAGCCGCTGATGTACCGGCTGGTGCCGGCGCTGGTGCGCGAGATGGGGCAGGCCTATCCGGAGCTTGTTCGCGCCGAGGCCCTGATTACCGAGACCCTCAAGCTCGAAGAGACGCGCTTCCGCCGCACCTTGGAGCGAGGCCTCGCGATTCTCGACGAGGAAAGCCGCAGCCTTAAGGCCGGCGACAGCCTCAAGGGCGAGGTGGCCTTCGCGCTCTACGACACCTACGGCTTTCCCCTCGACCTCACGCAGGATGCGCTGAAATCCCGCGGCATCGGGGTCGACCTTGCGGCCTTCAACGCCGCCATGGAACGTCAGCGGGAAAAGGCGCGGGCGTCGTGGACGGGCTCCGGCGAGGCAGTCACCGAAGCCGTGTGGTTCTCGTTGCGCGAGAAGGTGGGCGCCACCGAATTCCTTGGGTACGAGACGGAGAGCGCCGAAGGCGTCGTTGCCGCTCTGGTGCGCGACGGCAGGGAGGTGTCAGGTCTTGCCGAGGGCGAGACGGGCGCCGTGGTCCTCAACCAGACGCCATTTTATGGCGAGTCGGGCGGTCAGGTCGGCGACACCGGCGTGATGGCCGGAAGCGGCGTGCGTTTCCGCGTCACTGACACCCAGAAGAGGGCCGGCGATGTGTTTGTCCATTCGGGCGTCGTCGAGCAGGGGACGCTAAAGCCCGGCTTGCCGCTCATGCTCCAGGTCGACCACGCACGGCGCAGCGATATCCGCCGCAACCATTCCGCCACCCACTTGCTGCACGAGGCGCTTCGCCAGGTGCTCGGCGATCATGTGGCGCAGAAGGGATCTCTGGTCGCGCCAGAGCGGCTGCGCTTCGACATTTCGCATCCCAAGCCGATCACAGGCGAAGAGATCGAACAGGTCGAAGACATTGTCAACGAGATGGTGCTGCGGAATTCCGAAGTAACGACGCGATTGATGGCGGTTGACGACGCCATCGCGTCGGGCGCCCGTGCGCTGTTCGGAGAAAAATACGGCGACGAAGTGCGGGTCGTGGCCATGGGGGAAACCGACCGCGCAGGCGGCAATGCGCTGGGGTGGTCGGTCGAACTCTGCGGCGGCACCCATGTGCGGCGCACCGGCGACATCGGCGTGGTTTCGATCGTTGGCGAAAGCGCCGTCGCGGCCGGCGTGCGGCGGATCGAGGCGCTGACCGGCCACGCGGCGCGCCGCAACGCCAACCGCATCGTCGGGCTCGCCAAAGCCGGCGCTGCAGAGCTGAAGGTTCAACTTGAGGATCTGCCGGACCGCATCGCGGCGCTTGTCGACGATCGCAAGCGGCTGGAGCGCGAAGTGTCGGATGCCCGCCGCAAGCTTGCCATGGGGGGCGGCGGTCGTGCCGTCGGCGACGGCGTGCGCCATGTCGGCGATGTGAAGCTGCTGGCGCGTGCCGTGTCCGGCATTGAGATCAAGGACCTGAAAAGCCTCGCGGACGACGGCAAGAAGCAGGTTGGCTCCGGCGTGGTCGCCATTGTGGGCGTTACCGGCGACGGCAAGGCCGGCCTCGTGGTCGGCGTCACGGCCGATCTCGTGGGCCGCTTCAATGCGGTCGACCTCGTGCGCCGCGGGGCCGAAGCGCTCGGCGGCAAGGGCGGCGGCGGCCGTCCCGACATGGCGCAGGCCGGCGGCCCGGACGGCGCCAAGGCGCAAGCCGCGCTTGACACGATTGCGGCCGCAATCGGCAGCATGTAGCTTCCGATTACCTGATCCGCGTGAGGTCTTCGCCACCGCAGATTCCGAGCCAGCAGCCCTCAATCCTGATGCCCGACGGGCCGGTCTCGATCAGGTTTCCGGAATAGATCTTGCCATCGTTGTCATTGTAGAGCTGTCCCGACCACTGGGTGGGCCCGTCGTGATGCATCGAGATCAAAACCTCGACGCCGACCAGGGGCCGAGCGCGTTTTGCCGGATCGGCGTTGTTCTTGTCCGTAGGCGGTCTGCCCGTCGTGGGATCGGTCGGTGAGCTGGCCTGCACTATAAAGCCGCATAAATTGCGGCCGCATGGGCTTATCCGTATCTTCGCGCCGTCCTTCGCGAGCCACTGGCCGACCGGAGAAGCCGGTCCGGTCTCGCAAGTCGCCGCGCAGGTTGCTGCGGCAAGGATTGCCGACAATGTCCAGTGCATGAACGCCCCCAAAATGGCCCTGGTCAGGGCACCCCTGACGGCGACCGGAATGGACTTCGATCATTTCGAATTACATATCCCGCTGTCGTAGCCGGGCTCGTCCCGGCGACCCCGAATGTCAGACCGCGGAGCAAGCACAATCGAGGTAACCGGGACAAGCCCGGCCACGACCCGGAAGAGGCAACGAGCGGTTCAATATGGCCGGGAACTGCTGCAGACGCCCACTACCTTATCCGCTCCAATATGCTCACGTAATTCGCCACCGCAGCGCCGCCCATGTTGTAAATGCCGCCGAGCCTCGCGTCCGGCAATTGCATGTCGCCCGCCTTGCCGCAGAGCTGCATCGCGGTAAGCGCGTGCATCGACACGCCGGTGGCCCCGATCGGGTGTCCCTTGGACTTCAGTCCGCCGGAAGGATTGACCGGGAGCGGGCCATCCTTTTGGGTGAGGCCGTCGCGGATTGCTCGCGCGCCTTCGCCTTCAGGTGCGAGGCCCATGGCTTCGTATTCGATGAGTTCCGCGATCGTGAAGCAGTCGTGGGTCTCGACGAAAGAAAGATCGCCGAGCTTGATGCCCGCGCGGCGAAGCGCCCGCGCCCACGCCTGGCTGCAGCCCTCGAATTTCAGAATGTCGCGCTTCGACATCGGCAGGAAATCCTGCACATGGCTCAAGGCGCGGAAGACCACGGCCTTGCTCATGGCAAGCGCCGTCTCGACATCGGCGAGCACCACGGCGGCGGCGCCGTCGGAAACGAGCGAGCAATCGGTGCGCTTCAAGGGCCCGGCAACGAACGGATTCTTTTCGCTTTCGTGGCGACAGAAATCAAAGCCCAAGTCCTTGCGCATCTGCGCATAGGGATTTGCCACGCCGTTCTTGTGGTTCTTGGCGGCAATCATGGCGAGCGCGTCCGACTGATCGCCGTATTTCTGGAAGTAGAGGTTCGCAATGTGGCCGAAAATTCCCGCGAAGCCGCCCGCGATGTCGGCTTCCTCGCGCACATAGGACGCCTTGAGGAGATTGCGGGCGATCTCAGCCGGTGGCGTCGTCGTCATCTGCTCGACGCCGACCACGAGAACGATGCGAGCGGCGCCCGCGCGGATTGCCCGCACGCCCTGATGTATGGCTGCCGATCCTGTGGCGCACGCGTTTTCAACGCGGGTCGCGGGCTTGAAACGCAGATCGGGCGAAGCCTGCAGCGCCAGGGAAGCGGTGAAATCCTGCGCCGAGAAGCCGGCATTGAAGTGGCCCAGTAGAATCTCGCCGACATCGGCCGCAGCAATTCCGGCATCGTCGAGCGCCGCAGTTGCTGCGCGCGTGACTAAGCTCTCGACCGTTTCGTTTTCCAGTCGCCCGAAGGGCGTGTGGGCCCAGCCGATGATGCAGGCCGTCATGGAACTCTCCTCTACCGGAATCCGAACGCTTTGTTCCGGACAACTCAGGCAAGCATAATCCTGGTAGCAACTTGCGTCAGCACCTTTGCGTTTGTCTACCGAAATGGGGTAAAAGCCACCTCCATCGGCTAACGCTTCGAAACAAAAGGGCTGCCTGTCGTGCCGTTTTTGCGGAAGCTGCTCGCGGTTCGCGCAGGGCGGATTAGCCGAAAGCCTAATCCGCCGCACCACGCAACCCGGCGGAATACACTTCGCTATTCCGCCCTCCGAGCTGCACCAAGCCTGCTTGCCTTGACCGCGACCGCAGGGCTCAGCCTAACGACGCTTGATGTCCGCTCAGCGCGGGCCGAGGCGTTGCTTCTCGTTGACGTCGATACCGGCAAGGTCATCAACGAGCAAAATTCGACCTCTCCCTGGTATCCGGCCTCCGTCACTAAGTTAATGACGACTTATGTGACGCTCAAGGCGGTGCGGGATCACCGCATCAGCCTCGACAGCCTGCTCACGGTGTCGCCCAATGCGGTGGCGCAGCAACCGTCCAAGATGGGGTTCAAAGTCGGCACCCGCGTGACCGTCGATAATGCATTGAAAATGATGCTGGTGCATTCGGCGAACGACATGGCGGTGGTGCTGGCGGAGGGCGTGTCGGGATCGATCGAAAAGTTTGCCGCCGAAATGAACGCTGCGGCGCGCAATCTTGGCATGACGCAGACGCACTATGTCAATCCCAACGGCCTGCCGGCGGACGAGCAGATCACTTCGGCGCGCGACCTTGCGATCCTCGCCCGCGCCTTGATTCACGAGTTTCCAGAGTATGATTATTACTGGCATATTGCATCCATCAAGCTTGGCAAACGCATCTATCGCAACACAAACAGGCTGATCGATGCTTATGCTGGCAGCGACGGCATGAAGACCGGCTTCATTTGCGCGTCCGGTTACAATCTTGTTGCGACCGCAACCCGCGGCGGCAAGCGGCTGATCGCCGTCGTCCTTGGCGCCAAGTCGTCGGAAAGCCGCTCCGTCAAGGCGGCGCAGCTGTTCGAACGCGGCTTTGGGACCGACCCGCTGAGCTGGCTGGCGCCTTCGCAGGGCGCTGTCGACTCATTGCAGCCAACCGACGCGACGCCGCCCGACATGCACGATGAGGTTTGCAACAATAGCCGCCGTCGTCAGGCGGCAGCCGACGACAGCGAGGAAGGAGGCGAGGCCGGCGCCCCGTCGGCCGCCGCGTCGGTCGAAGGGACGAATGCTGAGATGCCCATACCGCTGTGGAGCCTGCGCGGGGCCGGCCTGCTTACTTCCGGAGGCGCCGGCCTGCTCACCTCCGGACTGGCGGCCGGCATCCCGCCGGTCGAAGTCTATACGGGGCCGGCGCGCGGGACCGCTGCGCCGGGCGCGTCAACGCCGGCCGCCCTGATGCCGAAGAAGAAGCCGCTCGCAGTCGCAGCGAAGCCGCCCGCCGCAAAGCCCGCGGAGCCGGCCGCAAAGCCTGGCGCCGCAGCCGCGGCGCATCCCAAGCCGGCTGCCGCGGCGAGCGAAATCAAGTCGCCCGGCAGGTCCTCGCCGGGCAGCAGCGTCAATGCTGCGGCCCCCAGAGTCAAACCCGCCGCGAAGCCGCCGGCGCAACCCGCGCCCAACGCGGAAACGCAATGACGGCGGACCGCGCCGCCCGCGTGCCGACTCCCATTCCGGTTTCAGTGCTGACCGGTTTTCTTGGCGCCGGCAAGACCACCCTGCTCAATCGCCTGCTCAAGGCCCGCGATCTCTCTCAGACGGCGGTCATCATCAACGAGTTCGGCGAGGTCGGTCTCGACCATTTGCTGGTAGAGCACGTGGATGACGGCGTCGTGCTGCTGTCGACCGGCTGCCTCTGCTGCACTCTGCGAGGCGATCTGATCGATGCGCTGGAGCGGCTGTTGCGCAGCCTGGACAACGGCCGCGCCTCATTCTCCCGCGTCATCATCGAAACGACGGGCCTTGCCGATCCGGCGCCGGTGCTGCATGTGCTGATGACGCACCCTTATCTCGTGATGCGCTATCGGCTCGACGGCATCGTGACAGTGGTGGATGCCGCCAACGGGGCAGCGACGCTCGATGCCCATGCGGAGGCGGTAAAGCAGGTTGCGGTGGCGGACCGGCTCGTGATCACGAAAACAGACCTCATAGCGTCGCCCTCCGACCATGTCTCGTTTGACGCACTGCGGGGAAGACTGCGCGCTCTCAATCCGGCCGCTCCTGTTCTCGATGCCGCCGCCGGAGAAGCGGATGCTTCGTGCGTCTTCAACTGCGGACTCTACGATCCGGCAAACAAAATCCCAGACGTGAAGCGCTGGCTTGCGGTCGAGGCCTACGCAGACTCACAGGGCTATCGCGGCCATCACTGGCATGATCACGATCGCAGCCGCCATGACGCCCATATCCGCGCGTTTGCGCTGACTGCGCCAGAGGCCATTCCGGCCGGCGCCTTCGAAATGTTCATGGATCTCGTGCGTTCGCTGCACGGGCCGAACCTGCTGCGCGTGAAGGGCGTCGTGAAGCTTGCGGAGCATCCGGATCAGCCGGTTGTGGTCCACGCCGTCCAACACCTCATGCATCCGGCCGCCCGGCTGGAGCGCTGGCCCGACGAGGAGCGCATCACCCGCATGGTGTTCATTGTGCGGGACATCGAGCCGCGCGCCGTAACCGAGCTTTTCAACGCTTTTTTGGGCCGGGTCGCGGCGGATCGACCCGACCGCGCCGCGATGATCGACAATCCCCTTGCGCCATTCGGCGGCGTCGACCGCTAAGCGCTACGGCTTTTCCGGCACCGTCAGCGGCTTGCCGGCCTCATGGACGGCTACGACCAGGACCTTGGCCGGCTCGGTAGTGCTCGCGTTGGCGGATACCGCATGGAGCTGGCCGGGCGCCTCGTAGAAGGTCTGGCCCTTGGTCAGCACCATCTCGGGTCCGTTGTCGAGCTTGATCTTGTAGGCGCCTTCCAGCACGTAGCCGAAATTATGGGCTGCCGGATGACGATGCGGCGGCGAGCCGCCGCCCGGCGGGATGTCGAGCGTGATCATCATCACCTCGCGGCCGGGGACATCGCCGAGCATCTGTTTCATGAGCTGGCTCACCTTGGTGGCCGGCGCCTGCTGCTGCGCCGCGACGGAGCCGAGGTGGAAGGCAACCGCAAGCGCGCCGAGGCCGAGAAGGGCGACGGCGGGTCGGATGAATCGATGTGCGGACACCAGCATGTAGTCCTCCTTTGGTAAAAGCGGGGAACGTAGGATGGGTTGAGCGCAGCGAAACCCATCAACGGCTTGCGATGGGTTTCGCTGGGGTCAACCCATCCGACGATTGCCATGTCTACCCCAGATTCAGTTCCTTGAAGAAATCATTGCCCTTATCGTCGATCACGATGAAAGCCGGGAAATTCTCCACCTCGATACGCCAGATCGCCTCCATGCCGAGTTCCGGATATTCGACCAGCTCGACCTTCTTGATGCAATGCGCGGCGAGATTGGCGGCGGCGCCGCCGATCGAGGCGAGATAGAAGCCGCCGTGCTTCTTGCAGGCATCGCGCACCTCACGCGAGCGGTTGCCCTTGGCGACCGAGATCATGGACCCGCCGGCGGCCTGGAAGGCATCGACAAAGCTGTCCATCCGTCCCGCCGTCGTCGGCCCAAACGCGCCGGACGCGTAGCCCTCGGGCGTTTTTGCAGGGCCGGCGTAGTAGATCGGGTGGTTCCTGAAATAATCCGGCAGCCCCTCTCCGTTTTCGAGCCGTTCGCGCAGCTTCGCGTGAGCGAGATCGCGCGCCACGATCATCGGGCCGGTCAGCGAGAGCCGCGTCTTGATCGGGTAGCGGGTGAGCGTCGCCAGGATGTCCTTCATCGGCCGGCGGAGGTCGATGTTCACGACCTCGCCGCCGAGCTTCGCGCCATCCACGTCGGGCAGATACTGCGCCGGATTGCGCTCCAGCTCCTCCAGGAAAACGCCGTCCCGCGTGATCTTGCCCAGCGCCTGGCGATCCGCCGAACACGACACCCCGAGACCGATCGGCAGCGAGGCGCCGTGGCGCGGCAGACGGATGACCCGCACGTCATGGCAGAAATACTTGCCGCCGAACTGCGCCCCGACCCCGAGCGACTGCGTCATCCGCAGCACTTCTTGCTCCATGTCGAGGTCGCGGAAGGCGTGTCCGTCCTCCGAGCCTGCGGTCGGCAGGGCGTCGTAATATTTCGTCGACGCGAATTTGACGGTCTTCATCGTGAGTTCCGCCGAGGTGCCGCCGATCACGATGGCGAGGTGATAGGGCGGGCACGCAGCGGTGCCGAGCGTGAGCACCTTCTCCTTGAGGAACGCCAGCATGCGGTCGCGGGTCAGGATCGAGGGCGTCGCCTGGAACAGGAATGCCTTGTTGGCCGAGCCGCCGCCCTTGGCGACGAACAGGAACTTGTAGGCGGATTGAGCTTCCCCCTGGCCCTCGGCATAGATCTCGACCTGCGCCGGCAGGTTGTTCTTCGTGTTCTTCTCCTCGAACATCGATAGCGGCGCGAGCTGCGAGTAGCGCAGGTGCTTCTTCAGATACGCATCGCGGGCGCCCTCGGCGAGCGCCGCCTCATCGTCGCCGCGGGTCCACACGAGCCGGCCTTTCTTGCCCATGATGATGGCGGTGCCGGTGTCCTGGCACATCGGCAGCACGCCGCCGGCCGCGATGTTGGCGTTCTTGAGAAAATCATAGGCCACGAACTTGTCGTTGTCGGATGCCTCCGGGTCGTCGAGGATCGCCCGCAACTGCTTAAGATGCGCCGGCCGCAGCAGGTGGTTGATGTCGGCAAAGGCCGCCTCCGAGAGCGCGCGCAGCGCCTCGCGGGCGACGACGAGGACCTCCTCGCCCATGATCTTTTCGAGACTCACACCGTCGGAGGAAAGCTTGCGGTAGGGCGTGGTGTCCTGGCCGAGCGGGAAGAGGGGCGAGTGGCGGTAAGAAGGGTGGGGATGTGATGAGAGGGGGGCGTTCATCGTGGGGGTCCTGTGGGGTCAGTGTGCCTGCCTTATAGGACATTAGCCCGGCGGCTGGGAGAGCGGAAAACGTCGGATTAAATTTCCGTCCAGTGCTCACGTCTGCCAGAGAGCGGGGGAGGGATCCTCGCTATGTTCCACTGAGTGTCCTATAGAGCCGACGTCCCCCAGCACGCGCCTCCCAACAACGTGGCAAATCAAAATCATCCACAATGCTGGGCTGCTTACGATCTCCGGTGCCGATGAGTGTGCGGGCCGGACGCCACTCGTGAAGAAGCTTTTGGATCACCCGCGTTGCTTGCGTACGCACGCTCGGGCTTGGCTGTATGAGAATGCGCTCAGTATATTCATCGCTGGAAAAATGAAGATACCTTCCGCCGCAAAGATGCAGGTGAGCCGTGAATATCTCCCGATAGGAAAGAGCAAAGATGAGCGCGAGCGACGGCTGGTCCGGGTTGATATAGATCCACGCCGACGAGTTGATGTCCCAATCCGCAGCCGCAAGGCGAAGCGTGTACCCACGGTCAATGACGGCACTGAGACTCTTGTGGCAGCACGGGCGCTGCGTGATGTCCTGTGGTTGCTCGATGAAAACGATTGGGATGTTCTTCCCGATTCTCAGCACCTCTTCGACAATGTCTTTCGCCCATTCACGGGGTGTTCCTAAGTGGAGGTGATAAAGTCGTTCGAATACGATTCGTCCATCGGTCCACTGATGCACGGACTTCACTGAGTGTATCGTGTCGAGTGTTCCGAACATACACACGGTCGCCACGAGCCGTGGCTGTTCCGCAGCGGCCTCGGCGACAAACGCTTCCCAATCGTGTTTATGGGAGGCGATTGCGGTGGCGTCGAGTTCAGTGTGGCGCGTCGAATACCGTCCTGGACGGTGGTGCGCGTCGTGATCCGAGACACAGAGCACCGCGAGATTCGCATCAACGGTGTTCGAGCTGTCTCCGTCGATATGATGCAGTTCCAGTCCAAACCGAATGCCTTGCAGACGCAGCACATGTGGGCGTTCTGTGTAAGCAATCGTTGACGCTGCGCTGGTGTGGGATGTTGTCGCAACGGCTTAATCTCGAAAGTAATTTCGTGGGACGATTAGTGCATCGATCCAGACCTACCGCATCACCACCGACATCTCGCCGTGCGCCTTGCGTGTAGGCTTCACCGTAATCTCGATGTCCTGCCCGAGCGCAGTGAGAAATTCCATCAGCCGTCCGATTGAGAAATTTCCTGCGCGGTTGCGCATCAGCGTGGAGACGTGCGGCTGCTTAATGCCAAGGATTTCGCCGACCTGCGCCTGCGTCAGGCCGCGCGCCTTCACGATCTTGTAGATTTGCAGCGTCAGGCGCGCCTTCAGCATCTCCTGCTCCGGGTTCGGCAGGCCGAGATCGGCGAAAACGTTGCCGCTGCTAAGCTTCGCCCCTGTCTTACCCATGGTCAGTTCTTACCCATGGTCAGTTCCGCCTTTCCCTGTGGTGCCGCTCCGCCTCGGCAAGACGCTCGCGTATCAGTTCGAGCTCGTGTTTCGGCGTCGCGATGCCGGATTTCGACTTCTTCTGGAACACGTGCAGCACGTACACAGCATCCTCAAAATGGGCGGTATAGACGGCCCGATAAGCGTCCGTGCGATACCGCTCAACGATCTCCATGACCCGCGCGCCGCCGAAGCCCTTCAGCGGCTTGGCTGCCGGATCGGTCATACCCTGTTGCGCTGTGTAAAGCGCTTGGCCGATGTGCCGGCGAACCTGCTGTGGCATCGCATGCAGGTCCCTCCGGCTCGAACCGATCCACACAACAGGTCTGACCTGATTGTTCATACGAATATACCAATTAAAGTATACTTTATCAATGACGCCCACTCAACGACGCGTCGGCCCAATTGAGTGCAGGCATTCGCCAACCCACCCCCCCCCTCAAGCCTGCGATGTGGAGACGGGTTGCCTCGCGAACCTCATCCGGGACAGCGATATCGTCAGTTCGGAAGGCGAGGCATGCCCGCTCTAATGCAACCATAGAGCGTGTATGCGTCATTACGCAAGTATCGATCTCTGTGAAAAGTACCTGTGAACCCGGCGCCAAGTCTTTCACACAGAACTCGCGTGCCCAGGAAAAACGTCTTGTTCTCGATCCTCCCGCGGTGGCACATAGGGACGCGCCGCCCCGAGCGCGGCAAACAGGGTAACCTTAAATGCGCCTCCTCGTGGTCGAAGACGACCCCGATCTGAACCGCCAGCTCACGACCGCGTTGACGGACGCGGGCTATGTGGTGGATCGCGCCTTTGACGGCGAGGAGGGCCATTTTCTCGGCGACACCGAGCCCTATGATGCGGTGATCCTGGATATCGGCCTGCCCAAGATGGACGGCATCTCGGTTCTGGAGTCGTGGCGCCGCGCCGGACGCGCCATGCCGGTGCTGATCCTCACCGCGCGCGACCGCTGGAGCGACAAGGTGCAGGGGTTCGACGCTGGCGCCGACGATTACGTGGCAAAGCCGTTCCATCTCGAGGAGGTGCTGGCGCGCATTCGCGCGCTGCTGCGCCGCTCGGTCGGTCACGCCAAGAGCGAATTTCTGTGCGGTCCGGTGCGGCTCGACGGTCGAACCGGGCGGGTGACGGTGGCTGGCGCGCCGGTCAAGCTAACCTCGCACGAATATCGGCTCCTCTCCTATCTGATGCACCATGCCGGCCGCGTGGTGTCGCGGACCGAGCTTGTCGAACATCTTTACGACCAGGATTTCGACCGGGACTCCAACACCATCGAGGTGTTTGTCGGCCGTATTCGCAAGAAGCTCGGCGTCGAGATCATCCAGACCGTGCGCGGCCTCGGCTATCTGCTGACGCCCCCGGCCGATGCGCGCTAGCTCGCTTGCACTGCGTCTCTTCCTGTCCGCCACCGCGTGGACGGTCGTCATCCTTGTCGCCACCGGCATCATCCTGTCGTCGATCTATCACGACGCCGTGGAGCGTTCCTTCGACCGGCGCCTCGGCGTCTACCTGCAAACGCTGGTGGCCGATGTTGCGGCGCCGGAGCAATCCGGCGACCATGGCACGCTGACGCTTGGCGAGCCCTCATTCGACCTGCCGTTATCGGGATGGTACTGGCAGATCACGACGCTCGACGCCGCGAAGCCCGAGGTTCGCTCCTCGCGCTCCCTGTGGGATACGACGCTCACGCGCCTGCGCGATGAGGACGCGACGACAAGCGCGGACGGAGTCCGCCATGGCTACGCAATCGGTCCCGACGAACAGCGGCTGCGCCTCGTCGAGCGCACCGTTGATTTGGGCGAAGACGGCCGCTATCTGATCGTGGTTGCGGGCGACCCCCAGGAGATCGACGACGAGATGCGCGCGTTCGACCGCGCGCTGCTCGTCACCTTCGGGACGCTTGCCGCCGTCCTGCTTCTCATCACCATGTTCCAGGTACGGTTCGGCCTCGCGCCGCTCAAGCGGATTTCCGAGGCGCTCGCGGCGATCAGGGCGGGCACGGCTGAACGCCTGGAAGGCCGGTTCCCGGTCGAGATCGCCCCGCTGGCGCGCGAGACCAACGCGCTGCTCGAAGCCAACCGCGAGATCGTCGAGCGCGCCCGCACCCACGTCGGCAATCTCGCCCACGCGCTCAAGACGCCGCTTTCGGTGGTGGTCAACGAGGCCGCCGGGCGCGACGACCCGCTTGCCGCCAAGGTGACGGAGCAGGCCAACATCATGCGCGACCAGATCGCCCGGCATTTGGAGCGCGCCCGGCTCGCCGCGGGGCTCAAGGTGGTCGGCGGCATCACCAGTGTGGTCCCGGTCGTCACCGCACTGACCCGCACGATGGAGAAGATCCATCAGAGCCGCGGCATCGCCATCGATCTCGACACCCCCGCCGACGTCCGCTTCCGGGGCGAGCGGCAGGATCTCGAGGAGATGGTCGGCAACCTCGTCGACAACGCCTGCAAATGGGCGCAGATGCGGGTGAGCGTGGAAGTGGTGGCGGAGCGTTATGATGGCGCGCCGACCGTGCGCATCATCATCGACGATGATGGTCCTGGCCTTAGTCCGGCGCAGCGCGAACAGGTGGCGCGGCGCGGCCGGCGGCTCGATGAAACCAAACCGGGCTCCGGGCTTGGCCTTTCCATCGTCCTGGAACTCGCAGCCCTTTACGGCGGCAATCTCCAGCTCGGCAACGCACCGATTGGCGGGCTGCGGGCGGAGCTGGTGCTGCCGGCCGTTTAGGCGACACGACGGATGCTTGAGCGAAACGGCGACTTCGACGCTGGATGCCGTCGAGCGCGTTTCTGAACCGGTCGCCGCAGGCTGCTTTTCTGAAACAGGGGCCTCATCTCGTCGGCACTGGCTTGTCGCCGCGATAGTCGTAGAAGCCGCGCTTGGTCTTGCGGCCAAGCCAGCCGGCCTCGACGTATTTCACCAGCAGCGGGCATGGCCGGTATTTAGAGTCCGCCAGTCCCTCGTGCAGCACCTGCATGACCGACAGGCAGGTGTCGAGGCCGATGAAGTCGGCCAGCTCCAGCGGACCCATGGGATGATGCGCGCCAAGCTTCATGGCGGTGTCGATGGCGTCGACCGAGCCGACGCCTTCGTAGAGCGTATAAATCGCCTCGTTGATCATCGGCAGCAGGATGCGGTTGACGATGAAGGCCGGGAAATCTTCTGCGACCGCGTATTTCTTGCCGAGCCTGGTGACGAACGCTTTGATGGTCTCATAGGTCGCATCGTCAGTGGCAATGCCGCGAATCACCTCGACCAGCTCCATCACCGGCACCGGATTCATGAAATGAATGCCGATGAACTTCTCCGGCCGATCAGTGGCCGCGGCGAGCCTTGTGATCGAGATCGACGAGGTGTTGGTGCCGACGATGGCGCCCTCCTTCAGGAGCGGGCACAACGTCGCAAAGATCTTGCGCTTGACGTCTTCTTTCTCGATAGCGGTTTCGATGACGAGGTCGCAGTCTGCCAGGTCTTCGAGCTTGTCAGCGGCTGCAATCCGCGCCAGCGCCGCCTGTCGGTCGCTTTCGGTAATCGCCTTGCGTGCGACCTGCCGCGCCATGTTGCCGTTGATGGTCGCAATTCCCGCGCGGACCCGTTCCTCCGAAATATCATTGAGGGCGACCTCAAAGCCGGCGAGGGCGCACACGTGAGCGATGCCGCTGCCCATCTGACCGGCGCCAATTACGCCCACTCGGTGAATCTCAGCCATTTGACTGTCAATCATATCGTTTGTCGGCTTTTCGTCCAGCGCCGCCTCCCTACCCGCCCCGCCAAGCGGGTAGGGAGGCACCAACGTTCTACCGACAACTGTTCCGGGTGACTACCGTCATGGAACTATTTCGTCGTTAAGGTTTACCGCCCGACCTTTCCGAGTTCGTCAGCGAGTTCGGGCAAAGCCTTGAACAGGTCGGCCACGAGACCGTAGTCCGCAACCTGGAAGATGGGCGCCTCCTCGTCCTTGTTGATCGCCACGATCACCTTTGAATCCTTCATGCCGGCCAGATGCTGGATGGCCCCCGATATCCCGACGGCGACATAAAGTTCCGGCGCTACGACTTTACCGGTCTGGCCGACCTGCCAGTCGTTCGGCGCGTAGCCCGCGTCGACGGCGGCACGCGATGCGCCGACCGCTGCGCCAAGCTTGTCGGCCACCGGCTCGAGATATTTGGCGAAATTCTCGCGCGACGCCAGCCCGCGTCCACCAGAGATGACGACGCGCGCCGAGGTGAGCTCCGGCCGCTCGCTCTTGGAGATTTCTTCGCCGACAAAGGCCGAGAGCCCCGGATCGGGGGGCGGCGACACAGGCTCGCATACCGCGGCGCCACCTCCGCCAGCGGCCTGAAACGCCGCCGTTCGCACCGTGATAACCTTCTTGGCGCCTTTGGATCGCACGGTTTGCACGGCATTGCCGGCGTAGATCAGCCGCTCGAACGTGTCGGGCGCGAGCACCTTGATGATGTCGGAGATCTGCATCACATCAAGCAGCGCCGCGACGCGCGGCATGATGTTCTTGGCGTTCGCGGTGGCCGGCGCCATGATGGTGTCATAGCTCCCTGCCAGCGCGACGATCAGCGCCGCGGCAGGCTCCGCCAGCATGTGCTCGAGGGACGGCGCATCGGCCATCAGCACCTTTTCGACGCCATCGAGCTTTGCGGCGGCGTCCGCCGCGCCCTTGCAGTCCTTGCCAGCGACAAGGACGTGCACCGGCGCGCCGATTGCCTTCGCGGCCGTCAATGCCTTGGCGGTCGCGTCCTTCAGGCTCTTGTTGTCGTGCTCGGCGAGGAGAAGGGTCGGCATCAGAGGACTCCCGCCTCGTTTTTCAGCTTGCTGACCAGCTCGGCCACCGAGGTGACCTTCCCGCCGGCTTTGCGCGCCGGCGGCTCGGTGGTTTTGAGAACCTCAAGCTGAGGCGCGGTATCGACGCCATAATCGGCAGGCGATTTCTCGGCGATCGGCTTCTTTTTCGCCTTCATGATGTTGGGCAGCGAGGCGTAGCGCGGCTCGTTGAGCCGCAGATCGGTGGTGACAATGGCCGGCAGCTTCAGCCGTACGGTCTGCAGCCCGCCGTCGACCTCGCGCGTCACGTCGACGCCGTCGCCTTCGATCGCGACCTTCGAGGCGAATGTTCCCTGCGGCCAGTTCAACAGCGCCGCCAGCATCTGGCCGGTCTGATTGCAGTCGTCGTCGATCGCCTGCTTGCCGAGGATGACGAGCCCCGGCTGCTCGGCTGCCGCGATCCCTTTGAGGATTTTTGCCACCGCCAGCGGCTCCACGACCCCGTCGATCTTGACCAGGATGCCGCGGTCCGCCCCCATGGCCAGCGCCGTGCGGATGGTTTCGGACGCCTGCTGCGGCCCGATCGAAACCGCGACGATCTCCGTTACCTTGCCGGCTTCCTTCAGACGGATCGCCTCCTCGACGGCGATCTCATCGAACGGATTCATCGCCATCTTGACATTGGCGAGTTCGACGCCGGTCCCGTCGGCCTTGACCCGGATTTTGACGTTGAAGTCGACAACCCGTTTGACGGGCACAAGAACCTTCATCCTGGTTTCTCCAGAAAACGGCGCGCAAACTATGACCCGCACTAGCTGCGTGTCAACGCGCCTGCCGCATTGCGGCATAGCGCTGTTGCGAATTTCCGACCGCATGTTGCGCCCCCGCCGCGCGCTGCAGCCGGGTTGAGCGCGAAACCGGGGTCCGCTCTCGCCTTGAGGCACCGCCTTTCCCGGATTTCGTGAAGTTTATCGTCGGGCCGGCCACCGGGTCCGGCCTTTGGCAGGGCCGATGGCAAGCTCCGGCCGGACCCGCGGCTCAATCCGGGCTAAACGGCTGGCCTCCTCCGCCGCGCTCAACGGTTCTGTCCAGGCACCCAGAGCACGTCGGCGGGCCGGCTTTGATTGACATAGCGGCTCGCCACAAAAAGAAAGTCCGAGAGGCGATTCACATATTTGAGCGCGACCGCCGAGACCTCCTCGTCAGGCCGGTCGGCCAGCTCCGCCATCATGCGCTCGGCGCGGCGACAGATGGTGCGGGCAACATGCAGGTGCGCCGCCGCCGGCGTTCCGCCGGGCAGGACAAACGAGCGCAAGGGCTTAAGGTCAGCGTTGAGACGATCGATTTCGGCCTCAAGCCGCGTCACCTGGGCCTCGGTGACCGTCAGCCGCGCGCCGTCGGGACCCTTTCCTTTCCCCGGTGAGCAGAGGTCCGCGCCAAGGTCGAACAGGTCGTTCTGGATGCGCCCCAGCATAGCGTCGATTTCGGCATATTGGGACGTATAGAGGCGCACAACTCCTATAGCGGCGTTGGTCTCGTCGACCGTGCCGTAGCAGGCGACGCGCAGATCGTATTTCTTGCGACGCTCGCCGGTGCCGAGCGCCGTCGTGCCATCGTCTCCCGTGCGCGTGTAGATGCGGCTGAGAACGACCATGTGGGGGCCTGCCGATCCTTGAAAGCTACCGCCCCATCGCCCAGACCGTTAACATGATAATGATGACGGCGATGAATTGCAGCACGACGCGCCAGCGCATCAATGTCTGCGACAGGTTCGGCGACCCGCCGCGCAACATGTTGTAAAGACCGAGCATCAGCACGACAGCCACTGCGGCAATCGCCAATGGAACGACGTATTGGGACAGAAAGTTCGCCATTATTTTTATTTAACATCGCCGCCGCGTCGCCGCCACGGCGAATCCCGGCATGAAGGGGCGCATCGTCATATTGGGCGGCGCCGGCCGGCTGGGCCGTGCGGCCGCGCAGGCATTCAGGGCGGCGGAATGGCAAGTCGCAAGCCTGGTGCGAGGAAGCTCGGCCGAAGGCGCTGCGTCCGGAACTGAAATCATCGAGGTCGATGCGCGCGATGCCGAGTCAGTTGTCGCTGCCGCAAGCGGCGCTGACGTCGTACTCCACGCGCTCAACTTACCCTATACGGAATGGGCGCGGCTCGCGCTTCCCTTCGCGGACACTGCAATCGCCGCCGCGCGCGCAAATGGCGCGACCCTGGTCTTCCCCGGCAATCTCTACAATTATGGGGCCGACATGCCGGCGCGGATCGATGAGACTGCGCCGATGCATCCGACCTCGCGCAAGGGCGCTGTGCGCGCCGCCATTGAGACGCGAATGCGCGAGGCCGCAGACGGCGGCCTGCGCACGATCGTCCTGCGCGCCGGCGATTATTTCGGTGGCGAAGGCAGGGGTTCGTGGTTCGACCGGATCGTCGTGAGGGAGATCGCAGCGGGGCGATTGACCTACCCGGGTCCGCTCGATGTCGTCCATGAATGGGCTTATCTGCCGGACTTCGCGCAAGCCCTCGTGCAACTCGTGGAGCGGCGCCGGCAGCTTGCACCATTTGCAACGTTCGGATTTCCGGGCCACGCGGTGACAGGGCGCGAATTCGTTGCTGCGATCTCGCGGGTGTGCCGGCGCGAATTCAAGGTCGATTTCATGCCGTGGCGGTTGTTGAAACTGATGAGCGTTGTCGTACCCGTTTTCCGCGAGCTCGCCGACATTTCCTATCTGTGGTCGACGCCGCATGCCATCGATGGCGCCCGGCTCGCGCAAGTCATTGGCGACGTTCCCCGCACGCCGCTGGACCGCGCGATCGCCGCATCGCTCGCGGCGCTTGGAGTGAAGCGGCGAAGCTCGGTGTAAAGGAATGCAACTCACGCAAATGCCCGGCGCGGGCGGCGTGCCTCAATTATTAGAAGCTGGGAAGAAACGAGGCGATCAAAGAGAATCCTGCCTCTATAGGTAGAGAACATACGAGATGCACTACTAGAACCCTGCTGTATTTCGACTATTGTGACTGCAGTAAAGTTTCATTTGGAGCCGGATTGCTGCCCTATGGGCGAGTCGAGTCTGTCGAAATCCACTCTGCGAAACGCGGGATGTTGGCTATGAAACCGGGCACAGAGGCGAGCGATCCGCGCCTGTGCCTTCAGTGCGGAAAACGGATTGTTCACCGCAGAGTCACCGCACTCTATTGCTCGGGAAAATGCCGGGAAATCCACAACGCCCAAAAGCGGCGGCAGATCCGGCAGGACGCCAAAGAGGCTCCCCCGGGGATCTCTCAGCCGGAGCTGAATACCCCGTTTCGAGACACAGAAGGTGAGAGCGAGCGCCGTTGAGCGGCATTGCCGCAATGCGGCGCGCTTGACTTCGACCGACCTCTCTCACGCCAACACAGCGGTCTTTTGAGCAGATTGCTGCTGCGGCAGCCTGGCGACAGCGACGGTGCCGACCTTGCCGGCGCCGAGCAGCGGGATTTCTCGACCGCCAGAAGATAGCCCGCCGCTTGCGGTCCCAAAGCCGCCGATTCAGCGTCGTTTCACACGACCTTGCCGGGGTTGAGGATGTCCTTAGGATCGAGGGTGCGCTTGAGCATGCCCATCAGCTCGAACGCGACCGGGTCTTTCACCTGCGCCAGCAGGTTACGCTTCATCACGCCGATGCCGTGTTCCGCCGAGATGGAGCCGCCGAATTTCCTCACCACCCGGTGTACCGCCTCGTTCATTTCATCCCACCGCGCAAGGAACGCTCGCGTGTCGGCGCCGACGGGCTGGCTCACGTTATAGTGGATATTGCCGTCGCCGAGATGGCCGAACGGCACCGGCCGGCTGCCGGGGATCAGCGCTTCGACGGCCTCGCCGGCGTCCTGCAGGAAATCCGGCACCGCGGCGACCGGGACCGAGATATCATGCTTGATCGAGCCGCCTTCCCCCTTCTGCGCTTCGGGCAGGATTTCGCGCAGGCGCCAGAAGGCGCGGCGGTGCTCGACGTTGTCGGCAACCGCGGCATCGTTCACCAGACTACGCTCCATCGCGGTTTCCAGCGCCTCTTCGAGCGCTGTGCGCAGATCCTGCGGCGTCGCCGACGCAAGCTCCAACAGGACGTACCACGGATGCGTCTCGTCGAGGGGATCGCGCACGCCGTGGCCGTGACTCAGCGCGAAGTCGACCGCCAGGCGACACATAAGCTCGAAGCTGGTGGCTGTGCGATTGGTCCTCTCCTGCATCAGGGCGAGCAGCTTGACCGCGGCCTGCGGCGACGGTACGCCGACGAACGCGGTCTCCACTGACTTCGGCGCCGGAAACAGCTTGAGCACCGCAGCCGTGATGATGCCCAGCGTGCCTTCTGCGCCGATGAACAGATTTTTCAGGTCGTAGCCGGTATTGTCCTTCTTGAGCTTGTTGAGCGCGTTGAGGACGCGCCCGTCTGCCAGGACCACCTCCACGCCAAGCACTAAGTCGCGCGCGACCCCAAAGGCGAAAGCGCTGGTGCCGCCGGCATTGGTGGACAGGTTGCCGCCTATCGTGCAACTGCCCTCGGCGCCAAGCGAAAGCGGGAACAGGCGGTCGGCCGCGGCTGCCGCAGCTTGCGCTTTTGCAAGCACCACGCCGGCTTCGCAGGTCATGGTATCGGACAGAGCGTCGACCTCGCGAATGCGGTCGAGCCGCGTGAGCGACAACACGACTTCACCGTGAAGAGGGATCTGGCCGCCCACGAGGCCGGTGTTGCCGCCCTGCGGCACGATCGGCGTCGCGGATTCGTAGGCGAGGCGCATGACCGCGGCAACTTCTTCGACCGAGCCAGGCCGCAGCACCAGCGGCGTGCTGCCGTGATAAAGCCCACGCCCTTCGACAAGGTACGGCGCCTGTTCCGCCGGATTCGTGACGGCATATTTTTCCCCCACGATCGCGGCGAAGCGGGCGATCAGCTCGGAGGAAAGCGTGACGAGCGGTCGCGTCAACTGCGTGTTCATTCGGATAATCCCGGCGGCAAACTACCTAACTCGCCGTCCGCGGTCGAGTCATGTGGATCGCGCGATGGCTCGATAAAATGGGCCGTGGCGCCGCTGCATGGCAGAGCCGGTCATTGATGGCTTCCCCAAGGCCCTCGTCCGGGACCGGCGCTACCGCAATTGAATCGACGCCGGCGCTGTCCAGTTCGCGCAAAAAGTTGAACAGATTTGCGGCGGCTTCGACCAGGTCGCCGCGGACGGAGAGGTTAAGAATTAATCGCGCGTCCGCGGCTCCCTTCGGCAAAGTCGTTCCGAACGCAAGCAGTGCCTCTCCCGGCGCAACCGCGACGGCATTCATGCGCAGGAGAGCCCGCGGCGCATAATGGGAGGCCAGCATGCCGGGGGCGAGCGGACGCGGCCCGCCATCGGCCCCACCCCCACCCTCCCCTCCCCCGCTTGCGGGGGAGGGGAGGGTGGGGGCCGCAACGGCGATGTCGCGGCCGAGCAATTTCTCGATGGCCCTGCGCGGCGTGGCGCCGGGGCGCAACAGCGCCGTTGGGCCAACACAGGCCAGGATGGTTGATTCGAGCCCGAACGGCGAGGGGCCGCCATCGACGATGAGATCGATGCGGCCGGCAAGGTCGGCCTGCACATGCTTGGCGCAAGTGGGCGACACCCGGCCAGACCGATTGGCGGACGGCGCGGCCACCGGCTTGGCGAATGCGGCGAGGATCTCGCGCGCAACCGGATGGCTCGGCACACGCACCGCAATGGTATCAAGCCCCGAGGTGGCAAGTTGTCCGACCGGACAGTCACGGTGCTTGGGAAGGACGAGCGTCAGCGGTCCTGGCCAGAAGGCCTCGGCCAGCGTGAGCGCCTCTGCATCGAATTGCGCCAGGCGGCGCGCCGCTGCAAGATCGGCCACATGCGCAATCAACGGATTGAAGATGGGCCGCTCCTTGGCGGCATAAAGCATCGCCACTGCGCGGTCGTCGGCGGCATCCGCACCGAGGCCGTAGACGGTCTCGGTCGGAAAGGCCACGAGCCGGCCGGCCGACAGAACCATTTTCGCCTGCTTGATGGTCTCAGGGCTCGCCCGCGCCACGACAGTGGCAATCCCCGGCATCTGGATATCTCCGCGTTTGACCCCATATGCCGTTCGCAGGGCGCAGGCGCAATGGTTGCGGCGCAGAGACCGGTTGCGAAAGTGCTGCAAAGCAGGTGCGAGGGGCGAAGCTCCTGGGAAGCCGGTTTGCGCCAGCTCGCCGCCGGGCGCTTCCGGAGAGGGGCGTTTCCCCGGCAGGGCGTTTCCCAGGCGCTCTCCTCGCTCTCCTCGGCGGCGCTTGCAGCTCAGCGGCGGCAAGGCTATAAGACCGGCGGCCAGCGATGTCGGAGTGTGGCTCAGCCTGGTAGAGCACCTCGTTCGGGACGAGGGGGTCGCAGGTTCAAATCCTGCCACTCCGACCACGTTTCCGAGCATTCCTCCCCCAACTCGGACAGCTTCCCGGACAGCTTCAATCTGCGCGCGGCTATGTGACGCCGCGCAGGCGCCAAACTCTCTTCCCGAGATTTGGTTTTGCGTTCTTCTCCCCGACAGCCGCAGCGCGGGGGCCATGATGACGATCTCGGCCGCCGCCATCGATCTCATGGTGAGTGCCGGCGCGTCGTGCGCGCAGCTCGCTATCGTCGCGAGACGGCACCTGCCCGACATCGCAGATACGGTCGACGCGCTCGCAGCCGCCGGCGCCCCGGTCGCTGTCGTCGCCGCGCTCATGCGCGCGCAGGCCAGCGACTGCGGCGCGGCGGCGCGCGAGGCCGCGCGCCGCGCCGCCAACACCGAGGCGCAGCGGGAGTGCCGCGCCAGAGCGCGCGCCAGGCGCGCCGAGGTCATCCGCCTACGCGAGCCGGAGTTGCCGCTGTCGGCGCCATCTCAGCCCGACTCGCCGCCGGCCGCCCAGCAGCCGTCCGCGCCGTCGCTGTCATATGACACATACGACAGCGATGACCCCCCTCTCCCCCCCACACCCCCCCTCTCCTCCGCCGATGATGATGGTGATGATGGCGGCGCGCGCGTCGTCTCGTTGATCTCGCCGGCGGCCAGAGAGCTCGCCGACGAGATCGGCGCCATCGCGGGCATCGATCCCGATCCGCTGGCCTGTCCGCCCGGATGGTGCGGCGCCGCCATGCAGGTGCAGTCGTGGCTCACCGCCGGCTGGACGCGTGACGCCATCCTGATCGGCGTCCGCACCGCGATGCGATCGCCTATCCGCCAGCGCGACGGGCCGCCGGCGACGCCCGCCTATTTTGCGCGCGCGATCGCGCGCGTCATCGCCGACGCCAGCCGGCCGCTGCCGACAGTGGCGCGGCCATCCGCCAGCCCGGGAGACACCCATGCCAGACCCATCGCAGATCGGCGGCCTGGTGGCGCCGCTCGTCTCGCGGCGCAGCTCGCCGCCAGGCGCCATACGGAGACCGATAGCTGATCGCAGCCGGGTCCCGGCCGCGTATGTGCGCGCGACCGATCGCGATATCCCCGATCGCGTAGTCACCGCATACGAGGGCGCCGGCACGGCGACGCAGCGGCCGGCCATGCCGGCCCTGCGCCGCGCACTGACGGCCGACGAGCGCGACGCGCTGGTGCGGCGGCGCGACGATCTCATGGCGGCGCTCGCCGCGCCGCCTAACGGCCGCCATGACGACCGGTGTGCGAGCGCGGTGGCCGGCATGCTCGCCGCATTCCGCACGGCTGATCGTCTGGACATCGAGGCCACCGTCGCGGTCGTCGGCGGCTACCTGCACGTCGCGCGCGACTATCCGCCGTGGGCGGTGATCGCGGCATGCGAGCAGGTGCGCACCGGCGAAAGCGGCCTCAATCGCAGCTATTGTCCGCACGAGCCGGAGTTCGCGGCAGTGGTGCGCGGGATCATCGCTCCTTATAAGGAGCGGCTGCGGCGGACAGAGGCTCTGCTCGACGCGGCGCCGCCCGACGAACCTGCACCGCATCATCGCCTCGCGCATCAGCCGCCGAACATGCCGGCCCGGCCGGCGCGGGAAGAACTGCAGCGCCGCCAGGCCGAGCAATTCCTCGCGCGCTGTAAGGCGGAGGCCGAGGCCTCGGTGCGGCCGGCCGCGATCGACCTGGCGGAAATTGATCCAGCGACATGGAACGACTGATCATGTCTACGCCTGCACCCGCGCCGATGACGCTCTGCGAGACCCGCAAGCCGCCGAAGGGTTTGGTTCTCAAGTGCGGCCTGTTCTGGGCGCCGCCGACGCCGAACCCGCCGCCGGGAAAGGCGACGCACGAGCTGCTCGATCGAGAGCCGCAATTAGACCTCGCAGAGTGGAACGGCTGACCATGCCCGGCCCCGGAGTGACGATCGTGCGCGACGCCGGCTGCGAGATCGGCGAGACGCGCGATCTCGGCGCCGGCCGGGTCGCCGCGTTCTACTTTCTGCCGAAAGGCGTGCGCGTCCGGCTTGGCCTGTTTGCGACCAGGCGAGAGGCCGCGGAGGCGGTCGCGGCGAGACACCGTGACGGCCGGCCCGAGCCGCCGGAGGCGGCATGATGACAATCGTCCCCGCCCTCGACCTGTTCGGCCTGGCGGGGCCGACGCCCAATCCGGCGCGCGGCCACGCATCTCATGAGCTGCTTGAGCGGCAGCGGCAATTCGAAGAGGAGGCGGCCAGATGATCGCACCATTCGCGAGCCCCACGGCCGTCTATTCCGGCACGGTCAAAATCGGCGAGGTCGAGATCTTGACGAGGCGGCGCGTCATCGCCCGCGTGGTCACGCCGGACGGCCTGCGGCCGATCGGGATATTCGATGACAGGCGCGCCGCGATGCTCGCGGTGTCGCGTGCGGCGCGGCGTCCCGAGCCCGAGCCGCCGGAGGCGGCGTAATTCCGGCGCGGCGTCTCCGCCGGCGGGAGCCGCGGCGATGCCGCGCCGGCAGTGGCCGGGCCGGCGGAGCGCGTTCCGGCTCCGCCGGCCGGGCGGGCAGAGCGGATGCATTGCTGGGGGACAGAAATTCAATTCCTGTGGGACAGAAAAACATGACGAAGAAACGCGGCCGGCGATCGACCGGTCACGATCCGAAGGTGCCTGTCCGCATCCCGAAATCCCTGCTCGACCGCATTGACCGCTGGGCCGGCCGCTTCGAGCGGATGGACCGCTCGGCGGCGCTGCGGTGCCTGATCTACCTCGGCCTGCAGCGTTCGCGCGGCAAGCCGGCCGCCGTCTACGATCCGAAGGGATGCAAACCGCATCACGCCAAACGGAACGCCGCCTCGAAACCGGCGCTGCCGTCGCCGGCAGTTTCGCCCCCGCCGCCTTCGCCGATGGAAAGGCGCGGACGCCTCGTGCTCGTCAAGAACGGAGCCGCCTCATGACACAGGATACCTTTACGGACCTGCGAGCGATCGTCGAGCAGATCATCGAAGCCCACGAAGACGCCGAACGCATCGATCCGGCTGCGATCGCCGCCGAAGCGGCGGCTCGACTGAGCGGCAATGAGCTGCGCCACCTGGCCAATCTTCACATCCGGCAAATCGCAAGAGCCGCCTGCCGGCAAAAATTCGGCCGCGACGGCGCTGACGACGGGGAAGCGGCGAACCCCGATCAGGGTCACCTATTCCCGGAGGAGCCGGAATGTTTTCGCGTCCTGCAAAAACGCTATCCTGGGGCGGCGCGCTCTGACGGCAAGGAACGGATGTATGTGCGGCGCGATGCGATGGCGGCCGAAGACGTCGCCTATAACTGCCGGCGCCTGCGCAGCGAAGTCAACACCAAGCTTGAGCACGCCAAGATGCTCGAAAGCTGGTGGGAGTGGCGGCAGGAAACAAAAAAGAGTGAGCCGCCGCAGGGCGAGCCGGTCAAGCCGGCGGCGTAAAGCCGTGCCGGCCGGCAGGCTTACGGCGGCATCGCAGTGACGAGGGCCGCGCGCATCGAGCAGTGTGCGCGCGACCTCATCGCGGCGATCGACAAAAATCTCGACACCCTGCCGTGGCCGGTCAAATACGGCGTTCCCTTCCGGGAGGCGCTGGCGCTCAGGGAGGCGATCGACGGCGTTGCGCCGGGCCATTATTCGGAGGACATCGCGGAATGAAGGCCGGCGGCAGCGAGCGAGGCGATGTTGCCGCCGGCGCGCATGCTGCCCCGGCCGCGGCTCGGCCGAAGCAAGCGAGGCGGCGTAGCGGCGGCGAGGCGCCGTCGATGATGACCTCATCGCCAAAGGCCATCATCAATCGCGAGCGCGATGAGCGCGGCAGGCTGGTGCGGATTACTATCACCGCTCCAGCCGGCGCGGTCATCGATGAGCTGCACTGCGCGGTGCGCTGCGCACCGGCGCCGCGGCGGCGCCGGCGTGACGGCGCTGATGACCGATGAGCTGCCCGCCGAGATCCTCAGCTTTCCGCGGCGAGCGCAAATGGAATGCACGCGCAGGCCGTTACGGCATCACGCGTTCCTCGTTCTTCCTGCCGAGGCCGAATAATGGCCCGGCGCAACGCCGTCGATACGAAATCGTCCGCGCCACGTCCTTGATGATGGGCCCGACCTTGATGATGGGCCCGACCTGGTCGGCGATCGCCGCGAAGGGCACATCGAGGCGCACCGCCATGTTGCCGCAGCCGATGTCGAAGCCGACGCCGGAGATGCTGATTTGCCTCTCATAGGCGATGACGCCGCCGACCGGCTGGGCATAGCCGAGGTGGCCGTCAGCGCAGACGACGCCGGCGACGACGTTGCCCACCGCCATGCAGGTGCGCATTTGCGCAATGGTGGCCTCGTCATGCTGGCCGAACACATTCAGCGGGCTGTTCTGAAACTCCGGCGCCTGGGGCCGCAGCGCCGCGATGCCTTCGGCCGCGGCTTGCGCCTCGCGCGCGAGATGCTCCTGTCGCGCCGCGTCGCGGTAGGCGCACCACGCCGGCATCGAGCGCTGGCCGGGGCGCTCGATGCGGCTGTCGGGATCGACGCCGGCCGCGAGGCACAGCTCGCGGGCGCGGGCTTGGTAGGGATCTGGGCGCCTGGTCATGGCTTTGGCCTGCAGCACTTGCGAAGCCGAAGCGCTACTTTCTCGGTATGCTACATTTGCCAGCCCAACGTTGGCGATGGCCATCGGCAAGGTTCTAAGATGAGCACTGTCCATGAAACCGCGGCCGATTCCAGCGGCGTCGCGACGCTCGCGGAGGAGATCGAGATCACGCCGGCAATGATCGATGCAGGCATGGACGCTTTGCGTCGTGAACCTTTCGTTGATTTGGCTTACGGCCAAGCACTCGACCTGGTGGAGGATATCATCACAAGTGCCTTGGGAGCGTTGCACGTAGGAAATTTGCTGCGCGGGTCGCAATCGCATGGACATCGCGACAGTGACTCACAAGATCGTCTTGGTTCAGCGGTTGGACATCCTCGCTCCGAGCACGAAGGCGCTCGGCATCGCTGATGTAGATTTCAAACCATGTCTTCGCTTGCAATAGTCCGATGCCACCGGGGATGCCAAAATCGTTCTTTGCTGCCACCGGATGATGCGCAATTCGACCGCGTGTGCGAAGCAAGCCAACGAGATCCTTTCGCAGCTTGTCCCATTCCTGAAGATCGGGATGATCGTGCGAGCCGCTTTTCTTTTCGCGCTTCGGAAGGACAGTGCGCACGAGTTCGTCGACAAGCAGCACGCGACTATCGATGGTTGGCGTTCGATAATACACGATGGCGGCGCGATCGGTTCGAGCACCCAAGCAGTGCTCGCAAATTCCGAAAAGTTGCTCTTCGACCTTTGCCCAGGCGGTTATGCAAGTGCCAATCCACATGAGGAATTCTTCGGTGGGCGTCATGGCAAGGTCCCAGTCCGAGGATCAATTCACCGATGTGTGGCTGGGACGGGCATCGCGTCTAGACAGGCGCCCGCCCCAGGACCTGTTGTTCGCGGAGGACCACGCACTAAGGAGCGATTCCCGGAATGGGCAAAAGATCGCGCACAGCGATCACAGCCTATCGCTCTAAATTTAGGGTCTTCGTGAATTCACGTGGGTGATTTTGCAGTGTGGAAGTTCAAGAAAGCTGTGCATGGCATAGGGATTGTGCATTCCAGCCGGGCTTGGAATTTGCCAAGCGATTTGGATGGTGCGGCGATCTTCACGAAAGCGGCGGCTGTGGGATGCGTATTGCTTCCCCGGCTTTCGACCGGAACCGGTGGTGCGGG
>Ga0209062_1000751_pt1 | contig 80724 bp, 62 predicted proteins | sample Coa_R2_2_FD_187158 | JGI IMG/M metagenome (GOLD analysis project Ga0209062, IMG submission 187158) | Surface soil microbial communities from Centralia Pennsylvania, which are recovering from an underground coalmine fire - Coalmine... | ecosystem: Environmental > Terrestrial > Soil > Unclassified... | reverse complement strand
ACCCACCAACAACAATCGAACCGCTGGCTTACGTGTACACGTCCGCGCACGACATTGATTCATCTGACGGTAACTCGTCTCGATCCCAAAGCGACTCCGGTACAGCTCGCTTACCTGCGCCGCTGGCCCGCACGCTCGCCTTCACGAAGTAACGTTCCGGGTCGGCCGCCAACGGCGATTGCGTGGGTGTTTCGTCCGCCAGTTGGTAGGTGTGCGAATTCAGAATAAGACGAACGAGCGGTTTGAGGCGATAGCCGTTTTTCACGAAGTGGTCCGCGAGCGCGGCGAGGAGTTCGGGGTTCGATGGCGGGTTGGTGTCGCGGAAGTCGTCCACGGGATCGACAATTCCACGTCCCATCAAATGGAACCAGACGCGATTGGCCACCGCTGGGGCGAAGAACTTGTTCTTGGGGCTCGTCAGCCAGTCAGCAAGGGCGTCGCGGCGGTCACCATCGGGACCAGTCCCAGGCGCCACCCAGCCAAACGCCACCGGCGGCTGCGGCTTCCGCGTTACGGGGTTATTGAGTTCGCGATTGGGCTGAGTGTACACGATTTCATCGTCGAGTCCGAACTGCGCACCCTTTAACTGTACGCGAGCGAAAAACGCCGCCAGGCCGTAGTAGTCGGTTTGCGTGATGTTCTCGAAGGGGTGACTGTGGCACTTCGCACACTGGACTCGCACGCCCAGGAAAAGCTGCGCCATCGCCTCGGCCGCGTCTTCCGGCGTACGAGCAACGCGGAAGAAGTTCGCCCCTGGCTTATGGAGTGTGTTCCCGCTTCCGGTGAGGAGTTCGCGTGCGAACTGCGTGATGGGTTTATCGTCCGCAACGCTGCGCACCAGATAGCGGTGGAAACTGTGCACCCCGCGTTCGCTGATCGTAACCGAACTGCCACGCAGCACGTCTGCCCACTTCAGTGCCCAGAAGTATGCGAACTCCTCGCGCTCCAGCAGCGAATCGATGAGCTTCGCGCGCTTGTTCTTGTCTTTCGAATCGAGGAACGCCGCGGCTTCTTCGGGCGACGGCAGCGTGCCGATGGTATCGAGAAACACCCGCCGCACGAACACTTCGTCACTGCACACCGCCGCCGGGAGCAGTTGCAGTTCCTTCTGCTTGGCGAACACAGCAGCATCGATGAAGTTATTGGCAGCGGGTGCTTTGAACTGAAACCTGGCATCCGGCTGCACGAACGTGAACCGCACGCTGGTGATGCCCGTGAGGTACCGCGCCAGCACCGATGCTTCGCCCGTTTGCGTGAAGGTGACCAGACCCTCTGGCGTTACCTTGGCGGCCGAATCGCCCGTGGTGAAGACCGTCAGTGTCGTGACGTCACGGACAGTACCATCGGCGAAATGGGCCTTCGCAGTGAGTTGTACCGAGGGTTTTGTTAGATCGAGACGCTTCGTACCGGGTATCAGTTCAAGCTTCACAAGTGCAGAAGGTTTGTCGTCCTGCGCACCTTCCGCTATCCACTTTGCGATAATCCGATACGCCGCGTGGTCGCGGCCGAAGAGTTGACCACCGCCGTGTGATACGCGACCCGAACCCTTCAGCAATACGAGGCTGTCGTCCGGCGTTTGCCGATTCACGCGTCGGCCGCCGATCTCTTTTGTCAGAGTGGCGAAGTCGAGATCGGGATTTTGCCCACGAAGCGATAGTCGGAAGCCGTTCTTCCCTTGCGGCGAGCCGTGACAGGCGCCGGAGTTACACCCCACACGCGATAACGCCGCGATCACATCCGTCCGGAACGACACCGCCGGCTCCGCAGCGCGAACCGGAGAGGGTGCGAAAGCGAGGATGAGAGCAACGACAGCAGAGAAACGCGGCATGAAGAACCTCGCTCGGGGCAATAACGCACCCAACAACGAGTTAGCGACGGGCAAAGGCAATCAAAGGCAATCGCGACGGGCAAAGGTAACATTAAAACCAAGCCCGTCGCTAACACTTCCGAAGCCCCTTCGAAGCCAGAGACATAACATTAAAACCAAGCCCGTCGCTAACGCTTCCTCGTTAGTACCAAAACGGCTTCACTTCTTCTTCGGCGGTTCGATCTTCTTCACCTCGATCGTCACCGGTGACGATCGCACTTCTTCCTCGAAGCCGTCTACATCGGCCGTGCCTGTGATTTGCCAGTTCTGGCGGCGCGGTTGTGCATCGGGCATCGCCTTCACCGTGAATTCGACCGAGGTCTGGCCTTTCGGAATCGTCACCATTTCCGGTGCTTCCAGGCCCTGCATCGGGTTCAGGTGTAGTTGCACGGGACCGCTGAAGCTCTTGACGCGCGCGACATTGAGCCGGACTTTTGCGGACTCACCCGGCAGGAGCGAAACCTCCCGCGTTTCGGCGAACAGCATGTAAGCATGCGTGAGGTCGAGATCGAAGTGGCGGATCAGCGTGACGCGGCGGTTCTGGTGTGTACCGGTCGCGGTCACTTCGATACGCACGTGGCCGATATTGGAGAGAATCTTCGACACCACAACGCCAGAGACGTTCGGTTGCTTCGCGGTCGCGTCGGGGAACTCGGCGTACACACGCGTGCGGCCCTCGTTCTTGTCTGCCAGTTGACCGCCGGTCGCGTTGAACGAAATTGGACCCTCGAATCCGGCAATACGCGTGGTGGTGATCGGAATTGGCGCCCGCTGATAGCGCGGAAGAGCGATCGTCTTTTCGGGGAGTTCGAATGTGAATGGACTTGGTGGCGTGATCTGTACCGCCAGCCGATCCGCCAACGAAGGAGGCAACCGCGTTTGATCTTCTCGCAGCGCGATCGGAATGAGATCAATATTCTGATAGCGTTTGTCGATGAGCGGCCGCGTGGCGACGATCCACTTCTCTCCGCTGCATTCCGCGATGATCTGAATAGTATGCAACCCCAGAGGTGCCGCGCCATCCGCTTCGAGTTTGCACACCACGGCGTTTTCGGTTGGGTGAATGACATCCGGGGTCAGTTTGATGCCAACCGGGGTTTTTCCCTTATCGTTCACAAGCGATAGATGAATCGGGGCGTTCCGCGAGTCGCCGGGACGATTTACTACCAGCGGCACGCTCTGGCAGCTTCCTTGTGGAACCGTCAGCCCTTCGACTTCGGCGGTGATCGCAGGCGGGAAACTCGTATCGCGCACGGTGATACGATAGGCGTGTGAATCGCTGCCGTCGCGCAGAACGTCTCGCACCACGATCCCGTAAGTACCGGCGTTCCCCGCAGTGAAATCGAGCGTGATCTCGTCGCGATTCTCCTGCGACCGGCGTAGTTCGCGGCCAACGCGATCCACAATTGCGAGTTCGAGGTCGGCGGGGGAGTTCAGCGTTTTCGCTTCGGCGCGGAGGAAGAGGCGTTGCCCCTTCGTGAGTTGCACCGCGAAGGCTTGCCGCTGGCCGGGTTGTTTGAGGACGCCGCACAGTTCGCCGGGCACCACGGCGGGCGTGGGCTGGAGTCGGCCGTATTCGAGCGAGCGTTCCAGGGCCAGGAAGGGATTTCCGCGCATCGGCGATGCACGAAACGCCAACCACGCCGCTCCGCTTGTCGCGTCGGCCAGCGCATCGTCGCGCATCGGATCGAAGTCCTTCGCCCCCGTCACCGGGCCATTGCTAACAGCGACCGGCAGCCAGACCGAACCATCGTCGCCTGGATGTTTCTTTTGCTGGAAAAGCAAACCCGGCAGGCGATCCGCGGCCACCAACACCGGTGGCACAGCCACGCGTTCGGTCGGGAACTTCCCGACGCGAAGGATGTAGTGGTGATGCGGACTCGCTCGCAGGCGGGCATCGCGGACTTCGAGCGTATATGTTCCGGCTTCTTTGAATGTGTGTGCAAATCGGAAGTCGAAGTACAAACCGGCGTCGTTGTCGCGCTCCGCGACGAACTTCCCGCTTGCGTCGCGAATGGTAATAAGCGGGTCCGCGTCCTTGCCAAGCCTGTTGGAAACGCACTCGAAGCTCACGCGCTCGTTCGCCTTCACACTGATTGCGTAGCGGTGCAGGGTGCCTTCGAGAAACGTACCACACACAGAGCCGGGCAGATTAAGTGATACCGGCTTGTCACTGGCGATACTTCCCCGAACAGGCAAATCCTCGACATGGAAGAGCACGGCGTTGGTCAAGCCGTCCCGTGTGGCGATGCGCAGTCCGCATATTCCCACGGGAGCATCCGCGCGGGCGGTGATGTCGAAAACCAGCTTGCTCGGCTCGCTCGATACAGGTTTGGCCGTCAACGCCCCTGACGGAAGCGAGTGCCATACGTCCAAGCCCGCACCGAGGTCATGCCCGCTAAATGTCACGCGCGTCGTCTTTCCGCGCTCGATGACCGGCGGCGCGACGCTTTCAACGAAGCCCTGCGCACTGGCAACGAGCGGCAAAGCAAACGCGACAACAACGCCGAGAAAGTATCGCATGGTGGCGTCTGGTTGCGAAAAAGTAGCCGCAGATTCACGCGGAAAGGTGCAGATCAGAATGCAATTAATCTGTCTTTATCTGCGATCTCTGCGTTGATCCGCGGTTCGTCTTGTTTTCGGGTAGGAAATCGCGAATCGCAGGCTGGCGGGACAACTCACAGCTATGGTACACTCGGTTTGAGTTGATTGCACGCCGCTTTTTCCCGCCTTGGCTTTCTGCTTTCCTGCCTCGATCGCTCATCGCGGAGTTCGGATCATGCTCAATCTGTGGAGTGGGTCTTCACTCGATCGGCGCGAACTGCTTCGCGTTGGCGGAATCGCACTCGGCGGCCTCACGCTCCCCGCACTGCTCGCCAAACCAGCGATCGCGGCCGGCCCGAAGACCAGGAGCTTCGGCAAGGCGAAGAATTGCATCATTCTGTATCTGAGTGGGGGCCACAGCCAGCTCGACACCTTCGACCCCAAGCCCGATGCGCCGGACGATATTCGCGGGCCATTCACCACGATTCAAACGACTCTCCCCGGTGTCCGCTTCACAGAACTGCTGCCGCATTGTTCAAAGTGGATGCACAAGTCAGCTCTCGTGCGAACCATGTGGCACGACCACAACGACCACGGCCGCGGCTCGTACTGGATGTTCACCGGTTACCCGTATCCCGGCGGCGTGCCAGAAGTGAACAACATGACGCGCCAGGATATGCCGCACATGGGTGCGTGCGTCGCGAAGATTGCCCCGGGCAATAGTCCATTGCCAGCGTGGGCGCTCATTCCACATCGAATGGACGTGGCTGGTGGACGCCGGGCGGGACAGTTCGCGGGTTCCCTGGGGCCGAAGTACGATCCGCTCCTGACTGGTGGCAATCCGAACGACAACAACTTCAAACTCGATCACCTGCCGCTTGTGGCAAATGCGCAGCCCGATGCACTGAAACGGCGGCTCTCACTCGTCGACCAACTGAACGCCGAAGCGAAGCCGCTGAACGGCCTGGCGATGAGCGGCACGATCAAGGATGCGCAAGCGAAGGCCGTGGAAGTGATTTCGTCGGACGCTGTTCGCAAGGCCGTCGATCTCGCTTCAGCACCGGCCAAGGATCGCGAACGTTACGGCCGCAATCTGTTCGGTCAGTCGGTGATGCTCGGTCGGCGTTTGCTCGATGCGGGCGTGCGGCTCGTGCAGTGTAACTGGCAGCGCACGCAGGGCATCAATGGCTTTGCGTGGGATACGCACTGGAACAACTTCACCGCGCACAAGGACGATCTGGTACCGCCATTTGACCGGGCGTTCCACGCGCTCATGAGCGATCTGGACGCAGCCGGGAAGCTCGACGAAACGCTCGTCGTGGTCGCGGCGGAGTTTGGCCGCTCGCCAAAGATCACCAAGAGCAACGCTGGCCGCGAACACTGGCCCGATTGCTTCAGTGTGCTGTTCGCCGGCGGTGGGATTAAGGGCGGGCAAGTCTACGGCGCCAGCGACAAAATCGCTGGCCGGCCGGCGTCCAACCCCGTTACACCTGCAGACTTCACCGCGACCATCTATCACTGCCTGGGCATCGATTCATCGAAGGAAGAACACGACCAGGGCAATCGGCCCTTCACGCTCTCCAAGGGCAAGCCGATCGACGCGTTGGTGGGATGAGGTTCTTTGTTCGCAGTGACACGCTTTCGCGAGTCACTGGCGGTTCGCGGCAAATGGTTCGCTTGCGAGAGAGAATCACGTCGCTTCGCGACAGTTTGAATGAGGGACGCTTCACGTTTTCAGTCCAGGTCGATCTTGATCTCCTGGCCATCGCTGGTCACGTCGTAACTCAAGGGCGAAGACTGCTTCCCGTACTTGTTCAGGATTGCTTTCACGTCGGCCGGAATCACTGCTTGTCCGGTCGCGATGTCGGACTCCTGTTTGGGATCGCGCGGTCGATACTCGACATACACCTTGTGCTTCCCTCGAACGGCCCCCTCAACGTCCCGCTCGTATCGGAGTTTGAATGCTCCGTTGTCGTCAGTCGTTCCGGCGCTCTCCCGGCCCTGCTCTGGTACGAAATGGACCACCAGATTGGGAACCGGTTTTCCCTTGGAACGAACAACTCCCGTGACGCGGACGGGCTTGCTGTTGTCGCAACCCGACGCCAACAAGACCAAAGCAGGGAGAAGGATCAAGAGATAGCTGAAGCGATGCAGTCTCATGGTCGGGCCAGATGTGAAGAGAGGGAACGAGATGGAAAGTTGCCAGTTCGGTCGAGTATCCGCGCAAAACTCGCGGGCGGCTGGGAGCGAGTTTGCTCTCCCAGCCGCCTGGATTCCAACAGATTGGCCGACAATCAGTAGTTTCCTGGGATGTCGCCGCCGGCTCGCGTGAAGAGGTACTTGTAAGTGGGGTTCGTGATGCTGTTCGAGATGAACTGGACGTGTCCGTCCGCCATCGAGACCATCACCCCGCCGATGTGGAAGCTCTGCGGTGCCCGGTTATTGAAGATGTCGGAGTTGGGCATGTACCCACCCTGGACATATCCCTGCGACGGATGGTGCACGAAGAAAAAGTGATTGGAGCCGTAGGTATCGGGCAGCCAACTCTGGTCGCGATAATTGGTTTTCTCAAGCAGGAGGAACGTGCTGCTGGTGCCGTCAGTGATGTCGGTCAGTTTTACCTTCCCGTTGACCCACGCCACGCCATCCATGCCCGCCGCAGTTCGTTCCGGGCAACACGCCCCCGTACCACCATTCACGCCGTAATCCTTCTGCTGGGTTCCAGACGGATCGGACGATCCGCGCAGCGAAGAGGGGCAGATGAAGGTATTGGGCATATTGGTCGCGGCGAACGCGTTCGCGGCATTGCCGGATGCTCCGCGGTTGGTGGGCGATCCTCCACCCCCCAGATCCTCCCAGATGGACTGAGCATAGGCGGGGACATTGAAGTTGATCCGATTGTAGAGATTGCCGGCCTCGATATACGGCAGAATGATCGCGGCCCAACTGAAGTGTCCAAACGGCAGGCTGTTGCCGTAATGGGGGTCGCCCCAACCGGAGGGGAAATTGTTGTTGCCGTTCATCGGGCCACTGCTGCCCATGGGCAGATAACCGTTGGCGTCGTGGTAAGCATGAAAAGCGATCGAGAGCTGCTTGATGTTGTTGCTGCACTTCATCCGGGCGGCGGCCTCCCGCACTTTCTGCACGGCGGGGAGCAGCAAGCCAATGAGAATGGCGATGATGGCGATGACGACGAGGAGTTCAATCAACGTAAAGGCAGGTCGAGGGAGAGATTGCGAGCGCATAAGATCCTCGAATTTGGGGAAAAAGGCTCCTTCAGACATGAAAAACAAGTAAAGACCTCGGCGGAGAAACCGAGGAGAAAGCCTCATGAGATTAACAAACGATGAGCGCGAAGTCGAGATCTATACTCATTAATTTCTCTAATTACTTGCCAGTCCATCGCATTCGCTCGGTTATTTCGACGAACACCCTTATGGGAGCTCGGGAATTGCGGCAAGAATCGAAGTTCAGGAGGGCGAACGGCGTGAATTCAGGAGTGCCGCGGCAGATCGCGGAGGGCGTTATTAAGTAATTGGCGTCGTGACACGAAATTGATGACGAAAAATGCCAGCAAAATGAAGAAGAGTAGAGAATTTCACACTTGTAAGTGAAAATGAGTCTTGTCGATTCCATCGGCTGTTCGTGGAACTTCCGGCGTGGAGCCAAGCAATCTGTGATGCTTTTCGGCGCCCCGACCTCAACCCTTGCGCAACAAAAACCCCGTCCTCTGCCTTGAGAGAGGACGGGGTTTGCGGTGTCAAGCGCGTTCAGCGTGAATTACTTCTTCACTTCGTACTCGGCGTCGATCACGTCGTCCGGGCCGTCCTTTTTGCCCGAGCCGCCCGTGGGGCCGGCCGATGGGGTTGCGCCTTCCTGGCCCGGTCCACCCACCTTCGAGTACAGGTGTTGCGCCATTGCCGAAGCTGCCTGATCGAGTTCCGCCGTTGCGGATTTGATCGCCGCCAGGTCGTTGCGGCCGATCGCTTCCTTCACCTTCGTGATGGCAGCATTGATCGGTGCCTTGTCCTGTTCGGTGATCTTGTCGCCAGCCTCCGTGAACATCTTCTCGATCTGGTAGATCCGCGTTTCGCCAGCGTTCTTCGCTTCCGCCAGTTCGCGCTTTCGCTTGTCGTCGTCGGCGTGCAGTTCCGCTTCCCGGCGCATCTTCTCGACGTCGTCCTTGCTCATGCCCGACGAGCCTTCGATGCGGATCTGCTGCTGCTTGCCCGTGCCGAGATCTTTTGCAGACACGCTGAGCACGCCGTTGGCGTCGATTTCGAAGGTCACTTCGATCTTCGGCACCTGCCGCGGTGCGGGCGGAATATCCGCCAGGTGGAAACTGCCGATCTTCTTGTTGTCCTGGGCCATCGGCCGTTCACCCTGGAACACCTGTACCTCAACAGATGGCTGGTTGTCCACAGCCGTGGTGAAGGTTTCGGTCGCTTTCTTCGGGATCGTGGTGTTCCGCGGAATCATGACCGTCATCACGCCGCCGAGCGTTTCCAGACCCAGCGACAGCGGAGTCACGTCGAGCAACTGAATGTCGGCTGCTGCCCCAAGGAGCAACTGCGCCCCCTGAATCGCCGCACCAATTGCCACCACTTCGTCCGGGTTGACGCCGCGGTGACCTTCCTTGCCGAAGATCTCCTTCACAAGCTGTTGCACGCGCGGCATACGCGTCATACCGCCGACCATCACGACCTCGTCGATCTGGTTGGCCGTCAGTTTCGCGTCTTTGAGCGCCGCCAGGACCGGCTTCTTGCACCGCTCGATGAGGTGCTCCACCATCCGCTCGAACTGGTTGCGGCTGATGCTCATCATCAGGTGCAACGGATTGCGGTTCTCATCCGCCGTGATGAACGGGAGGTTGATGTCCACGTTCGTCTGCTGGCTCAGGTCTTTCTTGGCCTGCTCCGCGGCAACCTTCAATCGCTGCATCGCCATCGCGTCTTTGCGAAGATCGATGCCGTGCTGCTTCTTGAAGTCGTCGGCGATGTAGTCCATCAACACCTGGTCGAAATCGTCACCGCCGAGGTGCGTATCGCCGTTGGTGCTCTTCACCTGGAAGACGCCGTCCTCGCCGACATCGAGAATCGAGATATCGAACGTACCACCGCCGAGGTCGAAGACCGCGATCTTCTCGTCCTTTTTCTTGTCGAGCGCGTAAGCCAGCGCCGCGGCCGTCGGCTCGTTGATAATGCGCATCCGCTGCTTGACAACTTTGCCGTCCTTGCCGCGAATCTCATACTCGGTGTCGAAACCCGCGATGGAGGCCGCGTCGATGGTCGCTTGTCGCTGGGCGTCGTTGAAGTACGCCGGGACGGTGATAACCGCCTTGCGAACCGTGTGGCCCAGGTAAGCTTCCGCGGCTTCCTTGAGCTTGCGCAGAATCATCGCCGAAATTTCCGGCGGGGTGTATTGCTTGCCGTCGATGTCGACCTTCACCAAGTCGTTCGGTCCGCCAGCAATCTTGTAGGGAACGAGCTTCTCCTCGCTCTCCACTTCGTTGTGCCGGCGACCCATAAAACGCTTGATCGAATAGATCGTGCGCTTCGGGTTGGTGATTGCCTGCCGCTTGGCCGGTTCGCCGACGAGCCGGTCGCCCTTGTCGGTGAACGCGACCACGCTTGGCGTCAGTCGGCTCCCCTCCTGATTGGGGATCACCTTCACCTCGGTGCCGTCCATTACGGCAACGACCGAGTTCGTTGTGCCCAAGTCAATCCCGATGATTTTCTCTTCAGCCATGTTCGATCTCCTTGTGTGCTTATTTTGTGTCCTGCCGGTGTCTGGTCACATAAGCCCACTCTTCATTTGTTCGCCGCAAGTGGCGTTCCTTCAGAGTGAGCGTGTGGCGGGTATTCACGGCGTCGGAAGTCACCCATTCGAGAGTCGAAAAAGCTCCAAAGATTCAGAGATTTGCAGCACAAAAGCAAGGCGCGTGCCGGGATCATATCCGACAGTCGTGGTCGCTTCAACCCATGTCCTGCGCAATACTTGCGGTCAGAATTATAAAATACTCCCCACACATTCATCACCTTCTTCTGCCAATTCAGCAGCCGCGCCGCAACTCTCTGTCAGGAATGGGATTGTGTCGAAAGAGAATCTCGCCTCCTCTCGCTACAATCGGCAGGCGTGACACGACCAAGTGCCACGGACGCACACTCCGTTCGTTGACGCCCCCCCCCAACACCGGTAAATTCACCGCATTCGCGGCCTTCAAAAACACAAGCGGCGGTGGGGCAGCAATGACGCGTAAGAACGATACCGGTTCCAGTCCGCCGCCTGACAAAGCGGCCGCACACCTCGCCACGTTGCGCGGCCAGATCGATAAACTCGACCTCCAGATCCTGGAACAGTTGAATAAGCGGGCCGCCATCGCCGCGCAAATCGGAAAAATTAAAGCGGATCAGGGCGGTGAAGTCTTCTCCGCGGCGCGTGAAGAGGAAGTCCTCGGCAATGTCCTCGCGGCCAACCAGGGCCCGCTCGACACCGTCACGATCAAAGCGATCTTCCGCGAACTCATCAGCGGGTCGCGGTCGATCCAAAAGCTTCAAAAAATCGCTTTCCTTGGGCCGGAATACAGTTACAGCCACCTAGCCGCGATTCAACGCTTTGGCGAAGCGTCGGTGTACAACCGCACTTCGAGCATCACGGCCGTGTTTGAAGAAGTGATCCGCAAGAATGCCGATTTTGGCGTCGTGCCGTTGGAGAATTCGACGGACGGGCGGATCGCAGACACGCTCGATATGTTCATTCGCTACCCGGATCAGGTGAAAATCTGTTCCGAGATTCGTCTCCGGGTTCGGCATCACCTGTTGGCGAATTGCAAGCAGTCGGAAATTCGTCGCGTGTACTCGAAAGCGCAGGCTCTTTCGCAGTGCCGGAACTGGCTGTCCAAGAATTTACCACAGGCGTCGTTACACGAGGTTGCCAGCACCTCCGACGCAGCCAAATTGGTTGTTTCCGAGCCAAATGTGGGGGCGGTGGCCAGTCGGGAAGCCGCCGTCCGGTGGGGAATCAACGTTCTGGCGAACAATATCGAGGATTCGCCATTCAACGAAACGCGATTCGCCGTCATTGGGGCAACGGACTCCGCCCGCACGGGGAACGACAAAACGGCTCTGATGTTCCAGATCAGTCACACGCCTGGTGCGTTGGCGGATGTGCTGGGGGTGTTCAAAGCGAACAAAATCAACCTGACGTGGATCGAATCATTTCCCTACCGCGAAGCAAAAGGGCAGTACGTGTTCTTCGTGGATTTCGAGGGGCACCGCGAGGATCAGCGGATCAAAAAGGCACTCACCGCACTCGAATCGATTTGCGACAATGTCTCGGTTCTCGGTTCGTTCCCCCTCGCCAACCCCTCGGAAGATTGAGGTCGGCTGACCAGATCCACCTCCCACCGAATCGCATTAATGAGAAGCGATCCTGGGACCGCGGCCGTCCCGGCCGCAGCGGACCAGAGGCCCCGCGTTCCCAGGGGATACTCTTCAGTTCGACTTGGTGAGGGTGCAGAATCCCCGACCAACCAGCCAGGAGTTTATTTACTTCGGCGGAACTATGCCGCCCGCTGGTGTTATGGGCGTGTTCGGCACGTTCGGTGCGGGCGGAGTGATCGGCGGCTGCGTGGTTGAGTTCTGTGTCGTTCCCGGCGCACTTGTGGGAGTTGTGTTGGCGTCCTGTGTCGCCTTCTGATTGCTGACCGCCGCCGAGATGTTCTTGAAGGCGTTGGTTGTGTCGCTGTTCACCTTGTTGGTGTCGACGTCGGTTTTAATTTCCAGGTTGCCGTCGGTGCTTCGTGTGAAGCTCAGTTTGTACCAACCCAGGTACCAGCCCAGGCCGCCGGCAACGATGACCAGAAGTCCAAAACCGGCCAGTAAATTTCGCATCTGCGTCTCCTTCGTCCGTGAAAGGCAGTTCCGTTCTCCGACTCCAACGCACACATTGTTCGTGGGGAGGCAAGTTCCTCCCAGGGACACCCAGGGTGGGGGAGTGTACTTTACTGGAGCGATTTGCGCAAGCCGAGTTGCGCGCCATGTGACTGGAGATGGCGGCAGAGGGGTGGGAGGGAGTTGTGTTCTTGTGTTTCCAGCTTTTCCGAGAACACAACGAACGAACCCAAACCTCTTACGCCCAAATCTCCAGCCACACCCTACTTGCTGCGTCATCTGCTCTTGGAGACGGACAGTGCGCGGGGGTAGAATGCGATAGCTTGGGGATGGAAGAAAGCGGTGGGGAGGGAGCATGGGCTTGCGATAGCTCCTGGAACTCGCTACCCTAACTCGACCCATTCGCCTACTCTACTGGGGCTTCCTCATCCGGCAGTGGAAGCAAACGCTCCCCTCCCGCTCCCGCCACGGCTCTCGGGCTGAGCTGTTGCCCTGTTGAAATCTTGGGCCGGTTGTCGCTGAGGTCGGCTCTTTTGAAGCGGTTTTCTCGAAGATCGCGACAACCTCAACTAAGACTTCAACAGAGCAGGGCTGAAACGCAGCCACCCGATAAGCCGGGCTTTCGGCACCCCACCAATCTGAATCTGGGTGCTACGAGCGGTGCCGAATTTGCTGCATTCCGCAGCACCCGGCGCCCCCGCGCCGCCCACGGAGGACTCCCGCACTCATGGCTACAGCCTCAACAATCCTCGATACCCTGCGGACGCAACTCGATACCACCGAGTACAAGAAATTGCACTGGGAAGGGTCGTTCTCCGACTACCTGAACACTGTTCTGGAGACCCCCGGTGTCACCCGCACGGCGTATCAGCGTCTCTACGACATGATCCTGGCGCACGGTGTGGAGGACGTGTACGAAAACAAAGACAAGATTCCGCGCTACAAGTTCTTCACTGAATTTGCAGCACGACACGCCGACGGCATCTACGGCCTTGACCGGCCGCTCATGCAGTTAGTGAACACCTTCAAAAGCGCTGCCCTGGGCTACGGCACCGAACGTCGTGTCATTCTGCTGCACGGCCCAGTGGGTAGTGCGAAGTCCACCATCGCGCGCCTCCTGAAACGCGGACTGGAAGAGTACAGCCGCACCGACAATGGGATGCTCTTCTCGTTCGCGTGGAAGAACCCGGACGGCCACGGCTGGACGAAAGACCCAATGCATGGCGAACCGCTGCAGTTGGTGCCGGAAGAACACCGCGCGAAGATTCTGTCCATGCTCAATGAGCAGTGTAAAAAGCCACACCCCTACGAAATTCGCATCAAGGGCGATCTCAGTCCGTTCAGCCGCTACGAGTACAAGGAACGGCTGTCGAAGTACGACGGCGACTGGCTGAAGATGCTCGACAACGAAGTGAAGGTGTACCGGCTTGTGCTCTCCGAAAAGGATCGCATCGGTATCGGTACCTTCCAGCCCAAGGATGAAAAGAACCAGGACAGCACGGAACTGACCGGCGATATCAACTACCGCAAGATTGCCGAGTACGGTAGCGATTCCGATCCGCGTGCCTTCAACTTCGACGGCGAGTTGAACATCGCCAACCGCGGCATCGTCGAGTTCATCGAAGTGCTGAAGCTCGATGTCGCGTTCCTGTACGACCTGCTCGGCGCATCGCAGGAACACAAGATCAAGCCGAAGAAGTTCGCGCAGACCGACATCGACGAAGTGATTTTGGGGCACACCAACGAGCCGGAATACCGGCGGCTCCAGAACAACGAGTTCATGGAAGCGCTTCGCGACCGAACGGTGAAGATCGACATCCCGTACGTCACGCGTCTGCGCGATGAAGTGAAGATCTACGAGAAGGACTTCAACTCGGACAAGGTGAAGGGCAAGCACATCGCTCCGCACACGGTGGAAGTGGCGGCGATGTGGGCGGTGCTGACGCGGCTCAACCCGCCCAAGCATGCCAGTCTCAGTGTTCTCCAGAAGATGAAGCTCTACAACGGCAAAACGCTGCCGGGCTTCACCGAGGACAACGTCATCGAACTGAAGCGCGACGCCGTCCACGAAGGCATGACCGGCATCAGCCCGCGTTACATTCAGGACAAGATTTCCAACGCCCTGGTGGCGCACCCGAACGAGGACAACATCAACCCGTTCATGGTGATGAAGGAACTCGAAGATGGTCTGCGGCACCACTCGCTCATCAAGGACGAGGATCAGTACCGGCACTACAAAGAACTGCTCTCAGTCGTCCGCGAGGAGTACGAGGACATTGTGAAAAACGAAGTGCAACGGGCGATCGCGGCCGACGAAGAGGCGCTCGCGCGGCTCTGCTCGAACTACATCGACAACGTGAAGGCATACACGCAGCGCGAAAAGGTCCGCAACCGCTACACTGGCAACTACGAGGAACCCGACGAGCGGCTGATGCGGTCGGTCGAGGAGAAGATCGATATCCCCGAGGGCCGCAAGGACGACTTCCGCCGCGAGATCATGAACTACATCGGTGCTCTCGCGATCGACGGCAAGCGGTTCGACTACAAGACCAACGAGCGGCTGCAGAAAGCGCTCGAACTGAAGCTCTTCGAGGATCAAAAGGACTCGATCAAGCTCAGCTCGCTGGTGTCGAACGTGGTGGACAAGGCGACGCAAGAGAAAATCGATGTGGTGAAGAGTCGTCTTATGCGCAACTACGGCTATAACGAATCCAGCGCGACTGACGTTCTGAACTTTGTCGCGAGCATTTTTGCTCGCGGGCAGCCGAAGAATAAATGAATTGCGTAATGCGGATTTCGGATTGTGGAATTCCAGCCAGAAGAATGAAGCGAGAACGCAAGCGGTTTCTGTCCAGTGGTTTTCAATTCCGCAATCCGAAATCTGCAATCCGCAATGGAGACACCGCCGCCGGGGTTTGAAGGGGTGGGGGCCTGACCGACCTGAAGGTGTGAACCTGGTCAGGGCGGAAGCAGCAGCCATAAGCATTGGAGGGTGCGGCTCAGGGCACCCCCATCCTTTCACTCCCCGGCAGTGCGACACACCCGAACCTGTCACCGGGACGTGAGAGCGGCCGTTGAAAAACTTCGGCAACTCCGACGGGTGACACATGCCGAACGACGTCATCGAGATCAGCCCAACAACGCAAGCGGTTCTCTTCGAACTATCCATTCGGACTGGCAAATCACCGGCCCAACTCCTTGACACGGCAGTCGACACACTCCGGCGATCGCTCGCGGTTGTGCTTCCTGTCTCCTCGATCCCTGGTGTCGATCCCACTGAGATTTGGGAAGCGGCGGCTCAAGCCGATGCCGGTCTGCTCACGTCGCACACCGACGTGTTCGCGAAGCTTCGCGCTCGCCCATGAGCTACCACCTCCTCTAAACCGATAAGGCAGTCGGACAGTTGCCTCCCGAATTTGTCGATGTGGTGGAGAGCAACATGAACCGACTGGCATCAGCTCCGACAGCGTTGAGCGTGCCCATCGCCTCTCCGCCCTTCCCACCGCGTGGCCAGTTATTTCACTTCCAGTTCATTGATCCGTCCAATCGGCGGTGGTTCATCACCGTGATTTTCCGCTATTCTCAGGATGAAACTGCCCTGCATGTCCTCATTCATGAACCCAGTGAGACTGTCGTATTTAACGAGCCGCGACCGCAAGGGAGCGGGCAGCGATTCCCGCTCCCTTGCGGTCGCGGCTCGTTAAACAACGTGACACTTCCTGCGGGTTCATGTCCTCAGTATCACTTGGCGGGAAGTGATTGACGCCTGATCGTCTTTGTCGCGAGCATTTTCTCGCGGACAAACCGATAAGTCGCGTGGCGAATAGTGAATAAGACATGGCCGCCGGGTTTTTGAAGGGGTGAGGCAAGACCGACCAGCAGCTTGATTCGAGCATATCGTTTTTTCTGCCAGTTTGACACCTTGTATTCACGCCATCCCTCAACCAGACACCTGTTTGGCTTCTCTCAGTACCGGCTTCTCTGGTACCATTCCTATAGACAGCAGCACGCGGAGGCGTACGCGCTGGTGCGATCCATAACCAACCCCCGAGGCACGATCGCCGTGGGACAGAAAATCGAGCAAGATCTCCAGCGGTTCCGCAAACTGGTTCGCGGAAAGGTGAAGAGCAACCTTTCCAAATACATCAGCCGCGGAGAAATGATCGGCAAGAAGGGGAACGACTACGTGTCGATTCCCCTGCCGTCGATCAATCCACCGCAGTTTCGCTTCGGTAAGAAGAACTCCGGCGGCGTGGGCGTGGGCCCAGGCCAGCCCGGCCAACCACTCACGGCTCCGCAGGAAGAGGGCGGCGAACCGCAGGCCGGTGACTCGCCGGGCGGCCACATCCTCGAAGTCGATCTAACGATGGAGGAACTCGCTGAGATTCTCGGCGAGGAACTGGCACTTCCGCGTATTGAACCACGCGGCAAGAAGAACATTGTCACCGAAAAGGACAAGTACACCTCGATTCGGAGCGTCGGCCCCGAATCGCTCAAGCATTTCAAGCGAACTTTCAAACGTGCCCTCAAGCGGCAAATTTCGGCCGGGACGTATAACCCGATTGAGCCGATCGTCGTGCCGGTGCGTGAGGACAAGCAGTACCGTGCGTGGAAGGAAGTGCCCAAGCCGGACTCGGTCGCGGTCGTCATTTACATGATGGACGTCTCCGGCAGCATGACCGACGAGCAGAAGGAGATCGTGCGGATCGAGTCGTTCTGGATCGATACCTGGATCAAGAAACACTACACGGGCGTGGAAACCGTTTACATCATTCACGACGCCATTGCGCAGGAAGTGAACGAGCACACGTTCTACCACACCCGCGAAAGCGGCGGTACGAAGATCAGCAGCGCCTACGAACTGTGCAACAAGATCATTGATGCTCGCTTTCCGCCGAGCCAGTGGAACGTCTATGCGTTCCACTTCTCCGATGGCGACAACTGGGGCGACGACGTACCCAGGTGTATGGAACTGCTGGGCAACACCATGCTCCCGAAGCTGAATCTGTTCGGTTATGGACAGGTCGAATCGCCGTACGGCAGCGGGGAGTTCTTCGACCACGTCCACGAGCTGGTGGACGACCACGAAAACGTGGTGGTCAGCCGCATTCCCGACCGCGAAGCGATCCTCGGCAGCATCAAGGAGTTCCTCAGCACCGGGCGGTGATGCGAACGGAGAACACCATGTTCAAGACCGTTGAGTATGTCGGGTTTGAAAGCCACCCCGACCTGAAAGCGAAGGCGGAACAACTTACGCCCGTGCTGGCGAATGAGATTCGCGCATCGCGGGATGTTGAAGTGCTCTGGACACCGCAACCAAATGACCCCGACCGCAACCTGAACTTAACGCTTTCGCGAACCCTGACGAATGGGGTGCAGGGGTCGGCGTTGGGCACGTTCACTCCCGACGATCTTGGGGAGGCTTGGCTGACCCGGAGCCGCTGTCGAGCGGTGTGGTCCGATTTGTTGGAGGATTTGTCGCAGAAGCTGGATGCCCGCCTTCGGGAGGCTCTGTCGGAAGAGACTCCAGGCGAGGTGACCGAAGCAACAGCTGAACGAGGAATGCTCGCATCAGACGTCACGTCGGTGCATGTAATAAGCAAGCGCAAGGTCGCTAGAGCGACCGCTGGAGTGAGGATTCTCGAAGGGGTTGTTACTCGCGACAAAATGAATAGGACCCGCCGCGTCGAGGTTCAGCGGTTGGTCCGCCACCCAAAGTACGGCAAGTTCGTGAAGCGGCGGACGGTCTGTTACGTCCATGATGAAAAGAACGAGTCGCACTTGGGCGACACTGTCGAGATCATCGAGAGTTGCCCGCACTCGAAAACGAAGCGGTGGAGCCTCGTGAAGATCGTCAAAAAAGCGCCGAGCCGGACACTGTCGAATCTCGAAGGTGCCGTCGTCCCTGGTACCGAAGCCTCGGCACCGGCCGTGCTGAAATCGGAAAAGTAGTTGAGTTGTGGTGAGTCGTGGGCGGGGAGCATCAGAATTGTTTTCTCACCTTAAATTCGTTGACGAGAGGCTCAGACCGTCGCTAAATCGCCCACAGAACACATCCGCGACCTGATCACTCAGCTTCGTGTTCTTGAAGAGCGAGATGTCGCCCGTCGCACAGAGCTGGAGGAATTGAAGAGACTGGTTCATCGAGAGCGAGAGGAACGCAAGGCAGAGGACGAGAAGCACCGTGATGAAATAACCCACCTCCGGCATGAACTCTCTGAGGTAAGACAGGAAACTGCGACGTTAAGACAGCAGCTGCAAGATCACATCAAACACACGGAGCTTTCTGATAGCCGACGGTGGGCTTTGATCGTCGCTTTGCTTGGTGCTCTGTTGTCGCTCGCGTCGGGGTTGATCGTCTCACTGGTCCGGAAATGACATAACCGATCGCGTATGATGGAATAGTCCGTCGCAAGGAGTCGCAATGAACCTCGGCTTCTACAACACGAATCTCCCGCCGCACCTTCGCGTCCTCAAGGACGAGATCGAGGGCTACGCGCGCGAATTTGGTCTCGACTTCTTCGAGACCATCTTTGAAGTCGTTGACGCCGATGATCTCAACGAGATCGCCGCTTACGGCGGATTCCCCACACGCTATCCGCACTGGTCCTTCGGGATGCAGTACGAGGAGCTGAAAAAAGGCTACGAGTATGGCCTCTCGAAGATCTACGAGATGGTCATCAACAACGACCCGTGCTACGCGTACCTGATGCGGTGCAACCACACCGTCGATCAGAAACTCGTGATGGCCCACGTGTATGGGCACTGCGATTTTTTCAAGAACAACGCGTACTTTGGCCACACAACGCGAAAGATGATGGACGAGATCGCTAACCACGCGGCGCGCATTCGCCGGTACGTGGAGCGATTCGGCGAGGACGAAGTCGAAATGTTTATGGACAAGTGCATGTCCATCGACGACCTCATCGACATTCACTCCGTCGCCATCAAACGCCGCGACGATCACTCCAAATATGACTTCGCCCCGGCCACAGGTGAAGAGGCGGAGAAAGAGTCTACGTCCCCGCGGTTCAAGGCCAAGGGCTACATGGCCGACTACATCAACCCGCCCGACGCGCTCAAAAACGACGAGGAGGAGAAGCGGAAACAGCGGATGTCGCAGTTCCCGGAACGGCCAGAGAAAGACGTGCTGCTCTTCCTCATCGAACACGCCCCGATGAAGAATTGGCAACGCGATGTCCTCAGTATAATCAGAGACGAAGCCTATTACTTTTATCCTCAAGCTCAAACGAAGATTATAAATGAAGGTTGGGCAAGTTTTTGGCATAGCACCATTATGACGCAGAAGGTGCTGGAGCCGTCGGAAGTGATTGACTACGCCGACCACCACTCTGGCACGATGGCAACCAGTTCGCGGCGCCTCAATCCATACAAGCTCGGCATCGAACTTCTACGCGACATCGAGCGTCGTTGGAATATGGGGCAGTTTGGGCCAGAGTGGGAGAATTGCGAGGACATGGACAAGAAGCGAACCTGGGACAAGAAGCTCGGCCTGGGACGCCAGAAAATCTTCGAGGTTCGCAAGATTCACAACGATATTACCTTCATCGATACCTTTTTAACGCCGGAATTTTGCAAGGAATACAACCTGTTCTCGTTCAACTACCAGGACCAGACGAAGAACTATGTGATCGAGAGCCGAGAATTCCAGAAGGTCAAGCAGCGGTTGCTCTTCAGTCTCACGAATTTCGGTAAACCGTGGATCTATGTGGTTGATGGGAACCATCGCAACCGGGGCGAACTGCTGTTGCGACACGAGCATCATGGGGTAGATTTGAAGATGGATGAGGCACGCGATGTGCTGACGAACCTTCAGTTCATCTGGTCGCGGCCGGTCCACCTGGAAACGATCAGCGACGGGCATCCAACCGTACTGAGCTTCGATGGCACCGAACATACTCAACAAGTAACCGGAGGGTCCGATGACGCTAACCGAAAGTCTGCTCCCAAAACTAAGTGACTGGAAGCCGGCGGGAGCCGGCCGGCACTCCTGGAGCACCGCTGTCCCGGAGGCCGGCTGGACCGTTCACCTCAGCGCTGACAAGGCCGATACGCTCTCGTGCCTCGTGTGGGAGTTGACGCTCGCCCGTACTGCCGACGCGCCGGACGGGCTGACGCTCAGGAGCTGGGCCGAGGGCGTGGCGAATCGCGTCACGGGTCTGTTGGAGCCACTTGCGCTCCTCGAAGTGGACGACGCCCGCGGTGAAGCTTTTCTGCGGAGCAATTCGCCCGCGAAGAAGGGCGAGAGCGTGATGTACTACGAAGTGCGGCTCTTCGGCCTCACCCGCGCCGTTGTCCGACGCTACCAGGCCAACCGCACCGAGAGCGGCCGTGCTCAGGTCGCTTTCGCACTCACCCACGAAGTTCTGGCGAAACTCGCCGGCGACATCGCGGGGTAGCGAACCCCGCCCGCAAGGGCGGTGGGCAAGGCGAACCCGCGCGCAAGGGCGGTGGGTGTTGTGCCACCCACCGCCCTTGCGCGCGGGTTCGCCTTGCCCACGCGGCTCCCTAATGTGAGGGCATGTTCCTCACTTTCCTTCGCCAACACTTCGGCACGGTTGTCGTTCTCATCGGCGCGTGGATGATCGCTGCTGCGCCTGTCGGCATCGGCAACGACGGTATTGTCCGCTTCGACTCACTTGCCACTCTCCTCCGCGACGGCAAACTCGACCACTCAAAATACTCTCTCTACGGCCCGCTCGCCGCGGCGCCCCTCTGGTACCTCGGCGAAGCACTCGGCTATCCGGAAGAAACCGTCTGGACCTTCAACCGCATCGTGTTCCTTACTGCAACGATCGGGCTATGGCTCGTGTTGCGGCCAGTGTTGCCGCGTGGAGAACGAGTGCGATTCCTTGTGCTTCTGTTTTTCGGCAGCCTGTTTCCGTGGCACATGATGGGCTTCTTCGGCGAGGTGTTCCACGCCGCATGCGTGGGGCTGGGTCTTGCGCTTCTTGCAGTGCGCCGCGGTGGATGGGCGATTCTCGGCGGCGTGCTGTGCGTTTGTGGCACAGCGAACGTGCCCGGCTCAGTCTTGGGGCTGGCCTTTGCCGCGTGTGTACTTTGCTGGCACCGGCGGCGGTTGCGCTATCTGCTGCTCCCCGCGCTTGCAGCTACTCTCATTGCGGTCGAGAACCAACTGCGGCACGGAAACCCACTCGAAGGCGGCTACGCGGGTGAAGCGGGGCATCGCACGGTGCTGCCATTCTCCGGGCTGCCGGGTTTCAGCTATCCGCTCTTCTTTGGGCTGCTTTCGGTGCTGTTTTCCTTCGGCAAAGGACTGGTTTTCTTCACTCCGGGCCTCTTCGCGCGGTACCCGCAAGATAGCGATGAACACGGAGCCGCTGTTCGCCTCCTCTATCACTTGTGGGTTGCGGTGGTGGTGGGGCTCGTGTTGGTCTACGCGCGGTGGTGGTCGTGGTATGGCGGCGCGGTGTGGGGTCCCCGTTTCTTTCTGTTCGCGTCGCTGCCGGCATCGCTGGTGCTGGCTCGCTGGACGGCTCGCGCGGCGGAACATTCGACCTGGGCGAATGTATTCGTACTGCTTGCGGTGGTGCTGGCGTGTTGGGTCGGAGCGAATGGTATCGTCTTTCAGGGTTACGGTTCCGAACTGTTCTGGCGGAACGACTTCGAACTGGAGTACCTGACGTGGTACGTCCCGGAATACTCGGTGTTGTGGATGCCGTTTGTGTTTCCCAAACCGCTGGGTTGGCAGGAGTATGCCCGGCTCGCAGCGTTTACACTCGGTTGTGCCTATCTGGCGTGGCCCGTGGCGTGCGTTCTGGCCATTCGCTGTCGAAGCGGGTGCGTTCGTACGTGGCACACGATTCGCTTCAGTTCAGGGTGGCGCATCTGACCCGGCGAATCCCGTGTGTACAATACTTCGGCCCATCCCTTCAGGAGTATTGCCTATGTTCCGGAGCCTGATCGCGATGACTGCCGTGGCATTAACCGCAGGCGTTTTGCAGGCCGCCGTCGTCACCAAAACCGTCGACTACGAATATGACGGCGTAAAGCTCAAGGGCTTCCTCGCTTACGATGACGCCGTGAAGGAGAAACGGCCTGGCGTGCTCGTGATTCACGAATGGTGGGGGCTGAACGACTACGCCAAGGACCGCTGCAAACAACTCGCGGGACTCGGTTACGTTGCCTTCGCGCCGGACATGTACGGCGATGGTAAGGTCACCGAACACCCCGACGATGCGCGGAAGATGGCGACGATGGTTCGCGACAATGTCAAGGTGTGGCGTGGACGGGCTGCGGCCGGATTGAACGAACTCAAAGCGCAACCGCAGGTCGATGCCAGCAAACTCGCCGCCATCGGCTACTGCTTCGGTGGAACGAGCGCGCTGCAACTGGCAGCATCCGGCGCCGATCTCAAGGCTGTGGTGACGTTCCACGCCGCACTCCCCAAACTGACCGAAGAAGAGGCCAAGGCGATCAAGGCGAAGCTCCTGATCTGCAACGGGGCCGACGACACGTTCATTTCGGCCGACTCGATCAAGGCGTTCCGCGATGCGCTCGACAAGGCCGGCACAAAGTACGAGTTCATCTCATACAAGGACTCCGTCCACAGTTTCACCGTGCCGGATGCGGACAAGCACAAGATCAAGGGGATGGCGTACAACAAGACCGCCGATGAGGATTCGTGGAAGCGGATGCTCGCCCTGTTCAAGGAAACGCTCGGGCATTAAGAGAGGGCAGAGAGCCGCAGATGACGCAGATAACGCGGATCAGAGCAACAAATAATTCCATTCTGTCTGATCTGTGTTATCTGCATCATCTGCGGCTCTTCTTTGCTTCCTCTTCTGTTGCGCATTTTGTGCTTTTTTACAGCCATGTGATCTGCCGATAATTTGAAAAGCGCACGGTTGCGCCCGTGAGTGCAGGAGGCACCATGTCTGCCGATACTGTCACGCCACCACCCGTTACGCCGCCAACTCCGCAAGCTGCACCCAGCGCACCCGCTCCCGCGCCAATCTCGCGCCGGCGTCGTTGGTTGCGTCGATTGCTTCCGCTTCTGACGCTGTTCGCGTTGGTCGCGTGGTTTGCGCCGACGATCATTGCGAAGACGGAACTGCGCAATCGCTTTGCGCGGCAGGCCCTCGCAAATTTGCATGGGTCGGTAGAAATCGGCGGCGCCTCGCTCGGCTGGTTCTCACCACTGGAATTGCGCGATGTGACCATCAAAGATGACGTCGGCCGCACCATCGCCAGTGTGCCGAAAATCACCTCGCAGAAATCGCTTCTCGATCTTGCGCGCAATCAGACGGAACCGGGTGATTTCACGCTGGAGAATCCGACCATCTCGCTCGTCTGTGCGAAGGACGCCACCAATCTCGAAAAGGCGTTTGCGGAGTACCTGAAGGATGACGAGGCGCCCCCGCCGCCCACACGGACGCCGGTTGCGATTCACGTAACTGGCGGAACGCTCACGTTCATCGACGCGGACACGAACCAGACCGCGAGTGTTGAGGGGCTCACTGCGGATGTCGCAGTCCCCGCCAATCGCTCAGAACCAATCACCGTGAAAATCACCGCCACGACGGGCAATCTCAGCGCGGATATTTCGGTTGCGGATTCGAGCAGTGCGGCACTCAAATCCACGGGCTTCCCTCTCGAAACCTTTGCTCCGCTGCTGAAGCGTGCCGATCCCACTCTGAATCTGGCAGGCGCGTTCACCAGCGATCTGCGCATCACCTGGGGCAAGGACACGGCAGGAAAATCGCTGGTCGCTGTTGCCGGCAGTGCGGCCGTAAAGCAACTGGTGTTTGCGGGGCCGGGCATGAATGGCGATACCCTTCGCCTGGAGTCCGCCGATTTACCGCTGGATGTTGCAGTCGCAGGTCGCGTTGTTCGCGTGCAGAAGTTCAATCTCACGTGCGACGTCGGGACGCTCTCCGCCGCCGGTACCTTCGACCCGGGCGAATCGATCGACAAACTTCTGACGCGTCCGGACACTTCGGTGAGTGCGAACGTCGAGGTTGCTAAGCTGGCGGCCAAATTGCCGAAGCTGCTGCGCGTAAAGGACGGCACGGAGCTGCGCGAAGGCCAACTTGAAGTCACGTTGACCAGCCGGGCCGATGGGGGAGGCGTCGGGTGGGACGGGAAGGTGCACACTTCTGCGCTCAGGGCCACACGCGATGGTAAGCCGATCAACTGGGAGCAGCCGCTGAGCGTGGAGTTTCTCGCTCGCTACACCAGCGGCCAACTCCCCACCTTCGACAAACTCATCTGCACGTCGGACTTCATTGCGATCAATGCCCGCATCACGCCGGAAACAATTCAGGCGGCCGCGAACATCTACCTGCATCGACTGGCGGCGCGACTTGCGGAGTTCATCGATCTCGGCGGCGTCACGCTCGATGGCGAAGCGTCGGCGTCGCTCGTGGGTCGGCGTCAGCCGGATGGTTCATTCACTGCCAGCGGAGCAGTGGAACTGAAGAACTTCGCGTTCGCCGATCACAACGGAAAGGGGTTAAAAGAACCCGCTCTGAAACTGCAACTGACCGCCACCGGCAAGGCTCCCACGAATGGGCCGGTTGAACTGAAGACTGCCTCCGCTGCGCTCATTGCCAACGGCGACGAACTGCACCTCTCGCTTCTCGACCCGGTGGCCGATGTGCGCAAGCTCGCCAGTGGGAGCGTTGATCTGCGAATTAGCGGTGACATTGCACGGTGGAAGTCACGGGTTGGGTCATTCGTTGCACTTCCCCCCTACCGAATGAGTGGCACCCTCGTCGCGAGCGGGAATGCGAAGTTCGCAGCCGAGCAAATCACGGTGGATCGGCTCACCCTCGGCCTTACGAACGCGAAGTTCGTTGGTGCGGGCCTCAACATCAACGAACGGACCATGAACGCGGTCGGCGACTTCACATTCACGCGCGCCACCAACACCGCCACGATCACCAAGATCACGCTCAACTCGGTGCCGCTGATCGTCACGAATGGGACGCTCACGTTCGCACCGCAAAAGAATGGCGAAATCGCGGTCAGTGGAACCGGGCAGGGAGGCGTCGATCTCAACCGTGCGGGCACGGTCCTGAAACTCTACGCCGATCCTTTTGGTCCCGACGCGCTGGCTGGACGCGGCGTTGGCCCCATTCGTTTCCACTATGCCGGCGACGTGACCACCTTCGGCGGCACGCTCGATGTGACTAACTTCACTTACGGCCCGAGACAGAAGCCGCTGTGGAATGAGCCGACGCTCCGGCTAGAAGTGGAGGGGAGTTACACCGATTCCACCGACACGGTGACTCTCACACTGGCGAAGGCCGAACGAGCGGGCCTGGCGCTCGATGCGAAGGGCTCCATCGGCAAGGTTTCCACCGTGAAGGACGTGAACCTGACGGGCACGCTGAACTACGATTGGGCAAAACTGACGCCGCTTGTGCGGGGATTGCTGGGCGGAAACTTCACCGCGACCGGCAGCGGTACGCGAACTGTCGCATTGATTGGTCAGCTCAGCCCGCCTGGTTTGCCGCCGGCCAAACCAGCCGCCACGCCGAGTTTCCTGGCTGCGATGAATGGCGATCTTGCAATCGGCTGGACTTCGATCAAGACTTACGGTTTCGACATGGGAACGGGCGACTTGAGCGGGAAAATGACGCGCGGCGTGCTGGCTGTTTCACCGATCACTGCCACTTTCTGCGGCGGAAAGGTCACGGTCACTCCAACAGTGAAACTCGACACTGCGCCGGGTGAGGTGACACTTGCGAAGGGCTCCATTGTCGATCGCGCGAAGCTTACTCCTCAAGCCACGGCTGGTGCACTTGGGTACGCGTTGCCTGCTATTGCCAATTCCACACAAGCGGAAGGCGACATCTCTGCGAGCATTGACGAAAACCGCATTCCTCTCGATGACTTCAACAAAACGAGTCTGAAAGGAACACTGGTCATTCACAAAGCCACAGTAACTGCTGGGCCAGTTGTCGCGGAGGTGGCGAAGTTGCTTGGCGCCACCAACACAACGATGACGCTGGCGAATGAATCCAGGGTGCCGATCCAGGTGACAAACGGCCGCGTGTATCACCAGAACCTCGCTGTGCGGATTGGTGGAACCACGCTCCACACGAATGGTTCCGTCGGCTTCGACGACACGCTCGATCTTGTTATCGATATTCCGCTGCCGAAAGACCTGCCGATGCTGAAGAACAACCCCGTTCTCGTGAAAGAGGTCGCGGGGAAAGTGCTGAAGGTGCCAGTAAAGGGGACGCTCACAAAGCCGGCTGTGGATGCCAAAGCATTCGAAAACGCGGTCATCGCTCTGATCCGCGCCGGGGCAAAAGACGCGGGGAAGGATTTGCTCCACAAGGAACTGAACAAGCTCTTTCCCGGCATGCCCGCCCCTGGTACAAATCCGAACAATCCCGGTAAACTGCTGCCGTTCCCGCTGCCGTTTGGCAAGAAGCAGTGAGGTGGGCGTGTTGGGAATGCGTCGGTGTGGAAAACAGAATCCCTCACCCGCCGCGACGCCGCTGCACGTCTTGCGGCGACCTCTCCCCAACGGGGGCGAGGTGTGCGATTGCTCTTTCGGGAAGCTTCTCGATACCGCAAACGCCACACCTCGCCCCCTTGGGGAGAGGTCGCCGAAGCCGGCGATTCGCCGGGTGAGGGGGCTTCTAGATTTTTACGTGGCCTTACCTCAACATTTGCAATTTGTTGTTACACTGTTGTCTGTCAGTGCTTGTCCTGATGAACCCGCCTTCTTCATCTTCGAAAACCGCTTGAGAGCGCCTTCGACGCTGCCCCAAGCCCACCATGAAAAGGTATAAAAGAAGTTGTGGAAAGCAGAACAAGCGTTAGGGTGAAGGTGTCGCCCTCTTTGAGAAGGGATGACTCTGTGAACGAGCTGATTAACACCTTCAGGATTGGGAATCGCTTCCAACTGCGATTGCCAGATGGTTCAATCGACGGGCCGATCCTCACCGTATGTCGTGCCCTCGTATTGATTCCGGGATGCGCACTGATGGTGTGGTGTTCGTGGGTTGATAGGAACGGCGAAAGGCTGCAACGGGCATTTTCATCGGGTGAACTAGTGCGGGTTGGTTAACAATCGCCAAGTTGACCGTGGCGGTGCGGCAAACGGCTCAAACTTCCGGGTCGTAAGGCTTGGGGGGACATTGCGCATCGGCAACGACAAGTCGCACGAGGGTAAAATCGATGTTGAACCAAACTTCGGGAGCACATCTCCATGAGGGCGTTGAAGAAACCCCCTGCGTTGCAGCGAGATGAGTTCATCCTGCTGCTCGATTTGTACATCCGACACAGCGGGAAGCGGTTTTCACCAGACGACCCAGAGATCAAAGAACTGAGTGGGGTTCTGAGGAGGTTGCCGATCCATCCTGAGAGGTTGTCAATGGCGCGGTTTCGCACCCCAGACGGTGTAGTAATGCAATTGCTGACTTTGCGGAGTTGCGATTCAGCGCCATCCGGAGTTGCGCTGAATCGTGGAAGTCAATTAGCAAAAGAAGTGTGGGATGAGTTCGCCGGGCAACCTGAGCATTTGCACAAAATCGCAGAGAGTATCCGAGAAGGATGCCTGACGGTTCGAGCACCAACCGAAGAAGACCCAGACGAAGAATCGTTTCCCGAAGGTCGGATTTTGTATCGCATTCACAAGCAACGTGAACGGGATCGGGAAGTGATCGAGAAGGCGAAAGCAAAAATGTTGCAGCGCGGGCCGTTGTCTTGTTGTATCTGCAAGTTCGACTTCGCAGCCCGCTACGGGAAGATCGGGGAAGGCTTTATCGAAGGGCACCACACGAAGCCCCTTGCCGACCTCACCAGAGAAACGAAGACGCGAGTTGAAGATATTGCCCTTGTCTGCAGTAACTGCCACCGGATGCTTCACCGAAAGCGCCCGTGGCTGACAATCGCAGCGATGAGTTCTCTTCTAGTCAAGCGGACATAAATTGCTTTCTTTGTGCCGATTGCAACCCACTGGAACTGGACAACGCGTCTGTCGACAGGCTAGGCCTGCCCCACAATTAGCTCAGCGCTTCGGCAGCCAGTAGATCCAGCCCATGAACTGGCCGCGGCTGGCTGTTAGCCGGACATCGACGGCCCTCCGCATCTCAGGATACTATCTGGTCGAACGGTCGCGGCGTGTCGGTGGGAAATGACGAAAACGCGGCTTGAACCCTCCAGTCCGCACCTCGCCTTGTTCGCTCAGACGTCCACGCTATCCTCCGCGGCGCGATCCCATCTCGCGTCCGGAGGTCGTATGCGTATTCGCACATTGCAAGCAATTACGTTCACGCTTTTCGCGTTACCCGCTCTGGCGGCCGAAGTCGCCCCACCGCCACGCGCGGTACCGGCCCATGTGACCAAGGTGTATTGCGTTGAGGAACTTGTAGTCCCATCCCCATCACTGACCGGCGAAAAGGCCAACGCGGCGTATCGCAAGAACGTCGAGGAATTGCGGAAGCTCGTTATCGGTATGGTGCGGCCGTGCACCTGGGAGGGGCACGGTGGCCAGGGAACAGTGGAGTTCTTCGACATCGGCTGTGCGCTCGTCGTGACAAACTCTCCAGAAGCCGTGAACGAAGTCAGCGATTTGCTCGAATCGCTCCGGCGTTTGCAGGAAGTCAACGTGTGCTTCGAGGTCAGGATTCTCAAGATGCCCGTCGGTTTCTCTGGACGCATAGGGTTGGGGCTCAATGGCGATGTGATTCAGGCCGAAACGCAGCTGGGACGCCTTCTGGAAGAGATCCAGAAGCACCGCGATGTGTCCATCATGCAGTCGCCGAAAGTGACCACTTTCAGCGGACAGGTCGCGACAGTTCGCATTTGCGAGAAACACGACTTCGTGACTGGTGGGGAGTTGATGAAAGTGCAGGGGCAAACGGTGTTTGTCCCCAAAGTCAAATCAATCGAGCTGGGCGACGCCTTCACGATGAACGGGCGTGTTTCACCGGATGGGAAGAGTGTGAATGTGGAGGTGGATGTGACTCGGACCATGCTGTCCGGGTCGGTGGAACAGTTCCCGCTCACGACGCGAATCACACCAGTATTCGAGGGTGGGTCTCAGGGAACACCCATACCGTTCACGCAGTTTCTTCAGCTACCGGATGTCAAGACCCAACGCGCCCGGAAGGCCGCCCTCATTCCAACAGGTGCAACGCTCATCGTGGGTGGGTGGAAAGAAACCGAGGAGTTGAAGAGCGATCAGGCCGTTCGAGGGAAGAGGCTGTTCAAGAAAGAAAGGCCTACCACAGCGGAGTATGAAGTGATGGTTCTGGCGACAGTTCGTGTGCTCCCTGCTGAGAAGCCCGTGCAGAATATCGCTCCTTCGCCGCGTGTTGGAACAACACCTGCCGCAACTCCGACCAATCGACCCGACCCCAAGCCTCTGAGTCGTTACTGAAGAAATCCTGCACATACATCGATCGCGATGACGGACGGCTTCGGCCGTCCGTTTTGCATTACGTTTCCAGAGCCGCCAATGGCCACATCAAACGATACTTCGCGTGTAACAGTCTGCGGATTACCGATCGAGGACCGGTAATTTCGCCTTCAAGGCCGCCCGGCCGTCGAGAGTGGTTCGGGTGCCATCGAGGTAAAGGGTGCGAAGTTTCTCAAGTCCTTCGAGGTGCCTCAGACCGGCGTCCGTGATCCCAGATGACGACAGTGCCAGGAATTGAAGATTCGTCATCCCGCGTAAGTGCTTGAGGCCCTCGTCGGTGATGTCATGGCCTTGGAGGTTGAGGCGCTCAATCTTGGTCAGTCCGGCGAGGTGCTTCAGGCCGGCATCTGTGACGCACGGCCCCTTGAGCGCCTTTGCGGTGAAGCTTGCGTTTTGCAAGTCGAGCCGCTTGAGGTTTTCCAGTCCCCGAAAATGGGCCACCCCCGCGTCCGAAAGCCCCCGGCTACCGAAGAACGACAGCGCTTCCAACTGGGGCGCTGCCTCCACGCACGCCAACCCCGCTTCGTCGATGTCTGAGTTGGCGAAATCCAGGATCTTCAAGGACGCCATGTGACGGATGCTCGAGAGCCCTTTCGGGCCGAGCTGGCCGTCCTGGAAACTCAGGTGCGTCAGGTTTGTGAGGCCCCGCAGGGCCGGATCGAACCGGCTAATGTCGCCGGCGTCCGGGACGTGCAGAAAGGTCACGGTCTGATTCGTCTCCACCCGGAAGCGGAAGGCGTACCTGATCTGCTTGCGGATGTCGGCAATCGCCTGCCGTTCTTCGGCTGACGTCCGGGCCAGCTTCGGTCCCAGCTCCTGGTGCTCCTTCCGGTCTGGGTCCACCAGGGGGTACGTTCCAACGACCCGTTCACCTTCCTGGATCAACAGGTGATGGGGCCCGGCTTCGGTGGGTGATAAGACCAAGGAGTACTTGCGCGTGAGCTTCCCTTGATCGGGAACCAAGTCGTAGACCGTTCGGCCCTTCCGATCCGGGTCGGGGGTGTCCACGGGCTTGATCCGCACCGCGATCGGTGTATAGTCCATCGCCGTGGTGCCCTGAATTTTCCCCTCGGAATCCAGCGTCAGATGGTTCGGGTCGAGCCCCAACTGTCCGGAGCCGTCCAGGGTTCCCCGGACCACGAGCAATCGCGGACTCTGCTTCCCCTGCGCGTAATGGATGGCACAGAAATGGATCTTCGGTCCGAGGGGGCCATCCTCCAAAGGCACCGTTCGTTCCGCACATCCGACAAAAGCGAACAGAGTAAGAGCGCAAAGGCCGCGCATAGGGTCGACTCCCGAAGAGATGCTCGCCGAGCGAAACAGCCTAACGACCGCAGATCGAATAGTAAGACGATAAGCCCGTACCGCATTTAACAGCAGTCCGGTGCAGTGTGAGGTTCGTGGGCTCACAGAAGATCTGCCCAGACAACAGATTGCAAACTTTGGGGTGAGTTGAATCAGCTCAGTAATCTGTTGAACGCTACCGGTTCGCCTATGCGGTGCTTGGTTTGGTGAACCGGGAGCGTCGGCGACGGGGGTGGACAACTTTGTATTGAGAGTCTCGCAAACCCTATTCGCTCTCCGCGTGTTCTGGAATTAGAATAGATCTATCGTTCGCCGTCGCACACACACGTCCGCATCCCGAGGCACACCAGTGTCGATTGTTGTTCAGTGTCCGCATTGCGATACCCGCTTCCATCTTCAACCAGAGATGAATGGGAAATCGATGCGGTGTCCGAATCTGGAGTGCCGCCAGGTCTTCACCGTCGAGGCGAAGGAAGCCGCAGCTCCACCGCCCCCGGTGGAACCTCCGCCGCCTCCCCCACAGCCCAAAGTGGCAACGCCCAATAAACCGGGCGCCGGTAAGCCACCCAAACCCAAATCCGCCAAGCTGATCGAAGCAGAAGTGGTGGAGGCCGTTGTTGTTGAGGCCGCGATCATCTCACCGCCGAAAGTGAAAGAGGTCGTCTGGGCCGAAGGCACCGATGTACCGCCACCCAAGAAGAGCCGCAAACCGCTCAAGCCGGAACAAAATGACGATAGCTTGCTACCCCTTCGCCGCAAAAAAAAGAGCAGCAAGCGGCCGCTCATCCTCGCGGGCATGGGCATTATCAGCGCGGCCGTCGTGATCTTCGCGATCTTCTACATCCTCTATTATCAGTCGAAAAATGAGGAGAAGCTCGCGGAGCGGGCGAAGGAACAGTACTCGAAGGGTGAATACAGCGATGCCGCGAAGAGCTACGAGAAGCTCATGCAGGATTATTCCAGCAGCAAGAAATTCGACGAGTACAAGTTCTTCGCCGATCTCGCTTCAATGCAGATCGTTGTCCGGTCGGTGACCAACCGCGAAAACTACGAAACGGCCGTCGGACGGCTGGAAACGTTCATCAACGCGTACAAGGATTCGCCATTCGCCAAACCCACCTCCGGATTTGGCCACGACATTCTGGAAGCCGGGAAGAAACTCGGCGAAGACATCGCCGCACATGCGGAAGATCGGGTCAAGGATTTCGTCAGTGATCGAGCGCACAAGGGGGGCGAATTGGCCCGAGCCGACAAAGCCATTGCCGTTGGCCGCGGGTTGATTCCCGTCCTCGATCCTTTCCGGGCCGCCGACGATCCTCCTCTGGACAACCTGAAGAAGGTACTCGACGAGGCGGAAAAGCACGTCAAGCACGAACGCGACCGCACTGCGGCGATCAATCGCGCCCGTTCGCAGCTCGATAACCCCACCGACGCGATCATTCAAAGCGTGGTGGCAGACCTCCAAACTGCCGGCTTCCTTGATGACTCCGAAGCACAAGCGATGATTGCCGCAGCCAAGGGGAAACTCCGCGATCTCGTTCGCTACGAGGATGATCCCGCAGCCCCGCTCCCTCCTCCACCCACTGTCGCCGCATCGCTGTTGTTCGTTACTTCCATCGGCGAAACGAAGGCCCGCGACCTGGCCGCAGGCGATGCGCCAGCCATCTTCCTCTGTGTTGCGCGGGGCATTCTCTACGCAATCAAGGAGGATCGCGGCACGCTGGCGTGGGCAACGCGGGTGGGCCCGGACGTGATCGATCCCCCCGCTGTGGCTCGTGTGCAACTCGCGACCGGCTTGACCGATCTCGCGGTGGCCACGTCGAATGTTGGCAATGCGCCCGCTGTCACCGGCCAGGAACTGACGACGGGTGTAACGCGGTGGTATCAACCACTGCCAGCCCCGGCAGTGGGCCCTGCCGTGATTGTGGGAACACGGGCATTTGTGGCGACGCGTGACCCGCTCGGCACTGTGTATGAATTTGATCTGACGACGGGTACTCGCGTCGGCCGCATCCGGCTTGGTCAGGCAATCGCGGATCGCGGTATCGCAATTCGCCCGGGCACGAGTTTGCTCTATGTCGCAGCCGATGCCCGGCGACTCTACGTGATCGACGCGGGCGGAAAGGACGACGACGGCAACCGCGTGAACCCGCAGTGCGTGCAGGTGATCGCCACGGGTCACTTGCCCGGCACCTTGCGTGTACCGCCGGTCTTCATTGGCCCCGAAGGTACCGAACCGGCCGATCGCTGGATGATACTGGCGCAAGCCGATGGCACCGCAAGGACGCTGCTCCGGGCGTTCGCGGTCGGTCCCATCAGCCCGCCGCCAGCCGATGGTTCGAGTGTCCCCGAAACCCCCGCAGTGCCGGCGATCTCGCTGCCAGTTCCCGGCTGGGTAACGTTTGCGCCGGTGAGCGACGGGGAGCGCCTCGCCGTCATCACGGATACCGGCCACTTCCGGCTCTTTGGTGTGAATCAGATCGGTAATGTGGACAAACCGCTGTTCCCCCTTCCTTCGCCCGCAGCTCCGCCCGCCACCGAGCGGACAATGCCGGGACTTGCGATTCCGGTGGAAGAATCGACGTACTGGCTTCTCGCCAACGGGCAACTTCAGAAAGCACGACTGGCGCTTGTGCCGAACCGGGGACAGGAAGTCGTTATGGTTGGTTCCTCGCAGCCGGTTGGCGAACCGGTGCACGCGGTGCAATTCAATGGGCGCCGGGATACCGCGTGCATCGTCGTCCGTTCGTTGAATTCCTCCGGTTGCCGGGCGATCGCGTTCAACCTGCACGATGGGGAAATTCGCTGGCAGCGGCAGCTCGGCCTCGTTCCCGCGAAGATGTCTTCGACGGAGCAACCCGCTGCCCCAATCACCCAGGGCAACCATTTCATCCTCGTGGACGAAGATGGCGGCATCGTGGCGATGCCGGTCGCAAGCGGCATCGGCATTGGGCAAACGCTCTCCGCTCCGCAGACATGGGCGCTCTCCTCCGCACCAAAGGGAGCAACCGGCCCGACCGTGGTGGTTTCCTCCGCCGGTGGGAAATCCATATACACCGTGACGCCGGTGAATCGCGAAGGGCCGAAGTTCGTCATTCGTCGCGTCGTGGATGGCAAACTCGCGCACCAGGATGAAGTGAATGCACCGGCCGCACTCGCGGGGCAACCCGCCATCGTTGGTGAGAGCCTGCTAATCCCCACGGCCGATGGCTTCGTGAATCGCCTCGTGCCTGGCGACGGCCGGGTTCGCCCGGGCTCACTCGTCGCGGGTCCACCATGGATGGGCGAACGCCGAAATCCCAACGCCGCGTGTAGCATCACGCCAATTTCGGATTCCGCCTTCGCGACTTCCGATGGTGGAAAGAAATTGAATCGCTGGGACTGGCCTACAACGGCCGACGGGAAGTGGAATCAAACCGGCTCATGGGAACTGCGCCAGGAAGTCGCGGGGCCGGGCGTTGTCCTGCCGCCGAGCGAACTGGGTAGCTCGCCGCGACTGATCGTCGCGGATACAAGTGGTAGCGTATGGCTTTTCGCTGCCGATCGCGCCGGACAGCCCTTGCGGCGCTGGCGTCCTGGCGGCGCGAGCATCATTCCCGTCGGTCGGCCGAGTTCCGCTTTCGCAGTCCAAACAAGTGACCCGGCGCACACCGTTGTGGCCTTTATTGTGGATGGCAAGGTTGCTGCGGCAATCAACCCGGAGAGCGAAGACCCGGTGTGGGCCACGCGAACCGGTGAGGACGCGAGTAGCGTTATTGTTGGCACGCCGCAACCTGCAGGAGCGAACCGCTGGGTGATTACCGACCTAGCAGGCCGAGTGTTACTGGTCGATGGGACAAGCGGCGAAGTGATTGCCACACAGACTGTTGGCCTTCCGGGAGCTGTGCCCGCCGCCGCAAGTGGAGTGGCGGGCAACAGCACACTCACGCCTCTTTCGGACGGCTCAGCAGTCGTGATCGAACTGCCGAAACCCGCAATGCCGGGGAAGAAAGAGTGAGGACCGGAGAACAGAAGAGCCGCAGATGACGCAGATAAACACGGATCAAGACAGAAGACCGATCAGAAGAGTCTGGACAGGATCACAGGATCAACACGATTCGGAATTTCAATCCTGCTTCATCCTGTTATCCTGTCCCAACTCTCTTCTCTTCAGTTTTGATCTGTGTTTATCTGCGTCATCTCCGGCCGTTCTTGTTTTCTTCCGCTCACTCCTGTGGTTCCGTACCGCCGGCTGGCTGGATGGGGTTCGCGGGCGCGGGTTTGTTCAATTCGGAGAGGAACCCCGCACTGGGAGCGTAGTTCGGATCGGCCTTGAGCGCGAGTTGCAACTGGATCTTGCACGCGTCGGTGTGCCCCATTTGATCGAGGATGCCCGCCAGATTGTGCCGTGCCTGCGCTTCCGGCATGATCTGGCAAAGCGTCGCAAATGCCGGGTCCCACTGACCCGCAAAAGCCTGGCAGAAGCCCAACGTCTTCTTCACCGTCCGGTTCTCCGGATCGATCTTCAGTGCAAACTCGCACCACGCCACCGCACCAGCGAAGTCATGCCAGCGAGCGTGCTCCAACGCAACCTCGTGGGCAGCGTTGGCGTCCTTCGGGTAAAGGGTCAGATACTTCTTGTACATCTCCACCGCTTTTTCACGCTCACCAACGCGAGCGTAGAAGTGGGCCATCCCCAGCAGAGCCGCCTTGTTCTTGGGCTCCTGTTTGAGAGCTTTCTGGTAGCCCTTGCGGGCAGAGTCGAGCAATCCTTCCTTGCTGCCCGCCGCCGTTCGCTCGTCAAACGCGGCCTCCAACTGCACATCCGCAAGCGCAGCGAGTGCCTCCGCCGACGCGGGCTTGTTGGTGATAGGAGGAGCAACTTCGACAGGAACGCTGGCGGCGGTCTTCGATCCGCCCCACAGCGATTTGGAGGTGCCAGGCAGCGGCATGTTGACGAGCTTCGTCCCGGTGTCCGGCATGGGACCGATGAGAGTTTGCTGCTTTGCGTTCCGGTTGCAGCCAATGGAGGCCACCAACAGACAGCCGCCTAAGCACCACTTGCGGAACATCCGGCCGTCCATGGCCCATCCTCGTATTTGGGGGGTCGGGCTGGTGTTTGGTGCTTCGCCGTCAACTTGAGGCTTTTCAGCCGAAATGCGCGAAACACGAAACACTCAACACCAATCAAGTGAATTCAGCGATAAAGCTTGCCGCAGCTTCGATCATCAGGTCGCGCGTTAAATGCACGGGTTGCCGTCTGTATCGGCAGATTGACTGGACAGTTTCCAACAAATCGCGACAGTCGGAAGCTCGGGGGGTTCGGCCCTTGGTGTAGTAGCGCTCGTAAAGATAATCCACCGCGGAGGCATCGTAATTCATTCCCAATCGCTTGCAGTTGGCTGCGAAGATGCGTTCGTAGACATCTCGTCCTGGGGCATTGACACCCACTTTGTGCCGAATACGGCGAAGGAACGCATCGTCGACCAGTGCCTTCGGGTCGAGGTTGGTGCTGAAGATAATGAGTTGCTCGAATGGCACCTGGAACTTCTTACCGCTGGCAACCGTGAGGAAGTCGTGTCGGTCTTCCAGCGGAAGAATCCACCGGTTCAGCAAGTCTTTGGGACTGACCAGTTGTCGACCGAAGTCGTCGATCAGAAACACGCCGCCGTTGGCTTTGAAGTGAATCGGTGCCTGATAAAACTTGGACTCCGCGTTGTAACGCAGATCCAGCATCTGGAGATTCAATTCGCCACCGGTCACGATAACCGGGCGACGAATGCGCACCCAGCGCTGGTCGACTGCTCCTGCGGAAAGCAGCTTGCGCACCGTGGCGTCGGAATCTTCCGTGTACTCGTCGGCGGTGTCGTCGATGACGTGGAGCGACGGGTCGAACACGGTGATGATGTTGTTGTCAGCGGCGAAGGCGTAAGGAAGGTAGATCGAGCCCCCCGCGGTGTTCATGAAGTCGCCAATCGCGCGAGCCATCGCGGTTTTGCCGTTGCCCGGCGGCCCGTAAATGAACACCGACTTTCCGCTGATGATCGCCGGGCCGATGTTATTGAACATCTCCTCTTTCAGAACCAGGTGGCTGAAAGGGGCTTTCAATGCCTCCGGGAAACACATCAGTCCCGTCACCGTCTGCCGGTAACACTGCTCGACGTAGTCTTCCAGCGGCACCGGCGCGGGGCCGATGTACGCGCATTGCTCCATCGCGGCCTTCGCACGTTCGCGACCCAGATCGGTCAGACTGAAGCGATAGCTCACTTCGCCAACGAGATCACCGCCATCCACCTGGATTAGCTTTTCGTCCTTGAGAAACCGCAGCGGTTCGCGGATGACCTTAAACGGCAGGCACAGATACTGGCTGATGTCGCGGCCGATCATCGCCCCGCGCGTGTAGATCGTGCGGAGCAGCATGTCGTTGACGAATCCCAGCGTCAGCCCGGATTCCTTGAGGGACTCGGGCAACAGGGGGGCCTCCGGTGCGGGGTTGGTATCCCAATCCGCAATCGCGGCGTGCCGGCTCAACGACATGACATTCTCCTTGTGTTTGGTGTTTGATCGGCGGCTTTGATCTTTCAGGCTATTTGTCAGCGACGCGGCGCGAACACGAAACACAAAACACTACTTTCGCCATTTCCCACGCGTAATGATGAACAGACAAGCGGCTCCAACGACGAGGGTCAGCATGACGATGCCGTTCTGTTTTTGGAACACCCCCATCCAGTGCTCGACGAACCCGTTCCAATAACTCGCCAGAAGAGGAGCGGAGCTGGACACGGTCTCTCCGGCTGCAACCGGGCCGGCGCTCAGCACGACAGCCAACACTGCCAGCAGCAGAAGGCCAAATATGCGGTGTGTCATGGTACGAGTCTCGGGGGTCGAGCGACGCTGTAGTGTAGGACACGAAAACGGGATCGGGCGACCGTGACCGGCCGTCCGATCCCGCTCATTGGGCGATTGAAGAGGCATTACCGCGGGGGACCACTGAACCCGCCCCCACTCGGTCCACCGAAGCCGCCGGCCGGGTTGAAGGCACCGCCAGCACCCGTGCCGCTCACCGGTGGGGCGGTCAGACCCGCGCCGCCACCGCCAGTGCCCAGCACGCCGGTTCCCGCACCGCTGACGCCGCCGCGATACTGGAAGAACGAGCCACGGTATGCGTTCTCGACCATCTCAGCATTGATGCCCGGCACAACCGGGTCGTGGACGTAGATTTCATAAGCCACTGCTTCGAACGCCGGCTGGCTCGCCATGTATTGTTGAATGGCAGCCGCTCGCTTGGTATCCAGATCAGCGCGAAGAGCGGAAACCTTGTCCGGATCAATATTGGCCGGGATATCGCGTGCTGTCTGGATATAAAGTTTCGGATCCGGGGCCGGGCGAGTCCGGGTGATCGAATTGAGCTTCTCGAGCCCGGCCGGCGTCAGCTTGTCTGTGCCGAACTCGAAGTAATAATTCCAGATTGTCTGATTCAACACATGGCCGTTCACGACCTGCTGTGCGAATGGGGCCACCACGGACTGGCGAGCCGCAAACTCATAGCGATCGGGATAGCAGGGATCGACCGCATTGCGGTAACAATCGCCGAGGGTCTTGCGTTCACCAGTGTGAACGCACCCGATCGATCCAAGCCCGCTTGTTAAAAGCGCGGCCACCGTGGCCGCACGGATCATCCGGTTCATAGCACTCCTCCTTGAGAACCGACCGGGGCGTCCTGCCCTTCGACCGGGTTAGCCTTTCAACAGGTTCTTCTGGATCTGGATGGCGGCCGGACCGACCAGCACCACGAAGATCGCCGGGAAGATGAACAACACCAGCGGGAAGATCAGTTGCACGGCCGTCTTCGCCGCTTTCTCTTCAGCCAACTGTCGTCGTCGTGTCCGCATTGAGTCGGACTGTACGCGAAGCGCCTGGGCGATGGACGAACCAAAACGGTCCGCTTGAATCAGGATTGCGGCCAGGCTGCGGACATCATCCACACCCGTTCGCACACCAAGGTCATGCAGCACCTCACGACGCGGCCGGCCCATCTGGAGTTGAAGGTTGGCCAGCGAGAACTCTTCGCAGATGGTCTTCGCGTGCCCCTTCATCTCTTCCGTTACCTTCCGCAACGCCGCATCAAGGCCGAGGCCCGACTCGACGCACACCACCAGAAGGTCGAGTGCGTCTGGGAGTGTGAGGAAGATCTCCTTTTGCCGCGTGCTCCGCAGATGCCACAGACCAATCTGCGGCAGATAAAAGCCCAACCCCGCCAGTGCCACCGTCCATTCAATCGACTTCATGGTGAAGCCGTCTTTGAGTAAGAAAAAGAAAAGGGCCGGGAGGAGGAACACGGCGAGGCAAACTACGCGGATGCCGTGATATACTCCGGCGGCATTCTCGCTGCGGAAGCCGGCATTTGCCAACTTGATGCGCAGCGAACTTTTTTCCAACTCACTCTGTGGCTCCATCACACCGCCAAGATTCTTGAATGCTTCTTGCAATCCTTTGAATCGCCCAGCCGACTCCGCTTGCGACATCTCGATCTCGACAAGCGATTTCGGACGGCCAATTCGTTCCAGCCGTTCTTCTGCCTGACTGTTGCGGCTGGAAATCACGGACAGCAACCAGAATGTGGCTGCCATGATGGCGACAAACACGAAGATTGGCGCCAATTCTTCGATGCTCAGGAACGCGAACAGGTCCACGGCGTCTCTCCGGTGCGGGTCAGTGTGCAGTGAAAAGTGGGCGGTGGGCAGTAAGACCGGCCGATGGAAGCCGCGTGAACGAGACTGCGAGTTCTTCTCTCGCTGCCCACAATTCACTGTCCACTGCCCACTTTCTCAAACTTTGATATCCACAATCTTCTTGATGGCGAACGAACCGAGCAGCATGAGGATGATGGCGCCGATCGACATTTTCACGCCCATCGGGTCTTTCCACAACAATTCGATGTAATCCGGCTTCATCCACAGCATCATCATGAACAAGCCGATGGGCAGGGCGATCAAGACAATGCCCGACAACCGACCCTCGGCGGTGAGCGCCTTCACTTGGCCAAGAATCTTAAATCGCTCGCGGATCACGTGACCGATGCGGTCGAGAATTTCAGCAAGGTCACCACCGGTTTGCCGCTGGATCGCAACCGAGGTCACGAAGAATCGGAGGTCGAGGTTCGGCACGCGGTCACACATTCCCTTGAGCGCCTCTTCCAACGGGATACCCAGGTTCTGCTCCTCGTAAACCCGGCCAAACTCCTTGGATATGGGCGCCGGCATTTCCTCGGCGACTACGTGCATTCCGGCAGCCAATGAGTGCCCGGCACGCAATGCACGAGCGACGAGTTCCATCGCATCAGGCAGTTGTCCAGCAAACGCTTTCAGTCGCGAGTTCCGTTTGTGGTAAAGCCACAACCACGGCAGCGTGAAGAACATCAGCGCTCCCAGCGGCAGGACGTACAGGTTCAACAGCCAGATACTCAGTGCCGCTCCAGCCAACGCCAGCGCAAGCGAGATGCCGAAGAGCGCGCTGGGTTTGATATTGCAATCGGCCTGCTCAAAGACCTTGGTGATGTTGAAGAACTCTGGCATCAACCGGTCCATGAGCGTCTTTTTGTCCACTTCCTGCAGCGCCTGCTTCAGCAGCATATCGGCGGACGATTCGGTTCGCGTGTTGCGGCCGACGAGCTGGTCGAGCCGTTCGGCTGCCTTCCCTTCATCGTCCCGGCGGAATGCGATGTAGAGCATCGCGACCATCGCGACCACAAGGCCGCCAACCAGGATCGGGAGAAGCATAGGGTTCATGCGATTTACCTGCCGCGGGGTTCTCAATCTGGGCACAAAGCCCAGTGTGTTTTGAAGTTCCCCCTCCCTGAGTCATCAGCCGACCCGAATCCATCCGGGCCTTCCGTGTCATTCACAAATCGGGCGAGTCAGCCGGTTTTGAGTCTTCGGTCTTTCAGCACAGCATCCCAATCCGCAATCCGGATTCACTAGTCACGCATCAGAATCCGTTCCGCGAACATGTTCGACGGGAGTTTAACACCCTTCGATTCCAGGCGGTTGATGAACGTGGGGCGAACACCAGTGGCCTCGAACTGTCCGTAAGCCCGGCCGTTCTGATCGATGCCGAGCTGTTTGTAACGGAACACTTCCTGCATGATGATGACGTCCTGCTCCATGTTCATCACTTCCGTGATGTGGGTGATTTTGCGTGGGCCGCCTTGGAGGCGGTTGGCCTGAATGATGAGGTCGATGGCGGAGCTGACCTGCTGCCGCATCGCCTTCACCGGTAGTTCGAAGCCGCCCATCATAATCATCGTTTCCAACCGCGTGAGTGCCTCGCGGGGGCTGTTTGCGTGCAAGGTCGCGAGCGATCCGCCGTGGCCTGTATTCATGGCTTGTAGCATGTCCAATGCTTCCGCGCCGCGAACTTCGCCGATGATGATGCGTTCGGGTCGCATACGCAGGGCGTTCCGTACGCAGTCGCGCGTTGTGACCGCCCCTTTGCCCTCGATATTTGGCGGCCGCGTTTCCAGCCGGACGACGTGATCCTGCTGGAGTTGAAGTTCCGCGGCATCCTCGATGGTCACTACCCGTTCGTCCCCGGGGATGAAGCTGGAAAGCGTGTTCAAGAGCGTGGTCTTACCGCAACCCGTACCGCCGGAGATGAGGACGTTAAGGCGCGCTTTGATGCACGCCTCCATCAGCATCGCCATTTCCGGCGTGAAGGCCTTGTAGTTGAGCAGGTCTTCGAGCTTCAGTGGATTCGCACCGAAGCGGCGGATACTCAGGCTTGGGCCATCCAGCGCGATCGGTGGAATCACCGCATTGACACGAGAGCCATCCGGCAATCGAGCATCCACCATTGGGCTGGTTTCATCGACCCGGCGGCCGACCTTCGACACGATTCGGTCGATGATCTGCATCAGGTGATCGTTGTCGCGGAACTTGACTTCGGTCTTTTCGAGTTTCCCGCGGCGCTCGACGTACACCTTGTGTGGACCGTTCACGAGAATGTCGCTGACCGTCGGATCTTTCAGGAGAATTTCCAGCGGACCGAAGCCGAGCGTTTCGTCGAGAACCTCTTCGATGAGCTTCTCGCGCTCGATGCGGTTTAACAGCGGGTTTTCGGTGTCGCAAAGATGCTCGATCACGCGACGAATATCCCGCCGCATGGCCTCGCTGGACAGGTCGCGAACGCGTGTGAAGTCCAATCGCTCGACCAGCTTCGAGTGAATCTGTCGTTTCAATTCCTCGAAGTTCTTATTCCCACTTCCGCTGGGCCCACCAATGCTTGGGCTGGACAGGCGCGAAATACTGCTGGCCCCACCACTATTGCTGTGATTGAGGCTGTTGAGCTTCGAAATACCTTGCTGAAGTCGGCTCATTGCTCAGTCCCTGGTGCGTCGTCAGCTTGTGTCTGGTTTGTTCGCCACATTCTGCTCTCGGGTTCCTACCCACTTACCTCTTGCCGAAGAATCCCCAGCCGCCCTTGCTGCCACGAGCATCGCCTGCGGGTGCGACGGGTTTGCCGTAGAGCGTTTGGGCCAACCCGTAAATGCTCTGCTGGACCCGGCTCTTGGGGGCGTGCTTGATGAGCGGTTGACCAGCCACGCGGGCAGCGATCACCGATTTCGTGTCGTTGGGCACTTGCCAGAAGATCGGCTTACCTATCACTTCTTCAGCCTTCTTCAGGCTGATTCCCTCTTCAACCGAGTCCGCCCCCATTCGGTTGATCACCACGCGGATCTTGTCCGCAAGACTCTCTTCGCCACTGAGGCAGTGAATGAGCCGCACGACGTTCCGCAGGCTCGCCAGTTCCAGCTGCGCGACCAGCAGAATCATGTCGGACATCCGCAGCGCCATCAGGTCGGTCGGCAAGAGCGCCTTGGAGAGGTCGAGGACCAAGTGCGTGTAGCTGATCTTGAGCAAATTGAGGATGCGCTCGACGTGTTGCTCGTGAACGATGCCACTCTCAGCGATTTCCATCGGGTGCCGCAGAATCGCCAGCCCGGTTGGCTCGTGCTTGGCCATCGCGCGGCGAAGGAAGTTCATGTCCAGCCGTTCAATGTTGCGAGCGAGATCGGAGATCGAGATGTTCTCGAATCCGTTGACTTCCAGTGCGATGTCGGCGTCGCCGAGAGCCAGGTCGAGGTCGATGAGAGCGGCCGCGTGAGCGGGGTCGGCCGCGAGAGTCGCAGCCAGGTTCACACCAAGCGTTGTGGTTCCAACTCCACCGCGCGAGCCCAGCACGGCGATCATCGACGAGCTACCGGTTTGCCGGAGAGTCGTGTTGCCAGCAACCGGAAGTTCACCGCTGCCGCCTGCCTCGCCGAGCGCTCGTCGCAGCGCCGCGAGCATGTCCTCCAAGCCAACCGGGTGCGTCAGAAAGTATTTCGCACCCTTCTGCAGCGACTGGAGCAGGGCTTGATGGTCGTGGCTGATGGTCAGGATGGGCAGCTTCGGGTACTCGACCGAGAGCTGGCCGATCATCTGCAGAGCTTTGTTCTTGTCGGCATCAAGGGCGACGATCGCAAGGTCCGGCATCGACGCCTGGATCACCTCGAAGAAGTATTCATAGCGGGCGCATTCCGCCTCAAGCCACACGAAGTCCACACCCAAAAGCAGCGTGCGGAGCGATTCGCGGGTCGATTCCGTCGGGTCTACGATCGCGACGCGTTGCATGTTCACCACCGAGTCTGTTGTGCCGCGTGTGTCGTTCGTCAGTTCGAACTCAGGGAAGAAACACTTGCGCTACGGTCAGGCAGCCAGTCGCCCCCGCACCTGGAGGCGGGACATCCACAACAAAAAACGCTGCGGTCTCTGCGGTCGTTTCCTGAAGACAGCAGGCACAAGCTCATTGTGCCGCAAGTGTTTCCGTTAGCGATCTTTCCCGCGTCGCGGGACGACCCCGGGCAAGCCCGGGGTCGTTCTCATTCAACCACCTGTCGCGTTATCGCGAGGGCGGTCCTCCCACCGGCGGGATTGGTGGAAGTGGGGCGGGGTCAGCTCCGGCTCCAACAGGGGCTCCAGGGATCGCGGGGAGAGCCGCCGGGTCGGGCATTGGCGCCATGGGTCCCGCTCCGCTGGGCAGCGACATCGGGATCGGGGTCGGCGTTGTGCCTCCAGGCACCGGCGTTGCCGTTGGGCCGTATCCCATCAGGCCAGGCAGTGCGTTGGGACCGGGGGCTGGCAGACAGGTACCGTTAGGTCCGGTGCAGACGTTGCCGGCACACGGGAACTGCCCCACTGTCGGGCCGCACTTATACGCCGCGTTGTAACACTTCCCGTTCCACACCTTGCGCTGACCACGAGGCGCTTCCAGGATGTTTTCCAAGAATAGTTCATAATCGTCGGGCGTGCGCGTTTCCATTCCCGGAAGCCGTTTCGGCGACTGACACTGATCAAGCGGGTGAACCAGACGCGGAGTCACCAGGATCACCAATTCGCTCTCACGGGTCTGATAGTTCACCGAGCTAAAACCCGTCCCCAGGTACGGCAGGTCGCCGAGGAAGGGTACTTTGCTCGCCGTCGCCTGGACGGTCGTCTGAATAAGACCGCCGATGGCGAACGTCTGGCCCGATTCCAGCATCACGGTGGAGCGCACGGTCTGTTCCGTGAAGCCCGGGCTGCTCGCTCCGTTCACCGTGATACCCAGAGCCTGGCTGACGGCGGTAATCTGCGGGTTGATGTCCAGCCAGATCATGCCGTTGCCATAAACGATCGGAACCACTTCCAGGGTCGTGCCGAAGGGCACCAGTTGCACACCAGGACCGGTGATACCGGAGGTCCCGCTGAGGATGGCCTGTTGACCACCCGCCCGGAAGAACGCCGTTCGGCCACTCTGTGTCACGACGCGCGGTTCAGCCAAAAACTTTGCAACACCTTCTGTCCGCAGTGCTTGCAGCGCCGCAAAGAACCGGTTCGGCAGAATGGCCAGTTGCAAGTTCGCGTTCGGGCTGAACGTGGGGACTCCACCAGTGGCCGTTTGGACGCCGAGAAGCCCGCTCACGATGCTGCTGAACGAAGCTGTATTGTGGTTGTTGCCGGGGGCCGCAAAATCGAATCCACGGGCACGAAGCGTGTTGCGGTCCACCGAGGCGATAATCACGTCGATCTGAACCTGCTGCACCCCGCCAATCTGCACCGCGTTGATGACGTTGTTGGCACTTCCGCCGACGGAGGCATTTGCGAGTCGAGCAACAATGTCGCCGTCTTGCGGGCTGGTCACATATCCGCTCAGCACAATCACGTTGCCGACGCCGGGCTGGACATCCACGTTGGCGGTCGGCACTGTCCGTTTGATCAGAGCACGGAGCAGAGCTAGGTCGGGCTGAACCACCACGTCGTACTTCAGTGGCGGTAGATCCTTCTGAAGGATGGTCAGTTGGCTCAGGCCAGCCGTCCGACCCGTCAGGAGGAACCGCTTCGGGTTGTTCGGGTCGAGTCGAACGCCAAGGACGGCGTCGTTACTGACCAGAATGTCGGTTGGCGGATTCGCCAGTGCTGCGCCCGGCTCAAACGCGACCAGTCCACCCAGCGGAACAATCAGTGCTCCGGTTCGATCGATCGTAACCAGGGGCACGGGAATTTTCGTGTCCGGTGGTGGCGGCGGCTGTTGGCCGCGGCTGTCCACGGTCACCAGCAGGCCAAGAGACAGAACACAAGCCCACGGCAGCAGCCGTCGGGCGGTACGCTTTGGGTGCATCCTTTCACCTCTCCTCGCTAGAGGGCGGGTTCTCCGCCCGGCTGCACAGTTATCCCCCCGGTTGATTTGGTCTGAACCGAGGGGGTTAGGGTCACGGCGAGCTTCTGCTCGCCAGGACGTCCGCCGGTATTCTTGAGCTTCATGCTCAATCCACCGGCGGGGTTTGTCCTGACCGCGGACTCGCCTCCGTGGTCAGGACGGGTGCTCTCAGTCCCGTTTCTTCTCGGGAGTCGTCTTCGGCGTTTCGGATTGGTCCTCAGATTTTTCCTCTGGGGTCGTCTCCGGTTTCGGCGTCTCGCGACTCTCGACCGCTTGCTGCGGGCTCAGTTCCGCGATCTTCTTCCACTTGCCCGGTTCGATCTCTTCATACCGGTGGACCGAGGTGCCCGTGGGCGTGTGGACCGTGACATCGTGGAACTTCCTCTTCGCAACGACGAGCGGCTTCACCGGAGTGGGCGTCGGGGTCGCTTCGCCGGGCTTCGCAGGGACAAACGGGTCTTGCGGCGTGATCTTCGGAGCTTGTTGCCCGACCATCGACCACGTCAGCCACTGACCTTTCGAAACCCCGGTCTTGAACGCTTTGCCAAGCGCATCGGTCGTATCCGTTACCGCGTCGGTGGCGAATTCCTTCGGCACATCCTTCCACTCGAACGCTTCCTTGATCAGATCGTTCGTGACGGACGTGTTCGGAGCGATCTCCTGCTTGGCCACCAGCACCTTGGTCGTCGCGAGCTTCGGCGGCGCGGGGACCGGGCTTGGGTCCAGCTTCACATCCGGTTTCACCTCTGGCTTCGATTCCGTGTTCTTGCTCGGAGCAGCTTCCGCGTTGGTAGAGATCTTGGCCGCGGCTCGCTCGTCGGAGAGCAACTTGAGCATTTCGTCGATCCGCTTGTCGTTGTTCTCATCGTGGTTCGCATCCGGGTGCCGGAGCATCAGTTCCAGGTTGCAACCGCGTGTCTTGGCCAGCGAAAGCAGCAGCGCTTCCTTTTCCTTCACCGCGAACGACACCGTGTTCATGCTGGGGAAGACGCCGTTCTTGTCGTATGTCGTTTGGGTATCCACCGCGACAACAAGCATGTTGACCAGCAGCGGGAACGCCGAAATCCTCTCACTGGTTCGGACGGTGGCGAGGACGTTAACCCGGCTGCCGGGCCCGATAAAGCCAGCGGCGGCTTGTCCCACGTTAACGGGCAGCGACACCATGTTGTAACCGGCTGGCAGAGTGATCGCTCCGCCCTTGAGGAGGTCTTGCGGGTTGAAGGTCTCTTCCGCGCGGACCGGGCGGGAGAGACGCTTGTCCACCAACACTTCCTTGTCCATGACGTAAGCCGGCGGCAGACCATCCTTCGGCACCTTCTTGACTTTCACAACCTTGTCGAGTTCTTCGCGAGTGATTGTCGTGCCGACCGGAAGGTCTTTGGCCGCGACAACCACGTCCACTTGTTCCACTTGCCCCTTGGCACTCATCTGGGAGGTCAGGAACGCGGCCACGAGGCCACACCCGACCGCTACCACCATCAGGATCACGTTCTTCTGCTTCATGGGTGCTACCCCTCGGAGAAAAAATGGCCTTGTTTGCCAGGGCGTTTGCCCGCGGCGGCCGTCTCACAAGGGGTGGAGACGACCGGCTACCTTGTGCGTGCGACCGCATGGGTACGCGCACAGCTCCGGTCATCTGGGATCGGGTGATGACCAGGGCCGAAAGCCTTCCTGGCGGTAACCCGTGGCGTTACCTGTCCTGATTTCTCCGGTTTCGGGAACACTGCGGGCTATTTATCGCCCGCCGGTTGCCTGAACCTTACCGGATTTACCAGAACAATATTGCGTAACGCCTTTTCTCCCCGCCCTCAGAATCGGCCGGACGGGTCGGGTTCCTTCAGTCTTTCGGAAGTTCGGGAGCGTGCGGAGAATTCGCAGCTTGCCAGTTCTATAGTTCACCCCGAAGCGCCGGGCTGTCGCGAGTTACCGGATTTTTCGGATCGGGGCGAAGATTTCACCGTTTACGCCGGTCATGCGGACAGGCGAGTCTGGCCGCATATTCCGGTTATGCCATCAACACGAGCATGTAGAGCAGATACAGGATGAAGCCCACGCACAGCGGGATGCCATAAGGCAACTTCACCCAGCGGCTCCGGCGGTCTTGTGCTTGTCGGGTCGCGGCGCTGACTTGTCCGGTGCCGAACAGTTGCAGGTCGTTGAAGATTTCCCGGACGATGCCTGCGTTCTGTTTGAATCTGCGGCGAAGCAGGATGATCACCATCCCGAACGCGCCACCAACAATCGCGCCAAAGCAGAATGCCCAGAACACCACGCCGATGCCATGCAGCCCAGTGGGGCCAGTTGTTCCAAAGTACGCCGCGACCCAGGCGCCAAAGCCCATCTGCATCTTGACGTCACCTTCGCCGACGCCGCGGATGGCGAGCATCGGGAAAAGGAGCGCAAAGCCAGCAATGGTGCCGATCACGGAGATCCCGAACCCGCCGGTGCCGCTATCGACCGGCACGCCAAAGTCGTGCAGGGCGCCGAGCATCCAGCCACTCAGGACAAGTGGGAGGGTGATCCAGTTGGGAACTTTCAGTGCCCAGCCATCAATGAACGCGGCCAGGATCATGCCGAAGCTAATGACGACCAGCGGACCGGCATTGAGACCTTCCGGCCAGATCGCGGCCCAGACATGGTGCGCCACGAACGAGGCAGCCACCCACAGAAGAGCGAGCAGGGGCATCCGGGCCATTTGAATGACGAAGGCACGGTCGATGCCGAGCGAATCGTCGCGTGTTGCGAGGGCAGGTTGTTGCGGAGTCGCTTCAAGGACAGGAGCAGGATTGCTCATCGGTCAATCACCTCAATCGCGGGTTCAGGGTGCGAGTCGGAATCCGTGTTCGGTGTCCCGGTGGGCGTTCCGCCTCCAGCATGACACGAGCCGGGTCGCTCCGGCGGCCCGGCTCGTGTCTGTATTCCTTGGTTCATCTCAACCATCAGACCGAGCACTTAGCTGCCCGAGCTGCCAGTCGGCGGCTTGATGGCGGAGCCAACGAAGGAGAAGGTGCTGTTGGCGTTGGAGCCGAGGGTGGTGATGGCGGCGATGCACACCACAATGATCAGGGCCAGCATCACGGCGTACTCAACAGCCGTCGGGCCATCTTCCGCCTTCAGGAAGGACACCAGGTTCTTGGTCAAGCTGCGCATGGTTCGATCTCCCGTGTTGAAGAAAAAAGTCGAAGTTTGTTTCGCGTGACTTTGGGTTCCCCGTCCCATCGCCCCGCAGGGGTTGGTTCCGTGTGCTGGTTTGGCTCAGGAACCGGTGCTGCTTGGCGGTTTAACACCTTGCAGACTCAGATTGTCGTACATCCCGCTAGTCGTTGTTCCGATGTTGGTGATTGCTGCTAAGAGAACCACAATAATCAACGCCAACATAACGGCATACTCGACCGCGGTCGGACCATCCTCCTTCTTCAGGAAGGCGACGACCCTTCTTGTGAACCGGCCGAACATGGCTGCACTCCAGGTGTTGCGCGAGCCGGCTGGGCGACCAGACTCGGTTGCACGCAGGACTGCCGGTTGTTCCTCCCGTGTGTCACCGCGCCAAGTGATCGGAAACGAATTTCCTTTCAACTGGGTGGCTGCCGCGACGGGGCGGCCGGGCTGTCATTTACCAACCGATCTGGCGTTGCCAGACGACCCGTTCACACCCGAACCGTAGTACGGCGCAGGGATGTGTCAAATCATCGATTTGGCGATTCCCGCAGACATTGACGGGATTTCCGACTGTAGGGACTGCAACGAATTCACCGCGAAACACGCGTAAACAGTTCTACGCGAGCCACGAGTTGAGCCAGGCGAGCGCAAAGCGGCACGACATCCAACACGGGTTCGCGGCGAACGACGAGTCGAACGAGCCAGCCTAGCACCGAGCACACTGCACCGCTCTGCGACAGGAGCTGCACGAATTCATCAGGCATAGCAAATTCGCTGCGAACGCGTCGGTATGCGGTCAAACCGCCCGTGAACATTGCATCATCCCCTTTGGCGAAGTCGCCCAGCAACCGGGCCAGATCGACCGCAGGATGATCGACTCCCATCGCACCGTAGTCGATGATTCCCGAGACGCGACCACCTTCAAACAGAACATGTTCACCACGCAGATCGCGCACACAGGGTTGCAGCGCAACCACCTGGTGTTCCCAGCGCCGAAGCGAGCGAACCGTGTGCGGTGCGGCCTGTGCCGCTGCGGTCACGGCCCGGCGGAGCAGTGGATCGAGTTGTGGTGAAACCGGAGGGAGGGCAGTTGGCCCCGCGAGGAGGAGCGGTTCGTTCTCTGCGAGGATACGCAGACGGTTCAGAACGCCCGGACATGGTCCGCGTGTTGTTGACGTCCACGTGCCATGTAAATGCCCGACTGCTTCACACGCCTGTTCGACTTCCGCCAAAGAAGGAGTCAGACGTGGAGTACCCGGCTGCCATTGACAACAATCCCAAACGCGCCCGGCTTCGACGCAGACCGTTGGATTCTCCAGACGCGGAACGAACGGCAAATGTTCAGCCTGTGCCATCCACGTATGGATTTGCTGCACGCGTTCGGCCGGCGTACCCGTCGGCCACGCCTTGAGCGCCACGTGTGGCACTCCATCCAGGTCGCCATGCCAGACGCGTGCGCCGCTGAAGCCGCTGGGAACGAGGTGCCACGTCATCCCGTCTGCGTGCGGGAAGAAGTGCCGAAGAACAGAGATGGGTGGGAGGAGGGGAAGCGGGTCCACCCTGGAAGTGTAGTCGAGTTGTTCCGGAGGTTCATGTCAAGTGAGACCAGACTTTGCGCAGTCCCACCAATACCGAAGGTGGTGGGACTGCGCAAAGCTTGGCCCACCACTACAGAACCGCTCCACCGTCGATAAGGCATTGGTGGGACCGCGCAGCGCCTGGTCCCATCGTCTTACCGCGATTCAGCAGTGCCTGTCGGCAGAGTGGGAACGGGGGCGGCTTTGCGAGCCGCTTTGGCGATGGGTTCCGGGTAAATCCCGAAGAAGAGCGTGCCCGCCGCTAATGCAACGGCGGCCAGGAACGTTGGCACGGCGCGGGAGCTGGCCATCGGACGAATCGGCGTGCGGAGGTACATCACGCCAATCACCCGGAGGTAATAGTACGCACCGATCGCCGCGTTCACCGCCGCGAAGACCGCCATGACCCGATAGAGGTTTTGCATCGAAGATGTGCCGGTGGGCGCATCAAAAGCACCCACAAACAACAGCAGCTTTCCGGCAAAGCCCGCTGTGAGCGGCAGACCAATCAGACTGAAGAGGAAAATCGCCATCGAAACGGCCGAGATTGGATGCGACTGGCCGACGCCAGCGAGGTCTTCGATCGATTCCACCGGCCGTTCCGGCGTGCTGAGGAAGAGGATCACTGCGAATGCGCCGACCGTCATCATTCCATACGCCACGAGGTAAACGAGAACCGCGTCGATTCCGCCCACGCCAGGCATTTGCTTGGCGTCCGGCAGCGAGCTGGCGACCACAATACCCATGAGCATGTACCCGCCGTGCGCAACGCTCGAATACGCCAGCATCCGGCGGATGTTGTCCTGCAAGAGCGCCAGCACGTTGCCCAGGCACATCGTCAGGATGGCGATAATCCACAACAGAAGCGGTACTTGCGTACTCGTGTCGAACGGAATGTGTTGCACATCTCCGCCGAGCAACCCGAAGAGACGCGCCAGAGCAATGAATCCCGCGACCTTCGGGAAGAACGCAATCTGCGCCACCACACCCGCCGGCCCGCCTTCGTAAACGTCCGGAGCATAGAAGTGGAACGGCACCGCCGTGATGCGGAAGCCAATGGCTGCCACAACCATGACCGCCGCGAGAAGCGACATCGGATTGATGGCCTGAGCTTGCGCTTTGGTGATCGTATCGGTGATGACCGCGAGATTCGTACTTCCGGTCAGGCCGTAGAGATAGCTGAAGCCGAAAAGCATGATGCCGGACGACATCACACTGAGCAGGAAGTACTTCACGGCTGCTTCCTGGTTAAGTTTCGTGCGTGCCGGTAGATACAGCAGGATGTAAGTCGGGATGGAAAGCAGTTCAAGTGCGAGGAAAAGTGTGATCAGATCGTTGGCGCGGCCAACGAGCGACACTCCGGCGGCAGCGACGAGCAAGCAACCGTAGTATTCCGCCGCGCTCTTGCATTCCACCTCCGCCCATGAGACGAAAATCAACACCGCGGCCGTGATGAGCGCCACCCAGCGTATAAACGCGGCGGCGGGGTCGGGGATGAGCGGGGCGGCCGTTAAAAGCGGCGGCATCTGGGTTTTGACCGTCCCCGCGAGGACCATCGCCAGGGCCACACCCAACAGCGACACCACGAACCACAACCACCGGCGGTTGTACAAGCAGCCCAGGAGAAACACGATGCAGGCCGTGCTGATCAGCACGATCTCCGGCACTGCGAGCCGGAACACGCCTTTGAGTGTCTGTTGCAGCAGCGGATCGGTCATTGCGCGTTTGTGTGTTTCGTGGGTACTGGCACTGCGGGCCGAAGCCTCGCGAAGCCCTTGTTAGCAGAAAGCAGGATTAACTACAGACGCACAGAGGGGAAACAAACACAGAGAAAGACAAAAAAGAAGGTTTTTGACAGGATGAACACAATGGATTCTGATCCTGTCTCATTCTCTGTCTTTTGTCTTTCTGTGTGTCTCTGTGGTAAACTTCTCTGCCGTTATTCTGCGACTGTGGCCGTTGCTCACTCCTCTTCTGGCATCGGTCCTTTGATGTTGTCGCCCTTCGTGTTTGGCCCTTTGCCCTTCAGATTGCCACCTTTTCCCTTGCCTTTCCCGCCCTTGCCTGGAGGCCCTCCGCCCTTGCCCTTCGGTTGCGGGGTCGGCTCGGGAGCGGTCCCCTGCGGCGCGTACTTTTGCTCCTGTTCCGGCGGTTCCTTTGAGACAAACGGCACGCCGCGAATGCGGGCTCTCGCCGCGTCGCCAATATTCGCCAGCGCCCGCACATCAGGCTTCATTGTGTTGATGACCGGTTGCGGGCATAGCCCCAACAGCAGACACAACGCCACCAGTGACCCGAGCGCGAAGAATTCGCGGCGGTTCACGTCGCTCGGTGCCACCGCTGTGACCGGCTCTGGTTCCTTCGGTGGATTGAAGAAAACGCGATAGAGCATCGTCAGCGTGTACCACGCACTCAGAAAGATACCGATGACTGCAATGACCGCCGGCCACTGCCCGTGAACACCGGGGTTGTCGGCGTCGACAAGCCCACCCAGCATGAGCATCTCGCTGACGAAGTTATTCAGCCCAGGCAGGCCGATACTCGCCAGGCAGAGTGCGAACATCAACACAGCATATGTTGGGAAGCGACCCATCAATCCGCCGAACTTGGACATCTCCGTTGTCCGGTAGCGATCCAAGAGGAAGCCGAGCGCGGCGAACAGCGCACCGATGGTCAACCCGTGGTTGACCATATGCAGAAGGCCGCCGGTCAACCCTTCGCGGTTGAATGCGAACAACCCCAGCACGAGGAACCCGAGGTGCGAGATAGAGCTATACGCAATCAAGAGCTTGATGTCCTTCGATGCGTAAGCACAGAACGCGGTGTAGATGATGCCGAACGCGGCGAGCGAGCCGACGACCGGCAAGCCATACGTGATTGCGGCGTCCGGTACAAGCGGGAGCACGAGCCTCATGATGCCGTAGGTACCGAGCTTCGCCATCACCGCCGAGAGAAACGCCGTGACGCCAATGGGCGCTTCGCCGTAAGCGCCGGGGAGCCAGGTATGGAATGGCCAGATCGGGACTTTCACCATGAATCCGGCCATGAGTGCGATGAAGAGCCAGAATTGCGTCTCCACGTTCTTCGCACGCAGTTGCTGGGATTCAGCCAGAACGCGCTTGGCCGACTCGAGTTGCTGTCGTTCGAGCAGTCGAGCTTCGGGCGTGGCGTTTGGTGCGGGGCGAGCCAGGTTCGCTTCCAGGTTCGAGACAACAATCCGCGAGGTGGCCTCGGCGTTGGCCCACACCTGCACATTCAACATCAGATCGGGAAGGGAGAACGTGATGGGGCCCTCTTTGGCCATCATCCATTCCCCCGGTATTTGCCGCATTCGGCCGGCGGCCCCGCTGTCCTGAACGATGGCGTTCGTCACCCGCACTCCGGTGAGCGGATGGAGAGGGGTGGGGTTGGTCAACACGACGCCAATCACACCCAGGAGAGTGAGGAGGCTGCCGGCCAGTGTGTAGAGGAAGAACTTGCGCGCTGCGTCACGCCGGCCGGAACTCACGCCCCAGCGGCCGATCAGGAAAAACGACGGTATCAGCGTCAGTTCGAAGAAAACGTAAAAGAGAATCACGTCGAACGCGAGGAAGGTTCCGATCAACCCTGCCTGGAGCAGGAAGAGGCAGCCGAAGAAGGTGCCGGGTTTCTCCTGAATCGAATCCCAGGAGAGCAGAATCGTGGGGATGAGCATGAAGCTGGCGAGTGCCACAAGCCACATGTTCAGCCCGTCGATGCCCAGGAATAACTGAATCTTGGGGCCAGGCCGGTTGAAGGCGGGCTCAGTCGCCGCGAGACGGAACAGCGTCCAGCCAGTGCGGCCGTCCGCGCCGTCGGCGTTATTGCGACCGGCGAGATCGCCGGGCACAAACTCCGGGTGAAACTGCTGAGCGACCTCATCGCCGCGAATGCTGCCGGTCTCCCGAATCCGGTAATCGAGCATGGTGTTGGCCGCGAGAATCACCGCCACGGTCATACCCAGATGCACAAGCGCAATCACGAGGGAGATGCGGCGTGCCGCACGGCCGAACACCGGCACCAGCACTGCCGACGCCAAGGGCACCAGCAGCAACAAGAGAACCAGAACGCGGATGAAGGCGTATGCGGACATCTCGGTTAGTTCCAAGTTCCAGAGTTCCAGGTTCCAGGTTCCAAGTTAAAGACAACAGAAGTAGTTTCAAAACTTGGAACTTGGAACCCTGGAACTTGGAACTTGAGGTTTCCTTATCGGGTAATGCGGAACACGACGAACGTTAGAAACACCGCAAGGCCAAGAACCATCGACAGGGCATAAAACTGCACCAGTCCATTCTGGATCGGACGTACCAGGTCGCCGATGAATCGCGGAATCGCGGCGATGAGCCGGGCCAGTCCATCGAGGAAACCATCGAAGACGCGCAGCAGGAATGCGAGCACTTCCGCAGGTTTCACAAGCGCTGCGTAGTAAATCTCGTCCACGTAGAGTTTGTTCCGCGACAGCGCGAAGACTTTGTCCAAGCCGGGCGGAGCTTTCTCCGCCCCGCCATTGCGATAGAGCGCGAATGCGATTCCAATTCCCGCAAGCGCGAGCACGGTGCTAGTGCCGATCAACGCCCAGTTAAAGTGGTGCTCGACAGACTGTGCCTGGCTCGCGATCACCGCTTGTGTCATTGCCGGGGTCGTCTGAAGGAAATCGCTGAACCAGTGTGTGAACGGTTCCATCACACCGCCAACAAAGACTGCGCCGATGGCCAGCACAATGAGCGGTAGGGTCATCGTGCCCGGCGATTCGTGAGCGTGATGCCCGGCTTCCGCCGGAATTCGCTCTGGTCCCCAGAACGTGAGGAAGTACGCGCGGAAGGTGTAGAACGCCGTGAGGAAGGCGGTGAGGGCGGCCATCAAAAACAGCGTGAAGTAACCGGCGGTGTACTTGCTTTGACTTTCGCTCGCTTCCGTGAGCGATTCGAAAATCATGTCCTTGCTCCAGAAGCCGGAGAGCAGCGGGAAGCCAGCCAGCGCCGCAGCACCGCACAAAAACGTGAAGTGCGTGATCGGCATTAACTTCCGCAATCCGCCGAACTGCCGGACGTCGATTACTCCGCCCATCGCGTGCATCACGCTGCCGGCCGAGAGGAACAACAGCGCCTTGAAGAAGGCGTGCGTGAACAGGTGGAACATCGCCGCCGTCACAGCAAAGGCCGGGCTAATCGGTCCGCTCGTCCCCAGTGCGAGGAACATGAACCCCAACTGACTGACGGTCGAATAGGCCAGGATTCGCTTCAGATCGGTTTGCGCCAGTGCAATGAACGCCGCCAGGAGGGCTGTAATTCCGCCGATCCACGCCACAATGATTTGTGCTTCTGGAGCCCGCACGAAGAGCGGCGAACAACGGGCCAAGAGGTAGACGCCGGCCGTCACCATCGTGGCGGCGTGGATGAGTGCGGAGACGGGCGTTGGGCCTTCCATCGCGTCTGGCAACCACACATAAAGCGGGAACTGCGCGCTCTTCCCCACCGCGCCGCAGAAGAGCAACAGGCAGGCGGTTGTGAGCGTTCCTGGTTCCGGCGGGTGTTTGGCGATGTAATCGAAGAGCAGGTTCAGGTCGGTGTTCCAGTTCCCCATCTTCCACAAGAGGAAGATGCCGAGCAGAAAGCCAGTGTCGCCGAGCCGCGTGACGAGGAACGCTTTGCGTGCCGCCGCGGCGGCGCTGGGCTTGTCGTAGTAGTAGCCAATCAGGAGGTATGAGCAGAGCCCGACACCTTCCCAGAACGCGACGAGCAGGAGGAAGTTATTCGCCAGCACCAGCCCGCACATGCTGAAGACGAAGAGGCTCATGATCGCGAAGTAGCGAAAGAACCCCTTATCTCCGTGCATGTAGCCACCGGAGAAAATCGCGATCATCGTCGCGATGAACGTCACCATGCCGAGCATGATCGCGGAGAGCGAATCGACCGCGATGGTGTACTGCACCTTCAAGTAGCCCGCCGAGAACCACGTCAGCGGATTCTCGGTGACGTATTGACCGGCGTAGCCATCGAGCATCTTGTTGAGCAGCACGAACGCGATGACAGCGGCCGTGCCGCAGGCAACGATGAGCGGGACGTGAGCGAATTTCTTCGTCGTGGGACTGGCGCCACAAATCCACGCCAGAATCGCCGCGAAAAGAGGCAGCGCGAGGATGATGACCGCGAGGGTTCTTGGGTCAGACACGGGCGACCTCCTCCGCGGTCGGTTGCGGCCGGGCCCCAGCCGGGGTGAGCGTCGGCAACGGCTCTTCCTTCACGACTTCGAGTGGCTCGGTATCCACCGTCGGCGGGACGCCCAGTTCGCGAAGTTCCTGCCAGTCGGAGGTATCGAGCGAACGCCGGCGTCGATACAGACTCAGGAAGAGCGCCAGTGCCACGCCTGCTTCGCACGCCGCCACCGCAAGGATGAACAGCACGAACACTTGCCCGTGCAAGTTGCCGTGATAGCGAGCGAAGGCGACGAAGTTGATCGCCACACCCTGCAGCATCATTTCGGCACAGAGGAACATCGTGATGAGGTTACGACGGGTGAGAAACCCGACTAACCCGATGCCGAAGAGAGCCGCGGCGACCGCGAGGAAGTGCCAGAGTGTAATGTTCACTGGGTCACCCCCTTTCGATGGGCGACGGCAACAGCGCCGATGGTGGCGACGAGCAGCAGCGTTCCCGCCAGTTCGACAGCCAGAAGATGATCGGCGTAGAGGATGAATCCGAGGTTCGCGACGTTGCGGGCGGGCAACTGGCCCATGCCGTGCAGAATCACGACCTCGTCGCGGAGCTTCCGCACTTCGGCTTTCGCCGCGGAAACATCGGGGGTGTCGCGTTGGAGGTTATCTTCGACCTTCTTGAAGGTTCCCTCACTTAACCCCCGAATCCGCGCAGCTCGCTCGATCGCTTCGAGTGCCTGTTGATCTTCCCGGTACAACTTAGCCTGCGGTGTTGTGGGTTTCTTGACGAATAGCCGCTGATGTAACGATCCGTCGCGGATTTGTGCAGTCTGCGCGGGACTGGTTCCGGCCTGGGGACTGGGCCCGAAAGTGTAGGGGCCACCGACGACGTCACTCAGGTCGTTTAGGGCGAGCGTGAACGCTTTATCGAAGGCGACGATGCGTTCATCACGTGCGGTGTGCGAACCGATGTCGCCGTCGAGTGCTTTCTCGGCTTCGTCGAGCTTGACCACGGCATTGGCCAGCGTTTGCCGTTCTTCGGGGGTAAGGACCGCCATCGGGAGGTGGGGCGTGTGTTGCTCTTTGTCTTTGCCCCCATCGTTCGGCAAATGGGCCAGACTTGTCTGATAGAGCGTGAACAGCACCAACCCCACAAACGCAAATCCCGCGAATCCGCCGGAGAGCGGCTCGCGGCTGCGGTCGTTTTCGTCTGATGGCCCCTCGGCGTGCGAGAGCATTAACACGAAGAGGAAGGTGACGATAATCGCCCCAGCGTAAATGATGATGGTCGCAGCCATCAGGAACGGTGCGGCCAGAAGCAGGAACAATCCGCATGTGCTCAGAATGACGAACGCGAACGCGATGGCCCCGCGTGCTGGGTTCCTCTGAACTACCAACACCGTGCCGAATATCAGTGCCCCGGCCGAGAAGAGCCAGAACAGAACGCTGCCGACCACATCGGACGCCGGGTTGCCGAAGGTGCTATACACCATGGCGCCAAACACCGCGGCGGACCCAATCAGAGCGGCAATTCCGCCGGGAACGAAGCGACCTCGCGGTCGCGGCAAGAGCAGGAAGAACCCGACGACGCCAAGTATCGCCGCGAGAGCAATTTGCCCTCCGGCCTCCTGCGTTTTGGTGAGCGCAAACAGTGTCATGCAATGCTCGTGAAGTTTGTCACAAGCGGAACGACGATGGTATATGAGGTGCGCGGCGAACGGCGAACCCCTCGTCTGGTGCGGGGCGATTTTTACCCGCCGTTCTGCGAATCAAGTTGGGGGTGCTTCGCTGGCCGGCCCCAGCCGGCCAGATTGTGTTCGCACGGGGTCGGTGCCGGCTTTGGTGGTCGTGTCGAAGACGCTCAGGAGCTTCTCCTTGTCGAACACCATCTGTTCGCGGCTCAGGCCCGTCAGGTCGTAGAGCGTGGTGAGTTCGATCGCATCCACGGGGCAGGCTTCTTCACACATGCCGCAGTAAATGCAGCGCAGTTCGTCGATCACGAACGTTTCGGGATACTTTTCGCGGCCGTCCTTTTGCCATTCCGTGGGGGCGGGGGCCGCGACGATGTCGATGCAGTGCGCGGGGCAGGCCGTGGCGCACATGTAGCACGCCACGCACTTCACGCGGCCGGCTTCGTCGCGGTTGAGCCGGTGGACGCCGCGATAGTTCGGCGGCATCTTCGGTTCCTGCTCAGGATATTGCTCGGTGATTTTCGGCTTCACCATGTGGCCGAGCGTCGTTTTCAGCCCGTCGATGAGCGCGGGGATATAAAGTTGCTCCCACAGCCCCAACTTGGCTTCTTCCACCCACGACACTTCGGATTCCGCAATTGGCATGGTGTCTCCAATGGTTCTCTGACGCCCGTTCGCTTACCGCCCCGCGTACGTCACGCCAGCTGGCAAGCCAGGTGGCAACTTCGTCACGGGCCGCTTCGGGTTGCTGACGCTGCCGCGAGTAAGTACCCCCATGTAACCTGCGCCGAGGAAGAGCAGGATGTTCGCGCCGGTCAGCGCGATCAGCCAGAATCCGAACTGCTTCACGAACATCACGGCGATAAGATTCAACAGCGCCAGCGGAATCATCACTTTCCAGGCGATGTTCATGAGCTGGTCGAAGCGGAATCGCGGGATGGTCCAGCGGACGAACTGCGCGAAGATACACAGCCCAAGCATTTTGCCGCTGAGCACCAGGAGCTTCACGACGGCGCCCAGAATCGGGTTTTTGATCAACGATTCCAGTCCGAAGAAACTCCACCCGCCGAGGAACAATGCCGACAGCAGGAAACTCCCGGTGACGAGGTGGATGTATTCGGCGAGAAGCATTAGCCCAAGTTTCAACGAGCTGTATTCGGTGTGGTAACCGCCGACGAGTTCTTGCTCGGCTTCCGGCAGGTCGAAGGGCAATCGACTGCTCTCGGCGTAGTTGCTGACCATGAAGAGCAACAGTGCAAGCGGCATGTAGAGAACGAACCAGCCGTGTGACGTTTGCCAGGCGATGATCTTCTCCGGATTCAGCGAACCGACCACAAGGAATACCCCGAGCACCGACATTCCCAGTGGGATTTCGTAGCTCACGATCTGCGCGGAACTGCGGAGTGAGCCGAGCAGCGAGTATTTGTTATTCGCACTCCACCCCGCGAGGATGACGCCATACACCGCGAGCGAACCGAGCGCGAAGATGTACAGCACACCGATATCCAACCCCGGTGCCAGCACGAAGTTGAAGTGGCTTTGATAATCCGCTTGCTGTTGCTCGAACGTTTGCACCGGTGACGGTTCGCCAGCCATCGGCGTCACGGCCGGCACTGGCACGGGATCGGGAGCCGGAGTGGTTGCACCGAAGGGCACCACTGCCAGCGCCAGGAGGGCTGTCCCCACCGCAACTGCCGGTGCCAGCAGGTAGAAGACCTTATCGACGTGGTCGGGGATTACTTCTTCCTTCAAGAAGAATTTGCCACCATCGGCAAGCGGCTGAAGCAATCCACCAGGCCCAGCGCGGTTCGGTCCAATCCGGTCCTGCATCCAGGCGGAAATCTTCCGCTCGCCGAGTGTGAGATACGCGCACACACCCATCACGCCGCCAACAAGAGCGACAATGACGATTGCGAGGTAATAGGGGTCGAAAGGAGGCATCAACAATCCTCAACTCACTTCCGGTTCTGAAGGCGAACCCCGCCCGCAAGGGCGGCGGGTGCGGAGCCTGCGGCCCGTCGCTTACGCTTCCGGCTCGTCGGACCCACCACCCTTGTGTAAATGAGAATGCGGCCTGCCGCGTTCTTATTTACTGATCAGGCGGGTTCGTCTCACACACTCGCCGGGTGCGGAGTCGGTTCTGGCTCCGGGGCCAGCGATGCGAAGTACGGTACCTTTGCCGCCAAGTCTTTGCGAATCGCCTTCGGCTGGACCAGCCCCTTCCGGCCGAGTAAATCGAAGGCAATCTGCAACTCACTCCGCACTTCCACCGGAGGCCGAACCGCTCGCGGGAAGGTCTGGGCGTAGCCCGCGTGATTCACGAACGTGCCGTCTTTCTCGAAGCCCGTCGTCGCTGGGAGGATGTACTTCGCGGAGACGGTGATGATGGTCGGCAGGATGTCTTGCGCCACAAGCAACGCCGGTGCATTCCAGCCGGAAGGCACGAGCGCATCGAGGTGCGATGGGTCGGGGTACCCACCCGCGAACCACATCGCATCGAACGATTGGCTCGCAATGTTCGCGAAGGCGAGCACTTCCCCCTGAAGGTGCTTCAGCACTTCCTCCACGCCAATGCGGTTGGGTGCTTTCTCGGCGCGAATGGTGAACTTCACAGGCTCGACAGATTCCCCGCGAACATTCTTGGGATACTTGTCATCCTCGCCAATTATCGGAACCGGACCGATCGCGAGCCGCACATCGGATGAGAGCGACTTGAAGTAACTGCCGAGCAAGTACGCTTCTTCCACCGTCAGGAATGGCGACAGCACCGCAATTGTTCCCCGAGCGTTCTGTCGCGCGGCGTCGGCGAATTCTTGCTTGAGATGCTGAAGAACAACGTTCCACGCAACTGGCTTGAATCGGCCCTCGGTCTTCACGACCGGCCGCACGAACCGCTCGCCGGAGTTGGCGTGGTGATAGCCGTACCGGCCATCGTCGCACATGAAGTGTCCCTGCGCCTTCGGGTTGTACCGAGCGCGGAGGCGATAAACGATGTCCTTGTTCGTATCGACGTAGGTACTGCATCCCGTGGAGCAGCGATTGCAGACGCCATCCGTGGTCTTGAGGTACCAGACGCGCTGTTTGTAGAGGAAGTCCTTGCTGCCCAGTGCGCCGACGGGACAGAGATCGACGACGTTTCCGGCGAGTTTGTTCTCCAGCGGTCGGCCGGGGAAGACGTCGATTTCCTCGTGGTGGCCGCGGCCAACCACTTGCAGTTCCGCCGTGCCACTGATCTCGCGTGTGAAACGTACGCACCGCGTACACATGATGCAGCGGTCGGTGAAGAGGGTAATCTTGCTCGACAGTTGCGGCTTGTTCGGCGGGGTGTTTTTCAGGTCCACCAAGCGCGATTCGGATCGGCCGTACTTGTAGCTGAAGTCCTGCAACTTGCACTCGCCTGCTTTGTCGCACACCGGGCAATCGAGCGGATGGTTGAGGAGCAAACCTTCGAGCGTATCGGCCTGTGCCTTTTTCGCCCGCTCACCAAGTGGAGCGGCTTTGATGTAGTTCGGATCGTAGGGCAACGCGGGAATTGACGTGTCGCGCTTGTCATAGTCGCCCGTCACGATGACGCTACCGTCTTTCACGGGCGTCTGGCAACCGGGAACCACCTTCGGCTGCATTGCCACTTTGCCGTCTTTCAGATCACCCATCTCGACCAGACACATCCGACAACTGGCCACGACCGTGAGTGCTTCGTGCCAGCAATAATGCGGTACGAACAAGCCGGCGAGTTCCGCCGCTTGCACGCAATTCAGCCGCTTGGTGCCAATCTCAACCGGCTTGTCGTTCACGTAAACAGTCGGCATCTGAGATTCCGTCGAGTTATTAACCACAGAGACACAGAGCACAGAGAAAACCAAAAAGTCCGAGAGGAACAGAAAGATTGAACTCCGTCTCTGTGTTTGCCTTTCTCTGTGCTCTCTGTGTCTCTGTGGTTCGTTCGTCTTCGTTCGCTACTTTCCCAGGCGTGCTTGCAATTCCGCGGCGGTTAGCGTTTCAACGCCGTTCTGGCTTGCAACCAGACCGCCCTGAAGGCGTGCTTGTGTTTCGTAGGCCCACACGCTTTCGCGGTCGGTTGTGCCAGTGAGGATGATCGCTCCGCTCTTCACCAGTTCCGCTGCGGGCGAACCTGTCTTCACAAGCGCGGCGTAGACTTCTGCCGGTGAGGGCATTTTTCCACTCGCGCCCGAGCGATTCTCGATGTAGATCCACACTTCCTTCATGTCCGCCATCTCGACCCGCTTTGCCGGAGCCGTTGGCGTGACCGCGGCCGGGGCGACCGGTTGCGGCTGAAGCACACCCATTCCCGGCGGCGCGGGCAATCCCGGCGCGGCCATTGGTCCAGCCGGAGCAAATCCGCCCGGTTGCGGTCCAGGCCCAGGGGGCTGAACCGGCGGCATGGGTGCCACGCCGGCATTTGGAGGTTGCCATCCACCCTGTGGTGGGGTGATTCCCCAGGACGGCTTGCCTGTACTACTCTGCACCGACGCGGGAGCAGGAGTACTCTGCTGGTCCTTCTCTTTCTTGAATCGCGGGTCGGTCAGCCAGTTCGGACCCTCATCGATCTTGCCCGTCTTCGAGTCGTTTCGTGCGGGGCTCGCCTTCGCGTTCGCGGATTCGTCCCGCGCTGGCGAGGTATTCTTCACGTTTCGCTTTGCGCAGCCGACAAACAGGAGCGGAACCAGCACCGCGATCAACACAAACGATCGCATCGCAGCCCCTCCATCTGAATGGTTCAGTGTCCACCCGTCATCGCGAGCGACTTGGCGTACTTGCTCTTCGCGCCGCTCTTGATGGCCGCTTCGAATTCATCGCGGAACTTGCGGATGGCGGTCTTCACCGGCCAGCCAGCACCATCCGCCAATCCGCAAATGGTCGTCCCTGGCATGATCCCAATTCGGTCGCCGACGTCAATCAGGATGTCGAGGTCTTCACGCCGACCCAGTCCACGACGCAGCCGGTCGGTGATCTTCAACATCCAGCCGGTGCCCTCGCGGCACGGCGTACATTGTCCGCAACTTTCGTGGCTGAAGAACTGGCAGGTGTTGTGAAGTACGTCGATCATGCTGGTCTGGTCGTCGATCACCGTGACGGCCGCCGTACCCAGACCGAGGCAGCCGACCTTGCCAGGACCGTTGAAGTCGAGCGGAATGTCGTATTCGGTGAGGTCGCTGTCCTTGAGCTTCGCATCGCAACGGATGTAGCCCATGCTGAGGCCGCCGGGATTCACTGACTTCGCCTTGCGACCCTTCCACACCCCGCCACCGTGCTTTTCGACAAGCTCGCGAATGGTGATGCCCATTGGCACTTCCACGCAGCACGGCTTCTCGACGTGCCCCGCAAGCGTGTAGAGCTTGGGGCCGTAGCTGCCGGCGTCGCGCGGGTTCTTCGGATCGGGCGGAACGCCAAGCGACTTGAACCAGTCGTTGCCGCGCTTCACGATCTGCGTGACACACGCAAGCGTTTCGACGTTGTTCACGATCGTAGGCTTGCGGAATGCGCCTTCCACCGCGGGGAACGGCGGTTTGATCCGCGGCCAGGCGCGTTTGCCTTCCAGCGACTCAATCAAGCCCGTCTCTTCACCGCAGATGTAAGCCCCCGCGCCGCGATGCAACACGATATCGAGTTCAAAGCCGCTCCCGAGAATGTTCTTCCCCAACAGATTCGCGGCGTAGAGTTCATTGACGGCCGATTCGAGCGAGCGAAACGCCTCGCCGTATTCGTAGCGGACGTAGAAGAATGCTTTCTGCGATTTGATGGCGTAGCACGCCAGCATAATCCCTTCGAGCACCTGATGGGGGTCTTTCTCCATCAGGATGCGATTGTTGTACGTACACGGCTCGGACTCATCGGCGTTGACGCACAGGTAGATCGGTCCGGGGTGATCTTTCGGCAGGAACGTCCACTTGAGCCCTGTGGGAAAGCCCGCACCACCGCGTCCGCGAAGGCCGGAGTCCTTCACCTGCGTAACGACATCGAGCGGCTGCTTCTCCTTGAGTACGCGCGCGAAGGTCTCATAGCCGCCATCGGCGCGGTAGCCCTCCAGCTTGCCGCTATTGGGCTTGTTGATGCGTGCCAGGAGTACAGGTTCGTATGGCATATTCCCGTCTCGTCGGTCTCAGCCTGACGTCTCCGACCAGTGTATTTCGCGCGGCCAACTCACACACCCAGTATCGCCATTCACATGGAGCATCCGAAAATTCGGCGATATAATCCGTATCGTCGTAATCCCAGTCTCTTCGTTTACCTCAACCGGATCTTCAAGATCGAAACGAACCATCCACAGCAACCCATTATCGTAGGTGAAACTGGTCACCTCTCGGATGGCAGCATCGGGCAATTGTTCACGGAACGCTTGGTAGGCAACCTGAATTGCCTGTTGCTCGTCGAGCACTGTCGATCCACCCGCGGTTACTTCAGCTTCAACTCCTGAATCAACTGATCCGCCTTCTCAGGCGTGACGTTCATCGCGTGAACGTCGTTCACCAGGCAGGCGGGGGCACCGTCGCAGGCGCCGATGCACTCCGCAAATTCCAGAGTAATCTTGCCATCTTCGGTCGTCTGACCACAGTGAACACCGAGCTTGCCCTCGCAGTGCTCGATCAACTCATACGCGCCGCGAAGCATGCACGCCAACCCGCGGCACACCCACAGCCGCGTCGTGCCGAGCTTCTCGCCTTCGCCCTTGAAGAAGGCGTAGAAGGTCATCGTGTCGTACACTTCCGACGGATGCAGTTCGAGGATTTCCGCGATCTCCACGATTGCTTCGTTCGAGACGGTGCGCAACTCGTCATGCACCAGATGCAACGCTGGCAGCGTCACCGCCTGCTTGCGCGGATACTTCGGGATATAGGCCCGAATGCGGTTCTTCAGATCTTCGGACAGTACGCTCATGGGTCCGTCTCGTTATCGTTTCGCTTAAAAATCGTCCCCGATCACTTCGCCGCCGGCGCGTGTGATGAGGGCATGCAGCGTCGTCTTGGAAGGCAGCTTCGACAGATTCCGCACCGAGCCGTCGCACATCGCGACCTGTGCTTTGCCGTTCACAACGAAGCCAATGAGCTTCGAGGGGTCTTTTTCGGGGTTGTATTCGAGTTCGTCCGGCTTCGTCCAGGGCACCGCCTGCGCCGCAGTCACCACCATGAGTGTGTTTGATAGACCGTCAGTGATCTGAGCGATCTTCGTGCCCTTGTCCCAGTCGAATGCGGCGCCCTTGCCGACAAACACACGGTAATGCGTTTCGGTCGAGTCCGGTTTCGCGTCCGGCAGACGGTACGTCGGCGGCATCTTCGCCAGGAGCTTCTTGTTGTGTTCGCTGTCCCACGGTTCATCCAGTTTGAACTCGTTGTACAGCGCGTTCTGTTCGATATACGGCAGGATGGCGACGCGCCAGCTCAACAGCGGCTTTCCCTTCTTGTCGCAGATGGCTGCGGCGGGGAATGTCTCGTTGGCTGATTCGTAGCTGTGCATTGCCAGGGCGATTTGCTTGAGGTTGTTCAGCGATGTCTTCTCACCACCGACCTGTTTCACCTTGCGGAGGCTTGCGAGGTACACGCTGCCCAGCGGCAAGCCATTCAGCGGCAACGCCGCAGTCAACTGAACTTCATTGCCATCGACACGAACTTTGGCCCCCTTCACGGAGACGAGGGCGGCTTTCAGGGCCTTCGCCAGGTCCGCGCTGACCGGGTCTTTGGCTGCGCCTGTCTCAAGGGCAGATATCTGGTTGCCGAGTTCTCGGGTCAACAGGTCGACGAGCAAGGAAATCGCCTTTTCCGCTGCCATCGCTTGCTCACCACGCTTCGCCCGCACGTGGATGTTCACTGCCAGCGACTTGCCCAGATCAATTGTCCCGTACACGGCGCGCGATTGAAGGATGGGCTTGAAGGACTGCACTTCCGGCGGCAGGTCGTCATCTTGAACCTCGTCGGGAAGATTGCCCAGCGTGGAACCAACGACAATCGTGTGTTTGCCAGAGGCGGCCGCCTTGATTGCAGGCGTGAGATGCCAGTCCACATCTGCCGGTTGGGGTTTGCCGAACTCCTCGCTCAAATTCACCAGCACCACCGCAAGCGTCTCCTCCGGCGCAAGGACTTTCAGCTTCGCGGACCCCGGAAGTAAACCCGCAATACCCGCCTGGAACTTCCTCTGATCGAATGCTCTGGCGAAACGGATGGCGACGCCAAAACGCTGTGCGTCGCGCTCACCTTTTTTGAGCGAGGGGAAGAACAGAGTGACGGTTTTGATGTCGGCGAGTTTACTGCCGGAGATCTGTTCGATTTCTTTCTCCAGTCTCGCGAACACGTCGTTGTCGGCGTTACGCAGCGGTTTCACAAGTTCGCTGCTTAGGATCGTGGCCACATCGGCGTGGAGAAAGAACGCGGCGTCGTGCGGTACATATTGCAGCTCTGCCGGGAGCGGCACGGGTGGTGCGGCGGTAGCACGTTCTGACGGGCTGATCGCGACGATGGCCGTGACCAGCAAGCCAAGCAATCCGCCCGGAAAGAACCACGAAGATCGTCGAAACAGGTTCATGTTTCATCCTCCGCGTTACGGTTGCGTCACCGATCCAGTTCCGCGGCAATGATATTCAAACTCCCCAGGATTGCTGGCACGTCGCTAATTTGATGGCCTTCCATCAGCAACGGGAAGATGGCGAAGTGGATGAACGACGGCGGCCGCGTGCGAGCACGGAACGCCTTGCCGCTGCCATCGGCCACCACGTAGAAACCGAGTTCACCGTTCGCTGTCTCGTTCGCGCCGTAGACCTCTTCAACCGGCGTTTCCCAACGGCGGTTCCACATGAACAGCTCAAAGTGTTGAATCAGCCCTTCGATGCTTCGGTAGGTCGCGGTCTTGTCGGGTATCGTGAGCTTGTCATTGAGATCGACATTCACGGGCCCAGCCGGCAGGTTCTCCACCGCGGCGGCGATGATCTTCCACGATTCCAACATCTCACCCATGCGGACGAGATAGCGGTTGTAGCAATCCCCGGCCTTTCCGCAGACCACCTTGAATGAACTGGCAAGTTCCTTGTATGCGAGATACGGCTCGTCTTTGCGCAAATCGCGGACGACGCCACTGGCCCGCGCCACCGGTCCGGAACAACTGGTGTTGATCGCGTCCTCTTTGCTCAAAACGCCGATGCCCTTTGTGCGGTCGATGAAGATGCGATTGCGGTTAAGAAGCCGCACGATGTCCGCATGTACTTTCGGGAATGTCTTCACGAAGTCGCGGATTTGCGCGACGGCGTCGTCGTTGATGTCGTTCATCAACCCACCGACGCGGGCGTAGCTGGGGTGGAAACGCTGGCCCGACGACGTTTCCATGATGTTGTAAATCTTCTCACGCGCATTGAAGGCATAGAGAAAGGCCGTCAGTGCACCGAGGTCGAGGGCGGCGGCACCCACACAGAGCAAGTGATCGCTGATTCGGGCCAGTTCCGCCAGGATGGTGCGGATGTACTTGCAGCGCGGTGTCAGCTCAATTCCGAGCAATTTCTCAACCGCGGTGAACCAGGCGCACTCGTTGGCGAACGGACTGATGTAGTTCATCCGGTCAACGATGGTCACGTATTGGTTGTAGTCGAGATCCTCACCGAGTTTCTCGAAGCCGCTATGCAGATAACCAATATCCGGAACCGCTTTGACGATGGTTTCGCCATCGAGCGTGAGAATGAGACGCAGAGTAGTGTGCGTGGCGGGGTGCTGCGGACCGAAGTTCAGCGTGTAGAGGAACTCCTGGTCCGCGCCAGCGACATCGTCGAGAACGGGAGCGGCGGTTTGCAGCGGCATCTCTCACCTCTTGGCGAACCCTGGCCGCAAGGCCAGGGGTGGACAGGTAACCCGCCGGCCTTGCGGCCGGGGTTCGCCTAACTCTCGGCGCGTGTCACGATGGGGAAGTTGTGCCGCTCGCCGTAGCCGCGAAGCGGGTAATCCTTCCGCAGCGGGAACGCCGTATATTCGCTCGGCATCAGGATTCGGCGCAGGTCTGGGTGGCCGGTGAAACGCACGCCGTACATGTCATACACTTCGCGTTCCATCCAGTCGGCGCCCTTCCACAAAGCCGTCACTGATGGCAGTTCCGGTTCGGGATCGTTGGCGAACGCCTTCACGAATACTCGCTCGCCGGTGGTCGTGTTCGTTAAGCCATACACAACGCAGTAGCGGTCGGTGGCGTCGGGGTAGTTCAGGTAGTCGATGCCGCCCAGCTCCGCAAGCATGTCGAAGCCGCACTCTTCCTTCAGGCACTTCAAAAGCGCGAAAATAACAGTCGGAGCGCGTTCTGCATTCACCAGGACGCGCTGATTGTCGCGAAACGCGGACGTGGTGAACGCTCCGGCGAACTTCGCGTTGAGTGTATCGAGGTATGGCATGGGGACTCCAGGCGAACCCCGCCCGCAAGGGCGGTGGGTCATCGCATACCACCCACCGCCCTTGCGGGCGGGGTTCGCCAACTCAGTTCACCACCGGCAACGACCGCAACCGCGTCGCGGTGCGGTAGTCGCCCGGCGCGACGATGGCTTCTTCCGGCGAGAGCTCGCGGGCCAGGGCGGTTGGGCCTTCGTAGGCCGTACGCGAGGCAAACTCACGAGCGTCGATCGTGCCGGTCTTTTGAACTTTTTCCTGCAGGTCGAGGATCGCGCGAATCAACTGTTCTGGCCGCGGAGGGCAACCTGGAATGTACACATCAACTGGAATGAACCGGTCGATGCCCTGCACGGTGCAGTAGGTATCGAATACGCCGCCGGAACTGGCACAGGCGCCCATACTGATGCACCACTTCGGCTCCGGCATTTGCAGCCAGATGCGTTGCATCACCGGTACCATCTTCATCACTACACGCCCGGCCACAATCATCACATCGCACTGCCGGGGCGAAAACCGCATCGCCTCCGCACCAAAACGGGCAATGTCGTAGCGGCTGCTCGCGGTGGCCATCAGTTCGATGCCGCAGCACGCGGTCGCGAACGGCATCGGCCACAGGCTGTACTTGCGAAGCAGATTCGCAAGCGCATCGAGCTTCGTCACCATGAAGTCGGGCAGGAGGTTCGTTATCGCCACTGGAATACTCCCTTCTTCCACGCGTACACGTAGGCGATGACAAACGTTGCCAGGAACACCAGTATTTCGACGAAAACGATCGCGCCGAACACCGTCTTCCAGGTGTCGTTGCCACCCTCGCCATAAGCGATGACCGCCCACGGATAGAGGAACAGAAGTTCCACATCGAACACAAGGAAGAGAATCGCAATCAGGTAGAATTTGATGTCGAATTGCATCCGCGCCGAACCAATCGGGTCCATACCCGATTCGTAAGGCATTTGCTTGATGCGCGTTGGCTTGCGGGGCTTGAAGGGGAACAGGTGTGTGGCGGCCACCGCGCCAAACCCGACCAGCGCGGCTATCACGGCATAAATCAGGATTGGATAGTATGCGGTCAGGTCGAACGCCGGTTCCAACCCGGCTGGCGTCTGAACAGGATTGACCGGCATCCTGAGCCCCCAGTTGAATAAACGAGAACCTGCCAGGGCGTGTTCTCATTTGCTGCAAGAGAACAGGCGAGCCTCTTTGTGAATCTTTTCACAAGGGCGGCCAAAAAACAACCTCGACGGTGGTCGAGGCGGGCAGTTTCGGTTCTCTGAGATACTACGGAGGCGGGTTACGCCGTCAAGAAAGCGCGCCAACGCTTTACTTGTTGGCGTGTTGGAATGGCAATGCCAAATCGTCCTTGCGAGGCACATCATGGTCGCAAAGTTCGCATCCGTGGCGCTGGTTCTCGGTTTGTGTGTTACTGTGGCCTTCGCACAGCCCGATCCGAAAAAACCGCAGAAACCTGAAGACAAGAAACTCGTGACCAAGGTGTACAACCTCCGGCCGCTGCTCGGCGAGCGCGGCAAAGCGTCCGGCCTTGCGGATGTGGACGCAGTCGTCAAACTCATCTTCGAATCAATTCCCTTCCCCAAACCGGAAGCCGGCGCGGATGGCCCGCAACTGATCGAACGCGATGGCGGAAAGCTCGAAGTTCGTGCGACCGAGAAGATGCAGGGCGAGATCAAGGATTTACTCGACGCACTCGAACGACTTCAAGATATCGCGATTGATCTGAAGACAGAGGTGATCGAACTCGACCCTGCGACGTACGAAAAACTGGTCAAATCGCTCGCGAAAGCGAAAGGAAAAGTGGGGCCGGTGCTGGTCGCCACCGGAGAAGAATTGGAAGGAAATGAAGCAGCAGTCATTGAGAAGGCGCTGGCAGAGGCCAGCAAGATTCTGAAAACAGGCCGTGTGGTGCAGTCCTCCGAGGGGCGGTTCGTGAATGGCGTGGAAGCGACTATTTCGGCGCGGCGCGTGGTGGTGCCATACACCACTGCGCCAGGGGCCATTGCGGTGGGCAACAAAGCCGACTACCCGCAATTCATAAAAGAAGGCTTCGGTTTGGTGGCGTTGCCGGTGGTTTCCGCCGACCGCCGCTTCGTTCGCTTCAAACTGACTGAACAATCCACTGTCATTACTGGCATCAAAAAACGCGAACTCGGCGAAGTGGGTGGTAAGCCGATCATCCTCCAGTCGCCGGTGATCGAAGACCTGGGCGCGACGGGCTCAGCGGTTGTCGCGGATGGCGGCACCGCGATCTTCCGTCTGGCGTATGCCCCGAAAGATAAAGTGTGGGTGGTGGTGCTGAAACCGAGAATCTTCATTCAGGCGGAAGAAGACGAACTGAAGAAGCAAGAGAAGAAGCCGTGAGGTTGTTGTGTTCGTAGTGACCGGCTAGAGCTTTAGCCGGTCACTACGAACCGAAGCACATCCGCCCGAATCCTTCACCCCCCCGGCCGGTCCTGGCGGCGTTGTGGAAAGGTGCTCAGTCTGGCGGGAACAGATCAAACCATTCTTCGGCTTCGCGGATTCGAAGGCGGCGGGGATGGTTGAGGTTCAATGCTGCGATTGTCGCGCGGCCAAAATGTATCTATCGTGTTTGAGTGTTGAGAGCGGCCGATTCCTCAGGATATAGTCAATCGCAAACTGGAGCGCAATGGATACAGATGGGAAAGTTCCAATTTCAACGGCCCTGTCCGTCGCCCCATCATCATACCAGACCGCCGCTGTGTTGTCGCTGGAGGTGACGCCGCCAGAATTGCTCCAGCTTGGTATCACGTTGGTGGCGAGGCATAACGAGGACTCCGTGAGGAAATCCTCAAGGCTAACACGCACCGCAAGAACGCAGACCACCGCACGGATACCTCAGGGCGAGTCTTCCAGTGCAGCATTACCGAAGTCCGGGCTCACGAGGTGCTGATATCAAGAATCTCGCACAAGTGTCCACAGCGAGAACACGTTCCAGTAAAATTCACGTGGCTGAACATATTCTCAAGGTGAATGTTCGGATATTCATCGAGAAGGTCAGCGAGTCCCAGATCATTATAATGAAAGATTGCGATGACATTACTCATCTGCGTTTCGCCGCAGACGGGACAGCCGAAGGGCGTTTTCGGTCCCTCGCCCCGATAGGCAGTGCAGCCGATGTCTCCTGGACGTCCCTCTAACCGAACTCCTTCGCTCGCGACCCCGTGGATGTCGGTGTCGAGAATCTCGACTCTGCGTCGGCATGAAATACACTCGTAATCAACCGGGCTGAGCAAGGTCCGGTTCTGTGGGTAGAGTGGGTTGAGATGCCCGAGCGGGTAGCCATGGAGGGTCGCGCCCGTTGCGCCGCAAGTACAACCCAGACGCCACTTCCGTGGCAATGGGTGCAAGACATTGTCCGGGTCGGAACTCGCCGAGAGCCCTTGCAAACAACGGGGAGGCATGTCGTACAACCGAGAGTATCCGTTCAGTTCCATATCAGTAGCACCTCACTTGCGGACGTATTTTGTCCAAAGATCTTTAGCTCGAAGGTCGAATCCTTCTGCAAATACGTCGAATTGTCCGATGATTTTGTTCGTCTCGGGATCCAAGACAAGCGGGAGGGGCACTTTCGACTTCGCAGCTAATGGACCCCATTGGCCGGCTTCATCCCGACGTGCATCGTAGTTAAATTCGGTGCCTTTCGTCACAACGACTCGATACTCGATCTGCGGAGAACCGGGCAAATCAGGTGTCTCGTTAATTAGTCGAAAATGCAATTTGCTGGGTGAATCGGATTTGGAGGCAATCTCGATTGCAACAGCGCATCGGTCTTTGGGGGAAATCGCATCGCGGCGACGGATTCAACCAGTGTTCGCGGAGCTTCGATCACAGTAGACATGCGGCACCTCCATCGCTCAGAATAACCTCATTGTTTGTCGAGTGCCAGATCGACGACCCGGCATCCGCGGATGTGTTTGCGTTGACGTCGCGGCAGTGCGAAAGAATGTCAGCGTTGTCGCTACCCAAGCCCAATTAGCGTACCCAACAGTTCGCCCATTCGCTTGCGGGCGAGGTTCGCGTTCACAAGTACTTCCGCGTGGTCGGGGGGAGTTTCGCCGAGGCCCGCGGCTCGATTGGTGATGCACGAAATCGCCGCCACTTCCAACCCCAACCGGGCCGCTTCTTCCGCTTCCATCGCGGTGGACATGCCGACGGCGTCTGCGCTACAAGCGGCAAGCGCGCGAATTTCCGCTGGTGTTTCGTAACTCGGTCCAGTTAACGCCGCGTAGATACCCGCGAACAAGTTGCGTCCCACCGAGGCTTCGTGCGCTTGCATCGCTTCAATCAATCGCGCCGAATACGGCTGCGGTATGGCATTGCCGTTCGCAATCGCTTGCCAGGCCGTTGGTGCAAGGAACTTGAGATGTGAGCGGATCGCCATCAGCTCACCCGTCGTGAGGGATGGGTGAATGCCGCCAGCCGCGTTCGTCATGACGATACGCTTCGCGCCCAGTTCGGCGGCAATTCGCACGGTGCCGGTCACGACGTGCCACGGATGACCTTCGTAGAAGTGCAACCGTCCGAGAATGAGCAGCACGGGAGTACCCGCCCACTCGCCCACTGCGACTCGGCCGTCGTGTCCAGTGACCGTGGGCGGTACCAGCCCGGGGACCGCGCTGAAGCCAATCGAGGCGCGCTCGACGAACGCCGCAGTCGCACCGGCGAGTCCGGAGCCAAGGACGACGGCGGTTCGAGGGGCACGAGACGCGACAATGCGGGCGAAAACAGCAAACGAACTCATCACGAAAGGCTCGTTGTAGGCGCGCCGGTTGCCACCAGGCAACAACGGCACAGGGCACGTGCCTACCAGTTAACCCGCCAGCTCATCGAGTGTGTCGAGCGATCGCTTTGTGGAAGGCTCCGCCAGTTCGGCAAACATCTGCTTGGTGCGAACGGCCCAGCCGATGAACTGTGCTGTGCCCTCCACACCCAGCCGATCGGAATTCACCACGACATCGTAAGCTGTCAAGTCGCCGATATCGACAGTGAGTGTCTGATCGAGAAAGTTCGCCCGCCGTGCATCGCGAGCACGGACTTCTTCCACCGCCTCCGGCCGGGTCATGCGCAGTTCTTGCGCCATGTACGCCACACGCGATTCCAATGGTGCAATCACGCGAACGTGAATCGTCGTTTCGGGCGGTAGCATGAAACCGGCGGCGCGGCCGACGATAACCGCGCTTCCACGCGATGCGACCATCAGCACCAGACGCGCCAATCGCAGCGCATCGCCCTCGGCATTCAACCTGCGGTCGTGCTGGAGGTGAGCGAGGTGCGCATCGGCCCAGGCCAGCGCATCGGCCGGAATATCGGCGAGCAGTTGCGCACGGGCTGTGTCATTCTGGGCAAGATAGTCAAGCGTGTCGTGGTCGAAGACTTGCCAGTCGAGAATTTCCGCCACTTTCTTCGCAATGGTCGTTCCACGCGAACCCGCTTGCCGGCTCACGGCGACCGTCAATCCGCGCGGTCGCATCGGCGAGGCGGCCGCCGTGTCGCCACGAAAGCCGTGCAGGGGAACTTCGGTCAGTTCGATAGGAAGCGAGGACATCGCAAGAATCTCACACGTCGTCGCGGTATTCGGAGCGGGCAAACAACCACATACCAGCCAGGGTGATCCCCACCGTCGCGGCGGCCAGCACGGCCCACGCGGTTTCATTCGAAACGGCCTGCGTCATCGCCGGCAGCATCTCGACCGGATACCCCGCGGTCGCAGCTTCATTATACATCAGCGACCGCGCGTAAAACGTGAGGCTCAGTAACTTCAAACTCCCCGGCAACGCCGCAACCACTGCTTCGAAAAAGAACACATACACCAGTCCGACAACAACGGGCCGCCGGAAGATGGCCCCGACGAGGTGGAAGAGCGAAGCAAACGCAATCGTCGCCATTGCAACCGCTGGCCAGTAGCGAGCCAGCGATTCGCGGCCGAGCGATCCACCTGCTAAACATACTGCGGCGAACCCACCGAGCCCAAACGCCAAGCACCACGGCAGAGTGCCCACGAACTTCGCCAGATAAATTCCGCTGCGCGGAATGGGTCGCGTCATGAGCCACACGAGCGAGCGACTTTCGCGGTCGCTCCCGAATGCACCGCTGGCGTAGGAGAGCGTGAAGAGAGGTAACACGAAACCCATGAATACAAGGTGAACGACCCACCGCGAATAGGTCATGAAGCCCCAATCCCGGAGGAACTTCTCGGAGGTGATCGCGGCGTGCGGGACCGAGAGGATCAGCGATCGGAGGGAATCCTCGGTGGGGTTGAGCGGATTGGGGACTTCGTGTGGCCAGAGCTGTCGGGCCGTTGGCTCATCCCCGGCAGCGATGCGGTAGCGGTGTGTGGGCAATAGCCGCTCCGATTCCTGACGGTACGAACCAGACGCTCGACGGGCCCGCTGATTGGCGAGGTTCCACCCGTCGCGTTCCGTGATGAGAGTGACCCAGAACACCACCAAGCCGAGCAAACCTAGCGATATCCACCCCATTTGCCGTACACGCCAGTGCCGCTGGAAGCTCTGCACCACCAACACACACCAGGCACGGAGAACGGAGGGGACTGAGGAGTCGTGAGTGGGGAGGGAATGAGTGAGGAGTGGGGAGGGAGGAGAAGAAGTGGCCGATTGGTCGCTGTTCGTATTCATCGCGGTTCTGCTCCCCACTCTTGTCTTTCGCGCTCAACTCACTCTTCGCTTCATACTCCAGACTCCTCACTGCCCCTCGCTCCACTCAGGTTCTCCCCGATCCGCCCAGTAGATAACCCAGAATAGCGTGGGCGGATTCGTCGAGCGGTTCGAGCCGCTGCACGTCCAGGTTATGCTCGACGACGAGTTTGCCCAACTGTTCAAAGAACCGCTTCGGGTGCTTCGCCCGCACCACAACGGCTTCCCCTGGCTCATCCGGCAATGTGGGTGACACATCCACCGCGAGCACATCCGGCATCGCGAGCAAAAGTCGCGCCACTTCGCGTGGATGCGCCACGTCGATCCGCACCGAGAGCGGATAATCGTCGAGCAGGTCGCGGATTTGCTGAAGCGTACCCACCGCCGCGATCCGGCCGCGTGCCATGATGACGACGTGATTCGTCAGCTTCTCCAGCGCTTCGAGTTCGTGGCTGGAGATCAGGAGACACTTTCCCTGCGCCGCCAGTGACTGAAAGAGTTCGAGCAGTTCCTGCCGACCGATGGGGTCGATGCCGGAAAGCGGTTCGTCAAGGATGAGCAATTCCGGGTCGTGCAGCAGAGCTTGCGCGAGTTTGATGCGTTGCCGCATTCCCTTGGAGTATCCACGCAGTTTGCGGTCCGCACGGTCGGCCATCCCCACACGTTCCAGCACGATTTCGGTTCGCCGGGTGGATTCTGCACGCGTATAGCCGCACAGTCGCGACATCACCCACACAAACCGGCGACCGGAGAGATCTTCGTAAAACGCGTCGATATCCGGGCAATAGCCGACCAGCCGGCGGGCACGCCAGTCCCAGGCATCGGTTCCGCGAATCGTCACCCGGCCCATCGTTGGCTTGAGTTGGCCGTTGGCCATGCGGAGCAGCGTCGATTTTCCCGCGCCGTTTGCGCCAACCAGGCCCGTGATTCCGCCCGTGAGTTCGAGCGTGACCTGATTCAGTGCGAGAACCGAACCGTACCACTTGGAGACTTGTTCGAAGAGCAAGAGGGGGTGCGAGGGGGCGAGGAGCGGCGCGTGCTCGTCCGCTGTCGGCTCAAGGCGCGACGTGGGTGGCGCCAACGTATCCACGGCGGTCGGATCTTCTCTCCGCACTCCTGGCTCCTCATTCCTCACTGTACGATTTCCACCGCCTGAATCCGTCGCCGCAAGTATGCAACACACGCGAGAATCACGAATCCCACCGCGAGCCACGCTTGCCAGAAGTCCGGTTGTGGCTGTGGGCGAATTGTCACGGGGTCCGCTTGAAGGCAGCTCAATCCGCACAGGTAGAGATTGTTCCACAGGTCGATGAGCCGCCAGCGTTCGTCGTGCGTGGCACTCACCAGCCAGTTCGACAGCATTGGCAAGAGTGCGAACAGACCCATCCAGACCATCGCCAGCGGTACTGTCCGCCGCAGCCACACCGCTGTGGCGATTACGAGCAAACTGAGCGTGACCGTGAGCGTCAGCCCATATCCGATGATACCGAGAAGCAGGTCAAGATTGTGGAAGTAGTACGTTTGCCAGTCGTAGAGCAGACCGGCTTCGAGCCAGAGGGCCAGTGCGGGGAGCGTGGTCAACAAGTTGATGAGCACCCCCACTGCAAGACACTTGCCAAAAATGTAATGCCAGCGGCCAATGGGTTTTGAGAGGTAAAACGGCAGACTGCCGTGAAAAAAATCGTTACCCACCAGCACCGAACCCGCCAGTGCCAGCACAATCACGAGCACATAACCCTGCCACCAGATGAAATTACCGAAGGTGTGTGCGGTGCCGTTGAGCGCGAGGCGGTCCAGGAACCGCGACAAGTTCTGCGTGGATACTGGAATGCCCGCAAACCGAACCGTTTCCGTTGCAAGCTGATTGGTGATCCATACCACCAGATACTGCGCGTAGAAGAAGAAAAAGAACACGAGCAACGCCAGCGCGAACAGTCCCCACATCAATCGGCGACGAATGAGAAGCTTGAGCGAGGCCCGCGCCATCGCTGTGGAGGCGTAGAGCGGCCCCCGCGGCGTTCCGCGCCACGGCCGATAGCGGAGAAGAGTGTCGGTTTGCGCCATTGGTCAGAAGACAGAGGACAGTAGGTTGAAGCATCACCCGGAGTTGCGGATGACGAGGAACACTCTCACATCGTAGGGCTTTTCGTTCCGGGGCCAGTCGAACGCCGCCATGCCGTCCTGGAGTGCGTTCCACGGTTCGTTATCAAGCAGAACCTCATTTGACCCCTCGCCTTGATATCGTGTCTGGTAGAGTCGCACCCAGTGCGTGTCGGGCGAGAGCGGTTGAGCTTTCAGGAGTCGCTCGAATTCAGCGAAGAAACGAAGGTCCAGTTTTCCTTCCGCAGTCTTGGGTAGGCCAAACCGCCAGTAGACGGCGCTGATGAAAACGGGTCGTCGTTGACCGGCTATTTCCCACTCTTGCCGCTCCACGTCGTCGGGGAGCGATAGGTCGAAGAACGCGCTCAACAACACGTGAAAGCTGCACTCCACGAATGTCGTGAGACCGTTATTGATCCGTTCGATCTCATTGTGACCGATGCCCGACACCGATTCTACCAGCACACGTTTTGGTCCGATCCCCAGGTGGAAGTCGAGTTGCCATATCCGCGCGCCAGAGGCGAGCATCAGGCCGGTGTCGAACGTTTCGCAGGTAACCCACATGCCAGGATGATCGGGGAATACGACGACGTTGTCCCGACATTCAGCTTTGATGCCGTGCCCGTCGAATAATTGTTCCAGCATCGGTTTGATGAGATCCGTAGAATTCGGCACCCGCGGCAGAGTCATCGCGGCCTCTTTTGTGGCTTAATTCGCCACCGTGCGCAGAAACAATTCCTCCAATGTCTCATCATCGCGGACCAGAGAACGAATCACGACGTCCGTTGCGCCGGCAACGCGGAAAAAAATCAGGTTGGACCACTCGGCCGGCACAGCGACCCGCCACTCGCCCTGCCCGGTGTCGCCCAACAGCGTCACGCCCGCACGAGCCAACTCTTCCCGAAAGCCCGTGACGGATTCGCCCTGGATGCGGAGCCGGTAGCGATCCTGTCGGCGCGCACACAGTTCCGCGACTGTCCCCTGTCCTCGTACCCGCCCGCCCGCCAGGATGACCACTCGCTCACACACGGCTTCCACATCCGCGAGCAAGTGTGTGGAGAGAAGCACCGATTTGCCGTGATCGGTCGCCAGTGCCTTCACCAGTCGAAGCATTGCATCACGGCCGGCTGGGTCGAGGCCGGATGTCGGCTCGTCGAGAAGCAGTACCGGCGGATCATGAACAAGCGCTTGCGCCAGTTTCGCCCGCTGCTTCATGCCGGCGGAATACTCCTCCACACGCCGATAGCGGGCTTCTTCCAACTCCAGATACGACAATACCTCGTGAGCCCGGCGCGTGGCGTCGCGACGCGGCATGCCATACATTTCGCCCGCCAGTGACACGTACTCCACCCCGGTCAATCCCGGCACGAGAGCATCGGCTTCGGGCATGAAGCCGATGAGCCGCCGGAGACGCCAGTTGCCTTCCGTGTCGCGGTCGCCGCCCAGCGTTTCATTCAGCACACGCCCCGTTCCACTGGAGGGGGGAATCAATCCCATCAGAATCTTCAAGAGCGTGGATTTCCCCGCGCCGTTCGGTCCCAACAGTCCGATGCGCCCCGGCGGCAGTGACAGCGTGATGCCACTCAGCGCAGTAAACGCGCCAAAGGTGCGTGTCAGGCCGGTGAGTTCGATCAGAGGTTGCATGCGATTGCCCAGGCGAACCCCGCCCCAGCCCAAATGAGAATGCGGCCTGCCGCGTTCTCATTTACTGAACAGGCGGGGTTCGCCCGGTCACGTGGTGTAATCCGCGTTCAGTTTCACATATTCGTATGTCAGGTCGCTGGTGTAGAACGTGCAGCGGCCGCTACCGAGCGTGAAGCGCAGCTTGAAGTGAACCTCGCGGTTGTGCTTCAGGTACGAAGAGGCCGCGGCCGCATCGAACGGAAGCGGAGTACCGGCGCGGTAGAGTGGAAGATCGCCCATCCAGAGCGAGAGATCTTTTTCCTCGAATCCCACGCCGGAATAACCCGCTGCCGACACCACGCGGCCCCAGTTGGGGTCAGCGCCGAACACCGCAGTCTTCACCAGCGCACTTTCGGCGATGGTTTTCGCGATCTGTTTCGCCACGGCATCTGTCCGGCAACCCTCCACCTCAATGGTGATGAGGTGCTGCGCCCCCTCGGCGTCGATGATGATTTTGCGAGCCAGTTCCACGCAAACGTGGCGTACTTCCAGTGCGAATGTTTCGAGTTCCTGACCGGCGAGCGACGGACCGCTGCCGTTGGCGAGCAGGAACACCGTGTCGTTTGTGCTGGTGTGGCCCTCGACCGAAATGCAGTTGAAGCTCTGCTCGGCGGCCGATTTCAGAATGCGATGCAGATCCGCGGGCGCCACCGTGGCGTCGGTCAGCACGAAGCCGAGCATCGTCGCCATGTTCGGCCCGATCATCGCCGCACCCTTGGCGAAGCCGGTCACGGTGAATGTGCTGTGTTGTCGCGTGGCGATCTTGATGCCGGTGTCGGTGGTGAGAATGGCGTGCGCGGCGTTCGAGAACGCTTCGCGCCCCATTTCCGCTTCACGCGTCGCTTTGGGTATGCCTGCTTCCAGCACTGGCATCGGTAGTGGCCGGCCGATCACGCCGGTGGAGGCGACCAACACTTGCTCAGGCGAGCAGCGCAGTTCGCGTGCGACGAGTTCCGCCATTCGGCGTGCATCCGCGAGCCCCTGCTCGCCGGTGCAGGCGTTGGCGTTGCCGGAGCAAACCACGATAGCTCGCGCATCCGACCGCGGAAGCCGATCGCGGCTCACCTGGACGGGTGCAGCGCACACGCGATTCTGTGTGAATACGCCAGCGGCGGCAGCGGGTGAATCGCTGACGATTACCGCAAGGTCGCGCCGATCCGGTTCGGTGCGGAGTCCGCTCACAATGCCCGCGAACCGGTACCCACGGGCGAGATGCCATTCGCTCATGCTCCCCATCGTATCCACGAGGGGAAGAGGGAGAAAGGAGTCAGCACCAAGTGCGCGGAAATAGTGGGGGAAAACAGGTAACAGTCTCTGCCAAAACCGTGGTTGAGGTTGTCGCGCTCTGGGTAAAACCGCTTCGAAGCAGCCCAAAGGCGACAACCGACCCACGGTTTTGGCAGAGCAACTAAGTGGTCCGTTTCACAAATAACGTCGTAGTTAGTGCAACACTTTGGTAAAGGGAGGCGAACTCCGCAAAAGATCTTGGCACGGAAAGGATGCCGCGATGCCAGGACCAAAGCCAGCGATTTGTACCT